>Ga0209377_1000311_pt1 | contig 31576 bp, 41 predicted proteins | sample GraSoiAngelo_141_FD_185898 | JGI IMG/M metagenome (GOLD analysis project Ga0209377, IMG submission 185898) | Grasslands soil microbial communities from the Angelo Coastal Reserve, California, USA - 14_0929_12_40cm (SPAdes) (version 2) | ecosystem: Environmental > Terrestrial > Soil > Grasslands ...
ATGGCGAGGCGTCGTTCTGCTCCTCGCTTTTTTTGTCTCCTCGAGCCTGCTGTCAGCGAAGACGACCAGGAATGAACGCCAGGTCATAGCGAACGGTGGAGTGGCGGCCCTGGCGGCGCTCGCGGGCAGCTGGACGGCATTCGCCGGCGCGCTCGCCGCAGCCACCGCGGACACGTGGGCGAGTGAGATCGGGAGACGCTCCCGCACTCCGCCGCGGCTGATCACGACCGGTCAGCCCGTCCCCGCCGGGACCGACGGGGGTATGACGGTGCTCGGAACGGCGGGAGGAGTCGTGGGGGCGGGGTTTCTTGCGGGGTTCAGTGTCCTGTTGCCCCGGGTCATGGGCCCGGGGTCAGCTCACCCCGGGTGGCTCTGGGCCGTTATTGCAGTCGCCGGTGCTCTGGGCATGGTCTTGGACTCACTCCTCGGCGCAACGCTGCAAGGAAAGACGCGGTGGCTGGACAACGACGCGGTGAACCTGCTGGCGACGCTCGCGGGGGCCGCGTTGGCGACCGCCGGGGTGGCACTTCACCGATGAGCGCGCAGCGTTGGGACACCGTGGTCGTTGGCGCCGGTCCCGCCGGATCCGCCACCGCCCTGCTGCTGGCTCGCGCCGGCGCGCGCGTTTTGCTGCTCGATCGTGCCGCGTTCCCCCGTGACAAACCCTGCTCCGAATACTTGAGCCCCGAATCCACGCGAGTGCTCGAGCGCCTCGGACCCGACGTGCTTTCCGCGGTCGCGGCGGCGTCACCTGGCCGGCTCACCGGCATGAAGGTCGTGGCGCCGAGCGGCGCTGGTGTCGTCGGCAGGTTCACGAATTTCAGTTTTGCGTTGCCGCGCACGCGCTTCGACACGATTCTGCGCACCGCAGCTGAGGCAGCTGGTGTCGAGGTGCGAGAGCGAGTGAAGGTCGAGGAGCTCGTTTACGATTCCGGCGCGGTCGCCGGCGTGATAGCACGGGAAGCGCGAAACGGGAAACGGGACACGTATCGCGCACGCGTTGTGGTCGGCGCCGACGGCTTGCGATCGGTCGTCGCGCGGCGGCTTGGAGGCGTGCACACCACCCCCCCGCGGCGCATCGCCTTCACGGCGCACGTTGGTGACGTCCGCGGCGTCACCGAGCTGGGAGAGATGCACGTCGGACGGCCCGGATACGTCGGATTCGGACCGATCGGTAACGGCGTGACGACGGTCGCGCTCGTCGTGCCGTTTGCCGAGGCTCGGCGAGGCGCGCGATTCTTCGAGGAGCTCGACCGTTTCCCCGGCGTCACCGGCCGGTTTCACGCCCGGCACACGGTGCGTCCCGTGCTCACCACCGGACCGTTCGCGCGCTGGTCACGGCGACCCGTGGCGAAGGGAGGCGGTGCCCTGCTCGTCGGTGATGCTGCGGATTTCTTTGATCCGTTCACCGGACAGGGCATCTACAGCGCACTCCGTGGAGCCGAGCTTGCCGCCGCGGCGATCGTCAATTCGCTTACCACCGGTGCGACACTCGAGAGCTATACGCGCGCGCGCCGTCGCGAATTCACCGGTAAATGGATTCTGGAGCGGATGATCGGCCTCGCAGTCGGCTGGCCTGGGCTGATCGAGCGTGTTGTGGCACGCCTCAGGCGGCGCCCCGAGCTCGCCGATCTGCTGGTGCGTGCGACCGGCAACTGCTTGCCCGCCAGCGCCGTGTTGACGCCCGGCGTCCTCGCAGGTCTCGTCCTGTGACCTCGACGTCCCGCGGAGTTGAGCCGCCGCTCTTCCGCCAGCTCCTCGGCCGCTTCGCAACGGGAGTTACGGTGATCACCGCGCGAGCGGCGAACGGCGACCCGATCGGGATGACGGCAAACTCGCTGGCATCGGTCTCGCTCGACCCGCCACTCGTGCTGGTCGCGGTCGAGAAAATTCACGAAATGCATGCGGCGCTCACCGGTGCGACGCATTGGGTGTTCAACATCCTGTCATCCGAGCAGGAGGCGTTGTCACGCCGGTTCGCGGGCGGAGAACCGAACCGTTTTCTCGGCGTGAGCTATCACGAGAACGATCGCGGCGTCCCGGTGATCGACGGGACGGCAGCGCATATCGAATGCGAACAGCATGCTGCCGTGCCCGGCGGCGATCATACGATCTTCATCGGCCTCGTGGTGGGGGGTGACGCGACGGACCGACGTCCGCTCCTCTACTATAGAGGAGGCTACGCCGGCCTGAGTCTCTGATGCGTACCGTAGACCGCATTCGAGTTCACGCCCCATTCGCGCGTGTGTTCGCGGCAGCCAGCTCGGTCTCGCGCTGGCCTGCGATCCTGCCGCACTACCGCTGGGTCCGCCTGCTCGACGATGGTCTCGTCGAAATGGCGGCGTGGCGGCCGTTTGGAGGGAGGGGCGGTTTCATCAAATACCCGACCTGGTGGGTCTCTAAAATGACGGTCGATCGACCGGCGGGCGAAATCCGCTATCGCCACGTGCGGGGTGTTACCCGGGGTATGGAGGTTGTGTGGAGATTGGTGGAGGCGGGTGACAAGGCAGTAGACGTGGAGATCGTGCACACGTGGACCGGCCCGATGTGGCCGCTCATCGGGCGACTTGCCGCGAATCTCGTCATCGGCCCCGTCTTCATCCACGGCATCGCAGCGCGCACACTCGCGGGGATTAAGCGATATGCGGAGAACGGTTCCCGATGAAAGGAACGCAATGACCAGTTTCCGTCGGGTCGTCATTACAGGAGTAGGCGCCGTAACCCCCATTGGCACTGCAGCCGATGGTCTCTGGGCCGGATTGCAGGCACGTACTTCCGCCGTCCGGACGATCACACGCTTCGATCCTGAGCCGTATCGCAGCCGCATGGCCGCCGAGATCCCCGATTTTCGGCCGCAGGACCATCTCGATGCCAAACGCGTCCGGCGGCTGGATCGCTTCTCTCAGCTCGCGGTGACGAGCGCCGGTCTGGCGCTCGCGGACGCGGGGATATCGCCCCGCCAGGAGGATCCGGATCGCGTCGGCGCGATGATGGGCTCGGCGCTGGGCGGCGCGGCGTTCGCGGAGTCGCAGGTGCCGGGCTATCTGGCCGACGGGCCGCGCGGCCTCGACCCCTCGCTCGCCCTCTCGGTGTTCTGCGGCGCGGCAAGCTGCAACATCGCCATTGTGTTCGGCTTCACCGGTCCGAACGCCACCAACGCGATGAGCTGCGCCTCGGGCACGATCGCGGTGGGGGAGGCATTCCATGTCGTGCGCGATGGTCGCGCCGATGTGATGCTCGCAGGCGGCGCCGAGGCGCCGATCGCGCCGATGACGTTCGCGGCCTTCAGCATCATCCGGGCGATGAGCACGCGGAACGACGATCCTGCACGGGCGTCCCGGCCGTTCGACGCGTCGCGCGACGGGTTCGTCATGGGCGAAGGCGCCGCAGTTTTGGTGTTGGAGGAGCGCAGTCGCGCCATCGCGCGCGGCGCCAGGATCTATGCCGAGGTCGTGGGACACGCATACACCAACGACGCCTACCATATGACGGCGCCGCGCCCCGACGGCCGCCAGGCCGCGCGCGCCATGCAGCTCGCGTTGGAAGACGGCCACGTGGCCTCTCACGAGGTGGGCTACATCAACGCCCACGGCTCGTCCACGGCGCTCAACGATCCGACCGAGACATCGGCCATCAAGCAGGTCTTCGGCGATCATGCCTACCGGCTGACGGTCAGCGGCACGAAGGGCTATTACGGTCACGCCCTCGGCGCGAGCGGCGCGATCGAGGCCGCGATCTGCGCGCTGGCGCTGGCCCGCGGCTGGCTGCCGCCCACCATCAACCTCGAGCGGCCCGATCCAACCTGCGATCTCGACTGCCTGCCCGGCGCGGGCGGCGGCCGGGCGGCAACGCCCGAGGCCGTCGTTTCAAATTCATTCGGCTTTGGGGGAATCAACGCCGCGCTGGTGTTGCGGCCTGACGTAGCCGGACGGTAGATTCGCGCCGCCTCTCACTCTCCGGAGCAGACGCGTGAATTCTCAAGCCTATCGGGCACCCGTGGCCGAGCTGGTCGGGACGGCGCTCTTCGTCTTTTTCAGCGCGGGCAGCGTGGTCGCCAATGCCGCGGGAATCCCGCTGGGTCCTATCGGCATCGCGCTCGCGCACGGCGTCGGGATCGCCGTGATCATCACCATGACGCTGAACGTCTCGGGCGGTCACCTGAATCCCGCTGTCAGTCTCGCCCTGTGGCTCGCGCAGAAGATCGACGGCCGGAAGTTCGCGACCTACGTGGCCGCGCAGCTCGTGGGCGGGATCATCGGCGCGCTGCTCATCAAGGCGTTCTTCGCAACGGGCGTGGGACGCGTGACGTCACTCGGCACGCCGCAGATCTCCGGAGCGCTCACGCTGTTCGAGGCGATCGCCGTCGAGGCGCTGCTGACGTTCTTCCTGGTGAGCGCGGTGTTTGGAACGGCCGTTTCCCCCGACGCGCCGAAAGTCGGCGGGTTCGGCATCGGACTGGCGATCTTCACGTGCGCCCTGGTGTGCGGCTCGCTCACCGGTGCCGCGATGAATCCGGCGCGCGCGTTTGGTCCCGCGCTCGTGTCGCTCGACTGGCACGGGCAGATCGTGTACTGGATCGGTCCCGGGGTGGGCGCGTCCCTTGCCGCGGCGCTGTGGAGGTACGTGCTGCTGCCTCGGGACGCCACCGATATCGCCTAGACGAATTCCTCAGCGAGGGCCGGCGCGAAGTACGTCAGGATGATATCCGCGCCGGCCCTTCGAATCGCCGTCACCGATTCCCACATCGCGCGTGTTTCATCCAACATACCCCGCTCCGCAGCGGCCTTGATCATCGCGTATTCACCGCTCACCTGATACGCGCCGAGCGGGGAGCCGAAGCGGTCTTTGGCGCGGCGAATGAGATCGAGACACGATCCGGCGGGCTTCACCATCACGATGTCCGCGCCTTCATCCAGATCGAGCTGGATTTCCTTCATCGCCTCGTCGCCATTGGACGCGGCCATCTGATAGCTCTGCCGGTCGCCGAACTGCGGCGTCGCGCCGGCCGCCTCGCGAAACGGCCCGTAGAACGCGGACGCCAGTTTCGCGGCGTACGACATGATGGGAACGTGCGAGAATCCGCCGGCGTCGAGCGCCTTCCGAATCCCGGCCACGCGGCCATCCATCATGTCACTCGGCGCAACGATGTCGACACCGGCCCTCGCCTGGATCGCGGCGATCTTCCCGAGCAGGTACACGGACGAATCGTTGTCGACTTCACCGTCGCGAATCACGCCGCAGTGACCGTGATCGGTGTACTCGCACAAGCACACGTCGCCGATCACGAGCAATCCCGGAACCGCACGCTTCACGGCCCGAATCGCCTGCTGGACGATCCCCTGCTCGTCGTGCGCCTCGGATCCCGTCGCGTCCTTCGTGGCGGGAATACCGAACAGAATGATGCCGCCCAGCTCGAGCGACTTCGCGCGCTCGGCGTCCTTCACCAACTCGTCCACCGAGAGCTGGGCGACGCCCGGCATCGCATCGACCGGGCGCCGCACGCCTTCACCGTGCATGACGAAGAGCGGCCAGATGAGCTGCGACGGCACAACGTGCGTCTCCTGCACCAGACGGCGCAGCGCGGGCGTGCGCCGCAGCCGGCGCATCCGGCGGATGGGGAACTGGGCGGAGCTCATCGGGCGAGTAAGCTCGCGGCGCCCTCACCTTCGAGCAAGCGCGCCACCGATTCTCCTGCTGCCTCAGGGCTCTCGGGATCGATGTCACACGATGCGGTCAGTTGAACCGCGCCGTCACGCTCTGTAACGCGACCGTACAACCGTTTCCCGTGTCCCGTATCCCGTGTCTCGACCCACGCCGCGACCGGAGCCTGGCAGCCCCCACCGAGCGCGGCGAGCAGCGTCCGTTCCGCTGTCACGGCGACCGCACTCGCCCGATCGTGCAGCGGCTGCAGCGCGCGCTTTGTCGACTGGTCGTCGGCCCGGATTTCGACGCCGAGCGCGCCCTGCCCTGGCGCGGGCATGACCTCGAGAGGATCGATTGGCGACGCCTTGTCGCCCAGATCCAGCCGCTCGAGACCAGCCAGCGCCACCAATGCTGCGTCCAGCCCGTCGCGCGTTTCGACCTTCCGCACGCGGGTGGGAACGTTGCCGCGCAGCGGCACGACCTCGATATCAGGGCGGAGAAACCGGATCTGCGCGATGCGACGCAGACTCGACGTGCCGACGCGTGTCCCGGTGGGAAGATCTGCGATCGATTTTCCATTGACGAGCGCCTCGCGCGGATCGTGGCGCGCGGGAATAGCACCGAGTGTGAGCCCTGGCGGGAGGCCCGTCGGCAAATCCTTGAGTGAGTGGACGGCGACGTCGATGCGGCCGGCGAGCAAAGCGTCTTCGATCTCTTTGGTGAAAAACCCTTTCCCTTCGAGCTCGTGCAACGGCCGATCCACTTCGGCGTCGCCGCGCGTCTTGATCACGACGATTTCGGCCGCAACACCGCGGTCGCCCAATCGCGCCCGAACCCACTCCGCCTGCCAGCGCGCCAGCTGGCTGCCGCGCGTTCCGATCTTCATGCGAAGCGGCGGACCAGCGAATCGACCAGACCCGGCACCGTATGCGGCTCCGCCTCCATGACGTTCCGCAGTCCCAGCTCCCGGGCGGTGCCGCCGGTGACGGGTCCGATCGTGGCCGCCACGAACCGCCCCGACGTCGCGACCTCGGGACCGATCAGATCTACAAAGCAGCGTACCGTCGAAGCGGAAGTGAACGTCACGGCATCGATGCGGCCGCCGATGATGTCGTCGGCGACGCCGCGGAGATCGGTCTGCGCGGCCACGGTTTTGTAGACGGGCAGCGCGTCGACGGCTGCCCCGGCCTGCCGCAGCCCGGCCGCGAGTGCTTCGCGGGCGTCTTCCGCGCTCGGGATCAGCACGCGCACACCAGCGAGACTTCCGCCGCTGTGCCGCACCAGCGCCTCAGCCAACGCCTCGGCGACGAATTCGTCCGGCAGGAGCGCGGGGATCAAGCCGCGCTGGCGCAGCGCCTCCGCCGTGGCCGTTCCGATGGCGGCAATGCTCGTCGATGCGAAGACCCGCGGCGTCAATCCCCACGCCACAAGCCGGTCGAGCACGATCTGCACGGCGTTCTGGCTGGTGAACACGACCCAGCGATACGCCGAGAGACCGGTGAGGGCGGCACGGAGGGACCCGAGGTTTTCGAGCGGCTGAATGCGAATGACCGGCGCCAGCACGGCCTCGGCACCGTGATCCTCCAGCGCGCGGATCAGATCCCGGGCCTGCTCGCGCGCACGCGTGACCACGATGCGACGCCCTTTCAGGCCATCCCCGGTCCCCCCTGCGACGCGTGCCATGCGCCGTTGCAATCTCATCGTGGCTTTCCCCATTATCAAGCAATGATTCGACCACTTCGCGCCGCGCTGGCGCGTTTCTGCGCGCGCCGTGCTGCCGCTTCCCAGCGGACCGCTCCCAAGCGGGCTCTGGCCTGGCTGCGCCTGGGCTGCCGCTTTGCACCTACCTACGCCGACACGTATCCAGCGCTGGTGCATCTGTCGCGCGCGCTCGAGGATCGGTGGGGCGCCGTGGAGGCAGCCCGCGAGGCAAGCGTCCGCTTCCCCGATCACACCGACGCCTGGATGCTGCTGGGCGAAGCGCTGCAAATGGTATTTCGGCAGGACGAGGCGCTGGGCGCGTTCGAGCAGGCGCTCGCGCTCGAAGAGCGCGCCGACGCAGCGATGGCCGCGGGGACGCTGTATCAGCGCATGGGACGATTTCCGGAAGCAGCGGCACGCTTCGCCCGCGCCTACGCCGCGGGCGCCGGTGCGACGGCGCTATGGAATAACGCGCAGGCGTTGTATGACGCGGGTGATCACGGCGCCGCCGACGAGGCCCTCAATCTCTGGGCCACACAGGTGCCTGATGGGCACAGCCGCCTGTCGGAAGCGCGCGCGGAGCTACGCGCGAAGGCTGCGGCGCGCGCGCAGGTACAGTGACAGCGCGTAGCCGATCAGGATGAGCGCGACCGTGATATAGGCGGCGATCATGTAACCGCCGTTCTGTGGCACATCATGCATGGCCGACCTCTCCTCCCACAGCCTCCAGTTGTTCGTGCAGATAACTCAGCGCGTAGCGCTGCACCACGAATCCCACGTAGAGCAGCGTAAAGACGCCAAGTGACACGAGCCAAGTAGTCAACATGCTTCCCGGCAGCTTTGGACGACCCGGTTGCAGGATGATCGGCATCGGATGGAGTGTGGGAAACATGTACACGCTGAGGTGAATGAACGGTACCTCGCACATGCCGCAGATGCCGAGCACGGCGGCAAAGCGCGCGCGGGTCGCAGGGTCCATCACCGCACTCCGCAGCAGCAAATACGCCACGTATATGAGGAAGAGGAACAGCGTGAGCGTCAGCCGCGCATCCCAGGTCCACCAGGTCCCCCAAATCGGCTTCCCCCAGATGGGACCTGAGGTGAGCACGATCGCACAGAAGACGGTGCCCACTTCCGCCGAGGACGCAGCGAACCGATCGAGGCGGGGATCCTTCGTGAACAGATAGACGACACTTGCCAGGCCGACCAGGATCATCGCCGTTTCGGCCCAGATGGCGGCGGGCACATGCAGATAGAAAATCTTCTGGGCCAGCCCTTGTGACGCCTCGACGGGCGTGTACAGCAGTGCCCGCACGTAGACTCCCGCAAGCAGCACAAGGGCGATCGCCGTAATCCAACGGCCGGTACGCAGCATTCTCATTCGCTCACCGTCGCCGGGAAGAGGAGCAGTGCGAGTGCGACGAACACGATGTCATAAACGGCCAGCATGTTAAGCCAGCCCGCGATCTCGCTCAAGGGACGGCCGGCCAGCAGGCGCACCGTTGCCTGCACCCCCCAGCTGAGCGGCAGAATCATGAACGGCAGCAACAGTACGGGGAGCAACAACTCCGCAAAACGCGTCCGCACCGTCATCGCGCTGAAAAGCGTTCCGACCGCCACGAACCCTATGGTCGCGAGAGCGATGAGCAGGACGAGCGGCGCGAGATAGGGGAGCAGGCGCACGTTGAAGAAGAGCATCAACAACGGCACCCCGATCAGCTCGAACGTCGCCACGAACACGAGATTGGCGATCAACTTGCCCAGATAGATGCTGCTGCGATCGATGGGCGCGAGCAGCAGGCCATCGAGGGCGTGATTCTCGAGCTCGAGGTGAAATGCGCGATTCAAGGCCAGGATCGCCGCGAGGGTGAAGGTCACCCAGAGGATGCTCGGCGCCAGCGCAACGTTGGGAACAGCCGTGGGGTCACGTCCAAAATTGAAAACGACGAACGCGAGTATGACGAACACCACCGCGGAGAGAATCGCGGTGCGCGATCGGAACTCGACACGCAGGTCCTTTGCGGCCAGGACCCAGGAATGGCGGAGCACGTCAGGCAATCGCATGGCGATACTCTTCACCCACCTGCTGCGCGCCGCGACCCGAACGCGGCGCACAGTGGACGAAGCGGCCGTTGCGCATGAACGCCACGTCGGTCGCAAGCTCCGTCCCCTCTTCCACGTTGTGCGTCACCAGCACAGTGGCGCGTCCGGCCGCCGCATGTTGCCCGAGGAGCCGGCTGAGCGCTTCCGCCGCGATTCTATCCAGCCCTGTGAACGGCTCGTCGAGCAGCAACACGCGCGGGTCGTGCACGAGGGCGCGGGCGATCGCCACGCGTTGTACCAGTCCGCGCGACAATGTGCGTACCTGCCGGTTGGCGTGTTCCTCGAGCCCCAGACGCGCGAGCAAATCGGGACCCGGCTGTGCGTCGTAGAGCAGCCCCCAGAAGCGGAGGTTCTCGTTCACGGTGAGCTGGCCGTAGAGCTGCGGCTGATGGCCGATCCAGCCGATCGCGCGACGGCCGCCCTCGACATACGCGCGCCCGCGCTGTGGCTGGATCAGACCGGCCAGCACCTTGAGGAGCGTCGTCTTGCCGGAGCCGTTCGGTCCGAACACCGCGAGGGTCTGGCCCGGATTGACCATGAAGGAGACGTCGTCAAGGGCTCGAACGGAGCCGAACGAGTGGTGTAGCCCCTCAGCCCGCAGCATCGATCGCGGCCGCGAGCTCGCTCAGCTCATACGGCTTCACGAGGTAGCGGCTGTGCCCCAGATCGAGGACGTTCATCAGGGGTTCCATGCTCACGTAGGCGGTCGTGACGACCACCGGCAGGGTCGGCCGCTTCTCGCGAATGCGCTGCAACAACGCGATCCCGTCGGTGTCGGGGAGCCGCATATCGAGCACGAGCACGTCGGGCTCGAAGGTTTCGAGCTGGCGGATGGCTTCCGCACCCGTCGGCGCGTGGGCCATGGCATACTTCCCTTTGAAAAAGCGCTCGTAGGAGTATTGGAGGGCGGTTTCGTCTTCGACGAACAGAACCTTTCGGGTCGGCGCCATCGCGCCCAATCTACCTCAGGAAACGCCAGTCTCCAATTCGAACAGATCGTCGAGTTTGGTGAGCACCAGAAGGAACCGGAGCTCTTCATTCGCGCCGCGCAGGCGCACCACCTGCCGGCGCTCCGCGGCTTTGCGCTGAATCAGCATCAGCGCGCCCAGGCCGGCGCTGTCCACGGAACGCGTACCCGACAGATCGATGACCAGGCAGCCGGTCCCCTCCGCCAGCAGGTCGAGCACTTCCCCTGCTGCGCGGCGGAACACGGTGCGCGACTCGAGATCGAGTCGCTCCGGCGCCGCCAGAGTCTTCTCCATCAGGCGCGTAGACATCAGCGAGTTCTCCACGGGCATTGGTGACATAGGTCCTCTCGGGGCCCGTGTATTGCCACTCCAATGCCAATTCTGCTAACAGGCGTCGCATCAAGCAGTTGTCCAAAACAGCGTGAGCCTGCTCACGCAACGCTGCTGCCGCAGACCGAACGGCGCAGCGCAACTTGCTAGACTGCCCCTCTTCCTTAATATCCCGAATTATGGCGTCTGAACGGATTGAAACTCGCCTCGACGAACAGCTGCCGCTTCCCTCCGCCCAGCGGCTTCGAGGCTCAGGCGGTCGCCGCTAAGCTACGGGATCAATACGAGGCTGAGGAGATCTGAGCGCGAGGAGCGAGACGATCCAGATGGCAGTGATGATCACGGCGCTGCCGAGGCACCAGCGGCAGACCGCGTGGATGAGGACCAGCTCGACGTACGTCAGATACAGCGTGAACGCGAAGCCGATCGTCGCCAGGCTCGCGAGCACGACACTCCAGCTGCGTTGCAGCAGCGCCGCGGGTCGCAGCGCGAGCAGCGCGACGACGAACACCACGCAATAGCCCACGACGCCGAAAAACGCGACCGGCAGGCCGAGCAGCACAGCCCAGGCGCTCGTCTGAACGGTCTCGCACGCGCCCGTCCCGCACTTCAGCGCCCCGCCCACGCCGAGGGCATGGAGCCAGAGATAGAGCGCGACGAAGAAGCCGACGAGCGCGAGCAGCGCGATCGCCTGGCGACTACGCATCAATGATGTGCGGGAGCCCGCTGCTTGGGCGGCGTGTGCGCGATGATGCTATCCGCGATCGCCTTGAAGGCATCGGAGTTGGCGCGTTCGCTGTACATCTTGCCGTTGACGAAGAATGTCGGCGTGCCGTTCACCAACAGCTTGTCGCCTTCCTGCCGGCTGAATTCGATCCGCGCCGCGAAGCGCCCCGCCGTCATGCACTGGTCGTAGCGCTGCACGTCGAGTCCGAGGGTCTTTGCGAAGTCACGGAAGAGACCGGAGGGGTCCTTCCCCGTTTGCGCCCACTGGTGGTGAGAGAACAGCTGATCGTGCATGTCCCAGAATTTTCCCTGCTCGCCGGCGCATTGCGCCGCGTGGGCGGCGTAGCGGCTGTACTGGTGGCTGGGCAGCGGGAAGTCGCGATAGCGCCAGCGCACCTTGCCGGTGTTGATCAGTTGCTCCTTGATGGTGGGCATCTGAACCGTCGCGAAGTTGGCGCAGAAGGGGCACTCGAAATCGGAGTATTCGGTGACCTCGACGACCGCGTCGCCGCTGCCCAGCGTGTACCCCCGGAACCCGTCATCGGTGACGGCCACCGCCGGGGCGGACGCCGCAGCCGCCGCCGCGCCGCCGCTCTGCCGCAGCACGACGAACAGCGAGGCACCCAATACGACAGCGACAACGGCCAACATGACGTAAAAGCGGTTCATGCGTCCTGGTCTCCCCGGGGGCGCCACGGCTCATCGTCTTCCGGATCGTCGATCGTGAGATCGCCACCGCCGGCGCCCATCGCTTCCTCGACGATGCGGCGACTCTCGGCGACCTCGGGAGTGTCGTATGTGCTGCGGACCTCGTAGTGAAACAACTCGCTGCGCGCGTTGCCCAGCAGCTTCTGCAGTTCGGGAGCCGCATCGAGTAATCGGCCCGTCCGATCCAGCTCCCGTATCCGCTCGGCTAGAACTCTGAGCAGCGCGACCAGCCGCTGCGCGCGCTCGGGCCCATAAACTTCCTCGCTCATGGTTCCTCCCGGAACACGGGAACCCGCGCTCCTGATGTGGCATTATACCACACAACCAATTATCTTGCGGCGCCGTTTCCACGAGGTTCTAACCCCAAAGGAAAGCCCCTGCATGGCCAAAAAGCGTGGTGAGCCCCGGAAGTACGCGACCCCGACGAGCTTCGAGCAGGCACGCGACGAGCTGTTCTCTCACATTCTCCGCTGCGGAGTGCTGGAAGCCACACCAGAGCACCAGAAGGAATGGTTCGACGACACGCTGTTGTATCTCGTGGATCGCTTCGCTGACCTGACCGAGACCGAGCTGAATGAGTTGCGCGTCCTGGGCGAGCGCTACTGCCGCCCGGTAGTCGCGCGCACCGCTCCCGTCGGCGCCAGCGCCTGACGGTTCCGTCTCCACGAGGCGGGCGCCCTGCTCTGGGGCGCCCTTTGTGTTTCTAGCCGCCACCTCTCGCTTGCCACCACTCGGGGAACCAGCGCAGCCGCCACCCGGCGGCGACCCGCACACCTCCTGACAGCCCCAGCTCCGCGTACCAGTCGTGCGGGCGTCCGGGCGCGCCTTCGAGACCGATCAGCACCGCGACAAACCCCTGGCTCGGCGACCCGCTGCGTGCGCTGAACGCAGCCCCGAAGCCCACGTATGGTGCCAGGCCGGCGCGAGCCGCGGGATTCGTGAGCAGCTGGAGCGTCAGCTCACCGCGCGCTGCCGGCTGATCCGCGGCGCTCCCCGCCGCCACCGCCAACGCGATCCTGCTCTGAGTACTCGTGCGCCGGGCCAGCCCGATCTCACCGCCGATGAACGTCTGTCGCGCGAGCGATGAGGCAACACCAAGGCTCAGCTCGCTGGCAGTGAGCTGCTGGGACTGCAGTGCGAGAACCGGCAGCAGGAACAACAGGCTAGGCAATGGCGACGTCGTACGTGACCGGGATGTCGGGCGCGAGCGACGCTACGACCGAGCAGTACTTCTCGATGGACAAGCCGACCGCGCGGCGCACCTTGAGGTCGTCGGCGCCCTCGCCGCGCACCGTGACGTGAAACACGATGGCGGTGAACCGGCGGGGCTGCTCTTCCCGGCGGGTCCCCTCCACCTCGATGTCCAGCGACTCGAGCGTGACGCGCTGCTTTTCGAGAATGATGACGATGTCCGACGCGGTGCATGTGGCCGCCGCGAGCAGCAGCAGCTCGACCGGTGATGTTGCGACCTTGGTATCGCCATCGACGAGAATGGTGGGGCCATCGGCGCCATTGCCACGGCCTTCAAACTGCAGCTGCTGCACCCAACGCATCGTCACTGCGGCGGTGCGGGCCACCTCAGTTTCCCCGACGCGTCGTCAGACCGATGAAGAGCCGGTGCCGGTGCAGCGCATCCATAGCGCGGTATTCCATGAGCCAGTTGAACGTCGAGCGGTAATGCAGCTCGAACCCGAACGTGAGGTTGAACCACAGATCGGGACACTGCGGATCAGTACCGCAGCCCGTCTTGCCCGCGACCGAGAGACCGGCGCCGATGTACGGCGTCGCGGTCTCTTCATCCTCCGTGAACCGCCACAACGCATCGAAGCTGCCGAGGTAGGTATCGGGCCCGTTGAACAGGCCGATCTCCGCCGAGGGGCGCATCCGCACGCGATTGGAAAACAGATTGCCCATGTCCAACGTGCCGCCGAGGACCAGCTGGCCGGAGCTCTTGAGATCTACGCCGCCGCGCACGCCGAACCCGAGAAGGCCGACTCGCGTACCGCCGCTGCGCGCGTTCTTGGGCGGCACAAATTCCTGCGCCGTCACGACACCCGACGCGAGCAATCCCAGCAGTGCTATCGCGGCAATCCGCATGCCTTCCCCTCCAGCCTTCAGTGTGAGGCTCCGGGTGATGCTCGACGCGTTGCCGTACGTCCGTAATCCCAGATAGCGTACACTGCAATGGCCGCGGTGGCCCATGCCAGCTCGCGCACCCGTGGCGACTCGGCGATGGCGGCCACGAGCGTGAGGAGCTGCGCAATCGTCACCGCCTTCCCGCCGGCGCGCGCCGGCACTGCGACCGGCCGGCGCAACACCGCCGTGGCGAGAAAACCGAGGATGGCCACCACGTCGCGCAGCAGCACGCCGATCAGCTCGTACCATTCTAGCAGCCCACGGCGCGCGATGGTGACGAACGCCACAACCATGAACGCTTTGTCGGCGATCGGATCGAGAATGGCACCCGCGCGTGACGAGCCGAAACGGCGCGCGAGCACGCCGTCGGCCATATCGGTCGCCGCTGCGACCGCGACGATGGCAAGCTGCCAAGCTGGCGTGCGCACCAGCGGGAAGAGCGCGGCGAGCGGAAAGCGCAGCGCCGTCACGATGTCCGCGACGGTCAGCGCCGGTTTCACTTGCTCCTCACTTACGCGCGTCGTACTTTCACCCCGTGGACGTCAAACTGCTGAAACAAGCGGCCATTTTTCAGGATCTCGACGACGGCGAGCTCGCCCGGGTCGCCGAAGTCTGCCGCGAACAGAAGTTCACGGTCGGTCAATACGTGTTCAAGGAAGGCGAGCCTGGCAACCGCCTGTTCCTCATCTCGTCAGGGGAGGTCCGGATTTCGCGGACCATCCCCGGCTCGGGCGAGGAGGCGCTCGCGGTGCTCAAGCCGGGGGCGTGCTTCGGGGAGATGTCCATCTTCGACCGCTCCGAGCGCTCGACCGACGCCATCGCCAATACCGCGTGCACGCTCATTACGATCTCCCGCTCCGACTTCGAGCTGCTCCTCGACTTCAACCGCGATATCGCTTACAAGGTCCTGTGGTCGGTCGTGCGGCTCCTGTCCGCGCGGCTGCGCGTGACGAACGACAATCTGCGGTCGTTCCTCGCCATGTCCATGTTCTAACCGGAGCCATCATGAATGCGCTGACGCCGTATGCCGCGTTCTTCATGCGCCTGGCTGTAGGCGGGGTGTTCCTGCTCCACGGCATCTCCAAGTTCGAGCACGGCATCGGTGCCACGGCCCACATGCTGGCCGGCATCGGCTTTCCCTTTGCGACGATTTTCGCTGTCATTCTGATCACCATTGAGACCGTCGGCGCGGTGTGTGTCCTGCTCGGCATCCTGACGCGGGCATGGGCGGCGGTGATGGCCGTGGAAATGGTGGTCGCGATTCTCGCAGTGAAGCTTCCCGCCGGCGGCAACGTCGAGCTCGAAGCCTTGCTGCTCGCGGGTGCGGTGACGCTCGTCGCGCTCGGCGACGGACCGCTGTCCCTCGCCGTGCGCTTCAAGCACAGCCCGACTTAATGCAGGATTCGCAGCACGCCGGCGTCAGCGCCGGCGCGTAGGAAACTCTCCGGATCGGTCGCGGGAATCGCGATCCCGGTCTGCTTGCGCCAACGCTTGGCGCTCGCCTCCATGTACTCCTCGACCGAGCCGGCAGCCCATTCGGCAGCGTCGTCCTTCATCTGCCGCACGATTTCTTCCCAGGTCCCGACGTAGGTGGCACCGGAGACCGTGCTGACGCGATGCAGCTCAACCGTGCCGCCCGTGCCGCCATTGGCGCCTTTATTTTTCATCCCCTGCAGCTCGGTGAGCAGCGTGCCGAACAACTCGATCTGGCGGGGGTCGCGGATTTGCCCGTCAGGCCCCATGGCTTCGATCTCCGCGAGCAGGAGGTCTTCGGGAGCCGCGTCGCCGGCGAGGTCGTTGAGACGCTCGTGCCAGGGAACGAGCTCAGGGTCCTCATCCGGCAGGCGATACACACTCTTCTTCAGCTCGACGAGACGCCAGATCGCCAGCGCGTCGTAGTGCTCCTCCGGGCCGGTCCGCTCGAGATGGAACAGCGCGGCTTCGTATTCCCCGCGGTCATACAGCAGATTCGCGAGATAGATGCGCGCTTCGCCGAGGCTGGGATCGAGCTCCAGCGCGCGCCGCAGCCAATGCAGGCTGCCGCCCTCGTCTGCCAGGCGGTGGGCGGCGTAGCCGACGCACGCCGCGGCCTCGGCCGAATCGGGGTGCGCGCGCAGCGCGCCCTCGAAGAACCGCCGGGCCTGATCGAGCGCGCTTTCGCGGAAGAGCGCGCGCCCGATCTGCAGCATCAGATCGTGATCGTCCTGGAAGCCGAGTGACAGGACCCGCTCGAAGCACGCCAGCGATCCCGCGCGCTCGCCGAACTTGAGCAGCACCTCGCCCAGCCCCGCGAGCGTGTCTTCATGGTCGGGATCGAGACCGCGCGCTTCCTCGAAGGAGCGACGCGCCCAGGCAAACTCTTCACGCGCGAGCCGCGCGTACCCCATGCCGACGTGCAGCTCGACGGCGTGCGGGTACAGCGCCAGACCCTCGCGGAGCGTGTCTATGGCGTCGTCGTAATGCCCTTCGTTGTAAAGCTGATGTGCACGTTCGTCGTATTCGTCGGAACTGAGGAACGGATCCGACATCGAACGGGACCCCCCGGGATGGTTGCGCTATGATAAGGAACGGAACACGGTTACACAAGCGACCCTCGGCGGCTATTTTCACCTTCCATGCCTTCCGCGTTTGCCCCCATTCCAGACGGCTCGGTCACCTCGCCCGGCGGGTTCACCGCGGCGGCCGCGCATGCCGGCTTGAAATCCGACGGCGCGCTCGACGTCGCGCTGCTCGTCAGCGCGACGAGCTGCGCGACAGCCGGAGTGTTCACGCGAAACACGTTGCGCGCTGCACCGGTGATCTACGATGCCGATCTCTTGAGCGAGCGGCCCGGGAGAGTCCGCGCCGTCGCGATGAACGCGCGCGTTGCGAACGCGTGCACGGGAGCGCCGGGGCTCGACGCCGCCCGCGCCATGGCGCGTTGTGCGGAAGAGGCAGCCGGCCTGCCACCGCGCACGGCGCTCGTGCTCTCGACCGGTGTCATCGGCGTGGCCCTGCCGGTCGACAAAGTCGAGAATGGGCTGCGCCAGGCCGCGAAGCAGCTGTCGCCGGCCGGCGGCGCCGACGCGGCGCGCGCAATCATGACGACCGATACCCATCCCAAGTACTGCGCCGTGCGGCTGGAAACGCCGGGGGTGGGCAACGGAGCCATCACGATCGGCGGCATTGCCAAGGGCGCGGGGATGATCCACCCGGACATGGCGACGCTGCTCAGCGTCATCACCACCGATGCGATCTCAGAGCCGGGTGTGCTCGGGCCGTTTCTGCGGCGCGTGGCCGACCACACCTTCAACGCGATCTCCGTGGACGGCGACACGAGCACCAACGATACGCTGCTGCTGCTCGCGAACGGCACGGCAGGCATCGATCCCTCGCGCGACGGCACGATGTGGAAACTGTTCGAGGAGGCCGTCACGCACGTCGCGCGCACGCTGGCGCTGGCGATCGTCGCGGACGGGGAGGGCGCCACCAAGCAGCTACAGATCCACGTGGTGGGCGCGCAGACCGAAACGCACGCCCGGGAAGTGGGACGCGCGATCGCGCGATCGTCGCTCGTAAAAACGGCGATCTACGGCGGCGATCCCAACTGGGGCCGCGTCCTCGCTGCCGCCGGCGCCGCCGGCGTGCCGCTGGTCGCCGACCGGATCAGCCTCGTCGCCGCGACGACGCCGGATGGGGAGGGCGAGTGGCTGACACTCGCGACGGGGGGCGCAACGGCGCTCGCCGACTTGGCGCGAGCGCGAAAGATCTTCCAGCAGAAAACCATCCGCCTCCGGCTCGACCTTGGTGTGGGTCGAGCGGAGGCGGTAGTTTGGACCTGCGATTTGTCGCCGGACTACATCAAAATCAACGCCGACTACACGTCCTAGTTACGGCTTAGCCTTCCCGGTGTCCTTTGCAGCCGGCGCGGCCGCGGCGGGCTTCGCCGTGTGCGACTTCTTCGAGCTCTTCGACTTATGCTTGGCCTTCGACGTATCCGCCGTCTGGCTGGCGTTCGACTTCGACGCCGCTGGCTGCTGCGTGGGCTGCTGCGCCGCAAGCGTAGGTGCCGCGGCCAGGGCCAGCATCAGCAGGGTCTTACGAACCATGTAGTGCCTCAGGTTGGGGTCGCCCCTACGACCCTTTCGGGGCATGGTGCGTCACCGGGGTGACCGGCGCAGGCACGTTGGGGAGCATCGCCCGCACCTTGGCCAGCGCATCCGCCTGGGTCCGCCCGCCGGCCCGCTGGAGCTCGTGATTGGCTGCAGTGGCCACGTCGAGCAGGCGGTCGCCTCGCAATCCTTTGTCGTGCGCCTCAACCAGCAGATCGGCCGCCGAATCGGCATTGAAGCCGTGGGCCATGAGGTCGGCCGTGGCGTGTAGTGCCGGCGCCGGGGGTTCGCTGGGCGCCACGGCGACCAGGCGCTCGACAACCGTGGGGTTCAAACCGCGCGCCAGCGCCGCGGCAACGGCCGCGACGTGACCTTCGGGCACCGACTGCCCGGCCGGCATGGCGCGCGCCACGATGGTGCGCGCTTCGCGCAATTGTAGCAGTCCCCGTCGCACTCCGCTCACCAGCCGGTCGGGCGGGACGCCCTTCGCGGTGCCCTCGAGCGCCTTTTGCACGAGGGGCTCGGTCGGGAGGCTCTCAGCGACTGCAATGGCGATGAGCGAATCGATCGCGGGACGCGCGGCGTCGGGCACCCGGGCCAGACGAGTCGGCGACTGCGCGGTCAGCGGAGAGCTCGCCGCGACGCACGACAGCACCAGCGAAAGGGTGAGCCTCACTGCTGCGGCGTATCCTCGGAGCTCGCCTGCCGCACAATCAGCACGGCGTTCTGCCGGCCGACACCGAATCCATCGTCTACGTAGCGGCCGGCGAGGGGGTCGGCCACCCAGCGCTCGCCATCGACCACGAACATGTACTCATGCTGGCCGGCGGGGAGCACCGCATCGCCGTGCCAGATGCCGTCGTGATTCTCATCGCGGAGATGCAGTTTGCCGCGGCTCCAGTTGTTGAAGGAGCCCACGACCTCGACCGATTGGGCGCCGGGGAAATGGCCGACGAACTGCGCGACGCCTTCGCTGGCACGCGGCAGCTCGGGTCCGTTCTCGTCACCCGGCAGCAGCAGGATCGCGGCCAGGCCGGCAGCAGCCAGCCCCAATGTCCATGCCGGCCGGAGCCGCAGTGTCACGGCGAGCGGCCGGGTGAGCCAGCGCGCTGCCCGGCGCCAGCGGTTACCCGTATGCAGCTGTTGCGGCATGGCGCGGATTTCGGCCATCACGCGGTCGGCCACGCTGACGGCCGGCTTGGCCGAGAGCAGTGTCGCCGCAGTCATGAGCCGGGCGTACGCGTCCTGCTGATCCGCTGGCAAATCGCCCGGATCGCGCTCGTTGTCGAGCGCCTCCTGCAACCGCGGATCAATTGGGCTCATACCACCTCCCGCGTCCAGCATCATACGAGCTCCTGCAGGGCGGCGAGCAACGCTTCGCGCGCGCGATGCACGCGCATCTTCAGTGTCGGAATCCTCGCCCCCGTCACCTGCGCCATCTCTTCGTAGCTCATCCCTTCCACGTGCTTCAAGACGAATGCTTCGCGTTTCTCTTCCGGTAGCGCCGACAGGGCGCGCTCGACCAGTGCCACCTGCTCTCCCCGCTCCACCACCGCCCACGCATCGGACGGATCCGCCAGGGGCGGTGCCTCGCTCAGCGAGATGTCACTGGTGCGTCGCCTGGCGAGGTGACTGCGGCAGCGGTTGCCGGTGATCCGGTACAGCCAGCTGCGCAACCGCCCTGGATCCCGGCACTGCGCCAAATGCCGATAGGCGCGCACGAGACTCTCAGCCACTGCGTCAGCCGCCGCATCGGGATTCCCCAGCATGCGCGTCGCGAAGCGAAGTAGCCCCGGCTCGTACCGCCGGATGAGAATCCCAAACGCTTCCCCATCGCCGCCTAGAACCCTGGCGACTACCTCGGCATCGGGGACGCTGTCGTTCACCATCACAGTGACCCACCAGTGGGGGGCTTGGTCACGGGTTTCCCATGCTTTCCCATGCTGCGCTCAGGAACGTTGCCGCACGAATTCCGGTGCCCGGCACGCTGCCCGCGAAGGCCTCCAACGTCGTATGGCCGCGGCGCCGGTACGCGGCATCGCCGGTGATTTCACTCAGGTGCAACAAAAACCGCGCGGCTGCCGCATTCGGGCCGGGCAGCATGTCATCGAGCACGTGTTTGGTACGATCCGCGAGCGCGGGTGGCAGGGGAGGCGGGGGCGGGGGCGGGAACGGCGGCGCGGAGACGGTGGATGCCGGCTGGGCCGAATCGAAATAGCCGCCGATCGGATCGGCAAAGGAGCGCTCGAGAATCGCCGCGAGATCGACCGCGACGTCGAGATAGCGCGAGTCGTCGGTGAGCTGGTGCGCGACGAGGCACGCGGACGCGACCTGGACCTGGTCCTGCAACAGCGCGCCGCCCAGCGTGCTACTCGCGCCGGAAATCCCGTGCCGCACTCCCGAGCCCCGCGCGTACGTTCGCTGTAGCAGATCGTCGAGCGCGGACCGCGCGCGCTTGCCGGCCGGAATTTCGCCGAAGGTCGCCGCCGCCAACATGACCGCCTCGATGACGTACGCCTCCTGGTCTGCGAACAGTACGCGATCGGGCGACGACTCGGACAGATCGCGCGACAGCGCCCGCACCAACCCGCGTCCGAGATCGTCGTATCGGTCGTCGCCCGTGACCACCCACGCCTTCGCCAGGGTACTGGCGAGCGCGGCACGCACCAGGCGCGGCGGATCCTCGCCTGCGCCTCCCACCGCGGTGTCCAACATCAGGTCGAGCGCCCGGCGGGCCACGCCGAGCGACACCGTATCACGCTCCCGCGCGGACACGGCGAGGAGCAGCGTCACTGCCTCGGCGTGCATCACGCTGCCGGTCACCGCGTGGCTGCGCACGGCGTCGTCGAGCGCGTGGCGCAACCCGCCGATCTCCTGACGCACGAGCGTCGGGTAGAGCACACCACGGGATTCGCTGCCGGTGAGCACGAGCTGCCGGACGATCGCGGCCTGCTGCACGATGAAGGAGCGCTGATCGCGGTAGGATCGGGCGACCTCGGGCAGTATCTGCTTGAGGCCGCGGCCGGTGACCGGGTCGTCCGCCGGAAAGTAGGTGCCGCCGAAAAACGGCGCGCCGTCCGCGGTGAGGAATACGGTCAACGGCCAGCCACGCAGACCGGCGAGGCGCTCGACGGCAGCCTGATAGCGCTGCGCGACGTCGGGCCGCTCGTCGCGATCGACACGGATGGGAACGAACAGCGCGTTGATGAGCGCGCCAATCTCCGGATCGGTGTAGATCGCGCGGTCGGTTTCAGCACACCAGCGGCAGACGTCGCTGCCGACATACAGCAGCACCGGCCGGTCGAGCTTGGCCGCGAGCGCAAACGCCTCTCGGCCCCACGGCTGCCAGTTGACCGGCTGTCGAGCGGCGCGGGCGAGGTAGCTCGTCGAGGAGTGAGCCATGCGATTGGTAAACGGCCCACGCTCGGCGATGCACGCCGTGGATGCGGCGCAGAGCAGCAGGAAGGTGCGACTATACATCGGGATTCACAGGAGAAGTACCCGCTCCTGAGCGAGCGCGTTCCGCTAATGCAGGAACATCAGCCCTACAGTGATGCTGGACATCGGCACCTGGTCGGACGTGAAACGGCGGTAGGTGTAGTCGAAACTGAATCCGAGACTGGGTGACGCTCGCAGGAGCAATCCGGCACCGACGTTGTATCCAAAGACCGCACCGCTACCAGCCAACAGACTCACGCCTCCGTGCGGAAAGACATAGACCGGTGAGCTGTCACTCGGCGCACCGGAGGTGATGCCAAGGTCCATGAGAAACACGAACACCCCGTTCGCCAGCTCGTCGGGGAACGTTGCGAAGGCGAACTCCACTGATCCGTAGCCACCGCGCGACGGCGTGACGCGCAGGCCGAGCTGGAAAAGCGATTCGTCGGAAAGGTGCAGCGCGCCCCCTTCGACTCCGGCCGCCATCTTGCTCTGGGCGCGCGCCGCCGCGAGGCTCGCTGTCCCGAACGTCAGCGCAACCACGAGAGTCATGAACCGCATCGGCTACCCCAATTCCGGCGCTATATTGCCCGAATGACCCTAGTCACCATTACCCCGAAGTCCAACGGCCCGCTAATCGTGGAGGGGCCGGTACGCATTGTGACGCCCGACGGGCGGGAATTGACGCCCCCACTCCGCAAGGACGGGAAACCGTCGGAAGTCGTTGTCCTGTGCAGATGTGGGGGGTCAGCGACCAAACCGTTCTGTGACGGAACGCACAAAAGAAATGGTTTTCAAGACGGCCCGGTTACCACCCCCTAGCGCGACCATATTATGTTGTCTGGCGCTTGCAGCTTCCCCGTTCCCCAACGAGCCCGTGCCCCCCGAGGGAGGAGCGACCGACAATGGCGAAGGGAAAGGCCCCGATGGCCGCGGACGAAGGTTACTGTGTGAAGTGTAAGGCGAAGCGGACGATCTCGAACGCCCAGCAGGTGAAGATGGCCAATGGCCGCCCCGCGCTTAAGGGTGTCTGTCCTGTGTGCGGGACCGGGATGTTCAAGATTCTGCCACCCAACAAGTAATCTCGCTGTCCTTCTAATTCACTTTGCACGCCCCTGGGACCTCAACCCCGGGGGCGTGCTGTTTTATAGCGCACCGTGTAGCAGGCCGCCCCTACCTCTCGGCAGTAGTACGCCAGGACCTCGAACGCAACGAAGTTCCCCTCGACGGTGCGGACGGCGTAGACGTGACGCTTGGACGTGAGCAGGTGTGAGAGCATGCTGTAGGCGTACCACTTGCCGATCGCTGCATTGACCGTGTCCGCCGCAAACGTGGTGGTTGTGTAGCCCTCCAGCGGGACTGTCGTGAGGGAGTCCAAGCTCACGGCTCCGAGGTCCAGCGCTCCGGCGCCCGGCGCCGTGATCACGTGGTTGCGCCGGAAGGCAAGGTCCCAGGGAGCCGCCCCGGACTCGACGACGCTGTTCTGCGTGAAGCGGAACAGCTGCCAGCGATCGCCACGTGACGCGTCCAGCGTGTAGATGCCGGTCGTGGCGGGTCTCGTGCTCAGCTGATAGGGTGGGAACTCCGGTCTCGTGAATGCGCCGATGAGGAGTGAGGCGACCAGAAGAAGGAAGGCAGCCGCGAGCACCCACACGAGGATGGGTGCTCTCAAGCCTCCGCCATGAACGGGTACCACGGATCCCTCGGTGGCAGGAAGTTCTCCTTCACAGCCCGCGCGCTGGTCCAGCGGATGAGATTGAGCAGGCTGCCGGCCTTGTCGTTCGTGCCGCTGGCGCGCGCCCCGCCGAACGGCTGCTGCCCCACGACGGCGCCCGTCGGTTTGTCGTTCAGGTAGAAGTTGCCCGCCGCGTAGCGCAGCGCCGCATCCGCCTCCACGAGGGCTGCCCGATCCTGGGCGAACACCCCGCCCGTGAGGGCATACGGCGAGGTCTGGTCGACCAGCTCGAGCGTTTCCTTCCACCGCCGGTCCGGATACACGTATAAGGAAAGCACGGGCCCGAAGATCTCCTCACACATGGTCTGATACTTCGGGTCCTCGACCTGGATCAGCGTCGGCTGCACGAAATAGCCGTCACTGTCGTCGCAGTCACCGCCGAACAGGATCTTGGCTGCAGGATCGCTCTTCGCCCGGTGTATGTACTGCTTGATCTTGTCGAACGACTTCTTGTCGATCACCGCAGCCATGAAGTTACGGAAGTCCGCCGGATCGCCTACTCGGATATCGCCAAGCTTGGAGAGCACGCGCTCGCGGACTTTCGGCCAGAGCGATTCCGGCACGTAGGCGCGGGAGGCAGCGCTGCATTTCTGGCCCTGGTACTCGAACGCGCCGCGCACGATACCGGTCGAGAGGGCGTCCACGTCGGCGCTCGCGTGCGCGAGAATGAAATCCTTCCCCCCGGTTTCACCCACGAGCCGGGGGTAGTCCGCGTAGCTCGTCAGATTGTCGGCGACCTGCTTCCACAGTGTCTGGAACACCTCGGTCGATCCGGTGAAGTGAATGCCGCCGAGGTGACGATCGGAGAGCAGCCGCTGGCTGATCACCGCCGCCGGGCCGGGGACGAAGTTCACGACTCCCGGAGGGAGTCCCGCCTCTTGCAGCAGCCGGAAGATGAGGTAGTTCGAGTATACCGCCGTCGCCGCCGGCTTCCAGACGACGGTGCACCCCATGATGGCCGGCGCCGTCGGCAGGTTTCCACCGATCGATGTGAAGTTGAACGGCGTGATCGCGTAGACGAACCCCTCGAGCCCGCGGTAATCCAGCGCGTTCCAGGTGCCGGAAGACGAGAGCGGCTGTTCAGCGGCAATGCGGTCGGCGAAGTGGACGTTGAAGCGCCAAAAGTCGATCAACTCGCAGGCGGCGTCGATCTCGGCCTGGAACGCCGTCTTGCTCTGCCCCAGCATCGTGGCGGCGTTGACCATGGCGCGCCAGCGCGTGGCGAGCAGGTCGGCCGCCTTCAGGAAGACCGCAGCTCGATCGGCGAGACTCCACTGTGACCAATCCCGCCACGCCTCCCGCGCTGCGGCTACTGCCGCATGGACCTCGTCCGCTCCGGCCTGATGCACCTTCGCGAGCACGTGGCGGTGGCAGTGCGGCATCACCGCGTCGACGGTCTTTCCGGTGCGTATCTCCTTGCCGCCGATGACAATCGGAATGTCGACTTGCCGGCTACTGAGGTCTTTGAGGGCCAGCTTGAGCTCGTTGCGCTCTTTGGTGCCCGGTGCGTAAGAGAAGACGGGTTCATTTACCGGGGTAGGAATCCTGGCTGATTTCATGCCGGGAAATCTAACCGGGGAACCTCAGCGTGTTTTGGAGTTCAGATGGCTATTGATCCACGCACTCGCATCGGCCACGTCCACCTCACGGTCAGCAATCTCGACCGCTCCCTCGCCTTCTATCGCGACATCCTCGGCTTCGAGGTGACCGCGCACTACGGGAGCGAAGCGGTCTTTCTGTCGGCTGGCGGCTATCACCATCACATCGGCCTGAATACCTGGGCGGGCCCTGGCGCCCCGCGCCCACCCCAGGGGACGACAGGTCTCTACCACTTCGCGATCCTCTTGCCTGACCGTGGAGCCCTCGCCGCCACGGTGCGTCGAGTCCTCGAGCATGGCGTCGAGCTCGAAGGCGCGTCCGATCATGGCGTGAGCGAGGCGATCTACCTGCGGGATCCGGACGGCAACGGCGTCGAGTTGTACCGCGATCGCCCGGAAGACGAATGGCCGCGCGGCACGGATGGAGGCATCCAGATGCACACGCGGCCACTCGATCTCGCGGGACTGCTCGCGGGCGACTAGCCCCTGCCCCCCCCGCCCCCCCCGCTCCCTCCGCTCCCTCCGCTCCCTCCGCTCCCTCCGCTCCCTCCGCTCCGCGTATCTCGCTCGCGCTGCGACGGCAACGGCAGCGTGATCGTCAATGTCGTTGCCCCGCTCCGTGGCGATTCGATCGTCACGGTCCCGCCGAACACGTCTTCGGCAACACCACGCACTTTGGCGACGTCGGCGAGCTTCCCACGACCGCGCACGATGAGGACGAGGTCGTTTCCCTTGTGCTCGAGCTGCAGCTGCACAGCGGTGGGCTTCTCGCCCGCGGGGTCAGCGGCGTTGCGTACGACATTCACGAGTACATCGAACAGCGCGTTGGGATCGCCTTTCAGGTACACCACCTCGAGGCTCGTGGTGAAGTCGAGGTCGATGCCGCGATCGCGCAGTAACCGGCGCTCCAGAGTGAGGCAGGATCGGATGACTCGCACGGCATCGAACCGCCCGCCGCGCTCGGCGCGCGCGGTCATGGTACCAGTGCGCGCGCTGTCCTTCATCACGCGCAGATACTCGGCCGTGCGGTCGATGTCCTCGAGGACTTCGCCGAGGTCGTCGAGCAGCGTCAGACGGCGATCCGCCGCGAGGTCGACCCACCGGCCGATCGACTCCATGGCGAGCTGCAGGCCGGCTCGCGCGGCCGTCAGGGGATTGCTCGCCTGGTGCACGATGACACCTGGAGCGGTTGCGCCGGGGCTCGGAGCGTCGACGTGCGCCAGCGCCAGACCCGCGAGCTCGAGCGCCAGTCGATCCCTGCTGCGGCGCTCGCGCCCGCCGGGTGGCGGCGCCGGCGGACGTAACCGCACGGGCGCCACCACCCAAGCCTCCCCCGCGCCATGCGCCGCAATCCAGAGCGAGCCCACGGGGATCGGCACATGCCAGCGTCGCAGCGTGGTCTCGAGATCGAATGGCGGAGGTACGCCGGCGGTGGACGTCGCGCGGGGGACGGCCTCACGAGGACCGGTCACCTCCCACAGGGTAACCGGCCGGCCGATGACTGCACTCGCTTGTCGCAGAACTTCCCCTGCGTCCAACTTCTCCTCCATCAAGTGCCCAAGAGCTCTTCGGAAGATCAAGTATGGGCGGGGGCGCACGTTAGAGATGCGGGTTGCCGTGCGCGCCGTCAAGCGGTAGCCTACGGCCCATGACGACCCCACCACCCACTCCCTCTCGCCCTTCAGTCGGGCGCTCGTCTTTCGCCATCGCGATGAAGGACTACACCTTCATTCGGCCGGGCATCGCCGTGACCATCAGCGCGGTCACGTTGGCCCTCGCGCTCCTCATCGGGCTGTGGCTTATCGTATCGCTCAGGGAAGCCGCGGCAACCGCCAGTCACGGCGCGAACACCGTCCAGGCCCTGCACAAGTACAACGCCGGCTTTGAGGTGTGGCGTCAGATGGCGACGGGGACCGACGCCGGGTACAAGCGGCCCGAGGCCATCGCCCAGCGTGACAGCATCGGCCGCGAGCTGCGCGTGGAGTTGTCGGGGCTCGCCAACAGCATGAACGATTCGCGCGAGCGCGATCTCGTACAGAACGTCCTGCTCGGGCTGACCAGCACGAGCACGACGGGTGGGCGGGAAGCCCAGGAAGCGCGCGAAGCGATGATCGTGCTGCTCGCCAAGCAGGACTCCGCCCTCTTTCATGCCGCCAAGGTTTCCCAGCAGGCAGTGCTCCTCTCGGCGGTCCTGCTCGCGCTCACGATTATCGCCGCCGGCATGTTGATCGTGCCGATGGCGTGGCTGTATGTGCGCTATAAACGCGGGGCAACCATCGAAGTGAAGGTGTAGATGGCGAAGGCCGCCGCGCGCCGCGTCCTGCCGCCGACGATCGAGAGCTCCCGGGAGCTCGAGCGACTTCGCACCGTCGTCCTGCCCGAGCACAACGATCTCGCGGTCGCGGTCGCCGACCGCATCGTCGAGATCATCCAGCGCGAGACCAGCGCCAAGGGCCGCGCCGTCCTCGGCCTCGCCACCGGCAGCACGCCGCTCGGCGTGTACGAAGAGCTGATCCGCCGGCACCAGGCCGGCGATGTCGATTTCTCCCGCGTCGTCACGTTCAATCTGGACGAGTACTACCCGATGGCGCCCGATAGCAGTCACAGCTATCACCGCTACATGTGGGAGAACTTCTTCGCGCACGTCAACATCGCCAAACAGAACGTCCATATCCCCGACGGTACGACGCCGCGCGAGCGCGTGGGCGAAGCGTGCGCGGCGTACGAAGAAGCGATTCGCATCGCCGGGGGGATCGATTTTCAGCTGCTCGGCATCGGCAAGACGGGACACATCGGATTCAACGAGCCGGGATCGGATGCGGCGTCGCGGACCCGCATCGTCACACTCGACACCCTTACGCGCAGGGATGCCGGCGCCGATTTCTTCGGCGTGGAGAATGTGCCGCGCGAAGCGATCACCATGGGTGTCGCGACGATTCTCGACGCGAAGGAAATCGCGTTGATGGCGACGGGTGAGCATAAGGCCGGTATCGTGGCGCGCGCCGTCGAGGGCGACATCTCGCCCGACGTCGCCGCGACCTTCCTGCAACGCCACGGCAGCGTGAGCGTCTATCTGGACCTGGCGGCGGGCGCCGACCTCACGCGGATCAAGACCCCGTGGGTGCTGGAGGGCGGAGGCGTCGAGTGGAGTCCCCCGGTGGTCGAACGCTCCGTCGTTTGGCTCGCTGAGCGGGTCGGCAAGGCCGTGCTCAAGCTGTCGGCGCGTGATTACGCGGAGAACCATCTCAGCCCGCTGCTCGCGCGCGCCGGGTCGGCGGGACCGATCAACGGCCAGGTGTTCAACCGGCTGCGTGAGAAGATTCGCGGCCGCGCCAAGCTGCCGGCTCACGAGCGCATCCTCGTCTTCTCGCCCCATCCCGACGACGATGTCATCTCGATGGGCGGCATTCTTCGCAAACTCTGGGAAAACGAGAATCAGATCGTCGTGGCGTACATGACGAGCGGCAACATTGCCGTGTTCGACCACGACGTCACGCGCCACCTCGATTTCGTCGAGCGGGCCGCCGCGTCGCTCGGACTCGACGCTGCCACGGTCCAGCGCGCGCGCTCGACGGTGAATACCGGTATGGAGCAGAAGGCGCCGGGCGACGTCGACATCCCCGTGGTGCAGAATCTCAAGAAATTCATTCGCGAATCCGAAGCGATCGCCGCGCTCGCGGCCGTGGGGATTCCCCCCAACGCCGCGCGGTTCCTCGATCTGCCGTTCTATCAGACGGGGGAGGTGCGCAAGCGCCCGCTGTCCGACGGCGATGTCGCGATCGTGCTGCGGCTGTTCGAGGACGTGCGGCCCGATCTGGTGTTCGTCGCCGGAGATCTCTCCGATCCGCACGGCACCCACCGCACGTGCAAGGCGGCAATCGAGCAGGCACTCGCGGCCTACAAGGCGGCGCAACGGCCGGAGCTTTGGCTCTATCGCGGCGCCTGGCAGGAGTGGTCGCTCACGGAGGCGGACGTCCTCGTGCCCCTTTCACAGGACGAGCTGCACGCGAAAATCCTCGCGATCTTCCGGCATCAGTCGCAAAAGGACACGGCGCCGTTCCCCGGCTACGACGAACGCGAGTTTTGGCAGCGCGTCGAGGCCCGGAACCTGGAGACCGCCGCCCGGGCCGACAGGCTGGGACTGCCCGAGTATTACGCGATGGAAGCCTATGTAATTCAACGACTTTAGCCCTGCATCGTTGCACCGCGCAGCACCCGTTCATTATGTTGGCGCCGGATTCCCCCTTTCTGGAGGAGGCCTAACATATGAACGCGTCGACTACCAAAGCACTCAGCTTGGGGATCGTCGTGGCCCTCTGGGCCGTCGTATCACACTTCGGCAAGCTCCCCTTACAGCTGTGGCCCGTGATCGTCGGACTCGCCTGTTTCGTTGGCGCCGGTGGCGGGATGATGGGACTGCAGAAGTCGGCACTCGGTTCGGCGTCCGGCGTTGTCTGGGCGCTGTTATACGTCGCTGTGGCCCGGGCGCTGGGCGGCAATGATCTGCTCGATGCGCTGGCAATGGGCGCTGCGATTTTCGGCATGGTGTTCCAGGCGCAGGTTCCCCTGCTGTCCTATACGGCCGGTGCGTTCCTTGGTGCGGCTACCGCCATCGGCGCACTCGGGGCCCGGACAGTCAACGTCAACGGTAGTGTCCGGGTGGTGATCGCGTTGGCGATCGGCTGTGCCCTCGGGATCGCCTCCGAGCGCATCGCGGAGATGCTGGGCCGGATGCGGGTGGTCCCGTCGATGTCGGCACGTCACTAGGCCAACAAAAAACCAAACCCGGAGCCACGCGCTGCACTCCGGGTTGGCGAGGCCGGGCCAAGTGGCCGTCGACACTTGACCGCGACCTACAGTTCAGAGGGTCAACGTTCGTTACGTTGACCCTCTTCTTTTCGAATGTACCCGAGTTTGCGCGCCGCCTTTGTCAGAGATACGTCCAGCCAAGTCCGTCACGTGTTGCCGGGTCGCAACGGAAGAGGGATTCTTTAGACGATGGGTTTCCTCTCTCGACTGCCCCGTTTCCGGGTGCGACGCGCCGCTGTCGTGGCGGTGCTGCTGGTGCTCGCCTTCGGCGTCGCGGCGGTACTCGCGGTTCAAGCGTACGGCGTAGCGCGGTATCACCGCGCGCAAGCAGATCGCGTGCTGCGCGATTACGCGAAGCTCGCCGCGGCGCGCGTGGCGCAGCGCAGTGCGATTGAGATCTACGATGCAGTCATGCCGCGGCTCAAAGCCATCCAGCACGCGCACGAAATGTCGCCCCGTAAATTGCCGGCCCCGAGCGAGCTCCACGTCGACGCGATGGAGCGCGGAGTCTCACTGACTCCGTACATCCGCTTCACATTCCAGATGGACTTGAAGGACGGACGACTCGAGACGGCCGGCGAGCTGCTGCCTGACGCCGTCCGTTCCTGGATGACCGACACGTTGCCCGTCCACACGCGCGCCGTCTACGACACCTCGTGGCACATGGGGACGGTGCTGGGTCAGCCGGGCGGCGAGCGGCGCTACGTCGCCTACACGGTGTTGCGCGACTCGAAGGGCATGCTGCGCACCGCGCTCGGGTTCGAAGCAAAGCCGGAAGCGCTCCGACCGCTGGTGATTCAAGCGACGGAAAAATTCCCGCTGCTGCCCCGCCCGCTCACCGGTGGTGTCCAGTACGATTCGATGGGGTCGATCATCATCACCGATCGCTACGGCGTGGAGATCTACCGGTCCGCGGTGCAGTACACGTCGCCATTCACCGCGCGCGATACCGTGGGCACCGACATGGGAGATCTCTACGCGCAGGCGACCCTGCGGGCGTCGGTCGCCGATCAGCTGATCATCGGTGGTCTTCCCAAATCCCGCCTGCCGCTGATCCTCGGGCTGCTGGGGTTGACCGCCGCGTTGATCGGGACTGCCCTGGTCCAGTTGCGCCGCGAATCGCAGCTCGCGCGCCTGCGCACTGATTTCATCTCCGGCGTGTCGCACGAATTGCGGACGCCGCTCGCGCAGATCCGCATGTTCTCCGAGACCCTCGTGCTTGGGCGCGTGCGCACCGACGAGGAGCGGTTGCGTTCGCTCGCGATCATCGATCAGGAGGCGCGTCGCCTCACGCACCTGGTCGAGAACCTGCTGCACTTCTCGCGCTCGGAGCGGCAAACGGCGCACATCACGCCGGAGCCCACGGCGCTCGCGCCGCTCGTGCGCGAAGTGATCGACGGCTTCGCCCCGCTGGCGGCGGCGCGGGGCGCGAGATTGTCCACCGCCGTTCCGGAGGATCTCGTCGTCCCGGCCGATCCGGGCGCGGTGCGGCAAATGCTGCTCAACCTGCTCGACAACGCGGTGAAGTATGGCCCCGCGGGTCAGGAGATCCGCATCGGCGCGACGCGCGACAACGGGGGGGGCGGGGCG
>Ga0209377_1000312_pt1 | contig 31504 bp, 34 predicted proteins | sample GraSoiAngelo_141_FD_185898 | JGI IMG/M metagenome (GOLD analysis project Ga0209377, IMG submission 185898) | Grasslands soil microbial communities from the Angelo Coastal Reserve, California, USA - 14_0929_12_40cm (SPAdes) (version 2) | ecosystem: Environmental > Terrestrial > Soil > Grasslands ...
TCGCAGTGCTCCTCCCGTTGCTCGCCTGCATCGTGTGGATCGGGGTGTACCCGCAGCCCATCCTCCAACGGATGGAGCCGAGCGCCCGGCAGCTCATTCAGTCGGTGCGGTTCAACGCGGCCTCGTTCACGGCGGTCCGGTGAGCCTCGACCTCGCGAACTCGCGCGACCTGCTGCGGGCCTTGCTGCCCGAGCTGATGCTCACGCTGGTAGGAATGGTGCTCCTGCTCGTGATCGCGTGGCGGCACCGCACCGCCGCCGACCTGCGGGTGGCCGGGTGGGTCACCCTAGCGGGGCTCGCGGCTGCGGGAGCGGCGGCGTGGTGGCTGTGGTGGCACACGGCGCGCGCGATCGGAGCCCCGGCCATGATCGCGGTCGACGACTTCCGCTTCGTGGCGGACTGGCTGCTCCTCGGGACCGCGGGCCTGACCGTGTTGGTGTCGTTCGACTACCTCGAGCGCGAGCGCTTGCTCGCCCCCGAGTACTACGCCCTGCTGCTCTTCGCCACGTTGGGCATGATGCTCATGGTCGGCGGCGAGGATCTGATGGTCGTGTTCCTCGGGCTCGAGCTGATGTCGGTGGCGGTCTACGCGCTCGCCGGCATCAACCGCCACAGCGGCGCCGCCGCGGAGGCGGCACTCAAGTACTTCCTCCTGGGAGCGTTCGCGTCGGGCTTTCTGCTGTACGGGATCGCCCTGGTGTACGGCGCGACCGCGACCACGAACCTCAGCCAGATCGGCGTTCAGATCCGGACCCTGGGACTGGCGGACCGTCCGATGCTCCTGATCGGCCTCGGGCTGCTGCTCGTGGGGTTCGGGTTCAAGGTGGCGGCCGTTCCGTTCCACATGTGGGTGCCGGACGTGTACGACGGCTCGCCGACTCCGGTGACCGGCTACATGGCAACGGCCGTCAAGGCCGCGGCGTTCGCGGCGCTGTTGCGCGTCCTGGGCGAAGCCTTCGGCGGGGTTGCGGCGTGGCACCAGATCGTGTGGTGGCTCGCCGTCGCGACCATGGTCGTGGGGAACCTGGTCGCGCTGGCCCAGCGGACCGTGAAGCGGATGCTCGCGTACTCGTCGATCGCGCACGCGGGATACCTGCTCGTCGCCGTCGCGGCGGGGACGACCGCCGGCTCGGCGGCCTTCGTTTTCTATTTGGTTGCCTACACGCTGACGACGCTCACCGCCTTCGCACTCCTCGCCGCCAAGGGACGGGATGGGGAGCGCGCCGTGCTGATCGACGACCTCGCGGGGCTCGGAACACGCCGACCGTGGCTCGCGTTCGCCCTCGCGGTCTGTATGCTGTCGCTGCTCGGCTTCCCCGGGACGGCCGGATTCATCGGCAAGTGGTACATCCTCGTCGCAGCCACGGCGGCGGGGCAGCTCCCGCTCGCCGCCATTCTCGTCCTTACGAGCGTGATCTCGGCAGGCTACTATCTCCCGGTGATCATGGCGATGTACATGCAGCCCGAGCCATTCGAGCAGGCCCACACCGGAATGCAGATCGGTCGGCTGGGCGGCGTCGCGGTCGCGGTGTCGGTCGCCGGCTTGTTGTTCCTCGGCATTCGCCCGAATCGCCTGCTCGATCTGGCGAAGACGAGCGGTGACGGGTTGCGCTCCGGGCCGGCGCTCACGACCGCCGCGCCGCGGTCACCGTCGACCGGTCGCTGACGACGGGGCCCCCATGAAGCTCCCTACCGCCATTTTTCGCGAGTACGACATCCGCGGGACCGTGGGCGACCAGCTCACGCCGGAGGTCGCGCGCGCCATCGGCCAGGCGGTCGCGACCCTGGGGCGGGAGCGCCTGGAGCGCGCGCCCCGCCTCGCCGTGGGACGGGACAACCGCCCCTCCGGACCCGCGCTCGCGCACGGCCTGCTCTCCGGCATCGAGGCCGTGGGCGGCCACGGCGTGGACGTGGGCGAGCTCCCGACGCCGGCGCTCTACTTCGCGACCCATGTGCTCAACGTGGACGGCGGCGTCCAGGTGACCGGCTCGCACAATCCGCCGGAGTTCAACGGCTTCAAGCTCGTCCTCGGTGGCGAAGCGATTGCCGGCGCCGACATCCAGGGCCTGCGACGCCTCATCGAGGAGGGACGCACCCCCGGTCGTCCCGGCGGCGGGCGCAGTGAGGACGGTTCCGTTCTGCCGCGCTATCGCGACGCCATCGTGCAGCGCAACGGTCCGCTCCCCCGCAAGGTGAAAGCCGTCGTGGATTGCGGCAATGGCGTTTCGAGCCTCGTCGCGGTGGACACGCTCCGGCGCCTGGGCGCCGACGTCGTTCCCCTGTTCTGCCAGTCCGACGGCACGTTCCCCAACCACCACCCCGATCCCTCGGCGCTGGAGAATCTGCGCGACCTGCAGGCGGCCGTCCGCCGCGAGGGCGGAGAGCTGGGCATCGCCTTCGACGGCGACGGCGACCGCATCGGCGCGGTGGACGAGCAGGGGCGCCCGGTGTTCGGCGATCAGCTGCTCGTGCTGCTCGGCCGCGACCTCGCGCGCCGCATGGGTCCGGGCCACGCGGTGATCTTCGACGTGAAGTGCTCCGAGCTGCTGCCGCGCGAGCTCGAGCGCGCCGGCCTCGTGCCCACGATGTGGAAGACCGGCCACTCCCTCATCAAGCAGAAGATGAAAGAGAGCGGCGCGCCGCTCGCGGGCGAGATGAGCGGCCACATGTTCTTCGGCGGCGACTGGTACGGCTTCGACGACGCGCTGTTCGCCGCAGCCCGCTTGCTGCGCTACGTCGCGGAGCTGGGAGGGCCCCTCTCGCGGCTCCTCGCCGACCTTCCCGTCACCGTGGCCACGCCGGAGCTGCGTGTCGACTGCCCCGACGACCGGAAATTCGAGATCGTGCAGCGCGCCGCCAAGCACTTCGCCGGCAAGTACCCGGTGTCCACCCTCGACGGCGTGCGCATCACCTTCGCCCAAGGGTGGGGCCTGCTGCGCGCGTCGAACACGCAGCCGGTGCTGGTGCTCCGCTTCGAAGCGGCCACCGCCGCGGCGCTCGCCTCCTACCGGACCGAAGTCGAGAGCTGGCTCGCCGCGCAGAGCCCCGGCGCGTGAAGCCCGTCGTCCGCCGCCGGGCGCTGCTCGTCGGAGTGGGACTGTTGGTCGCGGTGCTCGTGGGCGGGCGCTGGCTCGCGCTCGAGACAGCCGAGCGCGCCTGGGGGGCGAGCCTGCCCGGCGGCAGCGCGTACCTCACGGCCCGGGACTTCGCCCGACTGGTGTCAGGGCTGCTGCTCATCGGGGCGATCGCCTGGGGCACGGCGAATCTGCTGTTCGTCTACCGTTCCATCGGCTCCATGCAGCTGTCTCGCCGGCTCGGAGACCTGGAGATCGTCGAGGCGGTCCCGCAACCCCTGCTGCTCGCCGGCACCATCGCCTGCGGTCTGGTATTCGGGTTCCTCCTCACGCTCGGCACAGGGGATTGGTGGATGGCGGCGGCGCTCGCATCACGCCCGCCGACCTTCGGCGTCACGGACCCCGTGCTCCAGCAGGATCTGGGTTATTACCTGGGACGGCTGCCCTGGACCGAGCGACTGCGGGCGTTCGCGCTGGTGGCGGTGTGCTCCGCCGTCGTCGTCGTCGCGCTCTTGTACGTGGGGATCGGCTCGCTGCGGTTCCGTCGTTGGCTGCCCTACGCGAACGCGCACGCCCGGGCGCACCTCGGCGTGCTGCTCGCGCTGCTCGCGCTCACGCTCACGTGGGGCGCCCTGCTGGATCCGACCGAGACCGTCGCCGGACTGCACGGCACGCTCACACGTCGCGCGCTCGACATGCGACTCGCGGCCGCGCCAGTCGTCGCGGTCGTAGGCGTCGCGGCCACCGTCGTGAGCCTCGTGTGGGGCCTGCGCGAGAAGCCGGTGCTGCTCCTCACGGCCTGGAGCGCGCTGCTCGCCGCGTCGCTGCTGGGATTCGCCGTCATTCCCGGCGCGCTGTCGAGCGCTGGGCCGCGCCGGCGCGGTGCCGCCGACCCCGACACGGCCCTTGTGGCCGAGCGGCGGCGGCTCGAAAGGCTCGCGTTCGGCGTCACGACGCTCGTGGACAGCGCGCCGCGCGGCTTCCCGAGCCCCGAGGCGGCGGCGACGACCGTACCCATCTGGGACGCCCAGCGGGTCCTCGCCGCGGCCGCGTCGCGGCGGGAGCTCGTCCGCCCGCAGTCGACGCCCACGGCTGCGGGACTGTTGCCGCACTTCTTGGGCGACGGGAGAGCCACGTGGCTCGTGGCGCTCAGGCCCGACGTCGACAGCATCGCGCTTCGACAGCCGCCCCCCGGCTGGGCCGCGATCCACCGGGGCCCGTCGGCCCGGGTCGGGCGGCCGGTCGCGGCCGTGGAGGACGACACCTTCCTCGCGTTCGCGCCGGTCGCGACACGCGAGTCCACCACCTGGTTCGGCCCCCGGTTCACGGACTTCGCGGTCGCGGCCCCCGACACCTGGCCGACGCTGCGCCACTCGGGAATCGCGCTGGCGGGCTGGTGGCGCCGAACCGCCCTCGCGTGGGCCCTCCAGAGCCCCGCGCTGGCGCGCCCCGAGACCGACGGCCTGGTGCTGCTGTGGCGCCGGGACGTGCCGGAGCGGCTCGGGCGGCTCGCACCGTTCGCCTCGTTCGATGAGGCCGCTCCCGTGCTGGCCGACAGCGCCCTGTGGTGGGCGGCGTACGGGTACTTCGAAGCGGAGGCCTTTCCGCTCGCCCGGCCGGTGGGCGGCGGGGGGGGCGCGGGGGGCGGCGGGGGCGGCCGCGATTCGCTGCGGTACCTGCACGCGGGCCTGGTCGGCGCCGTGAACGCCGCCAGCGGTGACACCCGGCTGTACCTCGCCCCGGGCGCCGACTCGCTCGCCGCCGCGTGGGCGAGGCTCCTCGCGCCCCTGATACGACCGCTCGACAGCCTGCCTCCGGCCCTGCGCGCACAGCTCCCGTTCCCCCGGCGAGCGTTCCGCGCCGCAACGGCGCTCTTGGATCGCTGGCGCACCGACACGACGGCGTGGAGCGCGCGACCCAGGGAGCCGTTCGAGATCGTGGCGCCGACCGACGGGGCGACGAATGCGCCCCGCGTCTGGATGGCCCAAGGGTTCGAAGCGGGAAGCACGCTCGCCGCGCTCGTGGCGGGGACGATGGCACTTGACGGGCCTCGGCTGTCGGTATGGCGGCCCAACCCGGCCGCGCGCCTGCCGCCGGTGCTCGTCGGCTCCCCCAACACGACGGCGCCCGGCGTGCCCCGACTCTGGCACGTCGCCCGCGCCCTCTACTTCGAACAGGCGTTGTTCAGCCAGCCGGCCTCCGGGGGTCCACCCACCGGCATCGACACGGTGTTTCTCTCGTGGGGCGAGCACCGCGGCCAGGGCAGGAGCGTGACCGCCGCACTCCGCAGCCTGCTCGCCTCGGGTGGCGAGGCGCGCGCGCCCGCCGACACGGCACTCGCCGCGCGGTGGCGGCGGGCGCAGCAGCTCGCGGCGCAGGCCGACGCGGCCCTCGCCGCCGGCGACCTGGAGGCGTTCGGCCGCTTGTATGGCCAGTTGAAGGCGCTGCTCGGCCTGGGGCATCGCAAGCTTGCTCCCACCCCCGAGCGCCGCTAGGTTGCGCCGCCGTGAATCCCCCCCCCGCCCTCCCCGCCTCCCCCGGTACCATCGTCGTCGCGCTCGGCGGCAATGCCGTCGCCCCGCCGGGGGAGCGGCCTACGATCTCCAACCAGTTCCGCCACACGCGGGCGAGCCTCGCGCCGATCGTGGACCTGGCGCGTGAGGGGTGGCGTATCGCGCTGGTCCATGGCAACGGCCCGCAGGTGGGAGACGAGCTAGCCCGCAACGAAATCGCCGCCGACGAGGTCGAGCCGCTGCCTCTGGGCGTGCTCGTCGCCGCGACTGCTGGCTGGATGGGCTACATGATCCAGCAATCGCTCCAGAACGCGCTCGCGCGCGCCGGTGTCACACGCCAAGTCGTCACGCTCATTACCCAGACGCTGTGCGATCCGCACGACCCGAACCTGCGCAGTCCCACCAAGCCGATCGGCCACGCCCTCGATCCGGTGCGGGTGGCACGACTCCAGGCGCGTGGCGTTCCTGTAAAGGAAGAGCAGCGGGGCCGGTGGCGCCGGCTCGCGCCGAGCCCGAGGCCAAGCGCGGTCGTCGAGCGGGAGATGATTCACCACCTCGTCGCCGCCGGGCACATCGTGGTGGCGTGTGGCGGCGGCGGGCCGCCCGTGTACGACGACCCGACCCTGCGCCTCGAGGGGCTGGACGCGGTCGCCGACAAGGACCGCGTGGCGGCGATCCTCGGCCGCGAGATCGCGGCCGACGTGCTGCTGATCCTCACCAATGTGGACGCCGTATACCACGCCTATGGTACGCCGCAACAGAAGGCGATCCGCCGCCTGAACCTCGCCCAGGCGGATCACCTGCTCGCCGGGAAGGAGCTCGGCACCGGCAGCATGCGTCCGAAGGTCGAAGCGGCGGCTGCCTTCGTCCGCGTGGACGGGGGTGCGGGAGCGAGGGGCCATCGCGCCATCATCGCCGAGCTGGCCCAGGGGCTCGCGGCGTTGCAGGGCGACGCCGGCACCACCATCACGAGGGACTGAGTGTGAATCTCCACGAATACCAGGCGCGCGACATCTTGCGGCGGCACGGCATCCCGGTGCCGCCCGGGGAGGTCGCGACGACTGCCGACGAGGCGCGCGCGATCGCCGCACGGCTGGGGGGCGGGGGCGGGGGCGGGGGCGGGCCCGTCGTGGTGAAGGCGCAGGTGCACGCCGGCGGACGCGGGAAGGCCGGCGGCGTCAAGCTCGCCGCGAACCCGGCCGAGGCCGCAGCCCACGCGGCCAAGATCCTGGGCATGACCATCAAGGGCTTCACGGTGCGCCGGGTGCTCGTGGCGCCCGCGGCCGACATCGCCTCCGAGAGTTACGTGGGCATCATCGTCGACCGGACCTCCCAGCGCCCCGTGCTGATGGTGAGCGCCGCCGGCGGCATCGACATCGAGGAGGTGGCGGCCCGGACACCGGAGAAGATCCACCGGCTCGCGATAGACCCGCGCTACGGCCTGCTCGCGCATCAAGCGCTGGGCCTCGCCTTGAAGCTCCACCGCGACATCGCGCAAGCGCGCGCCACGGCGGACATCATGCAACGGCTGTATGCGGCCTTTTACGCCGTGGGCGCATCGCTGGCGGAGATCAATCCCCTCGTCACCACGCGCGACGGGGCGGTCGCCGCCCTCGACGCCAAGATCGTGATCGACGACAACGAGCTCGACCGCCGTCCCGAAATCGCGGCGCTGCGCGACACGAGCGCCGAAGCGCCCTCGGAGGTCGCCGCACGCGAGGCGGGGCTCACCTTCATCAAGCTCGACGGCGCCGTGGGCTGCTGCGTGAACGGCGCCGGGCTCGCGATGGCAACGATGGATCTCGTGAAGTACTACGGCGGCGCGCCCGCCAATTTCCTCGACATCGGCGGGAGCTCGAACCCTCAGAAGGTGGTCAGCGCCCTCCAGATCATCACCGCCGATGCGAGCGTCCGGGCCATCCTGTTCAACATCTTCGGCGGCATCACCCGCTGCGACGACGTCGCTAACGGCATCGTCCAGGCCACGCGGGCATTTCCGCTCAAGGTGCCCCTCGTCATCCGACTCACCGGCACCAACGAAGAGCTCGCGGTCCAGATCCTCACGCAGGCGGGTTTCCCGGCGCTCACCGATATGGACGAGGCGGTGAAGCAAGCCGTCGTCCAAGCGAAGGCCGCGTGAGCGTCTTCATCGATCAACAGACCCGCCTGGTGGTGCAGGGCATCACCGGTCGCGACGGGTCGTTCCACACGCGGCAGATGATCGGCTACGGCACCAAGGTGGTGGCCGGTGTCACGCCGGGCAAAGGCGGGCAGCGGTTCGACGGCGTGGTCCCGGTGTTCGACACGGTCGCTGACGCGGTGCGGGAGACCCAGGCGAACACCGCCGTGATCTACGTTCCGGCCGCGGTCGCCGCCTCGGCGATCTTCGAGGCCGCCGACGCCGGCATCCCGCTGATCGTGTGCGTCACGGAGGGGATCGCGGTGCTGGACATGACGCGCGTCCTGCCGTATCTGCACGAGCGCGGCGCGCGGTTGATCGGTCCCAACTGCCCCGGGCTTATCTCCCCGGCCCGGAGCAAGGTGGGGATCATCCCCGGCAACATCTGCCGGCCCGGCCGGGTCGGCGTCGTATCGCGCAGCGGAACACTCACCTACGAGATCGTTCACCAGCTGTCCACGCAGGGCCTGGGTCAGTCCACCTGCGTGGGGATCGGCGGAGACCCGCTCATCGGCACGACCTTCATCCACTGTCTCTCGGCCTTTCAGGCGGACGCTGAAACCGACGCCGTCGTCATGATCGGTGAGATCGGGGGCACCGACGAGCAGCAGGCCGCCGACTTTGTGCAGCAGACGATGACGAAACCCGTGATCGGCTTCATCGCCGGGCAAACCGCGCCGCCGGGCCGCCGCATGGGGCACGCTGGCGCGATCATCTCGGGGTCGAGCGGCACGGCCGCCGAGAAAATGGCGGCGTTCGCGCGGGCGGGCATCGCGGTCATGAAGCGCCCGGCGGACGTCGTGCCGCTCCTGAAGGAGCGCCTGTGAAGCTCCGCGACGTGCTCAAGCCCGAGCACATCATCGTCCCGCTCCGCGCCACCACCGTCAAAGAGGCCACCGAGCGGCTAGCCGAGCGCCTCATCGCCGCGGACGCCGTGGCCGATCCCCAGCGCCTCAACGCCGTGATCCGGCACACCTGGCCCGAGGACATGGTGAGCGTCGGGGAGCACGCGTTTCTCCCCCACTTCCGCACGGAGGCGGTGCGGGGTCTCGTGACGGCGGTCGGCATCTCGGCCACACCGATCCGCTGGGAAAAAGACCCGCACCGAACGGCGCGGGTCGTGATCTTCATCCTGGCGCCGATGCGCGACGCCGCCCTGTACCTCCAGGTGGTGGGCGCATTCGCCCGTACCCTGGCGCACCCCGACACGGTGCTCGCACTGCTCGCGGCGCGCACCCCAGAGCAGGTCGTCGCCATCGCCGCGCTGGACAAGGTGGAGTTGCCGAGCCAGCTCACGGTGCGGGACGTCATGACCGCCCAGGCGATCACCGTCGGCCCGGAGCGCACGCTGGGCGACGTCGCCCGCCTCATGGTGGAGCACGACATCCGCGCGCTGCCGGTGGTGGACGACGGCGGCGCGCTGATCGGGATGATCACCCACCGCGAGCTGTTGCGCTTCCTCATCCCCCACCTCGTGCAGCGCACCAAGACCGGGGAGTTTCACGCGCCCACTCGCTCCCAGCTGCAGCGCGGCTCCGCCGATCCGCACCTCATCCCGGCCAGAGAGGCGATGGCCCGGTCGGTGCTCTGCCTGGCGGAAGACCAGACGCTTGCCGACGTCGCCAATCTGATGAGCTCCAAGGACGTCGACCGCTTCCCGGTAGTGCGTGAGGGGGTGGTGGTAGGATTCCTGACGCGTGCCGACGTCATTCGGCGCCTCATTGCCCCCTGACGCCCAGCCCCTAACACCTCATACCTGCCTCTCATGCTCACACTCGCCATCATCAAGCCCGACGCGGTCAAGCGAGGCCTCGCAGGAAAGATCCTTGCGCACCTCGAGGCCGCGGGGTTCGTTGTCCGCGCGGCCCGGCTCGTCAAGCTCAGCCTCGCGCAGGCCGAGGCCTTCTACGAAGTCCATCGGGAGCGTCCATTCTACCGCTCCCTGGTGACGTTCATGACGTCGGGGCCCGGGCTGGCTCTCGCCCTCGAGCGAGACGACGCCGTCGCGCGCTTGCGGGAGGTGATCGGCGCGACCGACCCCGCCGAAGCGAAGCCCGGCACGGTGCGGAAGCTCTACGCCGAGTCCAAGGAGCGGAACGCCATTCACGCCTCGGATGCCCCGGAGACCGCCGCCCGCGAAGTGGCGTTCTTCTTTCCGGCAGGCGAGCTGCGGGACCTCTGGGGCAGTCGGTAGCAGTTCGCTTGACGCAAGTCCCACAAGGGTTTAGCTTCGGTTGCCCATGTTACAGGTCGACCTCCGGGAGCTCGCCCGTGGTCCGGTCGAAACGCAGGGCCAGCTCGCAGGGAGCGATCCCCTGTTCGAAGGCCTCGACGTCGCGCTGGCCGAACCGGTACGCGTGGCCGGCCGTTTGCATGCCGCGGGGGAAGGGCGTTTCTACTGGCTCGGCTCGCTCCACACCCGCATGGCGGGGCAGTGCCGGCGTTGTCTCGTGCCCGTACCCGTCCCAGTCGTGGCGTACATCGACGCGCTGTTCTCCGCCGACCCGGACGCCCTGGAGGACCCGAGCTCGTATCCTCTGGCGCCTGATGCGATCGAGATCGATCTCCGCCCCGCGGTGCGCGAGGAGCTGCTTCTCGCCGTGCCCCGGTGGGTGGTCTGCCGGGACGACTGCCGCGGGCTGTGCCCGCGCTGTGGGAAAGACCTGAACGCTGGCGCGTGTGGCTGCCCACCGGCCGCAGACCAGCGCTGGCACGGGCTGGCCGCTCTCAAGGACAAACTCCGCGACTGAAAAGGACGATTCTATGGCCGTACCGAAACGAAGGACTTCCAAGCGGAAGAAGCGCGCGCGCCGCACACACTACAAGGCGGCCCCGATCGCGCTCCAACCCTGTCCGCGCTGCGGCGACCTGAAGCGCCCGCACCGGGTCTGTCCGACCTGTGGCTACTATCGGGACGAGCAGCGCGTGCCGGTCGAGGACGCCTGACGGTGATTCGGATCGCGCTGGACGCGATGGGCGGCGACACCGCGCCGCGCGTAGAAGTGGAAGGGGCAGTACTGGCCCTGCGCGACCTCCCTCCCGGGTTCCGGATCCAGCTTGTCGGGCGGACCGCCGACATCGAGACGGCGCTCAAGGCCCAGGGGGGCGGGGGCGGGGGCGGGGGCGTCGACCGCAGCCGGCTCGAGATCGTCGAGGCGCCCGAAGTCGTGGGTATGGGCGAGAAGCCGCTGGCTGCCGTAAGGGGCAAGCCGCGGTCCTCCATCGCGGTCGGCCTCGGGCTGCAGAAGAAGGCGGAATCGGATGCCTTCATCTCGGCGGGCAACACCGGTGCGGTGATGGCCGCCGCGACGCTGCTGCTGCGCCTCCATGAGGGTGTGCAGCGCGCGGCGATCGGCCCGCTGTTCCCGACCGCGGTCCATCCCGTGCTGGTCATCGACGGAGGAGCCAACGTGGATTGCGACGCGCGCGAGCTCGTCGGGTTCGCCCATCTCGGCTCGGTCTATGTGCGCGACGTGCTGGACCGGGCCCAGCCGGGCGTCGGTCTGCTCAACGTCGGCGAAGAGGACGAGAAGGGCAACGCGGTGGTCAAGGAAGCGCACCAGCTCCTCACGCAGACGCCGAACATCAAGTACGTCGGGAACGTCGAAGGCCGCGACATCCTGGCGGGCCAGTGCAAAAAGGGGCGGATCGACGTCGTCGTGTGCGACGGCTTCGTCGGCAATGTCGTCCTCAAGTTCTACGAGTCCGCCGGCCGGATGTTCATGGGCATGATGAAGCAGGCGTTCCCCGACGTCCTGGGCCGGCCGGAGGCGAAGCAGCTCTTCAAGTTCCTCGACTACTCCGAGTACGGCGGCGCACCGCTCCTGGGCGTGAAGGGCGTGGTGATCATTTGTCACGGCGCCTCGCCCGCGCGCGCCATCATGAACGCCGTACGGGTCGCGGCGCACATGGTGGAGAGCAATCTCGATCAGGACATCGGCGCCGAGCTTGCCGGGGGGGGCGCCGCCCGGTGAAGCGCCCGCTCGCGGAGCTCCGGGGGACCGGTCGCTACACGCCCAAGCGCGTGATGACGAACGACGAGTTCTCGAAGATCCTCGACACGTCGGACCAGTGGATCCGCGAGCGCACCGGGATCCGCGAGCGCCGCGTGGCAGGGCCCGACGAATCCAACGCCTGCATGGCCAAGGCCGCCGCCGAGCAGGTGCTCCAGGAGACGGGCCTCACCCCCCTGGATATCGACGCCCTCGTGGTCGCCACCTGCTCGCCCGACCGTCTCCTCCCCTCACAGGCCTGCGATCTCCAGGCCCTGCTGGGCGCCAAGCACGCCGTGGCGTTCGACGTCCAGGCCGCGTGCACCGGCTTCCTGTACGCGCTCAACGTCGCCGAAGGGCTGGTGGCCTCGGAGCAGGCGGAGCAGGTGCTCGTCGTCGCTTCCGAGAAGCTCACCTCGATCATGGATTGGACCGACCGCGCGACCGCCGTGCTGTTCGGCGATGGGGCCGGCGCGACGCTGGTGCGCAAGAGCGCGGGCGGGCGGGGGATCCTGTCGAGCTACATGAAATCCGACGGCACGCTCGCCCAACTCCTGTACCGGCCCGGGGGCGGCGCCGCGCACCCGCCCGATGCCGCCCTGCTCTCCGACCGTTCCTACTACATCCAGATGGCAGGGCGCGAGGTGTTCAAGGCGGCGGTCCTCTCGATGGCGGACGCGTGTGACAAGGCGCTCGAGCGCGCCGGTCTCACCGGCGCCGACATCGACTTACTGATTCCCCACCAGGCGAACATCCGGATCATCGAGGCGACCGCCAAGCACGCCGGGCTACCGATGGACAAGGTGTACGTGAACGTCGAGCGCTACGGGAACACGTCGGCCGCGTCGGTCGCGATCGCGCTCGACGAAGCGGTCCGCTGTGGTCGACTCAAACCGGGCATGAAGGTGATGTTCTGCGCATTCGGCGCGGGGTTCACCTGGGCGAGCCTGGTGGTGCAGTGGTAGCCGCGAAGAACACGATTTGGCTCTGCCCCGGACAGGGCGCACAAACAGTCGGGATGGCCAAAGACCTCGCCGAACGGTTCCCGGAGGCGCGGCAGACGCTCGAGGCGATCGACGAGACGCTCGGCTTCCCGCTGAGTCGGCTGATGTTCGACGGGCCCGAGGGCGAGCTCACCGCGACCCAGAACGCGCAGCCGGCCATCCTTGCACACAGCGCGGCGGTGTTCGCCGTCGTGGGACCGAAGATCGACGGCGCCGCGGTCGCGGCGGCGGGACACTCCCTCGGCGAGTACTCGGCGTACATCGCGGCCGGCGCGCTCGCGTCGACCGACGCGGCCACCTTGGTCCGGCGACGCGGCGAGTTGATGCAGCAGGCCGGCACGGAGCGCCCGGGGACCATGGCGGCGGTGCTCGGCCTCGCGACCGCCGAGGTCGAGGCGGCGTGCCACGCGGCGTCGAGCGGGGGCGCCGTGGTGGTAGCCGCGAACCTGAACGCGCCCGACCAGACCGTGATCTCGGGCGATCCCGACGCGGTGGCGAAGGCGGGGGCGGCGTGCAAGGCGCGCGGCGCCAAGCGAGTGGTGCCGCTCAAGGTGAGCGGCGCCTTCCATTCGTCCCTCATGGCGCCGGCGGCGAACCACCTGCGGGTGGCGCTCGAGCGTGCGCCGTTCCGAGATCCGGCGTTCCCGGTGATCGCCAACGCGACGGCCGAGCCCGTGCGCGACGCGACGCGGGCCCGCCGCCTGCTCGCCGACCAGCTCACCGCTCCCGTCCGCTGGGTCACCTGCATGCAGCGCGCCGCCGAGCTCGCCGGACCGGGCGCCCGCTTCGTCGAAGTCGGGCCGGGGAACGTGCTGGCCGGGCTGTTGCGACGCATCGTCCCGGGCGCGAGCGTAACCAGCCTGGGCACCGCGGACGACGTGGCGAGGTTCCTGGAGGGGGCATGAAGATCGACCTGGCCGGGAAGGTCGCCGTGGTGACTGGCGGGAGCCGCGGCATCGGGCACGCCATCGCGCAGGCCCTCGCGGTCGCGGGGGCACGGGTGGCGATCCTGGGGCGCGACGGCCCCAAGGCCCAGGCGGCCGCGCATGCGTTGGCCAACGGCGCGGCGCGCGGCTATGGATGTGACGTGGGCGACGCCGGCCAGGTGGAGGCGACGATCGCCGCGGTCGAGCAGGACTTCGGGCGGATCGACGTGGTTGTGAACAACGCCGGGACGACGCGCGACAACCTGCTGTTCCGGATCGGCGAGGACGACTGGGATACGGTGATCGACACGAATCTCAAGGGCGCGTTCCTCGTGACCAAACACGCGGCCCGGGGGATGATCAAGCGGCGCTGGGGACGGATCGTCAACATCACGAGCGTGGTGGGCATCTACGGCAACAAGGGGCAGGCGAACTACACCGCGTCCAAGGCCGGCCTGATCGGTTTCACCAAGTCGGTCTCCAAGGAGCTGGCCTCCCGCAACGTGCTGGTGAACGCGGTGGCCCCGGGCTTCATCGATACGGAGCTCACCCGCGCCATCACCGGCGATGCGCGGGAAGCCCTGATCGGGGCGATTCCGCTGGGCCGGCTGGGGCAGGGGTCGGATGTCGCCGCAGCGGTGCTCTTTCTCGTGTCCGACTTCGCGAGCTACATTACGGGTCAGGTGCTGGTCGTCGACGGCGGGATGGTGCTGTGATCGTTTCCCCTCACCTCCATCGAGGGTACCCATGGCAATGGACATGAAGCAGCTCGAAGAGAAGGTCAAAGACATCATCGTCGAGGAGCTGGGCGTCGAGCGCGACAAGCTGACCTCCGTTGCGAGCTTCATGGAGGACCTGGGCGCGGACAGCCTCGACACGGTGGAGCTGGTAATGGCCTTCGAGAAGGAATTCGACATCGACATCCCGGACGAGGAAGCCGAGAAGCTGCGGACGGTGGGACAGGCGCTGCAGTACCTTCACGAGAAGATGGGGAAATAAGCGCATGACGCGGCGGGTCGCGATCACGGGCCTCGGGTTCGTCACGCCCTTGGGCACGGATGTACACAGCACCTGGGAGGGCCTGGTCGCGGGCCGCTCGGGTGCCGGGCCGATCACGCGGTTCGACCCGGCGCAGAGCCCCGTGAAGTTCGCGTGCGAGGTGAAGGGCTTCGAGCCGGCGCGGTTCCTCGACAAGAAGGAGATCCGTCGCTACGACCTGTTCGCGCAGTTCGCGCTCGGTGCGGCGGAGCAGGCGGTGACGGACGCGTGCCTCGCGAGCAACTGGGACAAGGTCGACCTGAAGCGCGTCGGTGCCATCGTTGGCACGGGGACCGGCGGGCTTCAGACGTTCGAGGAGAACGCCCGCGCCCTGTTCGAGAAAGGCCCGAGTCGGGTGTCCCCGTTCTTCGTCCCCATGTACATGCCCAACGTCGCCGCGGCGCTGATCTCGATGCGCTACGGGGCCAAAGGGCCGAACTACTGTACCGTGTCGGCGTGCGCGTCGTCGGCGCACAGCGTGGGAGACGCGCTCGAGCTGATCCGCCACGATCAGGCGGACATCATGATCGCGGGCGGCGCGGAGGCCGCCATCACGCCGCTCGCGGTCGCCAGCTTCGCGAACATGAAGGCGCTGTCGGAGCGCAACGACAGTCCGCACACCGCCAGCCGCCCGTTCGACAAGGACCGCGACGGGTTCGTGATGGGCGACGGGGCCGCCGTGCTGATCCTGGAGGAGTGGGAGCATGCACGGCGCCGCGGTGCGAAGATCTATGCCGAGGTCGTGGGCTTCGGCCAGACCGCGGACGCGCACCACATTACTGCACCCGCGCCCGACGGCTCCGGAGCCCAGGAGGCGATGCGCCTCGCCATGCGCGATGGGAGCATCCAGCCCGACCAGGTCGGCTACATCAACGCCCACGGGACGTCGACGCCGCACGGCGATGCCGCGGAGACGGCGGCCGTGAAGGCGGTGTTCGGCGACCGGGCCCGCAAGGTCATCTTCGGCTCCACCAAGTCGATGACCGGCCATCTGCTCGGTGCCGCCGGCGCCTTCGAGGCGGGCCTCTGCGCCCTCGTCGTCCAAACGGGCATCATCCCCCCGACGATCAACCAGTTTACGCCCGATCCCGCCTGCGACCTCGACTCGGCTCCCAACAGGGCCGTGAAGCGGCACGTGGACGTGGCGCTCTCGAACTCCTTCGGGTTCGGCGGCCACAATGTGACGCTCGCCATCCGCCGGGCGGCGTGATGGACGGTCGGTCCGCACTCGCTCCCCTCGCGGACAAGGTCGAGCACGGCGAGCGGTTGACGCGCGACGACGCGCTCGCGCTGTTCACCTCAAACGATCTGCTCACTATCGGGCGGCTCGCCGACCAGGCGAACCGCCGGCGCAACGGCGACCGCGTGTGCTTCGCCGCGAACCAGCACATCAACCCCACGAACGTGTGCGTGCTGCGCAACACGTGCGTCTTCTGCTCCTTCGCGCGCATGCCGCAGGAGGCAGGCGCGTACACGCGGAGCCTCGACGAGGTCTTTGCCGAGGCGGACGCCGCGCGCGACAACCCCACGCGCGAGTTCCACATCGTGGGAGGGTTGCATCCCAAGCTCCGGCTCGCGTACTACGTCGACATGTTCCGCGGCCTCAAGGCGCGCCACCCGGACGTGCACATCAAGGCGCTCACGGCGGTCGAGGTCGCGCACCTCGCGCGCATCGAGAAGCTGTCGGTCGGCGACGTCCTGCTCGCGCTGAAGGATGCCGGCGTCACGAGCCTCCCGGGCGGCGGCGCCGAGGTGTTCAGTCCCGCCGCGCGCGCCACGATCGCCGACAAGAAGCTCACGGGCGAGGAATGGCTGGCGGTGCATCGCGCAGCCCACCGGCTCGGCCTGCCCTCGAACTGCACCATGCTGTACGGACACGTCGAGACCATGGCGGACCGCGTGGACCACCTGCTCGCGCTGCGCGCGCTCCAGGACGAAACGGGCGGCTTCCTCACCTACATCCCGCTCGCCTACCACCCCGACCACAACGAGCTGGGCGAGGCGCTCGGCCGCACCGGAACCGCGACGTCGGGCTTCGACGATCTGAAGAACATCGCCGTGGGTCGGCTGGTGCTCGACAACATTCCGCACGTGAAGACCCACTGGCCCATGGTGACCCCGTTCATCTCACAGGTCGCGCTCAGCTTCGGGTGCGACGACCTCGAGGGCACGGTGGTGTTCGAGCGCGTCTACCACGAGGCGGGCGCCGGGACGCCGATGTGGTTGTCGTACGATCAGATCGTCGGGCTGATCCGGGGGGCGGGGAAGGAGCCGGTCGAGCGTGACTCGCTCTACCGGACGGTGCGCACGTTCGAGGACTGGGTGGCGGGAACGGCGAGCGCCCGCCCAGACGGGCCGACGCCACGAGGCGCGCTGTTCCAGATCCAGCACCGGGCCCGGGCAGCTGCCCGGTCGCCGAGGATGCCTCTGGCCAGCGTGGTGGATGCCGCCGAATGAGTCGCCACCCTGAAGGGTGCGCCGAATGAGACTCGGCCGCATCGGCTACATCAATTGCTACCCGGTCTATGGAGCGATCGACCGCGGGGTCACACCGCTCGCCGCGGAGCTCGTGACCGGCACGCCGTCGGAACTCAACGATCTCCTCGCGGCCGGCGAGCTGGACCTCTCCGTGGTCAGCGCCGTCGAATACGCCCGCAACGCGCGCGACTACGTCCTGCTCCCCGACCTCGCGATTTCGTGCGACGGTCCGGTGCGGAGTGTGGCGCTCTTCAGCCGGCAGCCGGTCGGACAGCTGAATGATCGGACCGTACTGCTCACGGCCTCGTCGCGGACGGCGGTCGGCCTGCTGGAGCTGCTGTGCCACGACGTCTGGAAGGTGCGGCCCCACTTCGCCCAGGCGCGGGCGGAGGCGGCCGATCTCGACGGCCTGGCGCACTTGCCGCACGAGGCCGTGCTGGTGATCGGCGACGCGGCGCTGCTCCTGGCCGCGCGACACGCCTACCCCCATCGCTACGACCTGGGGGAAGAGTGGAAGCGCTGGACCGGCCTCCCGTTCGTGTTCGCCACGTGGGCCGCGCGCCGAACGGCAGACCCGCGCGCCGTACGCGCCGTCCATCGCACCCTGCTCGCCGCCCGCGATTGGGGGCTCGCCCACCTGGACCTGCTGGCGGAGGCGGCGGCTCGCGCCACCGGCGTCGGCATCACCGATTGCCGCGCCTACCTCGCCGGCCTCGATTATGCGTTGACCGCCAGTCACCTCGCCGGGCTCACCGATTTCTTCCGCCGACTGGCCGCGCGGGGCCTGGTGCCCGATGGATCGCTCCAGTTCCTGCAGGTGGCGTGACCATGATCGACCGCACGACCCGCGAGTTCCGGTCCTACGTCGACCTGTACGAGCGGGCGTCGCTCCTCGAGCTGGGCCGCCTTGCCGACCAGGCGCGGTGGCGGCTGCATCCGGAGAACGTGGTCACCTACATCATCGACCGGAACATCAACTACACCAACGTCTGCGTCGCGGATTGCAAGTTCTGCGCATTCTACCGGCGACCGAAGCACGGCGAAGGCTACGTCCTCTCGTTCGAAGAGATCGGTCGCAAGATCGATGAGCTGAAGGCGCTCGGCGGCGTGCAGATCCTCATCCAGGGCGGTCACAACCCCTACATCCCGTTCGCCTGGTACCTGGATCTGATGCGGTACATCAAGCTTCACCATCCGATCCACATCCATGGGTTCTCGCCCTCGGAAGTCGATTTCTTCGCCGGCCGATTCGGGATGTCGATCGAGGAGGTCATCCGCGAGCTCATGGCCGCCGGGCTCGACTCGATCCCGGGCGGGGGCGGCGAGATCCTGGTCCAAGAGATCCGCGACCGCGTCGCGAAAAAGAAAGCCGGCGCCGACCGCTGGCTCGAAGTGATGGAGACCGCCCATCGGCTCGGACTCAAGACGTCGGTCACCATGATGTACGGTCTGGGAGAGACGCTCGCCGACCGGGTCGAGCACCTGTTCCGCGTGCGGGAGGTCCAGGCGAAACGCGGGGGCTTCACCGCCTTCATCTGCTGGCCGCTGCAGCCCGAGCACACCGAGCTCGCCCATGTCGAGAAGACCGACGCGGTGACCTACCTCCGCACTCAGGCGATCGCGCGCATCGTGCTCGACAACGTGCCCAATATCCAGGCCTCGTGGGTGACGATGGGGCCGAAGATCGGCCAAGTGGCGCTCACGTTCGGTGCCAACGACTTCGGCTCGCTCATGATGGAGGAGAACGTCGTCTCCGCCGCGGGGACGACGTGGCGGATGACCCTCCCCGAGATGCAGCGCCTCATCGCGGACGCGGGCTACGTGCCGCGCCAGCGGCGCCAGGACTACAGCGTGATCGAAGAGGCGGCCTGAGAGTGGCCGACGTGCTGATTGTCGTCGGCTCCGAGAGCGACAAGCCGCGTATCGAGCCCGCCTTCGAGGTCCTGAGCAAGGCGGGCGTTTCGTACGAGTTCCACGTGTCCTCCGCCCACCGGCAGCCCGACCAGACCGCGGACCTCGTGAAGGGCGCCCGGCGGAAGGGCTTCCGGGTGGTGATCGCCGGGGCGGGGCTCTCGGCGGCGCTCCCCGGATTCGCCGCCTCGGTCACCGATCTCCCGGTGATCGGCGTGCCATTCGCGGTCGGGCCGCTGAACGGGCTCGACGCGCTGCTCGCCACGGCGCAGGTGCCCGGCGGCGTACCGGTGGCCTGCGTCGGGATCGACAACGCCAAGAACGCCGCTCTGCTCGCGGTCCGCATCCTCAAAGCCTGACATGCGGGTCGGGATCGGGTACGACTCGCACCGATTCACCGAGGGGGAAGGCCGTAAGCTCGTCCTCGGCGGCGTGGAGATTCCCTACCCGCGCGGGCTGGTGGGACATTCGGACGCCGATGCGGTCGCGCACGCCCTGACCGACGCCATTCTCGGTGCGGCCGGTCTGGGCGACATCGGGCAGATGTTCCCCCCGACGGACCCCCGCTGGCGCGAGGCCGATTCCCTCGATCTGCTCAAGCGCGCGTACCTGCGCGTGGTCGAGGCGGGTCTCAGCTTCGTGAGCGCCGACATCACGGTGATCGTCGAGCAGCCCAGACTCGCGCGCTATCTGGACGACATGCGCGAGAACCTTGCCGGCGCGCTCGTGAGCGGCTACTCGACCGTCTCCGTGAAAGCGAAGACGAACGAGGGGATGGGGTGGATCGGCAAGGGCGAGGGCGTCGCGGTGCTCGCCGTGGCGCTGCTCGAGCAGGTCCGCGTCTGAGCGATCTTCTCGCATTCCTCGAGCGCCTGCCGCCCGGACCGCTGTACGGCCTGATCACGGCGCTCGCGGCACTCGAGAACTTCATTCCGCCGCTGCCCGCGGACACCGCCGTGGCGCTCGGTGCGTTCCTCGCCGGCCGTGGCAGCCTCAACCTCTGGACGGTCTTCGGTCTCACCTGGGCGGCGAACGTCGCGTCGGCGTCCGCCGTCTACTGGCTGGCGCGACGCTACGGACGCGACTTTTTCAAGGGACCGACCGGCCGGCGGTTGCTCACGCCGCCGGTGCTCGCGCACATCGAAGCGCAGTACCAGCGGCACGGGACCTACGGGATCTTCGTCTCCCGCTTGCTCCCCGTGTGGCGCGCCGTCGTCCCCCCGTTCGCCGGCATCGCCGGACTCTCCGCGCCGCGCGCCCTGATCCCGCTCGCCCTCGCATCGGCGCTGTGGTACGGCGTGCTGACGGTGTTCGTGGCCACCCTGGGAACGAACCTCGACACCGTCGTGGCGGTGCTCGCCCACGTCAACTGGGTGCTTGGCGCGGCCGCCGTCGGCGCCCTCATATTTCTGGCGGTGTGGATCGTGCGCCGGCTGAAGCGCTGACGCGCACCGTCGAAGGGAGCACCGCCATGAGCGACGCGTCGAGCGATACCTCCGGTGTCGCTTTCCCCCCACCACTCATCTACGCCGGCGGGTTCGCCGCTGGGTACGGCGCCCACCGACTCCTGCCGATACGCTTGTGGCTGGAGCCGACCGTGGTCCAGAGCCTGCTCGGCTGGGGACTCCTCGTCGGGGGAGTGCTCCTCGCCGTCAGCGCGGCGTACCTGTTCCGCCGGGCGGGCACGACGCCCAATCCCGCCAAGCCGACCTCGGCGTTGGTGATCTGGGGACCGTACCGCTTCACGCGCAACCCGATGTACTTGGGTATGGCCACGCTGTACTGCGGCGGCACGCTGCTCCTGAACGACCCGTGGCCGCTCGCGTTCCTTCCCCTGGTCATGGCGCTGGTCCAGCGCCGCGTGATCGCTCGGGAAGAGGCGTACCTCGAGCGCAAGTTCGGGGACGTGTATCGGGCCTACAAAGCGCGGGTGCGCCGGTGGATCTGAGGATCGAGGCGGCGTTCCGCGTCGAGCAGTTCCGCGACTTCCTCGCCCTGGAAGCGGGGGACAGCGCCCACACCGTCGCCAACTACCTCCGCGACGTCCGGCGGCTCGCCGGCTACGCCGGGACGAAGGGAGCGCGCCGCCCGGAGGACGTGACGAGCGGGCTGCTGCGCGAGTTCGTCTACGCGCTCAAGGATCTGGGACTCGCCCCGGCGACCATCCGCCGCCAGATCTCGGCCGTCCGCACGTACTACCGCTACCTGGTGGCCGAAGGCCACGCCGCGCGCGATCCGAGCGAGCGCCTGGAGTCGCCGCGGCAGTGGCGCCGCCTGCCGACCGTCTTGTCGGTCGCCGAGATCGAGCGGCTCCTCGCGGCACCCAACGCGGACGAGCCGCTCGCGATCCGCGACGGGGCGCTGCTCGAATTCGCGTACGCGACCGGCGCCCGGGTGTCCGAGCTCGTGGGCCTCAAGCTGCAGGACGTCCTGTACGAGGATGGGCTGGCCCGCATCTTCGGCAAGGGCTCGAAGGAGCGCATCGTGCCCGTGGGTCGGCGCGCGTTGGGCGCGGTGGCGTTGTACGCACGCGAGATCCGCCCGCGCCTCGACCACGGGAAGGGACGCGGGCTTGTGTTTCTCAATGCCCGCGGCACGCCCCTGTCCCGGGTGAGCGCGTGGACGATCATCAAGCGGGCGGCCCGGCTCGCGGGGCTGACGAAGCGCGTGACGCCGCACACGCTGCGGCACACGTTCGCGACACACCTGCTCGAGGGCGGCGCGGACCTGCGCGCCGTCCAGGAAATGCTCGGGCATGCGGACCTCGCCACCACGCAGCTGTACACGCACGTCGACCGCGACTACCTGCGGACCGTGCACAAGACGTTTCATCCCCGGGGCTGAGCCGTCCCGTGTCCCGGGCGTTCGTGAAGGAAGATTCGGGCGAGCCGGGGCCCCGCCGGAACTATGGGCTCCCACCGCGCGACGACCCCGGCTTCGACGCCGCGGCGGCCGAAGCGCTGCTCGAGGCCGCTCGAGCGGGCGAGACCGCGAGTGCCGAGCAAGCCACCGGCTACTACTGGGGGGAGCCGAAGCTGCGGTCCCACGTGAAGCGGATTCTGGAGCGCGCGCGGGCCGCGGACGACGAGCGGCTGGAGCAGCTGGCCAAGCGCTTCCTGAGCTGATGCCCGAGCTCCCGGACATCGTGTGCTACCTGCACGCGCTCGAGGCGCGGGTGGTCGGGCAGCGGCTCGAGCGCCTCCGGATTGCGAGCCCGTTTCTCCTACGCACCGCCGACCCACCTCTGGCCGATCTGTCCGGGCGCGCGATGCGCGCCGTCCGCCGCCTCGGCAAGCGGATCGTGTTCGCATTCGAGGACGCCTACTTCGTCGTGCTGCATCTGATGATCGCCGGACGGCTGCACTGGAAGCCCGTCGCGGCGCCTATCCCCCGCCGCGCGGGGCTCGCCGCGCTCGATTTCCCGAACGGCACCTTGTTGCTCACCGAAGCGAGCACGAAGCATCGGGCGTCGCTCCACGTCGTCCGGGGCGAGCGCGCGCTCGCCGCCCACGACCCCGGTGGACTGGATGTGCTCGGCGCGACGCTCGAGCAGTTCCGAGCGGCGTTGGCCCGGGAGTCGCACACGCTCAAGCGCGCGCTCACCGATCCCCGGGTGTTCGATGGCATCGGCAACGCCTATTCGGATGAGATCCTCCACGCGGCCCGTCTGTCGCCGCTCCGCCTCACGTCGCAGCTCACGCTCCAGGAGAGCGAGCGGTTGTTCCGAGCCGCGCGGGAGACGCTGGCGACGTGGATCGAGCGACTGGGCGCCCAAACGGGGGATGCGTTCCCCGAGCAGGTGACGGCCTTCCGGAACGGGATGGCCGTCCATGGCCGGTTCAAGAAGCCGTGCCCCGTGTGCGGATCGCCGGTACAACGCATCCGCTACGCCGCGAACGAGGTGAACTACTGTGCCACCTGCCAGACGGGCGGCCGGCTGCTGGCGGACCGATCCCTGTCGCGGCTCATGAAGGAGGATTGGCCACGCTCGCTCGAGGAGTGGGAGGAGCGCGCCGCCTCACCCACGACCGAGGTGTGACATGACCCGGGCGCTGCGCCGCGCGTCGCTCGCCCTGGCGGCGGCCCTGGGCCTGGCCGCTGTCGGGTTTTTCGGCTTCGTGCCCGCGTACATGGACGGGCGGCTCAACCGCGTCGCCTCGCACCCGCCGTACGTCGTGTCGGAAGCGGCCACCCGACTCCATCGCCAGCTCACGATCGCGGATCTGCACTCCGATGTCCTCCTCTGGCCCCGCGACTTGCTGCGCCGGAACCGCCGGGGACACACCGACGTGCCCCGCCTGATCGCCGGCAACGTCGCCCTGCAGGTGTTTTCGGCCGTCACGAAAGTCCCCAAGCGGCTGAACTACGAACGCAACCCAGCAACATCGGACCAGCTGACGCCACTCCTCGTGGCGCAGCGCTGGCCGCCGGCCACCTGGACCAGTCTGAGTCAACGAGCGCTTTACGAAGCCCGAAAGCTGCGGGCGGCGGCGGTCCGGTCCGGGGGGCGGCTCGTGCTCTCCGAATCTCGCGAGGACCTGGAGCGGTTTCTCGCGCGACGGGCGGCCGACCAGGGGATGACCGCCGGCGTGCTCTCGATCGAGGGACTACAGGCGCTCGACGGTCGACTCGACATCGTGGACACGTTGTACACCGCGGGCTACCGCATCATGGGACTCGCGCACTTCTTCGACAACGAGGTGGCGGGCTCCGCGCACGGTACGGCCCAGGGTGGTCTGACGCCGCTGGGTCGCCAGGTCGTGCAGCGCATGGAAACGCTCGGCATCCTGGTGGACCTGGCGCACGCATCGCTGCGCACCGTGGACGACGTCCTCGCCATCGCAAGGAGACCGGTCGTGGTGACGCACACCGGCGTGAAGGGAACCTGTCCGGGACCCCGTAACCTGAGCGACGACCAGATCCGACGGATCGCCGCGACGGGGGGAGTCATCGGGATCGGCTACTGGGACGGGGCGGTTTGCGAGATCGATCCGGCGTCGATCGCCCGCGCGATCCGCTACGCCAGCCGGATCGCCGGAATCGATCACGTGGCCCTCGGGTCCGACTTCGACGGCGCCACGCGAACGTACTTCGACGCGAGTGACCTGGTGCTGGTAACGGATGCCTTGCTGGCCGCGGGGTTTCGCGAGGACGAGATCCGGCGCATCATGGGCGGCAACGTGGTACGCCTGCTGCTCAACGCGCTCCCGCGCACTGGACAGGTCGCCGATCGCCGTTAGCTTGCGCCCATGCTGTTCGTCCTCGACAACTACGACTCCTTCACCTACAACCTCGTCCAGCTGTTCGGCGAGCTCGGTGCGGAGCCGCTGGTGTACCGCAACGACGCGCTTACTGTGGAGCAGGTCCTCGCATTCAAGCCCACCGCGGCCGTGCTGTCGCCGGGCCCGTGCACGCCGGGGGAAGCCGGCATCCTGGTGCCGCTCGTGAAGGCCCTCGCCGGCAAAGTGCCGGTGCTGGGCGTCTGCCTCGGCCACCAGGCGATCGGCGAGGCGTTCGGCGCCCGCGTGGTGCGAGCCGACCGCCTCATGCACGGGAAGACGTGCGAGGTGATCCACGAAGAGGACGAGCTGTTCGAGGGCATCCCCAGTCCCGTCACCGGCATGCGCTACCACTCCCTGGTGGTGGAGCCCGCGTCGCTCCCCAAGGACTTGGTGATCACCGCCTGGAGCGCGGACCGGCCGAAGGATGCGGAGATCATGGCGATGAAGCACCGTCGGCACCCGATCTACGGCGTGCAATTCCATCCGGAGTCGATCGGCACGGACCACGGGAAGCAGTTGCTCGAGAACTTCCTGCGCATCGCACACGCCACGGTGTAATGGGTCTAACCCGCACCTTCTCAGCTGCTTAGGTCCAGGGCTAGACGCCACGGCACGGATTTTGTATGTTCCCCCGTGCCCGTCCTCGGCGTCGTTCCGGCGCGGCTGGGCTCCAGCCGCCTCCCTCGCAAGCCACTCCTGTCTCTGGCAGGCGAACCCCTCATCCTTTGGGTCGTCCGGCGAGTCGTTGAGGTGGGCGTGTGCGATCGCTTGGTCGTGGCGACCGATGCGCGCGAAATCGCAGCGGTCGTGGAGCGAGCCGGGTACGAGGCCGTGCTGACCTCCGCCGACCACCAGTCGGGTACGGAGCGAGTCGCAGAAGTCGTTGGAAACAAATCATTTAGTTCATACGACGTGGTGTTGAACGTGCAGGGCGACGAGCCGCTCGTGGCGCCCGCCGCGCTGCACGGTGCCGTGGCGCGGGTGCGGCGCGGGGACCCGATCGGCACCGCGGCGGGGGATCTCGAGCGCGCGCTCGCCAGTGATCCAAATCGTGTCAAGGTCGTGAGAGACACGGGGGGCCGGGCGGTGTATTTCTCGCGGGCGCCGATCCCGTTCGATCGCGATGGCACGGGCGACGTGATCTACCATCAGCACGTGGGTGTCTACGCCTACACCCGCGAAGCGCTGGAGCGTTGGATCCGGCTCGCACCGGTGCCGGAAGAGCGCTGGGAGCGGCTCGAGCAGCTGCGGCCGCTGTTGCACGGGATGCCGATCGGCGTGGCGCTGTTTTCGGGGCCCGCGGCGCCCGGCGTCGACACCGCAGACGACTTGCGGTACGCGGAAATACAGTTGACCCGCCAACTGAAGGAGGTGAGTCCGTGAGCTCGACGAAGTACATCTTCGTGACCGGCGGCGTCGTGTCGTCGCTCGGCAAGGGCATCGCGGCCGCCTCGCTCGGCCGCCTCCTGGTGGAGCGGGGCCTCCGGGTGACGATTCAGAAGTTCGATCCCTACATCAACGTGGATCCCGGCACCATGTCGCCGTTTCAGCACGGTGAGGTCTACGTCACGGACGACGGCGCGGAGACCGATCTCGACCTGGGCCACTACGAGCGGTTCATCGACCGCTCGTTGTCGCAGGTGAACAACGTCACCACCGGGCGGATCTATCTGTCCGTGATCACGAAAGAGCGGCGCGGCGAGTACCTCGGGTCCACGGTGCAGGTGATCCCCCACATCACGGACGAGATCAAGGCCTCTATTCGCCGACTCGCACCCGACCACGACGTCGTGATCACGGAGATCGGTGGCACCGTGGGGGACATCGAATCCCTCCCGTTCCTGGAGGCGATCCGCCAGTTCCGCCAGGAAGTCGGCCGCGACAATACGCTGTTCATCCACCTCACCCTCGTCCCGTTCATCGCCGCCACCGCCGAGCTCAAGACCAAGCCGACCCAACACTCCGTTCGAGAGCTGATGCAGATCGGGATCCAGCCGGACATCCTGGTGTGCCGCACCGAGCGACCGCTCTCGGAGGAGCTCAAGCGCAAGATCGTGCAGTTCTGCAACGTGGACTTCGGCTGCGTGGTCGAGAGCCCGGATGTGAAGTCGATCTATGAGATCCCGCTCAAGCTGCACGAGCAGGGGCTCGACCGGGAAGTGTGCATGCGGCTGCACCTCGAGACGAAGGAGCCCGATCTGCGCGCGTGGGCGCAGATGGTCGAGAAGATCCTGAACCCGGTCGACCGGGCACGGATCGCCGTGGTGGGGAAGTACACCGAGCTCGCGGACAGCTACAAGAGCATCCACGAAGCGCTGGTGCACGGCGGCATCGCGAACGAATGCGGTGTGCAGATCGATTGGATCTCGTCCGACCGGTTCACGGACCAGGCGGCCGCGGGCGAGCTGCTCGGCACGTACGACGCGTTGCTGGTGCCCGGCGGCTTCGGCGTACGCGGCGTGGAAGGCATGCTCGAGGCGATCCGCTGGGCGCGCGAGCACAAGGTCCCGTTCCTCGGGATCTGCCTCGGATTGCAGGCGGCGATCATCGAGTTCGCGCGCGACGTGGTCAAGCTTCCCGATACCAACTCGAGCGAATTCGCGCCCGAGTGCGAGAACCCGGTGATCGCGCTGATGCGCTCGCAGGAAGGCATCCAGGAAATGGGCGGCACGATGCGGCTGGGGGCGTACCCCTGCAAGCTGCGCCCGGGCTCCCGGGTCGCACAGGTCTACGGAGCGCTCGAGGTGAGCGAGCGGCATCGTCACCGCTACGAAGTGTCGAACGCCTACCGCGACGTGCTCGCGGAATACGGGATGCGCTGCGCCGGGCTCTCGCCCGACGGCTCGCTCGTCGAGATGATCGAGCTTCCCGACCACCCCTGGTTCATCGGCTGCCAGTTCCACCCCGAGCTCAAGTCCCGACCCACCCGGCCGCACCCCCTGTTCGCCGGGTTCGTGGGCGCGGCGCGCCAGCAGCGCCGGGCCAGGGCTACGGCACCCCTCGCTCAGGCGGAGCGGTCGTCTCAGCTCGCCGGCCGTCGCGACTGACATGGCGCAGCACTTCGGGGGCGGCGGGGCCTCCCCGTTCCTCATCGCCGGGCCGTGCGTCGTCGAGTCCGACGACATGAACCTGCGAGTGGGCGAGGCGCTCGCCGAGCTCGGGGCGAGGCTCGGGCTGCACGTCATCTACAAGGCGTCCTACGACAAGGCGAACCGGTCGCGGCTGAAGGGGGCGCGGGGGCCAGGCCCCGAGCGCGGGCTCGCGGCGCTCGCCAAGGTGCGGGCCGCGACGGGCCTGCCGGTTCTCACAGATGTTCACGAAACCGGCCAGGTATCCGCCGCCGCACAAGTCGCGGACGTGCTGCAGATCCCCGCATTCCTGTGCCGCCAGACCGACCTGCTCGTCGCGGCCGGTCGCGCCGGACGCGCTGTGAACGTGAAGAAGGGACAGTGGATGGCGCCCGAGGGCATGGCGGGGGCGGTCGAGAAGGTCCGGGCGGGCGGAGCGCCCGAGATCGCCGTGACCGAGCGGGGCACTTTCTTCGGCTACGGCGACCTCGTGGTCGACATGCGCAGCTTCGTGCGCCTCCGGACCGCGTGCGGAACGCCGGTCATCTACGACGGGACCCACGCGGTGCAGCAGCCGGGGCAGGGGCCGGAGGGCTCGAGCGGGGGCCTGCGCGATTTCATCCCCCCGCTGCTCTATGCCGCGGCCGCGGCGGGCGCCGACGGGTTCTTCCTCGAGACGCATCCCGATCCGGACCGCGCGCCGTCCGACGGACCGAACATGATCCGGCTGGACCAGCTGCCAGGCATCGTGAGCATCGCGCTGGACGTGTGGCAGCGGGCGAGGGGCGCCGCGCAGACCGCGCTCAAGGGGCAGGGCGGGGTGGTTGTCAGGAGCGACGGTCAAGCGGCGCCCTTCGCCCGCGCCCGGAGGTGACCATGCTCGACGGTGCCGTCGCCCGCCGCCTGAAGCTCGTCGGCTTTGACGTCGACGGCGTCCTGACCGACAACGGCATCTACGTCGGGATGGTGGGCGATCACCCGGTCGAATTCAAGCGCTTTCACATCCAGGACGGCCTCGGCGTCCGGATGCTCCGCACCGCCGGGCTCCTCGTCGTGTGGCTCTCGGGACGGGAATCGGCCGCTACGACGCTGCGCGCGCGCGAGCTCGCCGTGGACGAGGTGATTCAGGATCCGACCGCGCGCAAGCTCCCCGCGTTCGAGGCCCTGCTCGAGCGGCGCGGGCTCGCCTGGGAGGAATGTGCCTTCGCCGGCGACGACCTCGCGGACCTCCCGTTGCTCACCCGCGTCGGGCTCCCGATCGCGGTGGCGAACGGCGTGGCCGAGGTGAAGGCCGCCGCCCGGCTGGTGACGACCGTTTCCGGGGGCCAGGGCGCTGTCCGCGAAGTGGCCGAGCTGATCCTCAAGGCCCGGGGCGAGTGGCAGGGCCTGCTCACGAAGTACTTCTTGGAGCGTGGCGATGTCCCGCATGGAGCCCAGCGAACTCGCTGAGCGCGGGCGCCGCGTGCTGGCCCTCGAAGCCGAGGCGATCCGCCGGGTGGGGGAGCGCCTGGGCCCGGCATTCGCGCGCGCCGTGCGCCTCCTTGCAGACGCGAAAGGACGCCTCATCGTCTCGGGACTCGGCAAGTCCGGGTTGATCGCGCGCAAGATCGCGGCCACCTTCACGTCCACCGGCACAGCCGCATCGTTTCTCCACCCCGTCGACTCTCTGCACGGGGACCTCGGCATCGTCGGCCAGGACGATGTGGCGCTCCTGCTGTCGAAGAGCGGCGCCTCCGACGAGTTGTTCGGGCTGGTCAACCAGCTGAAGCGGCTCGGCGTGCCGATTATCGCGCTCACGGGTGACCCTGACTCGGTGCTCGCGCGTCAGGCCGACGTCGTGCTCGACGGCAGCGTCACCGAGGAGGCCTGTCCAGAGACCCTCGCGCCCACGGCGAGCACGACGGCGGCGCTCGCTCTGGGAGACGCCCTCGCGGTCGCCGTGCTCGAAGAGAAGGGATTCGGACGCGGGGACTTCGCGGCGCTGCACCCCGGCGGAACGCTGGGCAAGAATCTGCTGCTTCGCGTCGCCGACGTGATGCTCGCCCGGGACGTGCCCACCCTCGGGCCCGACCGCCCGATGCGCGAGTGCGTGGTCCTGCTCGCGGAGAAGCGCGGCACGGTAGCGGTGGTGGACGCCGCCGGCAGCCTCGTCGGCGTCGTCACCGCGGGCGACCTCACGCGGCTCATGGAGCGGACGGACGAATTCCTCGACATCCCGGTGCGCGAGGTCATGACCCGAACCCCGAAGAGCACCACGGCCGACGCGCTCGCGGGAGCGGCGGTGCGGCTCATGGAGCAGCATGGCATCATGGCCCTGCCCGTGCTCGACGGCGGGCGCAAACTGGTCGGCATGGTCCACTTGCATGATCTCATGAAGGCTGGCGGCGCATGAGATGGGTCCCGACGGCTCTCGCGCTGGTTGCCGCCTGTGAAACCGGCATCAAGCCCACGGCGACCATTGCCGCCCCGGATTCGGCCGACCAGGTGCTGCTCGGCATGTCGCACTACGTGACGGACGCCGGGATTCAGCGCGCGCACGTGCGGGCCGATACGGCATATTTCTATTCCCCGGCGCAAACCGCCGAGCTCCGCAACGTCCACATCACGTTCTACGACCCCCGGGGGGCCGAGACGTCGACGCTCACGTCGCGGGAAGGTACGTACCACTGGCGCAGCGGTGACATGGAAGCGCGAGTCAACGTGGTGGTGGTGCGAACCGACGGCGCGACGCTCCGGACCGAGGTACTGCGCTACAACCAGGCGCGGAATCAGGTGACCTCCGACAACCCGTTCGTGTTCGACGAGCCGACGCGGCACATCGAGGGCGAGGGCTTCACCTCGGATCCCGACTTCAAGGTCGTGACGGCGATTCGCCCGAAGGGGACGGGTGGTAAGTTCACTCTCCCGAACCAATGATGGCCATGGCGCTCCTCGCCACCTTCGCCCAGCAGCCGGCTGCCGCCACCGACACGACGAGGGGGCGGCCGTGCGTGATTCAAATCGATTCGATCGGGCACAACTACCAGGAGGCCACGGTTCGACCGGGCGAGAAGAACTACTTCGCCGGTGGCGGCGTCCTCGCCCATTGCCAGGGGACGGGCAGCGTGCTTTCCGCCGATAGCGTCGCGCTGTTCGCCGGGGTCGGCCGCTTCGACATGGTCGGCCAGAGGAATCCCGTGCACATCCGGGACACCGCTATCACGCTCGACGCGACGACCGCCGCCTATTTCCTGCGACAGGAGCGGCTCGAGGCACACAAGAACGTCGTCGCGGTGAACCGCAAGACCGGATCGGTGCTGCGCGGGCCCAACCTGACGTACTACCGCGCGGTGAAGGGCGTGCGCGACACGCTCGAGATGTACGCATCGGGTCGCCCGACCATCGAGTACCACTCCGCGGACTCCGCGGGAGGGGAGCCCTACGTCATCGTGGCCGACCGGGTGCGCTTCAAGGGAAACGACCGCATGTGGGGCGGCGGGCAGGTGACCATCGACCGGAGCGATTTCGCGGCACGCGGCGACTCGATGCAGCTCGACCAGGCCGCCGGATTCGCCGTGCTCGTGGGCAAGCCCCGCGTGGAAGGGAAGAGCGCCCGGCCCTACACCCTCACCGGCACCCGCATCGAGCTCGGGCTGCGGGGCAGGGACATCCGCCTCGTGAAGGCGCTCGGCGACGGCGTGGCCACCGGAGCCGATTGGCGCCTGACGGCGGATACGATCCACCTGCATGTCGACCGCAAGAAGCTGCAGCAGGCGTTCGCCTGGGGTCCCAAGGACTCGGTCCACGCGCACGCGGTGTCCACGCTCAACACGATCCGGGCCGATTCCCTGGCGCTCGACGTCCCAGATGAAGTGCTCACCGAGGCCCGGGCGTTCGGCCACGCCTACTCGACGTCGAAAAAGGAGTCCCCACCGCGGGCCTCGACGGCAAGGCGGGACTCTACGGGAAAGCGCGACTCCACGGCGGCGTCTGAGGTCAACTGGTTTGCGGGCGATTCCCTCACGGCGCGCTGGACGCAGGTCCCCGACTCGGCCGGGAC
>Ga0209377_1000319_pt1 | contig 31242 bp, 29 predicted proteins | sample GraSoiAngelo_141_FD_185898 | JGI IMG/M metagenome (GOLD analysis project Ga0209377, IMG submission 185898) | Grasslands soil microbial communities from the Angelo Coastal Reserve, California, USA - 14_0929_12_40cm (SPAdes) (version 2) | ecosystem: Environmental > Terrestrial > Soil > Grasslands ...
AAGAGTTGGTGCTTAAGGATAAGGGACTCCGCAACTATGGAACGGACGCCCCTAGGTCCGAGCAAGCGGGCCAGGGTAGCAAGGAAATGGACAAAAAGAGGGACGAGATTGCTCATCGCAGAATCGTCCTATAAGAGTGAATGTCAAGAGAAAAATCTCCCCCGTTGGCTCGATGCCGACACCTTTTTTGGTCTCGGCATTCAGCCCAACTTGTTTTGAACGCGCACACTCGATCCGTGAGAGTGTGGTCTTTCTCTGCAGCCTTGAGACTTTTTTCTCCTCCCCACTGTGGTTCCATGTCCTTGTCGTAACGACGCCATTCGGCCTCCTGAAACTAACAAGCAGGTGCCGGTTATCCGCTTTAAATAGGCGGTAACGCATGGTCCTATCTGAGACTCGTGGCCTATAGCTTTGTTCGGTTATCCGGGGGCGCATAGGGTAGCAGCAGAGACTCGGTGCCCTAAGGCACACATGGCCTAACGATTCTGTTGATACTGTCCCCCGAACCGAGCGTCTCAAGAACCCGAATGGCCAACCGCCAAGGATGAGATCCTCAGGGGATGGACGGACTCTCTCACCAGAGACGCTCAAGCTGCTTGTTGTTTCAAATGTTTGGCGTCGAAATTTACTCCTTTCTTCCAGACGATCAACGTGACCGCGGCAATCTTCCTGGCCAAGGTGAGACGAGCCATCGTCGGCTTCGCCCCCTTGGCCAGCAAAGCCTCGTAGAATCCGTGGAACGGTCCAGCGGAGATGCTGGCCATGGTGGCGGCACCCTTGAAGATTTTCTTGAGATCGTGGTTATGATCTTGATTCAGTCCACGAAGCTGCTGCGGTTTCCTGGAACGTTGCAACTGCCCGTCCACGTAGCGGTATTGGGCGCTGTCGTGCGTCTCCAGTCCAAGACCACTGTAGTTCCATAGTTGCCGCTTGGTGCGGAAACGGTGGGGCGTCTGGATCAGCGCCACCAACTCTGCCGCCCGAATCGGGCCGATCGAAGGAATCTGACGCAGCAATTTCGTGGCGTTATGTTTTCTGCTCTCGGCCAACAGATCCCGCCGCACTTGTTTGCGCAAACCCTGCAGGGCATCTAGCTGTTCGTAGAAGTGCTCGGCGCGACGCCGCACGCCGGCTTCCGGAATCTTGCTCAACCATACCGAACGATGGCACAGAGCGTAGACTTGTGTACCTCCACAGGGAATGGCCCATCCTCGATACAAGGCCTTGATCCGGTTCATGACCCGCGTGAGATCCTTGCTGATCGTTAGATAACTACGCGAGAGCTCCTTCAACGTTCGGAGGCCATGGTCTCCATGGTAGACCGGCTTGAGGTAGCCGCCGCGCAGCAGCTCGGCCAGCTTTCGCGCGTCAATCTTGTCGCCTTTGCTACCGTCCGTCAGCAGGGCGCTCTTCCGCGGGTTGCACACCACAACTTTGGTCACATGCGGCTTCAGCAAGTCATACAACCATGTGGCCCAAGTTCCTTCCTCAAACGTGACATGCAAATCTCCGCGCAGCCCTTGGATAAACTGCAGAATGGTTACCGCCTTCGTTTCGATGATGGACTCCATGATTACCTTGCCAGCGGAATTCATCACCGCGATCGTGATCGCGTCTTTGTGCACGTCCATGCCAACAAATTTCGTACTTTCCATTATCAGGTGCTCCTTTCTTCTTGAGGCCAACGCTCAAAACTTACCTCAGAAGGGGCGCACTCTTATAATGCGTAGCAGGAAGGGAAATCCCAAGGAAATATGGGCAAAACAACAATTCGCCAGCCACAGGTAAGGTGGTGCGATTTCTACATCAGGCGGCGGAAGGAATCCGAAGCGTGGGAGGCTACTGATAATACAGGGTTTATGTTCACATTTGAGTTTCAGCTGCGGCGAGTGAGCCGGAAGACTCAACCGCGCTTCTGGAGCAGGAACTCTCTTACATCAGGCGGTAGGGGATGGGAAGAAGAAGCTGAACGCCAACGGAAGAGAATTAGTTAATCCGCTTCTAAATTTCCGACAGCCTTTTCCATTGGAGGAGAGTGCCGATCGCCTGGCAGTAACTGGCATCCTTTTGCTTGCATCCAACGCGTGTCTGAAAAGGCAACGGATTAACGGCGGGAGCGAGAGATGAATCGGCGCCGTTCAGCAAGAGTGGCCCGGGATCGTGTCGCAACCGCATCATTTTGGAAAACGCAGCACGGGTTTCCGTTGCCTAGGAAGAAGAAGTTTATGTCCACACGTTTTGCACCCGTAGAAACGAGTTTGAAGTCCGTCCTTGTGGCAAGTGATTTCACGGAAGCGTCTTCGAAACCTCTGCGCCACGCCATCAGTATCGCGCGCCATTACCATGCCAGATTCTATCTGGCGCACGTGGTGTCCTCCGTCGGTTTCACAATTGCAGGAGCAGACGCGCTCGAATTGGCATCGAACGCGGCTCGTAGGGACGTTACCGAGCTAGAGAGGAAGCTAGCGGAGAGAGGCGACCTTGCAGGTTTATCGCACGAGTTCATCGTGCGGCAAGGCGATGTCCGGGAAGAGTTAGAGGCAATCATCCGTGAGAAGCAAGCCGAGTTAGTGGTTATTGGAACTCACGGGCGGCACGGCATCGGGAAGCTTGTCCTGGGTTCCGTTGCAGAGAAGATCTTCCGCGAAGCAGATGGGCTTGTCCTGACAGTAGGGCCGCACTCTCAATCGGACGCTCCTCTTGAAAGCACGGGTGGCGGTCGTTCCTTTTTGTTTCCGACAGATTTCAGCGCGGCTTCTTTTCGAGCATTGCCATACGCGATTTCATTTTCGAATCATTTTGGGGCCAGGCTCGTTTTGTTGCATGTTGCACCAGTTATGCCGATTTCCGAAAGTTTCAGCTGGTCGACGGCCCCTGACGACATCACCGGAATGCGAGAGGAAGCGCGCCAAAAAGCCCTCAAGAGGCTGAACGAATTCGTTTCGGAGAGCGCACCTCTGTCTGTGAAGCCAGAACTCATGGTTGAGTTTGGGAAGCACGGTGAACAAATCTTGCGGGTTGCGCGCTCGGTTAAAGCGGACTTGATTGTCTTGGGTTTGGACCATTCAAAGCATGGGCGCCTCGCCGCGCACCTGCCAACGACCACCACCTATAAAGTTGTCTGCGAAGCCCATTGCTCCGTCCTAACCGTCCGGAACTGAACAGATTCATAAAACCGATTTAGAGACTGTTCTAAAGACCGGGCGACAAATTTCTGAAACGCTCAAAATTAGCCGCGCTTTTGGAGCAGGAACTCTCCCACTGCGGTATCTACCGCCAGACCGATCGCTCGGCCGTGGGCGTCTGTGGCCTGACGCGTTTTCCCAAGACGCTGAAGGAGGTGAGCGCGAAAGGCCCAATACGGCTGATAGTCCGCAACGGCGTCGCGGTCAATCGACTCGAGAACGGCCAGCCCCGCTTCAGGTCCCTTTGCTTCAGCAACTGCGGCTGTTCCGAGGCGGGTGATAAGCGGGTCAGACGTTCGTAAAATAGTGCTATCGCAGTCCAGTCAGTCCGGCCAGTACGCGCAAGCTCGGCATGCACGGACTGAATTGCAGCTTCCAGTTGAAATCTGCCGGAGCGTCCGAGCTTGAACGCTTCGCTGAGATGGCGCTCCGCCTCTTCGATTAGCGGAACCGACCATCGATTCGGGTCCTGCTCGGAAAGAGGAATGTATCAGCCGTCAGGCCCTCTTCGCGCAGGGCGTCGCGCTTCGCAGTGGAGGATGAGCGCTAACACACCTCGAACCTCGGCCTCACCGGGTTAGAATCTCTGGCACAGACTGCGGCCAATTCAGCGTTTTTTTTCCGCTTCAGAAACAGGGAGCTACGACGCACGGTTAACGTGCACCGTGCTGTTCGGCGCACTTCCAGACGCGCCAGTCGCAGTAAACGCGTGTCCGCCGAAGAGGCGGAATCGCGGTCTTTGCGCTCAGCACCAGCCGCAGACGTCAGGGTTCCGACCGAATAACGACTACTCGGAAGTTAAGCCATTTGAAAAATACATGTATTTCGAACGCTGAAAGGCCTTCTGTCACGACCCCCAATATCAATCACTTCCAAGCCGCCCCGCTTGAGGGTTTTCTGAACGTCCGGCGCTGAGCGCACGTCACAGATGGAGTGGCGATGGATGCGAGACGGGGCAAAATGGCATGGGTTCTCGCCGCATGACTCCGAAGTGACCATACGCGTTCCCATAGACGGCAATTTTGAACGGATAGGTCAAAGGAGGAAGAACTCAGCAACGAGCTGATTCAATGACACCAAGGAGGCTGCCTCACTTACCGGCGCTGTGCAGGCGGTTGGCATGCAATCTGGGCGCTAGGGTAATTCCCTGAGCGGAGAATAATGTCTTTCGCCGATTCTCGGCTTATCAGATCGATGGTATCGAACTGCGGAAACTTGGCGCATGAAGTAACTCCGCAGACGAATAGCTGCTGCCAGTGGAGGGAGTAAAGTCGCGAGCAGAGACTTCGGCCCGGCCCAACCTTTGATGGGCAGGAGGGTGTCATGCCTAAGATTGCTCCGCGGTCCGAAAACTTCATGTACCTTATGTACCTCGTTTCCATGGCCATCACCCTTCCGGCGGTATTTCTTCTCGCCCACTCTAGCGATCAGCTCCTTCGTGCAAGGGTAGCGTTCGCGTCGGACTTGGCCGGCTTTCGGCAGCAGGTTTCGCCGAGTAGTCAAAGCAATGCGACGGAGCCCTCAGTCGCGGTAGATCGGTCAGACGGCACGGTCTACGTGGCATGGCAGGCCAGCGGAAGTCACGTGGCCCGCTCGGATGACGGGGGACGGACTTTCTTGCAAACAGCGTTTCCTAGCGGGGATGTGGGCGACGTAGCGATAAGGGTCGGAGGGCCAACACCTTGCACTGCGGCCACGTCCAATTGCTCGCCAGGCACGCACCGCGTATATGTGTCCTCCATCGAACTCACTCCCCTAGCCCTACAGACGCGACTGGCCTTCAGCGACGACCGCGGCGCGCACTGGACGGTGAACTCGCTCGCCGCGTTCAATCCCTCGTTTATTGACCGCCCATGGCTGGCTGTGTACGCGAGCCAAGTGTCGGCGAATCAGGACCAGGTGTACATCGCGTACCACGATTTCTCAGCCAGCCAAATCAACGTGGCGGCCTCCAATGACGGTGGGAACCTCTTCGGGCCGTCCGTGGATGTACTTGCAACTAACGGCATGGCCTTTCTTAACTCCTTCTGTAATACGGTTCCCAGCGGAATTGAAGTCGATCCGGAGACGGGCGAAGTTTACGTTCAATGGATTACAGCCGATCCGGTGGCCAACACCACACAGGGATGTAACATCACCCAAATCGAGAATTTCCATCAGGTGTGGATGGCCCATTCGCCACCGGCGACCCTGGGAGGACTTACGGTGTGGGATGCGCATTTGATTTTCAACGGGCCCTCGAACACCAACACCGACGACATTTTCGCGACACTGGCGGTGGACGACTCCGATTCGCCCGGCCAGCATGGGAACGTGTACTCGGTCTTTGCGGATAACCTCAACACGATCAAAGGCACAGCTGTTTTCGATATTTGGTTTACGCACTCGAGCGACAAGGGCACAAGCTGGGCAATTCCGGTGAAGGTCAACACCGACGCGGGAACGCACTTCTTCCCCTGGATCGCCGCCGGCAGCACGGGACGTGTGGACTTCATCTGGCTTGGTACGCCGGACTTAAACCCTTCCGATGCCGCGCTCTCGCCGTGGACGGTGACTTTCGCTCAGACGACCAGCGGGACGTCGAGCGCTCCGAAGTTCAATCAGACCACGGTAAGCAATGTGATGCATGTCGGTGGTATTTGCACGAGCGGAATTTTTTGCTCCGTCACCGGGGGCAATCGCGACTTGGCGGACTCGATTTCCATCTCTATCGACCGCGGCGGAAGCGCCAGCCTGGTGTGGACTGACCAGGGCTCTATTCTCCACGGCCCCACGCACATCACGTATGGATGTGTAAGCGCCGGACAGTCGGCCATAGTCGGCGCTGATCGAGGCCTGAGCTGTAAGGGACCGGCAGGACCTTAATTGCAATCAATCTTCAGGAGGTCCGAAATGGCACGTTTGCGCAATGCTCTGCTTGCAGGGTTGGTCTTTGCGTTTTTGCTGCGTGAGGGCAGCCCGCCGGTGCTGGCGCAGTCTTCCAGCGCAGGTTCGCCGCATATTGGGTTCGAGGTTCCGGCTGTTGTCGATCCCATTCATGCGAACGGCGAGCCAGACATTGGGATTGATCCCTTCGGGAAAGTCTTTGTGAGCGGCCCCACCGGAACGGGAACGCAGCGGAGCGTCTGGCTTGGGTCGGTAGACGGCGGCCACACCTTCCGAATCATCACTCCTGGGCCACCGCCGAGCGCGATTGCTGGCATTATCGATCCTCCGGGCGGAGGTGACACCGACATCAATTTCGACCGCAGCGGTAAGCAGTACTTTGCTGACCTGTACGCGCTGGCGTGCCTGCGCACGGCCACTACCACCGACGGTGGCGCTACGGTCAGCCAGGAGATTTACCCGGCGGGCTGCTCTGGTATACCGGGCGCCGACCGCCAATGGCTCGCGGTGTACGACCCAGCGCCCGGCACGCCGAACCAGTCGGCCTACACCGGCCCAAAGCCTCTGATCTACCTCGAGTACAACAACGTGGTTTCAGGGGCGCAATGGAACAAGAGCAACAGTGCCGTAGACCTGGTTCCCGGTGGCCCCGGCCTGACTTACATGGCGGCGACGAACGGAACCACGTCGCCATGTGTCGCGAACGGATCCTTCTACGCCCCATTCGGTGCTGATGGTTACCCGGCTATCGATCAGGTGACCGGAAAAGTGTTGCAGGCTTCGGGCAGCCAGAACTCAGATGGCACCTTCAGCTTGCTGCTTAATATTGGGACGCCGGACGCTAGCGGCGACCTGACATTTCTTGACTTCCCAAGTGTCGCCAACCCGTGCGGCGATTCCAGCAAGCTAATCCACATAGCGGACAACCTCTCCGGCTCACCCAGCACGCTTTTCACGGTGCTGTCCATGGATAGCGCCCGCAACCTGTTCATCACATGGGCGCTCAGCCCGAACAGTGGCAGCCCCGCTCTGCGACAGGTGTTCGTAAGCGCCTCTTCGGCTGCCAGCGGCTGGACAAACTGGAGTACTCCGGTCCAGATGAGCGACGGATCGACAGTTACCGGCGATGCCGTCAACGTTTTTCCATGGATCAAGGCGGGCGGCGCCGGCCGCGCCGACGCTGTGTGGTATGGCTCGAACCTGAGCGCAGACCCCAGCAGCCAGTCTGGGCAAGCTTGGAACGTTTATATGTCTCAAGTTGTATATGCGACAGATTCGACGGGGGCGGTCAGTGGTGGGGCTCCAAGCGTTACGTTGGTGAAAGTTAGCCCGCACCCCATGCACTACAACGACATCTGCCTGGCCGGATCGGGCTGCATCGCCTCGCAAGGGAACCGTAACCTGGCCGACTTCTTCGCCGTCACGATTGACCATACAGGCGCAGCAGAGATCGTCTACGACGACACTTCCAACGGTCTGGCGCAGGCAGGATTCACGCCGACCGGCAACCAAACTGTGGACCACGCTGGCGCGGGAGTGATCACCGTCGCCCGGCAATCCTCGGGCCCGGGCTTGTTTGGCACCAACGTCTCCGGGCCGTCCAACGCGCCAACCACCGGCATCACAGGCAATTCCGGCGACGCGCTCTTTCCGGTGATTGGCGGCACGAACGTGCCCGGCATGGACATCCTAAGCAGCTCCATCAGCCTGTCGGGCAACACCCTAACGGTGACAACGAGAATCGTTGACCTTTCTAATCCGGCTGCGACCGCGGCAAAGATAACCGGCACTGCGTTTCTCCAGTACGTCACGCGTTGGCAGATGGGCAACACGATCTACTACGGGGCCATGGAAAACACTCCGCTAAACCGGCCGATATTCTACGCGGGCGCCGCGCAGAGCGTGGATCTTTGCTCTGTCTCGGCTTGTTTCCCACACGTCATCACCTACCCTGAGCCTGGCCTAGGCGGCTCGGCTGAAAACGGCAGCATCAAGTGCCCCAGCGCGCCTTCGGCCAGCAACCCCTGCACGCTGACGATCAACGTGAACGTGGCAAACGTCGGCAACCCCACCTCGTCAAGCCTGCTTGAGGAAGTGGGCAGCTACAGCTTCGCGTCGGCGCACCAGTCCGGCGCCACAACGAACGCGCAAGCAGAGGCAGACGACGTTCCACTCGAGATCGACGGCGTCTGTTGCTACGACACGCGGCCACATCCTCCGAAGCCGCCGCTGTGACGGCAGGTGGATGGAGATGGGCGCGTGCCCGGTAAGAACGTAGGTGAGGCGCCCTTCAATTTTGATCAGGACGACTGCGGCCTCAGCCGCCGAGCGTTGCCTTCAGCGATCCGAATTCAGGCGTCAATTTCGCAGCCAACTTCAGTATTGCCCGTTACAGATCCGGAGCAACGGTGTTCACGCGGGCTCGTTAGACTCGAAACGCTGTTGTAAAGATTTAATGCGGACCGCGCGGCCCGAGGAAGGTTGCAGCATTGTTGTAAAAGATATCGCGCTTCTCCTCAGGCGTAAGAAAAGCAGCGGAATCGACCCCTTGGATGGAGCGCAAGCAACAGATTGTTGCGTCCGTCTTGCGTGGTCGTACTCAAGGAACGCCAGGTTATCACCAGCAATATCATTCATCCTGGCTAGGGACATGCCCCTACCCAGGCATTAGGTAATCGTCGGATTGACGCCGGACTGTCTTTTGCTGATCGTTGCTCCCGAACGCTGGAATTCTCTCTCGCAAGCCAGGGCCTGGGCATTTTCACGTTAAAAGGAGCACGCCCATGATGCGGACCAAGGCCGCCCTACGGCGGGTTGCAAGAACTGCTCTCACGACGGCAAGCGCAGCGCTGCTCGCAGGCGCTATTTTTGCGTCCACTCCAAGCGGCGGCACGGTTTCGCCAAGTTCTTCAACCCTCACCTGGACGGGGGGTCCATTCGTTGCCTCCAATCCGCTAAGCTGCCGGGACGCAGAACTGACTTGCGATCACTTTGCGCTGACCGTATTGCCGCCGAACAAGAGTTTCGTGCTGACGGTGCGCGTGACAGCATCCTCGATCGGCGATGACATCGATCTGTTCGTCCGCGACCCGAATAACAACACGATTGCCAGCTCAACCACCTCCAGCGGCGTGGAGGAGGTTGTGATCAGTAATCCTGCTGCGGGAACCTACACCGTTGTCGTGCAACCGTCGCTGGTCGTTCCGGGCGCGACCTACAGCGGTTTCGCCGGCATTGGCAGCCCGCCGCGGGACATTATGTCCAACTCCTACAACGGAGTCGTATTCACGTCTAATTTCACGGGCGTTCCCAGCGCTACGCCGGCCAAGTCACCTCCGCTGGTACCGAATCTCAAGGTAAGCTTCAACCCCGTGGGACGGCAAGCGGCGGAGCCCAGCACCGGAGTGGACAAGAACAACAATGGCTTTATGACTGCAGGCGCGTTCGATTCCGTCATTGGCGTTCCCGGCGTCACGACTCTCGCCCGCACGGTGGTGATGCGGTCCAGCGACAAAGGCAAAAGCTGGCAGGCGGTCTCGCCCCCGCTGAATCTCGGGGTTGTCAATACAACCGATCCGGACTTCACCCTCGACCCGTATCTCCATGTTGATCCTGTCACCAGCCGGGTGTTCTCCTTCGACCTCAACCTGGTGTGCGGCGGCGAGGAAATTTTTTCCGATGACGAAGGTGTGAGCTGGCAGAGCCGCCAGGTTTGTACGGTTCCTGTCAACGACCATCAGAGCCTGATTACGGCCCCGCCGGGACAGGGACTGGCGCAGCCTACAGGCAGCTATCCGCGGATGGTGTACTACTGCTTTAACCAGGTCGGCGACTCGGCCTGCGCGCGCAGCACGGACGGGGGCACGACGTTCGTCAAGACCGCTACTCCGGCTTTTCTGGGCAGCGATCCTGGCACCACGGGCAGCGTCTGCGGCGGCCTTACTGGCCAGCTCGCGGCCGACAGTAAAGGCCGCATCTACTTGCCAACAGGGAATTGCGGTCTGCCCTGGGTCGCGTTCAGCGACGACGGTGGAGACTCCTGGACGCGAGTCAACATCAGTTCGCTCACGCCCATGGCCGACCATGAGGTTTCACTGGCGGTGGACAGCGCGGACAACATTTATGCGGTGTGGCAGGACGGAACGTTCCGGCTTCCATTTTTCTCCGTTTCTACGAATCGTGGCGTTAGCTGGTCGCAGGCTATCATGATGGCGCCGCCGGGCGTGCATGAAGTTAATTTCCCCACCATCGCTGCCGGGGATCCCGGCCGTGTCGCCTTTCTTTTTCCCGGCAGCCAATCGCAGAACTTCAGCGATCCGACCAGGCCGTGGAATATCTACATCGTCGCTTCGGTGAATGGGCTCGACGCCAACCCGACCTTTACCTGGACAACCGCGAACGATCCGAGTGATCCCGTTCACCGGGGCGACTGCGGCCCGGGACGTTGCGAATCGCAGAACGGCGGGAACATGTTCGATTTTCTAGATATCCAGGTATCCTTGGTGGACGGCGCATTCTGGGGTACGGCCTCGAAGACTTGCGTATCGAACTCGGTTCCAAGCCTGAACTGTGTGACGAACCCACAAGCGCCGGGAATCAGTCCGGGACAGGGGTTTTCCATCCGCGAGGTGAAGGGCCCGCCCCTTTTCCTCAATCGTTAAATGCGTCCGATTGAAAGCCTTAGGCCTAATTCATGATTCAGCTTGTGGTGTCGCGGCCTTCATCGGGATCCTGACTGGCGCCCGGCGCAGCGGAGGACTCCGCCCGTTTGCTGGCCTTGATTTTCCATCCCGGGCGCGAGGAATATCATCGGAAATTTGCGTAAGGGATAGGGACCGGCAAGGACGCCTGCGAGCAGGGATGGCATTGGTGGCGCGCGGCGAGTTCTCTTATTGTGATCGCGGGCTTGGGTGCTGGCCTTGAACCGCGACTTGGCCCACTTTCAGCTGCCTATGTTCTCTTCCTGGCATTGCTCGGTCCTATTCTCACGCGCCGCTAAATGAGAGCACTTCAACCGTCGGAGAACTGTCTCGGCGCCTTCGGAGTGGTTGATTCTTCGAGCGCAGCTGTGGTAAGCCACCTCCCGGGGGCATCGGGCAATCAGGAGAGGAAGTTCTCTCCATGCAAGAGACCTGGCAATCTCTATGGCATCGCCACCGTGGTAGATAGGTTGACACAGTCCAGATCCGCTAACTTTGTGATGCCCACACCTCGACAGACGAAATGGGATAACGATGGCTACAAATGGCATGGCCTTCGCTCTATGGTCGCTCACATTTCTGGCAGGTCTGATGCCATCTGTAAATGCCCAGTCATTGATTGAGAACCCTCCAACGCCGCCCCCGCCACATGAAAAGCAGGCTCCTGCCGTGGAGAAAAACCTCAAGGTATTCGATACGCTCGATTTTGACGTGTTCAGTAATCAGAAATGGGATCGCCTCAAGGAAAGTCACGCGTTGGATATCGTCGTGACCTGGCCCGATGGGCATGAGACTAAAGGCATCGAAAGGCACATTGAGGACCTGAAGGCGCTGTTTGTTTTTGCGCCCGACCTCGAAATCAAGGTGCATCCTATTCGCTTTGGCTCCGGAACATGGACAGCCGTATCAGGGGTAATGTCGGGGACATTCATAAAGCCGATGGCTACGCCTGACGGCAAATCGATCCCTCCTACCGGTAAGCACTTCGCGCTCAGCATGGTGACAATTGGACATTGGAAAGGCAGCACGATGGATCACGAGTGGCTGTTCTGGGACAACCAGGATTTCATGAACCAGATCGGGTTGGGGAAATAGACGCTGCAAGTTGAAAGATGGAATAACTGCGCATTGCAAGAAACGGGCGCTAAATCAGAGTGGAGAAACTTGTTTCACGATTTCATGTTGAGACGAATCCGTGTGCTACCCGGCGAACAGAAACCGGGTAGAGGCTCGGGCGATTTGAAACTATGTCACAACGGATCCCAGCGCTGTTCATTGGACACGGAAATCCAATGAACGCATTGCGCGTGAATTCCTACACGGAAAGGTGGGCGGCACTTGGAAATGCGCTGCCAAACCCGAAAGCGATTCTATCGGTTTCTGCCCACTGGTACATTCAAGACGCTGCCGTAACCGTAAGCACCGCGCCCAGAACGATCCATGACTTCGGCGTGTTCCCGCGTGAACTGTACCAGGTGCAATTGGGCGGTTTCATTCGAAACAAGAGTGCTTGAGTTGCTGCACGCGGAGGAATACAGGTTGAAAATCAACTCGGCACAGAAGCGGAGCTGGCTGTTCCAACGCCAGATCATTACCTGCCGCTGCTCTACATCGCCGGCACGCGCACACCGTCCGAGTCTCTCGCATTTCCTGTTGAAGGAGTCGACGGCGGGTCGGTTTCGATGCTTGCAGTACAGATAGGATGAGGATTGGCTCTCCGAGAAACCTCGCTAATTCTGCCCGCATCACGGGCAAACCTTCCGTAATCCAGTAAGGGAAGGGTGGCCCACGATTCGTTCGGAACGCTCCCCTGCGAGTGTATACTCATCGGCGCGTTGAACGTCTTCCGAGCGGTCCGCGATGTCGGTGCCTTGCTACAGTTCTTCAACGAGAACACGGGTTGCAGGGATGGTTTTTGGCTGGAGGTGCGCCTACGGATGCCTCGCAAGACGAGATCGGTTTAGTAGGTCACCTATTTTCAACGAGATAAAGCTTCAACAGCCGGAGCGAAAGTGGCGCGTTTTGCAAGAAGATTGGCGCGTGTAGCTAGTGCCCTCTAGCGCCACGGACATCTAAGCTGGTGACGACAAGGAGGTTGAGGAAATGAACGAAGCCACTCAAAAAGTCGCGCTCGAAGAAGGCAGCCACACACAAGAGAAACGAGCTTATGTTGCGAGAGCGTATGCGGCTGCGGGCCCAACATCCGGCCTAGCGGCCGCCACGATCCGGCGCCGCGAGCCCGGCCCGGAGGACGTGCAGATTGAGATTCTTTACTGCGGTGTGTGCCACTCGGACTTACACCAAGTGCGTAACGAGTGGAGCGGCGTGATGCCGACCGTCTATCCCTGCGTCCCAGGCCACGAGATCGTTGGCCGCGTCACTAAGGTCGGCTCCGCAGTCTCCAAGTTCAAGCTTGGCGACCTCGCGGCGGTGGGCTGCATGGTCGACTCAGACCGTGTCTGCCCGGAGTGCCAAGCGGGGCTCGAACAATTTTGCGCGAACATGACCCTCACATACAATTCTCCCGACAAGCATCTGGGTGGTGTGACCTACGGCGGCTATTCTGACAGCATCGTCGTGGACCAGAGGTTTGTCCTACGGGTTCCCGCGAACTTGAACCCTGCCGGAGCCGCTCCTCTGCTTTGCGCCGGTATCACTACTTACTCTCCCATGCGGCATTGGGGCGTCACCAAGGGCAAGAAAGTTGGCGTGGTCGGTCTTGGCGGGCTAGGTCACATGGGCGTGAAGTTTGCCCACGCGCTTGGAGCCCACGTCGTGGTCTTCTCGACGTCGCCCAATAAGAAAGAAGACGCGCTGCGCCTCGGAGCAGACGAGGTCGTCATCTCGCGGAATGCGGACGAAATGCAAAAACATGCTGGCAGCTTCGACTTCATTCTCGACACTGTCTCCGCGAATCACGACATAGGCGCTTACATCAATTTGCTGCGCCGCGATGGCAACATCACGCTCGTCGGCGCGCCGGAAAAGCCGTTCGCCGTTTCAGCATTCGGGTTGATCATGGGCCGCCGAAGCCTCTCCGGTTCGCCTATTGGCGGTATACCCGAAACACAGGAGATGCTCGACTTCTGCGGGCAGCACAACTTCACCGCCGATGTCGAAGTTATCCCAATCCAGAAAGTCAATGAAGCCTACGAGAGATTACTGAAGTCGGACGTGAAGTACCGCTTCTCGATCGACATGGCTTCACTTAAATAAACACCGAGAGCGGCTCGAAGGAGAAATAATGCAAAAGCGCAAACTTGGAAAAAGCAATCTGGAAGTTTCGGTCCTTGGGCTCGGCTGCATGGGAATGAGCTTTTCCTATGGCCCGCCCAAAGACAAGAAGGAGATGATCTCGCTGATACGGGCTGCCGTCGAACGCGGCGTCACATTCTTCGATACGGCCGAGGTCTATGGTCCATACACAAACGAGGAACTCGTGGGCGAAGCCCTCGCCCCGTTCCGTGGGCAAGTGGTGATAGCCACCAAGTTTGGGTGGAAAATTGATCCCAAGGCGGAGCGAGGTTTGGCTGGTCTGGATAGTCGGCCAGAGCACATCAAGGAAGTCGCCGAAGCCTCGCTCAAGCGACTCAAGGTCGATAGCATCGACCTGTTCTATCAACACCGCGTGGACACCAACGTGCCAATCGAAGATGTAGCGGGAGCAGTGAAGGACCTGATTCAGGAAGGCAAGGTAAAGCAATTTGGCCTTTCGGAGGCAGGAGCAAAGACGATTCGTCGCGCACATGCTGTCCAGCCCGTCGCAGCGGTGCAGAGCGAATACTCGCTTTGGTATAGCAATCCTGAGAAGGAAGTCTTGCCGACGCTGGAAGAACTTGGGATCGGCTTCGTTCCTTACAGCCCTCTGGGCAAGGGCTTCCTCACGGGAAAAATCAACGAAAACACTTCGTTCGATAGTTCCGATTTCCGCAATCAACTCCCGCGATTTACGCCAGAGGCTCGGAAAGCGAATCAGGCCTTGGTTGACCTGCTGGGCAAGATCGCGCAGCGGAAGAAGGCGACACCCGCTCAGGTCGCACTCGCTTGGCTGCTTGCCCAAAAGCCATGGATCGTTCCCATTCCAGGCACCACAAAGCTCGCGCGTTTGGAGGAGAACATCGGAGCAGCGGCAATCGAACTAACGCCGGACGATCTCCGGGGCATCGAGAATGCCGCCTCACAGATTACGGTCCAAGGAGCTCGCTATCCCGAACACATCGAGCAGATGAGCGGTCGCTGAGTGGCAGTTTTCTTCGAGGGCTGACCAAACAATCGGAGAGGAAGGAGAGAACGATGCCTCATGTGACCGTGAAGTTGTGGCCCGGCAAATCAGAACAGCAGAAGGCTCGTCTCGCGGAAGCCATAGCGAAAGACGTTATGGAGATTCTGCACTATGGGGAAGAATCGGTTTCGGTGACGATGGAAGAAGTCAAATCTCAAGATTGGCTAGAGAAGGTGTACAAACCTGACATTCAAAATAAGTGGGACAAGCTCTATAAGAAGCCGGGGTACGATGTAAATGAGCTGTAGAGGAAACGAAGAAATGGAAGTCAAAAGAGTTGGCTCGCAACCTTCGGCCAAAGGACCGTCGGAGTGGTTCACTGGCACGGTGCGCGTCGATCCGCTTTTCCAGGCGCCCGATCCGGCGCTTGTCTCAGGTGCGAGCGTTACGTTTGAACCGGGCGCCCGGACTGCCTGGCACACGCATCCGCTCGGTCAGACGCTCATTGTCACGGCTGGTTGCGGGCGGGTTCAGTGTGAAGGCGGACTTGTCGAGCGGATCCGGCCTGGTGATGTGGTCTGGTTCTCGCCCGGCGAGAAGCACTGGCACGGCGCTACGCCGACGACAGCGATGACGCATATCGCTATCCAGGAAAAGAAGGATGGCAAAGTGGTCGATTGGATGGAAAAGGTTAGCGACGAACAATACCAGGCCGGATTTAGGGCAGAATAAAAAGATGCAGGTTATGCTTTTGGGTGAGTGATGACGAACCGATTTCGAGTTTCGAGCACGCTCCCACGAAGGCTTGAAGAACTGGGCCTTCGGCAGGAAGCAGTGCTGCGGCAAGCTGGTCTCCCAATCGGGTTGTTCAACCAGGACAAGATTCAGGTGAGCACCGAGGAGTTCTTCGCGCTTTACCGAGGAATTGCGGATGCGAGCAACGATCCAGCTTTTGGCCTGAAGCTCGGGACCGAGGAGCGCGTCGAGCGCTACGACCCGATTAAAATCGCCACGCTCTCTGCCCGGTCGTTTCGGGATGCGGTCGAGCGGCTGGCGCGCTACAAACAACTCACCTGTCCTGAGGAGATCCGTCTAGTCGAGCGGGGAAATGAATGCGCGGTTCAATTCGTCTGGCTTCTGGCGCATGAGAAAGAGCCTCCGTTGCTGGTGGATGTATGTTTCGCATGGATTGTCAGCATCGGGCGCCGAGGCACCGGGCGGCCCCTGAATCCAAAGCGCGTGGAGCTTGAACGGGCCTCGGCGCACCGAGAAATGTATGAGGCGCATTTCCACAGTCCTGTGAAGTTCAAGGTCGGCCAGAATGCATTGGTATTCAGCAAGGCGGATATGGACCTGCCCTTTGTCACCTACAACGCTGAGTTGCTAGCGATTGTGGCCCCGCAGCTTGAGGCCGAACTGACGCAGCAGCTCGCGCAGAAAACGTTCAGCGAACAAGCAAAAGCCATTCTCAAGCGGCTACTCGCGGGCCAGCGCCCAGGGATACAGGATCTCGCAAGGGAGCTGCATCTGAGCACTCGGACGTTGCAGCGGCGGCTCACCGAGCAGGGGATTACGTTTCAGCGTTTGCTGGAAGAAACGCGTCGGGAGCTAGCACGTCACTATCTGCTTCACGCGTCTCTGGAGCTCAATGAAACTGCCTATCTCTTGGGCTACGAAGACGCCAACTCTTTTTTCCGGGCTTTCCACCACTGGGAGGGGACCTCGCCAGGACAATGGCGAGTGCTCCAAAAAAACTCACAGCCTACAACGCAGGCGCATGTTGGCGCTGCGTGAAGCATCGTAAGCAAGCGCCACGAATCGCATGGCATGGCTTGCGCCGTTATCACGCGACGCTGGACGCTGTTGGGGCACCGTACATGGGAACCTCAAGAACAAGTGGGAGTGGAATTTTTGACGGAAGCATTAACGGGGGCAAGTTACAACACTATGATGGACTTATCCAGAGTTATCAGCTTTGACGAGGTGAATAATTGGATCGTGTATATTATAGCTACAGGCCGTATGACGCACCTTTTAACAGGGTTGGAGGGCAATGTACGGATTTGACCAATTGCCCAAACAACTCGGTTACTGTAACTGCTGCGATTCCAGACCAGTCCACGATGAGCGCCGCTCCCTACGGGCTATCTGGGGGTTACAAGTCAAGCTTCGGTTTGACTTTTGGTACCTGTGGTTGGCGAATTGTTGTTTTGCTTCGCTGTAACAATGTGACATTGCGCTGAATCTTGGCACCGTACCAATTCGCCAGGGACCAGAAACGCGACAAGAAAAGCCACAACACCCGATCCGAGCGTTTGAGGCGCAAGTGACGCGGCGCGTTGGCTTGGAGAACGGCTAGCTGGTGACGGAGGGCGAGAATTTCGGCCTGCAGGGCGGCACGGGTGTGAAAACTAGAGGCGATGAGAGCGAAAAGTGCGACGAAAAGCGAGTTGCCCATAGAGATGAGTATGGTCTCACGGATGGTCGTAAACTCTGTGTTTTCAGCTTGGACGGAGTTCTCGGTTGGGAACACCCGACCTAAGATAAGGACCGTGCAAGCAGATATGTTGGCGCCCGCTCCCACGGGAACGTGTTCCGAAAACCTCGCGCATTTCGTTAGAATGGACCCGAGGAGAAAGGGACATGGAGGGCAGACCGTTTACCGAACAGGAACTCTTAAAGATCGTTGCGAACCCATTTTACTGTTTGAGTGCTGTGCACCCGATCTTTGCACAAGTTCACGAGCCCCTGATCAGCGAGGAAATGTGGGTAGGAGCCGCCGCAGCTGCGATCAAAGACATGGGCGCAGAGAAGTTTCTTCGATTGCTTCTCGAGAACCTGAAGGGAAACTACGTCGCTGCTTGACAGATGCGGAACAATCCCCTGGAACTGCACGCTGTGCCAGCGTTCCCCATAATCGCAATTGTCCGGAATCCCTTTCGGCTACCGAAAGCTCTGTCCCGTGTCCCAAGGGGCAGCCACCTGTGGCGGCCGAAACTCCTGGATTTTCAATGCGGATCGAGTTTTCGGTAACCACACGGCTAGAAGTTTTCCCTACACAACTGCCTACGGGAAGGGTACCGTCGCTGGCGTCCGCGAATGCGACAGACGCAAAACGCTCGTGACGTACTCGCCGGGCTGAAGCCGGGGGAGTACGTCACTTGACTAATCGCCCGAGAAGGAACTCTGCCGGTGGCGCCTTGATCCCTAACACGGCATCGCTAACAAGCTTGCCTATCGCCGGACCGTGCTTGAAGCCGTGGCCAGACCCACCGCCTACGATCCACACATTCGCTGCTTCAGGATGGCGGTCCAGTATGAAATTTTGGTCGGCGGAGTTTTCGTACTGACAGACCCTGCTTTCGAGCAGCGGAGCGTCAGCCAATCCGGGGAAACGCATTGAGACATACCTTCGCGCGGCGGCTAATCCCGCTGCTGAGATCTGGCGCTCCATGGTCGTCGGGTCGACGACCGGTCCACGCGTATCGTCGGCTATTTTGAAGCCACGCCAGTGATTTCCGGGGATACCGTAATAGAAGTGCTCGCCGCGCCTGCTATTATCGATCCACACGGGCAGCTGTGCATCCGTGAAGCGCACATCTCCCGCGGCGGTTCCTAAGAAGAAAACCTCTTGACGAGTGGCACGAATCAAGGACGCCAAGAAGGAAAAGACCGTCCCGAGCCAAGGACCACACGCAAACACGTATGCGTCGGCGGTCAGGCTTTCCCCAGGTGTCAGGATGATTCCCTCCATGCGATTACCGGTGATCCGTCCTGGAGCCGCTTGCGCTTGTCGGTACTCGCCCCCTTCTTTGAGAAAGGCATTGAAAACCGCCTCGCAGCAACGACGCGCCGCTAAGAAGCCAAAATCCGGTTCGTAGATGCTCCAGGATATTTCGTCGAATTTGATTTGCGGCCAGCGTTTCGCGCAATCGCTGGCCGCCAGCTTCTCCAAGCGCACTCCTGCGTCACGGAGCAACGGCAGTGCGGCGCGCTCGTAAGAATCGTCCTTGCCCGTCATCCAAAGCACCCCGGTGGGGAAGAACAATTTCAGGCCCCATCGTTGCTCGTTCTCCTGCCAGAGCCGCAAAGCCTGCGCGGCCATTTGTGTGTAAATCCGGGAAGGTCCGTAGGTCGCGCGGATGATGCGTGTTTCCCCGCCTGAGCTTGCGCGGGAGTTTCCCGGTCCCCAAGCCTCAACGAGAACCACCTTCGCGCCTTTGCGCAAAAGCTCGAGCGCGGTCCATCCGCCGAAGGCACCGGCTCCGACGACAATAACCGAAAGGGGGTTCGGCCGAGCCAACACGCGTCGCCCGAGAACGTAAGCTGCTCCGGTTAGCGCCGAACCCTTTAAGAAACTGCGGCGGGAACTATTTCTTTCCATGAAATCGTCCTTTTGACAAGGCGCTTGGCTGCGCATTCTAACTGATTTTTCTCCACTTCACTCGAGCGATTCGCGATCAAGCGCGTGATGGGAAAACAACTTCTTCTTGACAGTGTTTAGACCGGGCTGAGAAGATGCACCAACCGTCGAGGGTTTCGCGAAGTTAGTGAGTTCGAGGATGGGGGTCCTCCGACCAACATGGCTGCGCAAACGGTCTGTGCAACTTCCGTAGTTTTCGCGTTCACAGCACTCCACCTGTCGCGCTGTTGTTGAACTTCACAAGTCTACCTCGGGCCTTTGTTCGGGCGTTTTCGATATTGACCTGATCAACCTCCATTCCAGAAATTCGGTTTTGATTTCGTCTAGGGAAAATGCCACATCGGCCGAGCTACCAGGAGGATGACATGATCATCGTTCGATTCCCCAAGCTGCTGGCACTTCTATTGTTTTTCGTGGCCGCGTGTCGGGTCTCAGAAGGCCAGGCCGTTTATGGAAATATCATCGGTACGGTTACCGACCCGAGTGGAGGAGTGGTGCCGAATGCCGCGGTAGTTTTCACCGATACGGATCGTGGGGTTACCTACCAAACGGTCACAAATGCAAGCGGCAACTACGAACAGACTCACCTTTTGGCCGGTCACTATAAGATTAAAATCACTGCGACGGGTTTCGGTCCGTTCGAAGCCGCCGCAGACGTCCAGATTGACGCCTCGACTCGCGTGGACGCGCAATTGGGACTTGAACAAGCGTCTACCAAAGTAGAAGTGACCTCGGAAACACCGCTGCTGAAAGTGGATCGTGCGGACGTCAGTACCACGCTGAGTACCGGTGAACTCAGCAGCCTCCCCATCCTCAACCGCAACTTAACGCAAATGCTGTTAGTCACCCCAGGTACGCAGCTCAACGACTGGCAGCACGCCTCATCAGAAAATCCGCAGGGCGGCTATCAAATTGACGTTAACGGCCAACAGTTCACTTCGAATGGTTTTCTTTTGGATGGAACAGAAAATAATAGCGCCATACTCGGTATCGCAGTCATCAATCCGAACATTGACTCGCTCCAAGAATTCAAGGTAACGACCAGCAATTACGACGCCTCCTTTGGATCGGTGGCTGGCGCGCTGCTGCAAGCCACGACAAAGTCAGGCACGAACAGCTTTCGCGGCTCGTTATTCGAGTACCTGCGCAACGATGCCTTCAATGCCGCCAACTGGGCTGCTCAGCAAGATTTGCCCTTGCGCTGGAACCAGTTTGGCGGATCCTTTGGTGGGCCGATCCTGAAAAACAAGCTGTTTTTCTTTGCGGACTATCAAGGACTCCGCCGGCGCCGGTCAGAATCGACGATCACGACCGTACCCACGCAAGCGGAACGCAACGGGGATCTGAGAGCTCTGCTTGGCGACTACATCTGCGCGGACGGAACGACCTCACCTACTCCATGCGCTAATCCAGCTCCAGCAGTGACGACTACGGAAGGCACGAGCGTTCCCGCCCGGAACGGCATGGTTTTTGATCCGACAACCGGTAACCAGGACCCAGTGACGGGTCAGCCGAATGGCATAGGGCGCGAAGCGATCTCCAGCGGGGGGCAAGTGAACGTCTTGCCAACTGTACCCGCTGCAGTAACGAACATCCTTAAATTCCTACCCATGCCTAACATTGCAGGCGGCGCGATCGCCGGTAATTACCTTGCCACTGGCGGCGAAAGATTTGACAGCGATCAAGGAGACGGCCGCGTTGACTACAATTTCTCGGATGCTCTGCACTTCTTCGGCCGCTACACCATCGCCGACTTTAATAAGTTCGCGCCGGGAGCCTATGGGACTATCGCTGGTGGTCCTGGTCTGGACCAAATCTTTTTTGCGGGAACCTCGTTGGCTCGCAACCAAAGCCTGGCACTCGGCGCTACCTACACATTCAGCCCGACTTTGATCACCGATTTTCGCTTTGGATTCTATCGCTACCGTGTTCGCGTGCAGCCCAATGGCGTAGGCACCACGCCCGCCAGCGATGCTGGCTTCCCTGGACTCAATTTGGGAACCGTGGAAACCAGTGGCATGCCTGCGTTCTACATCAGCGGAAGCGGAGGATTCAACTTTGGATACGCTTTGGGGGTCAATCAGTGCAACTGTCCGCTGAAAGAGACCGAAAACCATTTGCAATGGGTCAACAACTGGACAAAAACGCGCGCTGATCACACCTTTAGCTGGGGCGTGGACATTCGTCGTGCCCAACAGCAACGCGTCCCCAGCGATTCTCATCGTTCCGGCGAAATCAGCTTCAACAATGGCGTGACCGGCAGCGCTGACATTGATGGAGAGGGCGGTAGCAGCGGGGCGGGGTTAGCCTCTTTCTTGCTCGCGCAGCCTAGCGGTTTTGCTCGTTATTTTACGGGCTTGGGCTTTTATCCCGGCCTTCGCCAAACGCGCCTATTTTTGTATGGACAGGATTCATGGAGAGCGACGCGGAAACTCACGGTTAACCTTGGTCTACGCTATGAGAACTATTTGCCGCAAACGGCAGCAAAGCCCGGCGGCGCAGGCAGCTTTGATCCCAACACCGGCGAAGTTCTTGTGGCCGGAGTGGGTAGCGTCCCCCTCAGCATGGGCGTGAAAGCCTACAACCTGGGGTTTGCGCCAAGACTTGGAGTGGCTTACCAGCTACAGGAACACACCGTTGTGCGGGCTGGCTACGGCCGCAGCTTCTCGCCTGCAGGACTTGGGGCGGTGTTCGGGCAAGCCCCCGATTACGACCCGCCCGTTACCATTCCTCAACAAGTAAACCAAAACAATAACTACGCTGCTGTCTTTAGCCTCCTAAGCGGACCGCCTTCCCCTCCCAATCCGACCATTGGCAGCAACGGGCGCTACCCGTTGCCGCCAACGCTCAACGTCTTCTATTTCTTCGATCCTCCGTCCAGCTATCGTATTCCCTTGGCGGATTCCTGGAACCTGGCCGTGCAGCACGGCTTTACCTCCTCGCTGACTGCGGAAATCGCCTACGTCGGAAATGTCGGGCGGCACTTGTTCATGAATCCGAACGTCAATCAAGCAGCGCTGGATCCGAATTGCGTGACGGATGGCACGTGCAACGATTTTAACGCTCGGCGCAGGTTCAATGGCTTCGGCTTAGATCAGGCGATCTATCAGACCTGCAATTGCGACAACTCGGATTACCACGGCCTCCAAGCCAAGGTTCAACAGCGACTCGCACACGGGCTCGACTTTCTCGTGAGCTACACCTGGGGCAAAGCCATGGCCGACACCGAGACTGGCGGCGCTTTCTCCAATAACCTGAATTGGAAGCAAGATCGCGGCCCGGCAAACTTCGATAGGGCCCAGGCGCTCACTATCAGCCATGTTTGGGAATTACCCTACGGCCGAGGGCGCCACTGGGGAAGCGGCTCCGGAAAAGTGATGGATCTTGTGCTCGGAGGCTGGAACTTCACTGGAATCACCACAGTGGAATCTGGCCTCCCATTCACGGTAACGGTGTCCAACGCGCCAAACGTGTTCGCGGACCTCAACAGCGTGCGTCCCGATAGAATCGGGAACCCCAGTGTGGCAAATCCAAACGCAACCTTGTGGTTTAACCCTGCAGCATTTGTCGCGCCGCAAGGTATCGGCCGAAATGGTTTGGAGAGCCACAATTCGCTCCGCGGTCCGGGCTTCTACGAATTCGATCTTGGCCTAGGCAAGACCTTTACAATCACGGAAGGCAAGACACTCGAATTCAAATGGGAAAACTTTAACGCAACAAACCACGTCAATCTCGCAAATCCCAACGGCACAGTTGATGTGGTAGTTCCGAGGCAGATCACCTCGGCCGCCGACATGCGGCAAATGCGATTCGGTTTGCATTTGCGTTTTTGAGTTAGGGGAGACGCTCGACAAAGATCTGAGTTGTCGCCAATTTTTGTGTACATTCTTGCTGGTTCGATCTCCTAGATTTCGGAGGCGCACCCCCGATGACAACGCGAAAGCTGCTCGGCTGGTGGATTCTGCTCTGGTTCTTTGGCCCTAGAGTCTGCGCGCAGCAAGAAGCCCCTCGAAACCCCGGACCAGATGCCCGCTATAAAGTGGATGGGCTCGTTATAGTCGGACACCCGGATGACGACATCGAGGTCGCCGCCTACCTCGCAAAGATGATCGAGCAGCAACGCAAACGCTTCGCAGTCGTTTACACCACAAGAGGGAATTCCGGCGGCAATGCCGTCGGCTATGAACAGTCTACGGCTCTGGCCGATGTGCGCGAGATGGAGGCGCGGCACTCGCTCGCCACATACGGAATCAACGACGCCTGGTTCTTGCATGGTTCGGACACGCCGGGCGCCGACGTGCTTCATTCCCTTGAAACCTGGGGCCACGGCCAAGCCTTGGACGAAATCGTTCGTCTAGTACGGCTGACGTGCCCCGAAGTCATTCTGACCTGGCTTCCCAATTACGTCGTTGGCGAAAACCACGAAGATCATCAGGGCGCGGGAGTTCTCGCAACTGAGGCTTTCGATCTTGCCGGCAATCCCCTTGCCTTTCCCGAGCAGGTCACTGCGCCGCGCAACCGCCTCAACATCAGTAACTATGGCGAGGGCCTTCGCCCCTGGCAACCGAAGAAGATCTACTACTTTTCAGACACCATTCACTTCGATTTCTTCAAGGGCAAAGGTCCGGAATATCGCACCAACGAAATTTCGCCTTCTCGGAAGATTCCCTATTCGCAGGTGGCCGCAGAAGCCTGGAGTCACTACCAGACGCAGAACGATTTTACCGACGCACAGCTCAAAGAATTCACCGAGGCCCCCATCCGTTTCATTTTCGGAAAGTCGCTGGTCGGCGGCGCACCCACGAGTGACATCTTCGAACGTATCGCGCCAGCTCCCATTGGGTATGTCCGGGCTCGTGGTTATGAGCCACCATCGGCACAGTTGGCCCTTGAGCTGGGTGGACCCTGGGCCTTCTATCGGGCCTTTTGGCCAGCGCACAACATCGAGCATCTCGCTGATTTGTACGCGCCGGAGGCGCAAGTTGCACCTGGCGATTCGCTGTGGGTTCCCCTGCTTATCCGCAATGACACCGATGCGGTAAAGAAGGTTACGGTACGCGCTGTGCTGCCGGCGGGCTGGAGCGAGAAGCCCGGCACCGAGGTGTACTCCGTTGCGCCGCACGATTCCTACCCGGTTCAATTAGCCGTTACGCCATCGGAGTCCCACAAAAACAGTTGGCAGACGCTTGCTTGGGAAGCCACAACGGACGGTCGGAAGATAGGAACGGTCACCCTGCGGGTCGATGTGGTCGGCAACGGCCTTCCACAGTAAAAGGTAAAAGGCCCCACTTGACCATTTTCTTCAGCCAATCGGTTCGCGCTTTCTTGTACCAGAGAAGCTCCGCGCGCGATTCCCAATGGTCCATGCCATGCGGCGCGCCATCGACGGGGATCACGTCACAGTGGCCGCCCGCGGTCCTCGCCTTTTCGCGCATCTCCACAGATTGCTCGTAGGGAACATCTTCATCTTTGGTGCCATGTATTAACAAAAACGGGGGCATGTCTCAAGTAGATTACCGGTAAGGCTGTGATCAGCAGGGAGATCGTATCGGCATCGATGGAGAGAATTCCGAACAACTTCAGGACTTCCTTGGGGACCGGCTTCCACGCCGCCAGCGTCTATTGGGTGATGGGAGTCGAGAAACGCTACTAAACGTCGCAGAGATCCACGGCTTGGCGAAGAGAAGAGAGCGGATCGCGCGACGGCACAAATTCGTGGGCCACATACCCGCGAAAGTTCGTAGCGGCGATGCCGCGCATCACGCCATCCCACTCTACCTCTTGGGTGCCATCGAGTTCGTGTCGCCCGGGAACTCCCCCAGTATGGAAGTGCGCGATCCACTCGATATTCTTCTGGATAGTGCTGATCAGATCTCCTTCCATGACCTGCATGTGATAGATGTCATACAACAGCTTGACGCGTGGCGAGTTGACGGCTTGTACCACTTCGGCGCCCCATGCGGTGCGGTCGCACATATAGTCTTTGTGATTCACCTTGCTGTTGAGGAGTTCCAGGCAGATTGTGACGCCGTGATCTTCCCCAATTTTTTTCACGCGATTGAGCCCCAAGATGGTATTTTTTGCCCCTTCCTCGTCGGACATGCCGTTGCGGTTTCCGGAAAACGTAATAACGTTGGGCACGCCAGCCTTGGCTGCCAGCGGAATGTATTTGCGAAAGCCTTCTTCGATTTTGGCGTGGTTCTCGACGCGGTTCAGTGCGTTCGCTATATCGCCGCCAGAAGCATAACCCATACTGCAAACCAAGCCGTAGCGCGCGGGTACTTCGTATTCGTCCGGATTGAGGAGGTCCACGGCTTTCAAGCCAATTTCTGCGCCGTAAGCACACAGCTTGTCGAGGGGAATATCTTTGTAGCACCAGCGGGCCACCGATTGACGGATTCGACCTTTGCGCTGGACTGGAGCGCTCTGCCGCTCCCCGTTCCCCGAAGACGGAAGCGGAAGGGAAGCTGCCGTGACTCCAGAGAGGGCCGTTTTGATCAGGTCGCGTCGCGAGAGCGTGGACATGGCGTCACGCCGAGTGTATCGAAACTGAGGGTAGGTTTGGCAACCCAAATTATTCTTTCTTTGTATTCTTTTGAAAAGGGTCGTTCCTTCGGCCTCTTCATGGCGCTTTCCTCGTGATACAGGGCTAGAGAGAATGCGGACGAATGCGGTCTCCGTGAAGGGGCACGTTGCCCACACACCGCTTGCATGGCGAGCGACTCATTGCTGGTGGTAGGATGCTCAAAACTCGCGCCTTCGTGACCGCTGGGTTCCGTGAGCCTTTGTTGGTCGGGAGCCTCGCCATCCAGCGCGCCAGGAGGCAGGATTTCGCCCTCTTCAATCGGATTGTCGTCGGCATTATCGCATTATGTGACGGGACTTGACGGGTTTCCCTCAGCCTTGGCTTATCATGGCCATGGGAATGCCAAAGCTTTAGAACATACATGTTTTCGGAAACTTATTTCATTCAACAGGGCCGCATTGTGCGTAAGGTTATGGCGGCATCGACTGGATGAACGAAGCTCGTGCGCACGCGGCTCCCCCGCAAATAAGCCTGCGTGAAGGCCGAAGCCCTACTGCTTGGTGAGAAGCTTGAACCCGGTGCTTGTGTCCGGCTCTTCCACGAATACTTGGGTATTCAACTGTTCGAAAAGGTCTTCCACCGGCTGCAGCACTCCATACCCATACCGGAACCCATTGGCTGCCAGACGGGAGGCGTGTTGGCTGTCCATGAAGGCATCCATATTCTTGTCTTTCGTCAGCAATACAATTGAGTCTTGGTCCCAAGCCTTGTGGCCCGGAGTTACGATTCCCGCGTTTGAGATGAGGTGATAGTCGAGAACTGCACCCTGGCGTTTAGCTTCGGCTCGGACGCGCATCCAGTGGTCGTCCAAGTACTGCATCGCCACGGCGAAATTTTCAGGCTGCACTTTAATGAATTCCAACGCCCAAATTGGCTTCTCTCCATCGGCGCGCATATAACCGGAGAACGGAATATCGGGACTTTGTGCGTCTCCACCGACAACGAGGAAAAGAGAGCAGAGAAAGAGACCTACGAGTATTCGTCCGTTCATGGTTTTACCTCCGCATCTGAAAAACGAGTTTAGCGAGGTCCGTTCCACGGTTCAAAGAGATGATTCATGGTCTCCTGGTGAGTACCTGTCTTGCCTCCCTCTCCGTTGTCGTCTTCATCAGGCACGGTGAATTCAATTCTTGTCTGGTTCATGACGTGCATGAGGTCTTCGATTTCTTTTGGGTTCATTGGACTGCCGAATGATGCGCCCGCCATCATCGCTAACATAAGCACTTTTAGCCATTTGCGCTTCATGGACACGCCCTCCGGCCCAGATGTGGAATCACCCGAATCTGCTAGCGAGTGCACCTCGCCGCTGCGAGTACAGAGTTGTGTGCGTCAAGGCCGCCGAACGGCGGCTGCCGATGGGTTTACTGTTCTGGAGGAGGTCGCGGCGAAAAAACAGGAAGCTATTTAAGCCTTGCTGGGCATGATTTTGCTCGTCTAGGTGGGGCGCTGCAGCAACAGCCAAAATCGCAATCAAAAGGCACAAAATAACGAGGATGACGTACGGGTGGATAGCGCCGTTCTCTGTCAATGCCAGAAGCAACACCAGTAGGACGCAGAACAAAGCAGCGAGACGCCGAACGGGGGAGGCCCCACGCATGCCTAAATCGCCTGACATACTTGCGGTCGCGCATGGACAACCCGGAGCAATTGGCGTATCTGACGACCCAAGGCCGAGGCATGGAAACAGACATTCCCCACGAGTGAATTGACCTCGTGAAAAACAATTTGACGGATGCTTTCCGCAAGCAAGATTCCGAGGGCTACTACACTCTCGACCTGGCCGTGATGCTCGCTCAGGGGCGCGGAAGTTGCGTGGGCAGCGTTTTACGAGTTGTTCAGCGAAGGTCTGCCATGATCGCCGTCACGCCGAGTGGACTCCGCTTCGGCGCGACTGGTGAGATATATGAGGCCGAAATCACGCGGCTGGACAAAAACGCTTACATCTTCCACGGCGGTACTCAATTCAAAAAGGCAGTCTAGAAGCAGCGAAGGAACGCGGAACGCAACGGGGAGGTCGAATGGTCCGGCAAATCGAAGAGTTGCGTGACGCGGTTCGCGCCCGCGCCGCGATTGATTTGGCAGGAGATCGCAATCAACGAAAGCGTGAAACGCGAAGGCTTGAGCCGCTGTCGCGCCGCCCATGATTTTGGTCCGTGGATATCCCGCAGAACCAATGTCAGCAAAATTCCCACACCAGTTTTTGTCAGCGGCTGACAGACACGATGGGGGCATAGCCGTAGACTTTCCAATGCCGCTGGCATAGCGGAGATTTGTGAAGACGACTCACCAGGCGCGGGGAGTCAGCGAGCCTCCTTGCACATCGCTGGCTCCCCTGATTTTTTGAACAGCGATTCGATTTAAGTTTCTAAGCTCCCGCCGCCTTTCCGGCTGCGCCAATCTGTTGCAGGAGCGTGAGTTGAGTCGCGACAGAAACTAAACAGAAACTAGACTAGGCTAGACCTCAATTCAGCTTAGGTGTAGCCTTTGCCGTTGTTCCCCCGCGGAGGAGCCCACATGAGCTGCCATCGATCAGCACTGATACTGGCATTTTCGGTCTGTTTCGGCTCCGGTTGCCAGCGAGAAACAGCGGATACGCGCGCTCAGGACGAGCGTGCCATTCGCGAGGCGGATGCCGCGACACTGAAAGCAGCGCAAGCAAAGGATGTTGACGGTGCAGTCGCCAACTATGCGGAGGATGGCTCCTGGCTTCCGCCCAATGCCCCGATGGTAAATGGCAAAGCCGCGATCCGGGCGGGCTGGGAGAAGCTGATCGGCAGCCCGGGCTTCAATATCAATTGGCAGATCGACAAATTGGAAGTCGGGCGGGCAGGTGATCTTGCGTATACAATCTATACCTACCAGCTGGCTCTTGAGGGTCCCAACGGCCAGCCGATCGCCGACCACGGCAAGGATATGGCGGTTTGGAAGAAGCAGTCGGACGGCAGTTGGAAGATGATAGCGGACACTTTTAATTCAGATCTCCCGTCAGTAGCTCCAGCGAAGACTCCTGAGACCAAGCGCGGCGCTACCAAACACCATCCGCACAAGAAACATCGGAAGACCAGATAGCTTGATCCCTGCAAAAGACGGGAAAATCTTATCCCGCTCTGAGGAACTGCACCGAGCCATAAGGGAGCCTGGTCTCAGATCCGTGGAAGCGGGGAAAAATCGGTCAGCGTCAAGAAGGTCGAATCAATTTTCTCGACCAGTTTGCCATGTTCTTCGGACTTGGCTTTCACGGTCTTCCATTCCAGATCGTCCTGGAAGGCTTGCCAGTTCGCGGCCGCCGCCTCGCGGCTCGGATGCTCTAGAATGTAAAAGAACGTGCTGCTTTTCACGGGCTCGTCCAGTGCCGTCCAGTAGCCAACACTCTTCATACCATGTTTTGCAAAGAGCTTATCCGTATAGGTATAGTCTCGGAAGCGGGCCATTGGAAGCCCTTTCTGACGAAGGTGCAGTGTCGCCAATGTAATTCCGCCGAGCGCCGCAACCGCAATGAGCACAGCTGCCATTGTCAACATCGATGTTCTCCTCGCCTGTCTGCGGTACTCCAGAATCGTACTTTCCAGGCCGCTTTCTCTTAGGCTAGTCGGTTACGTTCCTAACCAGCAGCCGCTTAATCAAAGGCTGCTAACGTCGTTGCTATGCGCTACAGCGACTTCAGATATTCGACCAGGTCGTGCACCTGCTGGTCGGTGAGACCGAGTCCGAGGAAGCTATTATAGTGCTGGATCACATCGTTGAGCGTTGCAAAACGTCCATCGTGGTAGAAGCCCCCGTTCGTGTGTCCCCACAGTCCCTTTAAGGGAGACGTACGGTACATGTGCGTCGGCGGGCGGTCAGCCTGGAAGGAATCCACGCCAATCTCGCTCGGCGCATGAACATTGTTTCCGGGTCGTATAGAGCGGAGGTATGTGGCAGGTCGAGCATTTTCCTTGGCCGTTGAAGATTTCTTTGCCACGAGCCGCTGCGTCTTCATCGAAGCTGCCGGCTGGTGGCTTCGGTGCGGGGATCGCCAACTGGTAGAAGTGCAGAGCAGGCAGCTTCGAAGTAACCAGGTCCGGCACACCTCGCGTGTTGTATGACCCATCTTTTGCAGCGAGCGGATACTGCGTGGGATCACTGAGTCTGGCGTCGAAGAAGGTGCCGGAACCATGCATCTGAGTCACCCCAACATAAGCATTCCAGTAAGGCACGGAGCCAAAGCCGGTCCACGTATGCAAGTTGACACCGGCCAGCCCGAACGCCGGCGGGATCAGCGTGCAGGCCCGTTTCCCGTCTGGGCGCAGGGCCTTTTCCATCTTTATTCAGTTCTGCGTCATAGCAACCCGGACCCCAGGTCGCCAGTACCGACTTCACCGTGTTGGCATCCACGCCGAGCAAATCTGTGAACGGCGTCAAATTGGGAGCGAGGGACACAACAGCTCCGACGTTCAAGTCTCGATTTGGCCATCCGTCAAGACGCTGCCCAATGCCGGGTGCCAGCGAGTTATCCACCGTCGAATGGCAAAAGGCGCATTGAATTCCCACACTCCGCAAGGTTCCCTGAACATTGAAGAAGCCGGTCACTCCCACGACTGAGTTCAACTTGAGCAGCGCAAGTGTCATCCACCGCCAGCGTGTTTACTTGCGCATACGCTTCGTGAGAGCCCGGCAAAACACGTCAACTAGTCGCTCCAGCAAATCCGGTTGTTTTCGCACGACCTCCATCACGTCCTGGTATGGCACCGGAACGGCGTCCGTCTGCTCCAGTGCTACGGCGCGATCCGGGCGGCGCGGCTCGGATGCGCAGAGTTCGCCGACAACGTCTCCACCCTTTCGCACGTCGTAGATTAATTCGTGACCGTCGGAAGTAACCGTTCCTACTTTTACAAATCCGTCCTGCAGAAAGAAGAACGTCCGTTCCTGGTCACCCACCTCGTAAATGACCTGTTCCTTGTTGAATGTCGTCGCTTTCCGATTCGGCAGGATCGCATCGCAAAACTTGCCGCGAAAGACGGACACGAGGGCAGTAGAAAGGGCTGCCTGAGAGATGAGACCATCGAAACTAATGCCCAGGTCAGCTTCACTCTTCGTGGCAGGTTGAACCAAGCGTTGATTAGGTGATGCCATAGCCCCCCCTCCCAATAAGCTTATGGGCTGGCACACTGCGCTTCGCGTGATGGTACTTCCCGTGGTTCTGCCCGTCAATCGACTTCCTCCCATGCCGTTAGGCCGTGACCGGAGCCTGACCGTGTTGT
>Ga0209377_1000325_pt1 | contig 31044 bp, 25 predicted proteins | sample GraSoiAngelo_141_FD_185898 | JGI IMG/M metagenome (GOLD analysis project Ga0209377, IMG submission 185898) | Grasslands soil microbial communities from the Angelo Coastal Reserve, California, USA - 14_0929_12_40cm (SPAdes) (version 2) | ecosystem: Environmental > Terrestrial > Soil > Grasslands ...
CTGCAAGGCCGGTGTTGCGCGCGCTGGAGAGGCCGCGATTCGGGGTCCGGATCAGCCGAACGTCGTACTCGCTTGCGATCGCGGCGGTGCCGTCGGTCGAGCCATCGTCCACCACGATGACTTCGTAGTCGGGATAATCGAGCCGGCGCAGGCCTTCGCAGGCATCGCGGATCGTCCGGTCCCCGTTGTGGGAGCACACCACTACTGAGATACGCGGCCACGGGATGCTCGGCGCGAACGGCGCTTCGGCGAACGCCTCCCGCACGGTCTCGAGCGCGGGCTTGGGCGAGCGGTCGGCGCGCGTGAGGCCGAACGCCCAGTCCTCGACGTCATGACCGTGGCGGTACCACTCGTCGGTCCACGCGAACACGAACACGCCGCCACACCCGGCGGCGAACGCCGTTCGCACCTGCCAGTCGAGCGAGCGCGTCTGGCCACCCTCGCCGTTGCGCAGGGCGTCCAGGCCCAGCTCGCTCATGAAGAGCGGCCGGTCCCCAGCGATGTTCTGCAGGCGCGCCAGGTACGCCTCGAAGCGGTCCTGCGACTCGAGGTAGACGTTGAAGCAGACGAAGTCGAGGAACGGCAGCCGGAGGTACTCGGTCGTGGGATAGTTGACGTACGTCACCAGCCCTTCGGGGTCTTCCTGCTTGACGATCCGGTATAGCCGCTCGAGGTAGCGCTCGACCTTGCGGCGGCCGAGCCACCGCGCCACCAGTGCGGGGATCTCGTTTCCGAGCGCGTAGCACAGGAGTGCCGGGTGACCCGCGCAGGCGCGCACCCGGCCGCGGATCACCGCCTCGACGTCCGGCGCACCGGGAGGACGGTCGACGAGATAACCGATGTACTGCTCGGCGCTGAGCCCGACCATGACCCGCAGACCGTGCCGCGACGCGATGTCCAGGAGCGCGCGCGGCGGGGTGGTGTGGGGGATGCGGACGGCGTTGATCCCGTTCGCCGCCATCTGGGCGAAGTCCCGCTCCACCGTCGCAAGATGGTGGTACTCGTTCCCGGCCGCGTCGGGAGTGAACGCGCCGTACGTCACGCCCCGCACGTAGAGCTTCTCGTCGCCGACAAACAGAAACTTGCCGCGCACACAAGGCCGCAGCGGCCCGGCAAGGGCGGGTGTGAGGTCCGACGCCCGCCGCGCCGGACGGACCTCGTCCGCCCGGCGCGGGGGCGACACCCTCACGGCATGTGGGCCGTCCGGGCTCTCCTGGGTGGACCCACCGGGGTGGGGCCGTTCGACGCGACGCAGGTGTCCCTCGCTGATGGCCGAACCTGCGCTAAAGCGCGCAAGGGGTGTGCCATGCACGGAAATGGGCCAGCGGCGTACTGCACGAGTTGCACGGGCGCGTGTCGCGGGGAGAAAGGGCCTGGCACGGAGCACACGGCGCACCGCTCGAGTCGCGGAGATGCGCTACCGAGCGTCCGCCGCCGAGTGCCCGCTCCGGTGCACCGCAACGTTGCGGTTACAGCACGTCGCGATAGCGCACCACTGGTGCGCGACGCCGGTGCGCGAGCGCGTTACCTCGACCGTGCGCGATGGCTCTTTACTTCTTTGTCCGCCTCACTGTTGTGTGAGGTTCATCACTTTGTTTCGGGTGGTTGGCGCAGGACCCACGACTGTCGGACCGGCGGCGGTGTCGACCCCGGATGCACGCTCTCCCAAATCTCGCGATTCAACTCTATCTCGTCCGCCTCATCCGCCTCGGCAAAGTCACGGGTGGGGATCCGGGAGCGGAAGGCGGTGGGGTTGAGCTCGTGGAGGGGCCACGTGGTCGGCACATGGACGAACGGCGTGGGGTCCGGACGTCGCGTGAAGGCGTTCCACAGGGGCGTGGCCGCGGCGTCGTACTGGCTGAGCGGGGAGAGACCGAGGATCCCCTCGATGGTGCGGAGGACGGATGCGGTCGTGTAGAATGTGCTGTCGACCGCGTCGCGGCGGGCGTACGGGGACGCGACCAGGAGAACCGAGCGGTGCGCATCCACGTGGTCGGGGCCATTCTGCGCGTCGTCTTCGAGGACGAAGGCCGCGAGCGAGGGCCACACCGGGGACTGCGAGAGGCGCTCCACGATCAGCCCCAGCGCGAGATCGTTCTCGGCTACCATGGCCCGCGGCGTGGGGTGTGAGGCCTGACGGCCGAGGGTGTGGTCGCGCGGCAGCCACAAGATCACGAGGTCCGGGAAGCGCCCCTGCCGGTCCCAGCTCGCGACCGAGTCGGCGAACAGCCGCGCGCGCGTCGTGTCCGGGATGGCGAGCACGAACCCGGGGTAGTTCGTGGCCGTGATGTTCTTCAGGCCCGGTATGTTGGTGCGTGCCGGGCGAGTGGCGGTCGAGTCGTCGTCGTCGGACTCGGTCATCTCACCGAAGTTCACCACCCAGAGCCCTTGGCGCTGCGCGGCGTCCCACAGGTACGTGCCGCCGGGATTGGCGAGATCTTCTCCGCTCGTCAGATCCCACTTGCGCCGATCCGAATAGATCTGGGGCCACGTCTTCTCGTTGTAGTCGCCCGCAAACGCCCGGTTGGTCCACTCGTGGCCGTTGGCAGAGACCTCCCCGTTCACGTAGAAGTTGTCGAACAACACCCAGCGACCGGCGATCGCGTGCGCGTTGGGCGTCACGGCGTTGTCGAAGATCGCGAGGCGCGCGTCGCCGTTGCCGCGGGCGACGTCGCCGAACACCTGATCGTAGGTCCGATTCTCCCGGATGATGTAAACCACGTGCGTGAGCTCGGGCGGACGGTCGGAGGGTCGCACCGTCGGGCGGAGTCGCGCATTCGAAAACGGACTCAGGGCGTACACCTGGCTGGTGTATCGCTGGAGCCCTGCCGAGTCGGGGACCGGGATGATCGACACCGAACCGGTGATGACGTTGCCGATGTAGGTTCCGTCCGTATTCGCGCCGGAGCCGTTGCCTTTTCCGTTCGCGACGTAGAGCGTGCGCCCGTCCGCGGAGGCGACGACGGCGCTGGGATACCACCCGGCAGGGATGAGGCCGGCGACGCGCATCCCCTTCGCGCCGAGGCGCACCGCGGCCACCGCGTTGCTCCCCGCCATGGCGACGTACAGCGTGTGGCCGTCGGGGGAGAGGGTGAGCGCGTTGGGATCGCTCCCCGGGGGCGCGTGCGGCGCCAGCGCGACGGAGAGCTGTTCGCGCACCTGGCCTGTGGCGAGATCGACGCGCGCGACGCCGTTCGCCCCCGCGAGCGCGACGAGCAGCTCCGAGCCCCGCAGTGCCAGGGCGGAGGGATGGGGCCCGACGAAGAGGACGGACCGCCGCACCGGGGGGCTGACGGACAGGTCGATGACGGAAACGGTCGAGTCGCCCCAGTCGCTGACGTAGAGGCTGCTTCCCCCGGCGACCGCGGTGTACGGTCGATGGCCCACCGCGACCGCGCCGCGGCGCTCGAGCGTGGCCGCGTCGATGAAGTAGACCGAATCGCTCAGGTTGCCCACCACCGCCACCAGGCCCTGCCGCGGCAGGGGCGCGAGGCCGGCCGGGTAGAGTTTCGCGCCGGAATCGGCGAGGGCCACGCTGTCCCTGATCCACGATGCGCCGCCCTGCCACGCGAAGCGATACACCCGGTTTGTCGGACCGCCGCTCGCCCACACCGTGTCGCGCCAGTCTCGACCGGTGCGCGCCAGACCGAGCCACGCCGCAGGTAACGGCACGCGCCACAACACGTGGGCGCGCACGGGGTCGATGCGCATCAGACTGTTCTCGCCGTACCCGTCGTTGGTGACGATGACGGACCCATCGGAGAGGGTCGCGAGGTTCAAGGGCAGCGTGCCGACGGCGACGGCACGCCCGGCCGGACGGATACGCCAGCCGGAGGGGAGCAGCGTAGACCCGTCCGGCAGCGATCCCGGGACGAAACGCGTGGCGAGGAGCGCCGCGCCGGCGATGGCGGGCAGCGCGACCAGCGCGAGCAAGGAGCGCTTACGCATGAGCCGGAATATGGCCGCTCGCGGGACTGCCGGCATCCCCTTAGCCTTAGGCGCCATGACCGGCCTGATCTTTCATCTGATCCCGCATACCCACTGGGACCGCGAGTGGTACCTGCCGCGCGCCGCGCTCCAGGCCCGCCTGGTGGCGGTCACGGACGATCTCATCGAGCGGCTGCAGGCGCACCCCGGGTACCGCAGCTTTCTGCTCGACGGGCAGACGGTGCTGGTCGAGGATTACCTGCGAGCCCGCCCGGACCGTGAGGGCGACGTCCGGGCGCTCGTGAAAACCGGCCGGTTGCAGGTGGGGCCGTGGTACGTGCTCGCCGACGAGCAGATCCCGTCGGGCGAAGGGCTGGTGCGGAACCTGTTGCTCGGGGCCGCGGACGCGGAGCGGTTGGGCGGGCGCCTCGACGTGCTGTACTCGCCCGATGCCTTCGGGCATCCCCCCGCGTGGCCGACGCTGGCGCGCGAGTTCGGGATCCGGTACGGCGTGGTGTGGCGCGGGTTGGGAGGCGAGGCGGGGCAGGAGCGGGACCTCTACCGCTGGCGCGGGCTCGACGAGAAGGAGGTCGTGCTGTGGCACTTGCCCCGCGCGGGGTACGAGATCGGGGCCGCGCTCCCCGCCGACCCGGAGCGCCTGTTTGCCGCCTGGGCCCCGGTGCGCGGCGCGCTGGTCCAGCGCGCGACCGGCAAACACATCCCCGTGTTCATCGGCGCCGATCACCACGCTGCGCATCCGGACGTGCCGCGGCTCCGCGACCTCCTCGCGGAGCTCGATCCGCAAAGCGCGTTCCGGGTGTCACGACTCGATGAATTCTTTCAGGCCGCGGCGGACGGCGCGAAGCCGGCCCCCTTGGCAGGGGAGTTGCGCTGGTCCTATCGCTACGCGTGGACGCTCCAGGGCGTGCACGGGACGCGCGCGCCGCTCAAGCGGCGGTATTCGGCGGCCGAGCTGGCGCTCGTGCGCGTGGCCGAGCCGCTCGCGGCGCTGGCGCGGCGTGCAGGAGGGCGCGACCGACGGCCGGTGCTCGAGCTCGCGTGGCGTGCGTTGGTGCGCTGCCAGTTCCATGATGCCATTGCGGGCTGCGCGGGCGATGATGTCGCGCGCGCGGTCGAGTCGCGGCTCACGAGCGTCGAGGCGCTGGCGCACGAGGTGGTGCGGGGCAGCCTGCACGACCTCGTGCACCACGATCCCGACGCGGCGCGCGGCCGCGCGGCGTCGCCGTCGCCGACGCTCGTGGTCTGGAATCCCGCGGCCCGTCCCCGCCGTGGGGTCATGATCGCCGACGTCACGCTCTTCCGGCGCGACGTGCTGGTCGGTCCGCGCGGGGATCGGGTCCCGCGAGAGGGGCAGGGCTACCGGCCGTTCGCGCTCGCCGCCTCGGATGGCCGCACGGTTCCGGTGCAGGTGCTCGACCGGCGGATCGGGACGGAGCGGCTCGATGCGGCACACCATTATCCGGACCAGGACGAGGTCGACGAGGTGCGCATCGCGTTCCGGGTGCCGAGCGTGCCGGGGCTGGGGTTGGCCAGCGCCGGCCTCGCGGCGGGTGCGACCGCGGCGGGCGGTGCTCGACCTCCGGCCGAAGGCGCGCTCGTCAAGGGGCGCTCGCTCAGCAACCATTGGATCGAGGTCGCGCTCGAGCCCACCGGAGCGCTCACGCTGCACGACCGGCGCAGCGGACAGCGGTTTGCGAATCTGCTCCGTATCGAAGACGGCGGCGACGCAGGAGATACGTACACCTACTGCCCGCCGAAGGGGGACCGGCTCGCGCGCGCGACGGGTCCGATCAAGGTCCGGCGACTGGCAGCGGGGCCCCTCGTGGCGGCCCTCGAGGCCCAGTTCGACATCGGGCGGCGCGTGGGGATACGGCTCGTCGCCATCCTGTACGCCGACAGTCCCATGGTCCGCTGCATCCTCGACATGGACAATCAGGCGGCCTGGCACCGCGTACGCGCGCGATTGCCCGTTGGACTCCCCGGCGCGGCCGCCGTTGCGGGGACGGCGTTCGGTACCGTGGCGCGGCCGCCGGTCACCGTCGATCCGGCGGACTTTCCGCTCGAGACGCCGGTCCGCACGGCTCCGGCGCACGCGTTCGTGGCGGCGGCATCCGGGGCGCGCGGGCTCGCGCTCTTCGCGCCGGGGTTCTTCGAGTACGAGTGGACGGATCGGGGAGATCTGCTGCTCACCCTGCTTCGCGCGGTGGGCGAGCTGTCGCGCGCCGACCTCCCCACCCGCCCGGGCCACGCGGGCTGGCCCATGTCCACACCGCTCGCGCAGTGCCCGGGGCGGAGTCGGCTGGAGCTGGCCATCGCGCCGGTCTCAGAAGCGGAGCTGGAGCGCGGCGACGCGCTCCCGGCGTTCTGGGAAGACGCGTTCCTGCCGCTGCGTGGGTTCTGGCTGCGCGACGCCGCGGACCTCACGCCGACGCCGGTCGACATCGCGCTCGAAGGATCGGGGCTCGTGCTGTCGGCCGTGAAGCCGGCGCAGCAGGGGTCCCCGCTGGTGCTGCGGTGCTACAACGCCACCGGTCGGAAGGCGGCGGGGGCGTGGCGATTCGGTGAGAGCGTGAAGAGTGCCCATCGGGTGCGCGCCGACGAGCGCGAATCGGTGGCCCTGGTGCTCGAGGGGCGGGGGAAGACGGTGCGGTTCGTCGCCGAGCCGCACGAGATCGTGACCATTCTGGTCACCTGAATGCGGAATGCGGAAGTCGGAATGCGGAATTGCGGTGCAAGGTCGTTCGCGGCGTGACGCTCTCATTTACATTCCGCATTCCGCATTGGGGGAGGCGTACGTGAAGGAGCACCACATCTCCGTCAAGCGCACCGCGCGCTATTTCGCGCTGGGGGATCCAGCCCGCGCGGGGGAGGTGTGGTTTGCCTGCCACGGATACGGCCAGCTCGCCGCGCGATTCCTGGAGAAGCTGCGCGTGCTCGACGACGGGCGGCGTTATCTCGTTGCGCCGGAGGGGCTGTCCCGGTTCTATCTGAGCGAGAGTCCCACGGAGCGGCGGGTCGGCGCGAGCTGGATGACGCGGGAGGACCGCCTCGCCGAGATCGAGGACTACGTGCGGTACCTCGATGCCGTGTACGCCGACGTTTTCGGGTCCCTCGATCGCGCGCAGCTGACCGTGCACGCACTGGGATTTTCCCAGGGCGCCTCAACGGTCAGCCGCTGGGCGGCGATGGGGAAGGCCGGGATCGATCGTCTCACGTTGTGGGGCGGCGAGTTTCCTCCCGACTTGGACCTCACCATCGACCAGGTCGCGCGTCGGTTGCGCCACGCACGGCTGGCGCTCGTGTACGGACGCTCGGACGAGTTCATCACGCCGAAGGTGGTATCCGGCATCCTGGACCGCTTGCGTCAACACGGGATCCCGTACGAAGAGATCGCGTTCGATGGAGGGCACGAGTTGAACGAGGCGGTGCTCAGGGAGCTCGCGAACCCCTAGGGTCGAGCGCATCCTGCAGGGCGTCTCCCAGCAGCGTGCAGGCCACGACCACCAGCACCAGCGCGATCCCCGGCGCCGTCGCCACCCATGGCGCGTTGACGAGCGTGTCCCGCCCTGACGCGATCATGTTGCCCCACGACGGCGTGGGCGGTTGGACGCCGAGGCCCAGGAACGAGAGGCTCGCTTCGAGCGTGATCGCATTCCCGAGGCCGAGCGCGGCCGAGACGATCACGGGCGTGAGGGCGTTGGGGAGGATGTGGCGCACCAGCACGCGACCCCGCGACAACCCGAGCGCGACCGCTCCCTCGATGAATGGGCGGGCGGCGAGCGACCGCACCTCTCCCTGCACGAGCCGCGCGACCGACATCCAGCCGGTGAGACCCAGGACCACAATGACCAGCGCGGCGCTCGGCCGGGTCATGGCCGCGAGCAGTAGCAGCAGCACGACGCGCGGCAGCGCGAGGACGAAGTCCGTGAGCGCGAGCAGCGGGGTGCGTACGGGGCCCGACCAGTAGCCGGCGGCGCCGCCCACGACTACGCCGATCACGACGGATAGCAGCACGGCGAGCGCTCCGACGGTGAGCGAGACCCGCGCTCCGTAGACCAGTCGCGTCCATACGTCGCGCCCGAAGCGGTCGGTGCCGAGCGGATGGAACGTGCCGGCGTGGTCGGTCGCGAGCGGCCGCAGGAATCGCGTCGCCACGACATCGTGCTGCGCCGTCGGGCTGCCGATCGCGACGAGCGGCGCGGCGACTGCGACGCCGGTCACGATCGCGAGCACGGCCGCGCCGAACGCGGCACGATGGTCCCGCCATAGGCGTCTCACATCGTCCTTCTCCCGCGCCGTATGCGCGGGTCGATCCACGCGATGCCCAAGTCGGTGAGCAGGTTCGCTGCGACGACCAACACGGCCGACACCGCGGTCGCTGCCACGACCACCGGGTAGTCGCGGGCCTGGACCGCCTCGACCAGGCGCCGGCCGACGCCGGGCCATGCGAACACGGCCTCCACCAGCACCGCACCAGAGAACAGCGCCGGCAACGACAGGCCCATCAGTGTAATCACCGGGATCAACGCATTTCGTGCAACGTGGCGTCGTGTAACCTGGAACGCCGTCAATCCCTTGGCCTCCGCCGTTCTCACGAACGGCTGGCTCATGACGTCGCGCATCGCGCCGCGCACGAACCGCGCGGCGCCGCCGACGCCGATCAGCGTGAGCGTGGCGAGCGGCAGCGCGAAGTGCCGCAGCCGGTCAGCGACGCGACTCCAGCCCGTGAGCCCGTCGGCGTCGAGCCCGGCCGCGCCGAATGCCGGGAGCCAGTGCGCCCAGTAGGTGAACGTCATCACGAGCATGAGCCCGAGCCAGAAACCCGGCAGCGCGAACAGGGTGACCGTGGTAATGGAAAGCGCAGTGTCGACGCGGGGACCGGCCCCCGACTGCCAGGCCCCGACCGCGAGGCCGAGCAGGTAGCTCAAGACGAGTGAGGCGCCAACGAGGGCGAGAGTTGCAGGCACCGCCTCGCCGAGCACGGTACGCACCGGGCGGCCGGTAGCGATGCTCCGGCCCCAGTCTCCGCGGGCGAACCGGCCGACCCAGATCGCGTACTGCGTGGCGAGGGGTCGGTCGAGGCCGAGGGCGCGGCGCTGGGCCGCGAGCTGCGCAGAGGTGGCGGTCGGCCCGAGCAGGCGCTCGACCGGATCCCCCGGCACCAGCCGTACCAGCAGGAAGGTGAGCGTGACGACCCCGGCGACAACGACCGCCCCGGCCAGGGTGCGGGTCCCGAGGTGCGTGAGCATGCGCCGAATCTCGCGCGACCCGCGGAGCCCCGCTAGAATCCGGGCGTGCGGCGACGAGCGCTGTGGCTGGTCACCGGGGGGATCGCGATGGCGGCGTGCGGCTCGGGAGCCGCGCACCGGGGTCGCACCGTGGTCTACGCTTCGGGGGCGGACCTTCAGAGCGTGAACCCGCTGCTCACCGTGCACCCGCTCGCCAAGCAGGTGGAGCGCTACGTGCTGCTCACGACCCTGGTGCGCTACGATTCGGCGCTCACGCCCCAGCCCTATCTGGCGCGCACCTGGACGTGGTCGCCCGATCAGCGGATGATCACGTTCCGGCTGCGGTCCGGCGTGCGTTGGCACGACGGCGTTGCGACGACCGCGCGCGACGTCGCCTGGACGCTCTCCGCCGCCCGCGACTCGGCGACGGGGTACCCGCGCATGAACGACTTCGCCGACGTGGCGTTCGTGAACGATCCGAACGATTCGACGGTGGTGGTGCGGTTCAATCATCCGCAGACCGTCATGCCGGACGTGCTCACCGACCTCGCCATCCTCCCCGCCCGCCTGCTCGACTCGATTCCCCGCACGGAGCTGCGGCGCGCCGCCTGGAACGAGCACCCCGTCGGCAACGGGCCGTTCCGCTTCGTGGCGCACGAGCCGGGCCGCCGCTGGGTGTTCGCCGCCAACCCGGACTTCCCGGCTGCCCTGGGGGGACCGCCGGCGCTCGAGCGGTTTATCGTGGTGGTCGTGGACGAGCCGACGACCAAGCTCGCCGCGCTCACCGCGGGCGAGGTCGACTTCGCCGGCATCCAGCCAGCGCACGCCGCGTTCGTCCGCAAGAACCCGGCGCTCACGGTTGTCGACTACCCACTGATCTATCCGTACGGGATCGTGTTCAACACCCGCATCCCGCCGTTCGGCGACGCCCGCGTGCGGCTCGCCGTCGCGCTCGCGCTCGATCGCCGCGAGATCGTCGACGGGTACCTGTACGGCTTCGGCTCGGTCGCGGACGGCCCCGTGCCACCGGCGATTCCCGGCTATGTGCCGGTGCGTCCGGTCCCCACGGAGCCCGACTCCGCGCGGCGGCTGCTCGGCGGCCGGCGCATCGCGTTCGAGCTGCTCACCATCGGGAGCGGCGAGGCGGCGCTCGAGCAGATGATTCAGGCCCGGCTCGCCGCCGTGGGCTTCGACGTCGCGATCCGGCAGCTCGAGCTCACGGCGTTCCTCGCGCGGGTGAACGGCCGGCAGCGGGACTTCACGGCGGCGGTGCTCGGCACGCCGGGCGATCCGGGACTCGGCTACTTGACGACGCTCGCCGAGCTGGCGGGGTTGCACCCCGCCGCCGATCCCGCGCGGGCGCAGCGCTTGTTCCGGGATTCGCTCCCCGTCGCCTTCCTCTACCATGCGCGGGGGGTGCAGGGGATGAACCGCCGGGTGAGCGGCGTGCGGATGGACGTGCGGGGAGAGTTGCCGACGGTCGCCGGGTGGCGGACCGCGCCGTGAAGCGGCGCGACCAGCCCACCGAATTCCACGCGACCGCCCCGGTGCGTCTCGACTTTGCCGGCGGCTGGACCGACGTCCCGCCGTTCTCGGCGCGCGAGGGCGGCGTCGTCGTGAATGGCGCGATCGAGCTCACGGCGCGGGTCGCGGTGCGGCTCGGCGGACGCCTGATCCGGCTCGTCTCCGAAGATCTGTGTGAGGAGCTCGAGTGCGCGGACTCCGGTGGCCTGGTGCTCGACGGCCGGCTCGATCTCCTGAAGGCCGCGCTGCGCATGCTCCCGGTGCAGGCCGCGTGCACGATCACGACGCGCTGCGACGCGCCGCCGGGATCGGGACTCGGCAGCTCCGGAGCCATGGATGTGGCGCTCGTCGCCGCCCTCGCGCTGGCGCGCGCGGAGCGGTTGACCGGGCGCGAGATCGCCGAGCAGGCGTGGTATCTCGAGACCGTCGAGGCGAAGATCCCCGGCGGCCGGCAGGACCAGTTCGCCGCGGCGCTCGGCGGCTTTCAGCGACTCACCTTCCGCGATCCGGACGTCGGGGTCGAGCCCATCACCCTCGATCCGGTGTTTGCGGCGGCACTCGAGCGGCGGACCGTGCTGTGCTACACCGGGCGGTCACGCGTGTCGGGCGCGACGATCGCGCGCGTGATGGCCGCGTACGAGCGCGGGGATCCGCGGGTCACGGGCGCGTTGCGAGCGATGAAGGACGTAGCCGCCGCGATGGCGGAGGCGCTGCGCGCGGGAGATGCCACCCGCGTGGCGGCCCTGCTCTCGGACAACTGGACGCATCAGCAGACGCTCGATCCGGGGATGCGCACGCCCGAAATGGCCCAGCTCGAGAGCGCGTTGAAGGCGGCTGGCGCGCTGGGCGGGAAGGCGGCAGGGTCCGGCGCGGGAGGCTCGATGTTCTTCGTCACCAGGGACGATCCGGCGCCGGCCATCGCCGCCGCGCGCGCGGCGGGCGCGACGGTCCTCCCGGTGCGGTGGGCGCTCGAGGGAGTCCGCGCATGGTGACGGCGGAGGATCTCGCGGCGCGCCGCAGGGAAATCGCGGCCGCGCCGGATCTTGCGGCGCTGCTCGCACATCTGACGGACCGCGCCGCGCCGCTCCTGGCCCACCTCCCGCCCGTGCCGGTATCGAAAGCGCTGCTCTCGACCGGCGGCGGCGTGTGCCCCGAGGACGGCGCCGGTCTCGCGTTCGACCCGTGGAGCGCCGACGCGCACCGCTGCGTCCGGTGCGGCAAGACGTTCAGAGGCGAGCTTCACGACCGTCATTGGGCACGCTACCAGCACCTGTGGCTCGCTGAGCGCGCGGCGCACCTAGCGACCCTGGCGGCGCTGGATGACAACGACCCGGCCGGCGCGCGGGCGGCTGAGATTCTTCGGGCTTATGCCCGGAGCTATTGGCAGTATCCCAACCGCGACAACGTATTGGGGCCGAGTCGGCTATTCTTCTCCACGTACCTCGAATCCATCTGGATCGGCAACTATGTCGCCGCGGCTGCACTGCTCCGCGCCAGCGGCAAGCTCGAGGATGCCACCGCGCAGGAGGTGAGCCGGGTAGCCGACGAGGCGGCGAACCTGATCGGTGAGTTCGACGAGGGGTTCTCGAACCGCCAGACCTGGAACAACGCGGCGTTAGCCGCGATCGCCAGCTGGTTCGAGGACGAGGACCTGGCCAAGCGTGCGATCGAGGGTCCCACCGGGTTGCTCGAGCATCTGTTACGCGGCTTCGGACGGGACGGGATGTGGTACGAGGGAGACAACTATCATCTCTTCGCGCTGCGGGGGCTCCTGACCGGGGCAGCGTGGGCGCGCCTCGCCGGGGTAGACATCTTTGCCGAGCCCAAACTCGCGGCGCGCGTCCGGGCGGCGCTGCTCGCGCCCGCGCGCACGGCGTTGCCCGACTTCACTTTCCCCGCGCGGAAGGATTCGCGGTTCGGCGTCTCGTTGGCCCAACCGGCGTACCTCGAGCTGTGGGAGGTGGGGCTCGCGAAGATCGGGATGCGGGATGCGGGAAGCGGGATGCGTGAAATCGCAAGCTGGCTCGGGGCGCTCTATCAGGCGCCGGCTCCAGCTATCGAGCTGTTCGAGTCCTATCTGCACGATGCGCCGATCGCATCTCGCATCCCGCATCCCGCATCCCGTCGCGCATTGTCCTGGTGGTCCCTGCTCGAGATGGCGCCGGAGCTCTCGGAGGACGCACCGCCCTGGTCTCCGGGCAGCGTCCTGCTCGAGTCCCAAGGTCTCGCCGTGCTGCGCACGGGGGGCCGCTATGCGAGCCTCGAGTGCGGCCCGTACGGGGGCGGCCACGGGCACCCCGACCGACTGCATCTCACGCTCCACGCGGATGGCGTCCACTGGCTGGCCGACCCCGGAACGGGATCCTACGTCTCGCGCGACCTCTTTTGGTACCGTTCGACCCTGGCGCACAACGCGCCACGGCTGGACGGTGCGTCCCAGACCGCGGGCGGCGCGGTGTGCGAGACGTTCGACACGTCGGGCGAGTGGGCCTGGGTGCGCGGCCGCTACGGCGAGATCACGCGCACCGTCGTTTCCGGCCCCGTGTACCTGCTCGATGTGGTTGAGCTGGCGAGTCGCACCGAGCACGTGCTCGAGCTGCCATGGCACGTTCTGGGGACGGGGGACGTGGGACGGGGGACGTGGACCTCAGGGGAGCTCGCGGACGAGTTCGTGTCGCGAGTCGAGAAGGTCGCTCCGGACGGCGCCGCGCCGGTGGTGCTCGAGTTGGCCGCCGGCCCGCGCATGCTGAAGGCGTTCCTCTCGTTCGACGGCGAGCTGGTGCGGGCGGAAGGGCCGGGCCGGCCAGGAGACGAGAAGCGGGAGACGTTCTACGTCGTGCGCGCCACGGGCCGGAGTGCTCGCTTCGTGACGATCCTGGAGCCGGTGGGCGACGCCGCTTCGGTGCGTGCCGTGCGCGTGCAGGGGAGCGTGATCGAAGTCGAAACGGCGGAGCGTGGAATCCACCGTCATACCGCCACGGCCCTCGGCTGGGAGATCACGACGAGCGCGGGACGCATTCGGCTCGCGGGCGCGCGCGCGCCGGAGCCGCCGCTCGCTCCGCTGCTCGAGCTCGACAAACCGACGCCCGCCGTGGGCGCCGCGCTCCGGGTGGCCATGCCCCCGCCGCTCGACGGGACGCTCGACGGATTCGATACGAGCGAGCCGCTGCGGCTCGAGCTCGAGGATCAGTATCGCCGCAGCGAGGAGCCGTACGCGGGCCCCGACGAGTTTGCCGCCGTCGCCCACGCGGCCTGGGACGACGAGGCGCTCTACCTGGCCGTCGAGGTCGTGAAACCCGAGCTGTGCATCCGGCCGGCAGGCGCGCCACCGCTGCGACTCGACAACGAGCCGGACGACATCCATTCGGACGGTCTCCAGGTGTACGTCGCGACGGACGAGGGACGGGAGAGTCCGGACGGGTGTGTCGGATACCTCGTTGTCCCTGAGACGGACGGGCGAGCGCTGCGGGTGCGGGCAACCAGCGATACGGCGGCCGATCCCCACAGCGTGCGCGGCGCCTGGCTGCGTACCGAGCGCGGGTATCGCGTGACACTCGGCATCGCCTGGCCGGAATTGGGGGGGGGGCGGGGGGGGCAGCGCGCGCACGTCGGCGGGCGGCTGCGGTTCGACCTGCTCGTGAACGAGATGTTGCCGGGCCGCACGCGCCGCGCCGGGCAGCTGGTCTGGAGCGGCGGCAACGGCTGGGTGTTCGTGCGGGGCGACCGGCAGGATCCGGCGCGGTTCGGGGTGTTGGAGCTGGTGGGATGATCGCCGTCGTCCTCCACGAGCCGCAAGACCTGGTCAACATTGCTCATGTCGTCCGCGCCCTCAAGAATTTCGGCTTTCGGGACCTGCGACTCGTGAGCCCGCGCGAGTACGACTCCTATCGGGTAGAAGGCATCGCGCACCAGACGCAGGACGTGGTGGCGCGCGTGGCCCGGTTCGATCACCTGGAGGAGGCGTTGCGCGACTGCGTGCACGTGGTGGGCTTCACGGCCCGAGGCCGTACGGCGAAGCGCAATCTGCAGCGTCCGCGGGACGCCGCCCGCGAGATTCTGACGCGCGCGGAAGCCGGCCCGGTCGCGCTGCTCTTCGGGCGGGAGGACAAGGGGCTACCGAACGAGGCACTCGACCGCTGCCATCGGGTGGTGACCATTCCCACGAACCCCGCGTATCCTTCCCTCAACCTCGCGCACGCCGTCGTGCTCATGTTGTACGAGCTGGCGCTCGCGCGGGGCGACGACGATCGGCCGTTCAAGACGCCCCGCCGCGAGGGCCCGCCGGCGACGGTGGGCGACCTGGAGCGATTGTTTGCGGACGCCGAGGCGGCGCTCCGCGTCATCGAGTTCTTCAAGACGCGTCAAGTCGAGGGCGTCATGCGGACGGTGCGTGAAGTGATTCACCGCACGCCGCTCGACGAGCGCGAGGCGAAGCTGTTGCGGGCGATGGCCATCGAGGTGGTGAAATACGGTGAGCGACTGGCGCGTTCCCGGCTTCACGTCGACCGGTAGCAAGCGGCCCGACGCGCTGTTCGGCGCCGCGGCTCCGGACGAAATCGCAGGTCTCCCGACGCGTATGACGCGTGCCGCGGGGTGCCGTGTATGGGATGCCGCGGGTCGCGAGTACCTCGATTACGTGATGGCACTCGGCGCCGTGGCGCTCGGCTACGCGCACCCCGACGTGAACCGCGCGGCCGAGCAAGCGATCGCGGGCGGCGTCGCCGGGCCGCTGCCGCCGGTGCTCGAGGAAGAGCTGGCCGATGCGCTCGCCATGCGGATCCCCTGGCTCGAGCACGTGCGGTTCCTGAAGACGGGTGCGGAAGCGGTGGCCGCCGCCGTGCGGCTGGCGCGCGTCGCCACCGGCCGCGAACGCGTGCTCGGCTGTGGGTACCACGGCTGGCTCGACTGGTCCCAGGGAGGGGAAGGGGTGCCCGCGGCGACGCGGGCACTGTATGCCGAGGTACCGTTCAACGACGTGGACGGGACCCGGCGCTTGATCCGTGAAGCCGGCGATCGCCTCGCGGTGGTGGTCATCGAGCCGGTCGTCGTGATCGAGCCCACGCACGAATGGCTCGAGGTGTTGCGCGAGGAAACGAACCGGGTGGGCGCGGTGCTCGTGTTCGACGAGATCAAGACGGCGTTCCGGCTGGCGATCGGCGGTGCGGCCGAGCGCTATGGGATCCGGCCCGACCTCGCGGTGTTGGGCAAGGCCATCGCGAACGGCTTTCCACTCGCCGTGGTGGGTGGACGGGCGGACCTGATGGCAGGCGTGGCCCGCACGTGGATATCGTCCACGCTCGCGACCGAGACCGTGGCGCTCGCCGCGGCACAAGCGACGCTGGAGGTATTCGCGCATGACGATGTGTGCGGGCATCTGCATCGGATGGGCACCCGGTTGCTGCACGGGCTGCATCGCTTGCACCGGAAGTACGCCGACGTGGTGACGGGTGTCGGCGGGATCGCGGAGATGTGTTTTCTCCACTTTGCGACCGAAAGTATTTCGCGGGATGTGGCGCGCGGGTGCGCTGCGCGGGGGCTGTTGTTCAAGCGTACGGCGTACAATTTCGTGTCGCTGGCGCACGAGGAGGAGACGATCGACCGGACGCTGGACATTCTAGGGGATGTTCTCGGAGCGATCGGATGATGTTGTGAGACTTGTCAGCGAGCGCGCCGTCCCACCGCCAGGTGCCCGAGCTCCACGATCGAGAGCACTCAAGAACCCTACCCGCGCGAGCGAAGGACCTCCTTGTGGAGTGTGCTGTCGCGGAGCCTGGGTCGTGGGAAAAAGGCAGATCCTTCGCGCCTGCGGCGCTCAGGATGACACGCTCCCTCGCTTCGCGAGGGGAAGGTGAGAAAACAGTGGGGGCTTGCGCCCGCTCACGGCCCCACGAAGCTTCGAGCCATGACCCTCCAGCGCAAGCTGCTGCTCGGCTTCTCGCTCATGGTCCTCCCCACGTTGTTCGTCGGGATCCAGGCGATTCGCACCAACGCGCTCGAGGGGGGCACGCTCGAAGCCTTGGGCCAGCGCCTGGCTCACTCGCGGACCTACGCCGAGGTCGAAGACGCGATGTTCAACCAGACCCAGGTGGTCTGGCGCTACCTGAGCGGTGATCCCGCCGCCAAGAAGGAATTCCCGCTCACGGAGCAGGTCGTGGACTTCTGGCTGGATCGCTGGGCGGCCGGCCTTCCCTCAGGGGACCTGAGGCTTGCGGACGGCGTTCGACGGATCGAAACGGACATCCGCGGCATCGCGGCACGGGTGTTCAAGCTGTACGATTCCGGGCAGCGTCAGGCGGCGTACCTCACCGCACGGCAAGAGCTCGTGGAGCGCCTGCAGCCGGCGCTGGCGGAGGTCAACCGCGAGATCTACCGCCAGGCCCGGGAGTTCAGCGTGCAGCGCGCGTTTTCCCAGGTGGCCGCCATTGTGGCGACGGAGCGACGCGTCCTCTGGTCGATCATCTTCCTCGCCCTGGTCGCAGGCTTGGCCGCCTCGTGGCTCATCTCCCGCAGCCTGGCGCGCCCGCTCAACGAGCTGCGGCACGCGATGGCCGTCGTCGGCGCAGGCGACCTGGACCATGCGATCGCGCCGCGCTCTTCGGACGAGATCGGGGACTTGGCGCGCGCCTTCGCGCAGATGACTGAGAAGCTCCGCCACTCCCGCGCGCAGCTGGTGCAGTCCGAGAAGCTGGCCTCCATCGGCCAGATGGCGGCGGGGGTGGCTCACGGCCTCCGGAACCCGCTCGCGAGTCTGCGTGCGGCCGCGCAGCTCGCCCAGCACCGCGTCGAGGGCCCTGCCGCGCGCGAACCGTTGAATGCGATCATCGAGCAGGTGGATCGTCTCGATCTCCGGATCGCGCACCTGTTGACCTTCTCGCGCCCCGCTCCCTTCCGCCCGCTGCGGGAGAGCGTGCGGACCCTGATCGACGGCGCGCTCTCCGGTTTCGCCGAGCTGTTGCGCCAGCGCCGGGTCGAGCTGGCGGTGAACGTTCCCCCGACACTCCGCGAGATCCGGGTCGATCCCATGCGGTTGGAGCAGGCGTTGACCGAGATCATTTCCAACGCCCTCGACGCCCTGCCCGAGGGAGGGCAGCTTACGATCGCAGCGCGCGCGGACGGCCAGGGCCGCGCGGACGGCGTCGCTCTCGAGATCACCGACTCGGGGCCGGGGATTCCTGCGGAGATTCTGCCCAACCTGTGCGAGCCGTTCTTCACGACCCGACCCGAGGGCACGGGTCTGGGCCTCGCCATCGCGAAGCGCTACGTCGAGGAAACCGGCGGCCGCCTGGACATCGCCAGTCAGATCGGCCACGGCACGACGGTGCGCATCTGGCTGCCCGTCGCCAGCGGCGACACCGCGCCGGCGCCGAGTCTCACATGAGCGGCTCGACCGTCCTGATCGTCGACGACGAGCAGACGCTGGCCCGGTCCGCCAAGGCCTTCCTGGCGGACCACGGCTACGAGGCCGAAGTGGCGGCCTCCGGCGAAAAGGCGCTCGAGCTGCTCGAAAGCCTCCAGCCGGACGTCGTCTTCGCGGACGTGCGGCTCCCCGGCATGAGCGGCATCGACCTCCTGAAGCGGATCCGCGAGTTCGACCCCGTGCTCCCCGTGATCATGCTGACGGCCTACGGCTCGATCGAGGGCGCCGTGGAGGCCGTCAAGCTCGGCGCCTTCGACTACGTCAAGAAGCCAGTCGACCTGGAGGAGCTGAAGCTCCTGGCGGATCGCGCTCGCGAGAACCGTCTGCTCAAGCAGGAGCTGTCGTACTACCGCCGCCGCGCTACCCGGGACGTCGGGTTTGCAACCATGGTGGGCGAGTCACCCGCCGTCCGTGCGGTGCTCGAGCGGGCGCGCCAGATCGCCGCGTTGGAGGACACTCCGCCGGTGCTGCTGACGGGCGAGACGGGCACCGGGAAGGGAATCCTCGCGCACGCCATTCACGCCGCCGGCCCTCGCGCGTTGAAGCCGTTCATCGAGGTCAACTGTACGGCTCTCCCGGCGACCCTCATGGAAGCCGAGCTGTTCGGCTACGAGCGCGGCGCGTTCACGGATGCCAAAGAATCGAAGCCCGGGCTGGTCGAAGCGGCGGAGGGCGGGTTTCTGTTCCTCGACGAGATCGGCGACGTCGATCTCCCGGTGCAGGGCAAGCTGCTGCGGGCGATTGAAGAGCGGACGGTCCGGCGCGTCGGCAGCGTGCGCGAGCGCAAGGTGGACGTCCGCATCGTCGCCGCCACGAACCGCGATCTCGAGCGCGAGGCGAGCCGCGAGCGATTCCGCCGCGATCTCTATTTCCGCCTCGCCGTGATCGTCCTCGTCGTGCCGCCGTTGCGCGAGCGCGGTGAGGACGTGCTGCTCCTCACCGACCACTTCTTGCGACTGCTCAACGCCAAGTACGGGAAGACGGTGCGAGAGGTCAGCGCGCCGGCGCGCGAGCTGTTGCTGTCCTATCCCTGGCCCGGCAACGTCCGCGAGCTCAGTCACGTGATCGAGCGAGCCGTGCTGTGGAGCCGGGGCCCCACACTGGACGTAGAGCACCTCTCGCTCACGAGTCCCGACCACGACACGGGGTCGGCGCACCACGGCCCGCCGGCCGAAGCCGAGGCGGGCGCCGGACCGCCAACGTTACTGCCGCAGGGCATCGATCTGGCACAATGGGAAAAGGCCATGATCGAGCGAGCGATGCGCGATGCCGGCGGCAACCAGACGAGGGCCGCTCAGCGCCTCGGAATTTCGCGGGACACACTGCGCTATCGCTTGAAGAAGTTCGGCCTGCAGCCCTGAGGGAGCGCTGGGTGATTTCACCCACATTGGGTGAAATAGCTCACCGCACGGCTTCGTTATCGAGGTCCACTGGTCGCGGGCCTGGCCGTTAAGTGTCGACAGGCGTGTGCGTTGTGTTTCGCGAGCGTTCGGCTGCCGGGTGGCACGTCACGTGCGTTGGCCTCAGGGCGAGCGCTTGTAGTGGTCGGCCACGATTCCCCTGGAGGAAGATCCAATGACGTGGACGAAGCCTGAATTCGAGGTCGTCGAGCTGGGGATGGAAGTCGGCGCGTACGCCGGCAACGCCTGAACCAGGCTGACACGGCTAATGAGGGGCCGGGTGACGAACCCGGCCCCTTTGTTCAATGCGCGTTATCATCCTCGGCTCGGCAGCGGGCGGTGGAGTCCCGCAGTGGAATTGCGGCTGCCGTAACTGCGCGGAAGCCCGACAAGACGGTCGCAGCCGCACTCAATCGTCCGTGGCGGTGAGCGCCGACGGCGAGCGCTGGGTTCTCCTGAACGCCTCCCCCGACCTCCGCACCCAGCTCGCCGCTCATCGCTCCCTCTGGCCCCCCGCCGGCTCGCGCGCTACGCCCGTCCGCGCGGTCGTCCTTACCGATGGCGAGATCGACCACACCCTCGGCCTCCTGTTGCTGCGCGAGAGCGCCGACACACTGCCGGTATACGCCCCAGTGGGCGTGACGGCACTGTTGGGCGACGAGTGGCCGCTCTATCGTGTGCTGTCCGCCTATTCCGGCGTCGAGCCGCGGGCCCTGGAGGAGGGTCGCCCCATCGCGCTCACGGACCGCGTCGGCACGCCCCTCGGGGTCTGCTGTTCCGCGACGGCGGTTGCCCGGCGCCCGCCGCGCTACGCACGCGCGGCGCCCACAGCGGCGTTCGACGTCGGCCTGCGGCTCACGGACGAGCGCACCGGCGGAACGCTCGCCTACGTCCCGACAGCCGGGGCGATGGATGACGCCGTCCGGCGGGTCGCCGGTGAAGCCGATCTCCTGCTCTTCGACGGCACCTTCTGGTCGGACCGCGAGCTCGGTGCGGCCGCGGGGGGTGCCGACACGCCGACGGCGCGAGAGATGGGCCATCTCCCGGTCGGCGGGCCGGGTGGCAGTCTGGAGCTCCTGCCGGGCCTCGATGCAAAGCGGGTGGTGCTCGTTCACATCAACAACACGAATCCGATCCTGTGTCGCACCTCAGCGGAGCGGGCGCAGGTCGCGGCGGCGGGCATTGTGGTGGGAGAGGACGCGATGGAGTTCGAGCTGTGAGCGTGCAGGTGAGGTCGCCAGCGGTGGACGGGTTGGTCGGCCGTTTGCGCGGCGTCTTGGAGCGCCGCTACCACCACCTCCACCCCTTCAACCAGCGGATGCACCGGGGTGAGCTGTCGCGCCAGGAGCTGCAGCTGTGGGTGGCAAACCGCTTCTATTATCAGATCAGCATTCCCATCAAGGATGCCCTGATCCTGTCGAGCTGCCCCGAGCGTGAAGTGCGTCAGCAGTGGATCCAGCGGATCATCGACCACGATGGCCGGCCGGGGGAGGAGGGCGGCATCGAGGCGTGGCTGCGTTTGGGCGAAGCGATGGGCGTGAACCGCGAGGACTTGGTCGGCCAGCGTTTTCTCCTGCCCGGCGTGCGCTTCGCGGTTGACGCGTACGTGAGCTTCTGCCGCTTCCGGCCCTGGCTCGAGGCCGTCGCGGCCTCGCTCACCGAGATGTTCGCGCCGCTCATCGTGAAGGAGCGCCTGGCGGCGATGCTGAGCCACTACCAGTGGGTGGATCCCGCGGGGCTGCAATACTTCAAGAACCGGCTCACGCAGGCGCCGCGCGATGCGGAATACGCCCTCGGCCTCGTAACGGAGCGATTCCGCACACCGGAGGAGCAGGGGCGGGCCGTGGCGGCGCTCGAGTTCAAGTGCGACGTCCTGTGGTGTCTGCTCGATGCGGTAGAGCGCGGACCCCTTCCGGGGAAGGTGGCGTGACCGCGGCAGGACGGCCGCCCGTGCCCCGCCTCCACCCGAAGGCGCGCCTGCAGCACGACGACGTGCGCGGGCGCGACGTGCTGCTCTATCCCGAAGGGCTCGTGGCCCTGAATCCGACGGGGGCGGAGATCCTCGAGCTGTGCGACGGCGTCCGCTCGGTCGCCGACGTCGTGGCGGCGCTGGAGCAGCGCTACGGCGCCCCGGGAGGGGGAGTCGAGCGCGACGTCACGGCTTTCCTCGATGGCCTCGCCGCCAAAGGGCTGGTGACGTATGGATCCTAAGCCGCTCTGGCTCCTGGCGGAGCTGACCTACAAATGTCCGCTCCAGTGCCCCTACTGTTCGAATCCGCTCGACTTTGCGGGCCCGCGTTTCAAGCGCGAGCTCTCGACCGACGAGTGGCGCCGTGTGTTCCGCGAAGCCAAGGCGCTGGGTGTGCTGCAGCTCGGGCTCTCGGGTGGCGAGCCGACCCTGCGTGCGGATCTGGAGGCGCTCGTGGGCGAAGCGCGCGGGCTCGGGCTCTATACTTCGCTCATCACATCCGCCTACCGGCTCACCAAGGAGCGCCTGGCGGCTCTGAAGGCAGCGGGCCTCGACCACGTGCAGATCAGCATTCAGGGGGCCGACGCCGAGCTCTCGGACGCAGTCGCGGGGACGGCGTCCTACGAGGATAAGATCGCCGCCTACCACTACACGCGAGAGCTGGGCTTCCCGCTCACCGTCAACGTCGTGCTGCACCGCCGGAACCTGCATCAGGTCGAGGACCTCATCCGGCTCGCCGAGTCGCTCGGCGCGGAGCGCATCGAACTCGCGAACACGCAGTTCTACGGCTGGGCGCTCCACAACCGCGATGCACTCATGCCGACGCAGGCGCAGCTCGACGCAGCATGGCGCGTGGTGCAGCGCGAGCGCGCGCGACTCGGGACGAAGCTCGAGATCGTGTGGGTGCTCCCCGACTACCACGAGCAGTACCCCAAGCCGTGCATGGGCGGCTGGGCGCGCGCGTACATGACCGTCACGCCCGCAGGGGAGGTCTGGCCCTGTCACGCGGCGGGCCGGATCAAGACCCTCACCTTCGAAACCGTGCGCGAGCACCCGCTCGACTGGATCTGGGAGCACTCGGACGCGTTCACCCGCTTCCGGGGCGACGCCTGGATGCCCGAGCCCTGCCGGTCGTGTCCGCGCAAGACCCAGGACTTTGGCGGCTGCCGCTGCCAGGCGTTCCTGGTGGCTGGTGACGCGGGCCTGACCGACCCGGTGTGCTCCCTGTCGCCGCACCGCCACCTGATCGACGCGGCGGTCGCCGAGGTGGAGCGCGCCCCCGGGGCCCCCGATTGGACCTATCGCGCGGCGCCGGCGTCGCGCGCGCTCGCCGCGAAGGGATGACCACCGCCGCGATCGACGCCCGCGGCCTCGGCAAGGACTTCGGCGCGCTCCGCGCCCTCGATCGACTCGACCTCGAGGTCCGGGATGGGGAGTTCTTCGGGTTGCTCGGGCCGAACGGCGCGGGTAAGACCACCACCGTTCACCTGCTCGCGACACTCCTCGCGCCCTCGCGCGGCACGGCGCGCGTCGCGGCACACGACGTCGTACGTGAGGGCCTCGCCGTGCGGCGCAGCATCGGGCTCGTGTTCCAGGAGACCACGCTCGACCGCGACCTGACGGTGGCGGAAAACCTGCGCTTTGCCGCGCGCCTGTGGAGCCTCCCGGCCCGCGTGGCCCGGCCGCGCATCGACGCGTTGTTGCGCCAGTTCGAGCTGCTCGAACGACGGGACGACCCGGTGCGCACGCTCTCGGGCGGCATGCGGCGCGCGGCCGACATCGCCCGCGGCATCCTGCACGAGCCGAGCATCCTGTTTCTCGACGAGCCCACGGCCGGGCTCGACCCGCGCGCGCGCCGCTCGCTGTGGGAGCGCATCCGCGGCCTGCGCGCCGCGTCCGGCCTCACCGTGCTCCTCACCACGCACTACGTGGAGGAGGCCGAGCCGTGCGATCGCGTTGCCGTGTTGGATCACGGCAGGCTCGCTGCCCTCGGCACGCCGGCCGAGCTCAAGCGGGCGGCAGGCGCCGGCTCGCTCGAGGAGGTGTTCCTCGCGCACACGGGCCATCGTCTGGCCGAATCGGACGGCGGCTGAGCATGCGTGCGGTGTACGGGATCGTCGCACGAGAGTTCGTGCGGTTCCTGCGGCAGCGTGGCCGGGTGCTGGCGAGCATCGGGCGGCCGTTCGTGTGGCTGGTGTTCGCTGGGGCGGGGTTCGCGGCCGTATTCGCGGGACGCAACGAGATCGATTACCGGGTCTACATGGCGCCCGGCCTGCTCGGGATGGTGGTGATGTTCGGCTCGCTGCTCGCCGCCCTCTCCACCGTCACCGACCGCGAGGCCGGCGTGCTCCGCATGGTGCTCGTCGCCCCAATCCGGCGCCGCACGATCGCGTTCGGGAAGGCGCTGGGCGCCACTCTGCTCGGTACCGCCCAGGCAATCGTCGTGGCCGCCATCCTGCTGCCCTTCGTCCACCTGCGACCCACGCTCGCGGGGGCGCTGCTCGGGCTTGTCGCCGTCGTCCTCTCAGGGTTGGCGATGGGCGCGCTGGGGCTGGTGCTCGCGGCGAGTATTCGCTCGATCGAGAACTTCGCGGGCGTCATGAACTTCGTGGTCTTCCCGATGCTGTTTCTGTCGGGTGCGTTGTACCCCGTCCGGCATCTCGGTCCTGTGCTGCGCGCCGCCGCATACGTGAACCCGCTCGCGTACGGGGTGGATTTGCTGAAGCACGCACTGCTCGGCGGGTGGGCGCGTGCGGGCTACGGCGGCGAGTTGCCGGTGCCGCTCGACTGCGCCGCGCTCGCGCTGTTCGCGATCGTGGGGCTCACCGTCGCCGCGCTGCTCCTCGGCCGCGAAGGTGGGGTGACGCGCACGGCGTTCCGGGAGCGGCGTTAGGCCACGACCAGTCGCGTAATGGCCGCGGTGATCACCAGTACGATCAGCGCAGCCGCAATGCTCGTCAGGAGCGTGTACGCGGCGGCCTTGTCGCGAGGTGCCTTCATGACCGCTGGGAGTCCCCGCACGAACAGCCGCACGCTGTACAGCCCGAGCAGCATCCCGAGGGGCTCGATCCTGGGGAAGAGCGCGAATGCGCCGGCGAGCCAGTACGGTGTGCTCCCGTAGGCTGCGACCTTCAGGGCCTGCACGCGGTTCCGCTGCCCCCCGACCGACGCACCGATCACGTCGATCGCCGTCGCCAACGCGTACACGCCAACCAGATTGAGCACGTACTCGAGCACTCCGGCTTGCACGGCGGTCCCGGCATTCATGGGGATGGTACCGAACGTCAGCAGGCTGCCGCGCTCGCTGAACACGACCCCGCCGATGGTTGCCGCCACGGGGCCGATGGCCGCCATCGGCACGAGATAGCGCAGGTAGATCGGGCCGGCACTCGTGAACTCGGCGGCGATCGTCGCCCACTCCTGCGTCGGCTGGAGCAACAGGCGCTTGGCCCGGGCGAGCCAGCCCGGGAGCTTGCGTGCGGCTCGGGGGGCCGGGGCGGGGGGCCGGCTTTGGGTGATGTCGGACCGCGTGGCGGCGTGGGGCCCCGGGGAGGGGGCGTGGGACCGCGTGGGGGCGGCCCTCCGGGTGGGCGCGGGGGAGTGGGCGGCTGCGGCGTGCGCATGGCGGTCCCTTGCGGCTCGGGTGATGCGACAAGATACAACACAGTCGCGAGACGCCAAGGCGCAAGCCGCAAGAGGGGTTGCATGCCGCTTGAAACGTGGCGTCGTGGCGTCGTATTCCCCAGATTTTGGGCATGCTCATCGACGTCCATGCCCACTTCTACCATGCCGCAACCCCCCGGGCCGATTGGCGCGAGCGGAACGCCAGCCGCCTCGCGGCGGGGCGCAAGATCGGGGTGACGATCCACGTCGCCTCCATTCTCGGGACCTGGGGCCGGACGTCGCCGATCTACTTCCCGTCGCCCCGGGACGTGGAGGACGGCAACACCGCCCTGCTCGCGCTGGAGCGGGAGCATCCCGACCTGATCCGCGGCTACGTCACCGTGAACCCCAACTACACGTCCCAGGCGCGCGCCGAAATCACCCGCTGCCTCGGCGCCGGGATGGTGGGGATCAAGCTCGCGGCGAGCCGCCGCGCGACCGACCCGCTGCTCGACCCGATCTGCGAGCTGGCGCGCGAACGGGGCGTTCCGCTGCTGCACCACGTGTGGCAGCACCGCAGGCGCGACTGGCCGGGGCAGGAAGCCTCGGACGGGCAGGAGCTCGCCGCCTTGGCCGTGCGCCACCCCCAGGTGCACTTCATCCTGGCGCACATTGGCGGGGGCGGCGACTGGGAACACTCACTCGCTGCCCTGCGCGCCACGCCCAACGTGTTCGTGGATCTGTCGGGGAGCGGTGTGGACGGCGGCATGCTCGAAGCGTGCCTCGAGGCCGTCGGCGTGGAGCGACTGCTCTGGGGAACGGACCTCACGATGGACACCGGATGGGCCAAGCTGCGGTATCTGGAGCGCTTGCTGCCGCCGCGCGACCTGGAGCTCGTGCAATGGAGGAACGCGGCGCGCATCTTCCCGCGTGGCGCGTTCCCCGCCGACTGATGCGGATCGACGTCAACGCCTTCCTCGGCGCCTACCCGTACCGGCGCGTGCCCGGTACGTCGCCCGACGGGCTGCTGCGCGCGATGGCGCGCGCCGCAATCGACGAAGCGTGGGTGAGCCATCTGCCGAGCCTGTTCTGGCGCCAGCCGATGGAGGGGAACGCCTGGCTGTACGCCACCGTGGCGCGCGAGCCGCGGCTCAAACCGGTGCCCGCGCTGCATCCGGGCCTCGCGGGTTGGGATGGCGCGCTGGGCGAGGCGGCGGACCGCGGCGCTCCGGCGGGGCGGTGCGATCCGCTGTACTACGGGCTCGACCCGACGGGTCCCGAGATGCGCATTCTCGTTGCAGCCTGTGGGGCGGCGAGGCTGCCGCTGATGATGGCGGTCCGGCTCGAGGACGGCCGCCAGCGTCACCCCAACGACCACGCCGCGGAGCTGCCGGCGGCGGCGGTGCGCGCCCTGGTTCGGGCTGACGCGGACGTGCGGCTCGTGATCACGCACGCCGATCGCGGGTTCATCGAAGAGGTCCATTTCGGCTCGACCCCTGAAGAGGCAGCGCGGCTGTGGTGGGACGTGAGCTGGATCTGGGGCGCGCCGGAGGACCACCTCGAGACGCTGCTTGGCACGATCGGGGTCGGGCGGTTCGTGTTCGGCACCGGGCAGCCGCTGCGGATTCCGGAGGCGAGCATCGCGAAGCTCGACCTACTCGAGCTCGCGCCGGAGCAGCGCGCGGCGATCGAGTCGGAAAACGCCCGCGCAGGGTTGCGCCACTGACCCCCGCCTGGGAGTGGGGCTTGATTCCGGCCGTCCCGGTCCCGTTCCGCGGCCGGGAGCTCGCGGACGACGCGCTGCAGGCGTACGCCACGTGGATGGCGGGGCATCAGGTGGCCGGCGTGGCCGTCTGGGCCCACACCGGGCGCGGCCTGCACCTGTCGAGCGAGCAGCGACGCCGCGTGCTGGCGGCGTGGCGGGCCGCGCTGCCCATGAGCACCATCGTGGCGGGTGTGACGAGCGTCCCAGTGGCGGCCGAGGCGAAGGCGGGCGGTGCAAACGCGCTGCTCGCCTTTCCGCGGCCGGATGATCCAGTCGGCTATCACGAGGCGCTCGGCCGCGAGCTCCCGGTGATCGCTTTCTATCTGTATGAGGCCGCCGGCGGCGTCGCGTACGACAACCAGACCCTCCACGCCATCCTGGCACTTCCCAGTGTGATCGGCATCAAGGTGGCCACGCTCGACTCGGTGGTGACGTTTCAGCGGATCGCCGGGCTCATGCGCGATCACCCGGACAAGGTGCTGATCACGGGTGAGGACCGCTTCCTGGGCTACTCCCTCACCATGGGCGCGCGGACGGCGTTGATCGGCATGGGGGCGGCGCTCACGGACCTCCAGGTCGCGCTCATGGAATCGTTCCGCTCGGGCGACTTCGGGAAGTTCGTCCGGTTGTCCGGCGTGTGCGATCGCTTCGCGAGCGTGACGTTCGTCCCACCCGTGGAAGGCTACGTCCGGCGGATGCTGTGGGCGCTCGCGGCCGACGGCGTGATCCCTGACGATGCGTGCGACGATCCGTGGGGCCCGAGCTTGCCGCCGGCGGAGCGGGAGGCAGTGCGCCACGCGGTCCGTGAGGCGCGCGCCCGCCGTCTCACTCCGCCGTGAGGCGCGTCCCGCGGCGGTCGTTCCTCGAATCCTGCGCCGCCGCGAGCACGGCGCTCGGCGCGTCTCCCTTCCTGAAGGGCTGGATTCCGATGAGCAAGCAACGGCACGTGGTGGTGGTCGGGGCAGGGGCGTTCGGCGGCTGGACCGCGCTCCACCTGCTGCGGCGCGGCACCCGCGTCACCCTGGTCGACGCCTGGGGGCCCGGCAACTCGCGCGCCAGCTCGGGCGGCGAGACCCGCGTCATCCGCGGGACCTACGGCGCCCGCGGGATCTACACGCACCTCACGGCGCGCGCGCTCCAACTGTGGAAGGAGCACGAGCGGCGCTGGCACCGGAAGTTGTACCATCCCATCGGCGTGCTGTGGCTGGTGGAGAGTGATGACACGTACGAAAAGGCGGCGCTGCCCCTGCTCAAGGAAGCCGGCCTGGCGTTCGAAGAGCTGTCGGGTTCGGAGACGGCGCGCCGCTACCCGCAGATCAACTGTGAGCGCGTGCGCTGGGCCATCTTCGAGAAAGATGGTGGCTACCTCACGGCGCGCCGGGCCTGCGCCGCCGTGCTTGAGGGCTTCCTCGCCGAAGGCGGTGAATACCGCCAGCTCGCGGCGGAGCCCGGCGCGCGCCTCCCGGAAGGCAAGCTGCGGGGCGTCAAGCTGTCCGACGGCGCCACCCTCGTCGCCGATGCATTCGTCTTCGCCTGCGGCCCGTGGCTCGGGCGCCTGTTCCCGGACGTCATCGGCGACCGCGTGCGCGCCACCCGCCAGGAGGTCTTTTTCTTCGGCACACCCCCGGGCGATCAGCGGTTCACCGAAGACGCGCTGCCCGTGTGGGCGGATCACGGGAGAGGCTTCGTGTACGGGATTCCCGGCAACGAGTGGCGCGGGTTCAAGGTCGCGGACGACACCCGTGGGCCGCCGTTCGACCCGACCACGGGCGAGCGCCTGCCCACGCCGGAGGCCCTGCAGGCGGCGCGGGAGTATCTCGCGTTTCGCTTTCCGGGCCTGAAGGGCGCCCCGCTCGTCGAAGCGCGGGTGTGCCAGTACGAGAACTCGCCCGACGAGCACTTCATCATCGACCGGCACCCGGCGGCGCCGAACGTCTGGCTCGTCGGCGGCGGCTCAGGGCATGGCTTCAAGCACGGGCCCGCCGTCGGCGAGCTGGTCGCCAAGCTGGTGTTCGCGGGGGACGCGGCGCCCCCCGAGTTTCGGTTATCCCGCCTTGACCCCGGGGCACGGTCCCGGGGTTAGTCGACCCGCCTGTGCGTGCGAAGCTCGAACGAGACTTCGATCGGTTCAAGCGGGAGCTGCCGCGCGACTTCCCGGCGCACGTGCGCGAGACCTATCGGCTCGATCTCACCGCCCGCTATCTGGGCGAGCTGGTTCGGCACCCCATCGGCAAGGGCTCGGGCCAGCTGTCGCTCAGCCCCGGGCAGCTCGAGGATGACGCGGCGGCGGGACTCGCGTTCGTGGTGCTCAAGACGGTGATCGCCGAGGACGAGACCGGCGCGCGGGCGATGGCGGCGTGGGCGATCCACGAGACGAAGATGACGGTCGAGCGACGCCCGACGGGCGCCGGGCGTGAGGGCTGGACCGTCACGTGGAAAGGGCGAGGCTGGGATCGTGCGTTCACCGATTACCTCGCACGCAGGACGGGACCTCACCCGAGCTGGCCGGCTTCTGGTGGTTCCGTCGGTGAAGTACCACCTCCCGCGACTCGCGGAGCCGTTCCGTGAAGTGGAGTACCGCTACACGACCGCGCAGCTGGCGGACGCCTGGCGGGAACCGCCGCTCCTCGTCGAAAAGGACTTCTCGCCCACGCTGGCGGGTGACGCGCTCGCGGACGATCGCGCGCAGATCCTCCGGTGGCTGCGCGAGGTGCCCGCACGCATCCGTGCCGCCTCGCCCATCCCGGTACGCGTCGCGGTGAAGCTCATGAACGCCCGGTTCGACGACCGGTTCCAGGTCGAGATGATGGAAGCAGCAAGCGGGGCCGACGCCCTCGTGGTATTCAATCGGTTGTTCGATGTGGAGCGAGGGGTTGCTTACGGAGGCTGGGACTTGAGCGAGCGGAATCTGAGAGTGCTCGAGGCTCGACTGACCCCGGGCGCAAGCCCGGGGATCCCGGCACTCACCGGCACCGGAAATATTGGCTCCGGCCGCATGATCCTCGAGTATGCCCGCCGCGGCTGCGAGAGTGTGCAAGTGCACACCTTCTTCCAGCTTCCTCTCTCCGAGTACCCCGCCACCCACGGGTCTCGCCCTCAGCGGGCGCTCCACGCGCTCGTGTTTCATCCGCGGGACGGCCTGATCGCGGGGATGCTCGAGCTCGAGGCGCGCCGGGAGCTCGAGCGGCAGAGCGGCGAGCTCCGGTTCCTCGACCTGGGAGCCCATGCGCATCGCGCGGGTTGAGCTGTACGCGCTCGAGCTGCCGTTCGCGGAGCCGTTCATCATCTCGGGCGGCCGGATCGACGCGCGTCGGTCGGTGGTCGTGGTGCTGCACGACGGCGAGGGTCACGTGGGCTACGGCGAAGCGGCGCCGGACGAGCTCCCGTTCTACTCCGAGGAGACGCTCGGCAGCGCTCGCGATCTCATCACCCGCGTCCTCGCGCCGCGGATCGCCGGTCGGGAATTCGCCTCGCCCGAGGCGGTGGACGCCGCTCTGCGGGAGAACGTGCGCGGCAATCCATTCGCCCGGGCGGGGGTCGAGACCGCGGCGTGGGACCTCGAGGCGCATCGCCGGGGCGCGGGGCTGCCGCAGCTCGTCGCCGAGCGGCTCGGCGTCGCGCCTGCGGCGAGCTTCCCCTGTGGCGTGGCGCTCGGCATTCCCGAGGATCACCGCGCCGAGACTCTGACGCGCCGCGTGTACCAGGCGGTGCAGCACGGCTACCGACGCGTGAAGATCAAGGTCGCGCCGGGGTGGGATGACGTCGCCGTGCGGGCCGCCCGCGCGGGAATGGCCGGGACGGATTTACCGCTCACCGTGGACGCGAACGGCGCCTACGGTTGGCCGGAACACGAGCCCGCCTTGCGCGCGCTGGACGACGCCGGCCTGTTGTACATCGAGCAGCCGCTCGCCCCCGACGAGCTGGTGGGCCACGCGCGGCTCGCGCACGTGCTCAAGACGCCGCTGTGCCTCGATGAAACGCTGCGCGACGCCGGGACGGCCCGCCAGATCGTGGCGCTCGACGGTCCGATGGTCTGGAACCTCAAGGTGCATCGTGTCGGTGGACTCGCCGAAGCGTGCCGCCTCTGTCGGGTGGCGGCGGAATGCGGCGCACGGCTCTGGGCTGGAACGATGCCGGAGTCCGGGATCGGCTCCCAGGCGGACATCGCGGTCGCCGCGCTCGGGGTGTGC
>Ga0209377_1000328_pt1 | contig 30931 bp, 28 predicted proteins | sample GraSoiAngelo_141_FD_185898 | JGI IMG/M metagenome (GOLD analysis project Ga0209377, IMG submission 185898) | Grasslands soil microbial communities from the Angelo Coastal Reserve, California, USA - 14_0929_12_40cm (SPAdes) (version 2) | ecosystem: Environmental > Terrestrial > Soil > Grasslands ...
CATGACCGACGGGGCCACGAATGCCGGCAGCATCTACCAGGGCGACTTTGATACGTGGACGTTCACGGCCACGCAGGGCGACCACATCACGCTGAGCATGGGCGCAGTAACCCCGGTGTCGGCGCACTTTGCTCCCTGGATGCGGCTGGTATCCCCGACCGGCGTGCTCCTCGGGAACAGCTTTCCAGGTGCGGGGACGGCGGCGCAGATCACCGTGACCGCGCCAACGAGCGGCACGTACACCGTGATCGTCGGGAGCTACCTCAGTGGGTTCTATGACGGCACCGGGAGCTACCTGCTCACGCTCACGCGGTGACGAGGGGAGAGACTGCTGGCGTAGTGGCACAGACGAGGGCGCTTCCGGCGAAACGCCCGGAGCCGAGAGTCACGGGTTTTTGACTCCCACCCGCTTCCGGAGGTGCGTATGAACTGTCCGAGCTGCAAGAAGGAGATCGTCCCGGATTCTGTCTTCTGTTCTTGGTGCAGCGATTTCGTTCCGTCGTCGGGAAAGGGAAAGAAGGCGAATCTCTTCCGGCGCTGGGTCGCCTTGGCACTCGACCCGTTGATCGCCGTCATTCTCTACCTCCTGGGTGTGGGGATCGTCGGCTCCATCTCGAAGGACCTAGGCACGGTCGCGGCGATCGTTCTCCCGATCGTGTACCTGGTGTGGTTCTTGAGCCTGCTTCGGCAGGGCTTGACCCCCGGCAAGAAGTTGTTGGGTCTTCAGGTCGTCGACCACCAAACAGGCACAATCCCCGGTTTCGGGAAGATGTTCGTACGTGAGATCGTCGGAAGGTTCATCAGCGGCCTCTTTTTCGGTCTCGGCTACTTCTGGGCAATCTTCGACAAGAACTCCCAGGCCTGGCATGACAAAATTGCGGGAACCGTGGTGCTCAGACTGGCGCCGCGCCTGGTGCCGGCGGCGACGGCTCCGAGCCCGGCGACCGCTCGATGAACGAGCACGCCACGTGGAGCCGCCCAGCCAAGCGCACGCCATGAAGACCGCCACACCAAGGCGGGCGTCGGAGACCCGGTGATTATGGCGATGATGGAGCCGTAGGGCGGGTCGGGCCAAGCGTGCTGCTGATTAAGCTCCCGGTCAGGGGCTCTCGGATACGAGGCGCTTCACGTCGTTGAGCCGTTTCCGGGCGTCTTCCACCTGGGGCCCGAGGGACGCCGGCGCCTGCGCGATGAAGCGGGTGTAGTACGCGATGGCGAGCGAGTCCTTCCCCTGCCCTTCGCGCAGGTAGGCTAGCGGCAGGTACGGCTTCACGAAGTACGGATCCGCCTCGACCGCCTGACGAAACTGCTCGGCGGCCTCCTCGAAGCTTTGGCGGGTCATCAACAGCACCCCAAACACGTATCGGAGATCGGCCCGATCGGGTGCGAGCTGCACGGCGAGGTCATACTCCTTCAGGGCGGTCGCGGTGTCGCTCGTCGCCAGCGCGAGCCGCGCGAGGGCGGCGTGCGCCGGATAGAAGGCAAGGTTCTCCACCAGCGCCCGGCCGTACGCGTCCCGCGCGCCCTGGTCGTTGCCCTGCGTCTCGCGCACCCGGCCGATGCTGTACTCGAGCATCTCCTTGCCGTTGTACACCCGGACCAGCGTCGACTCACCGCTCTGCTGCAGCATACGTTCCGCCTCGAACTGGGTCGCCGCGCTGTCGTACTGGAGCAGCGGGATGAACGCGCGGGCGCGCCCCGCATGGAGCCCTTGCGCCTTCGGCTTCCTCGAGATCGCGATCGCGTATTGCTTGACGGCCTCGCCGAAGCGACCGCTCCCGTACGCGAGCCACCCCTTCAGGGCCGGATCGGGGATGCTGGCGAGGTCCATTTCGGTCACCTCGCCGTCCGTCGCTAAGCTCATCGCCTGAAAAAAATCCCGGACGAGCACGGCGTCGAGCTTCGTGTAGATCATCGGCTCGCGCAGCAACGCCTCGTAGCGCAGCGAGTCGATCTTTTGTATTTCCTTGGAATACCTGGACTCGTCATTCATCAGCGCGAACATGTCGCGGCGTTGCATCGCGAGTAGCAGCGCACACCAGCGCCCGTACCACGGCTCCGCAATGGACGGGTCGAGACGCGCAGCCCAGTAGAACGCGTCGGCCGCACTCCGGGGACGATCCGAGAGGTGCAGCGTACCGTACTGGTGGTAAGCCGCGGCGCTGTTGGTGTCCCGGCCGGCGTCGAGCTTCGGTCGTTTCGGCTCGCGCTGTTTCGAGTCCTGCGCGTGGAGCATCGACGCGGCCGTGAGCGCCAGTCCCAGAGCGAGCGCCGCGGCTCGGGGGCGCCCGGAAAAACGACCGATGGACATGCAGACATGATGCTGCTCGGAACGCCGCCGCACTAGGGCGCTTTGGCGGCATCTGAAGGCGCCTTTGCGACACTGGGAGGCAACAGGTAGAGTTCGCGATGCGTTTACGCAACACCGCGCTCGCGCTCGGCTTGCTCGCCGCCTGCCGCTCCGGCCCCGCACCGCTCCGCCTCGGCACCACGTACACGGTGCAGCAGTCGGGCGCGCTCGCCGTGCTCGAGTCGCTCTGGACCAGCCCCGCTCCACTCACGACCGTGGTCGCCCCCTCGGGGCAGATCCTACGCTCCGCCGCCAACGGCGACTTGGACGTCGTGATCACCCACGCGCCGGCGCTCGAGCGGCGGCTGCTCGTGGGGCCCGGGCACGCCCTGCTCCGCTGTCCGCTCGCCGCCAGCCGGTTCGCCGTCGTGGGGCCGGCGGCCGACCCCGCCCGCGTCGCGACCGCCGCCACCGCGGCGGAGGCGTTCCGCCGCATCGCGAGTGTGGGCGGGCCGTTTGTCTCGCGCGGTGATTCGTCCGGCACGCACGTGAAGGAACTGGCCCTGTGGCACGCGGCGGGCGTGACGCCCGCACCGCGCTGGTACCTCGAGTCGGGTGCCGACCAGGCGGCGACGCTCCACCTCGCCGACGAACGCCAGGCCTACGCCCTTGCCGACCTCCCCACGTACGCGAAGCTCGGCGGGCTGGCGTCTCGCGTCCTGTTCGCCGCCGACACCGCCCTTACCAACCCCTATACGCTGTACCTCGTGCGCCGTCCGGAGCCCCATCCCGCCGCGCGCGCCTTCGCGACGTGGGCGACACACGCCGGGCGCGCAGGGATGCTCGCGCTCCGGCTTCCCGACGGGATGCCGGCCTTCGTCGTGCAGCCAGGTGACTGCGAAGCTACTGCGACACGGTGAGGGAGTACCCGGCGAGCGAGCGCAGCTGAAAGTCCGGCGCCGCCACGGCCTGAACGGTTGCGGCGTACTGCGCCACGTTCCGCGTGTCTGCGACGCCGATCGTGACGACCGCACCGTTCGTCAGCGTCCCGGTGACGGCAAAGCGGGTCAGTGTGGAGAGGGGCTGGGCGAAGACCCGGAGCCCCGGCCCGGCCGTGACGCTGGTGAGCGCCTGCGGCCCTGACACGCTGAACAGAATCGCGCCGTCCACGCCGGCGTTGGGAGTCGCAAGCGAAACGGTGAGCACACCCGCCACTGGACCGGTGCCGCCGTCGCCGCTGCAGCTCCCTGCTCCCCCCGCGAGTGCCAGCGTGACCAACAGCCATCCCCCGAGGCGCTTCATCGAGACGCTCCTTTCCGCGTGAGCGCGCTCACGAGCGCCCGTTGTTGGGCGGTGAGCGGCGCCCCCGTCGCCTGCACCCAGGCGAGAAAATCCCCCAGATCGAAGCCGCCGCTGTTATTTCCCAATTGGTCGAGATCTCCGAGTTGTGCGGCGGTGAGTGTGCTCGATCCATTGAGCAATTGGGCCACGACCTGGGCGGTGCTGAAGGTCTCGAGGAACACCGCGCGGACGGAGTACGGCCGACCCATCGGCAGCGTGATGCTCAGCTTCTTCGTGACGGTATCGCCCGCCCAGCCCTGGAACGCGCGCACCACGCTGGTGTCGGTGGCCGTGAGGGTGACCGGCGTGCCCTCGGCCACGAACGTGTCGCTCGGCACCGAGCCTGAGATCGTGCCGCCGCTCGTGGCGGTGTAGTGGACCTGCTGCGACCGCGCCAGCGTCACGGTGAGCGTTTCCGGCGTGGCGCCCGCCATGTAGCTGAAGCTGCGCGGCTGCCCGCCAGACCAGGAGACGAAGAGGTGACGCGTGCGACCGCCGGCCGTGAACTGCGTATCCGCTACACTCACACTGTGCACCGAGCCCTGCGTGAGCACGTCCCGGAACAGGTGATAGGTAAGGCCGTCGAACTGGATCACCGCGGCCGAATCCGTCGCGCGCACCACCCAGACAGGGTAGCTCAGGTGGAACTGCATCGTCCCGTTCGGCACGAGCTGCGTGATCTGATCGAGCACCAGCCCGGCGGGCAACCCGTCCGCGTTCCGTACCGCGGCCGGGAGGCTGGTCGGCGTGAACGCCACGTTGCCCGTGGTTCCGGGATAGAGATCGCCCGCGTCGCCCCGATCGAAGCAGGTCGGTCCAGAGCCGGGGCAGGCCGTATTCGGGTCGGCATCGAGGTTGTCCCGGCCGTCCGCCTGCACGACCGCGAGGCCGTGAATCGGGGCCGTGTTGACGCGGTTATCCTGGTCGAACCCGTGCTGCGCGATTTGCGCCGAGTCCACGTGATAGATCAGCAACCCCCCGCCGCACGGCGGCGGCGTGCCGCTGCTGAACCAGACCTGGCAGTGGTAGTGAACCATCGAGCTGTCGGCCTGTACCTGCTGGCGATTTTCCAGGAGGAAGTACTCGCCGCGCGGGTTCGCGCCCCCGACCGGCAGGTAGAACGCCGTGTCGGACGTCGGGGCCGCCCCGAAGCTGAACGTGCCACCGTTCCGAAGCGGCACCACCGTCACCCACCCCAGCTGGCTCAGCGACCACGCATCCATGCGCGACGGGCTGAACGGCGATGTGTAGTTGCCGCTCCCCATGAGGCTGTATTCCCCGACGCCTTCGCTCATGCCGTCGGTGTCGTACAGATCGGGCAGCCCGAACCCGTGGCCCGTCTCGTGCGCCACCGTTCCCACCGGCATGATCTGGCTCGAGTCGCAGCCGTCCAGACCGCCCACCCCGCTCTCGAGGATGTAGTCGGCCACCTTGATGGACACGCCCTGGGCGTTCTTCGAGTGCGTGACGTACGGCGTGCCGGTGAGGAAGAAGCGGTGCGACCAGAGGTGGTTGTTCGTCGCGCCGCCGCAGGCGCCGTCGACGGGCGGATGAATGAAGGCCACGAGATCGACGTAGCCGTCGCCGTCGAAGTCGTATTGGGTCCAGTCGACCTGATTGTCCAGCTTGCGCAGCGCCTCGCGCAGCCCACCCTGCATCCGGAGGACCGCTTGATCGCTGAACAGCCCGTTACAGTTCGTATTGCCATACGGATTCCCAGTGCAGGTGCCCGCGACCCCGGTGTATGTGACTTCGTTCGAGTCGAGCGCGGCGTACCCGTAGGTTGCACCCTGAACGCTCAGCAGGCCGTTCGACATCTGCTCGTAGAAGGTGCGGTAGGTGTACGGACGCCCGGCGGAGGCGCCGGTGGGGGCGGCGGCGAACAACACCTGGGTGTACTGGGTAGTGGTGCGCAGCTGCGCTCCGGGCGTGTCCTTGAACCTGAAGAGGATCGCCGGGACCCGGAGCACGCCCGACACCGCCGCCCCGGAGGCGAACGGCGCACCGGCGGCTGTCATCGGGGCGTTCAGGGCCCCGAAGCTCCGGCGCGACAGGAGTCGCGCCCGCAGGGCGCGCACCGCCCGTGCCTGGCGCCGCCACACGCCGTCCTTGCGGAAGTCGAATCCCCGAATCTCGCGGCGCACGCGAGGAGGAGGTACCTGCTGGGCACGAGTCACCGCGGGCACGCTCAGCCCGGAGACCACGGCCACCAACACCAGCGAACGGGGCGTCACGGAAACCCTCGGATCGGGAGCGGGAAGGGGCGGTTACGGCAATCTAAGCCTACGCCGGCGACGCCGGGGCGGCTGTGTCATGTCTCACAAGACGACCAGCGAGTAGTACACCAAGGAGCATGAATCCGATCACACCGCCAGCAACTTTCGCTTCGTACAGCCACGGGCGCGCTTCGTCGGCCGGCGGGACGAACCCGAGCACGATGGAGAAGAGGACCGCCGCGGACCCGACCAGCCCGGCCAGCGTGGTGGCGAAGGTGCGGTCGCGCCGCAGCCGCAAGTACGCCAGAAACAGATACAGATATGGGATGAAAAACAGGACCAGCGTCGTCTGCGTGAGCACCAGGTAGGCGTTTTTCACCGTCGTACCGACGAGGCTCGCGATCACGAAGACCGTCGCAATCGCGCCCTGCACCAGCAGCCCCACGTACGGCGTCTGCCACCGCGGATGGATCCGCCCGAACGCCGCCGGTAACGCACCATCCACGCCCGCGACGTAGGGCAGCCGCGCGGAGCCCGCGAGCCACGCGCCGACGCCACCCAGGTTCCCCAGCACCAGCAGGATGGCGACGATCGCCGCCACCGGCGCGAGCCAGCCCGCGCCCAGCCGCTCGACCAGCGCGGCAGTCGCCTGCGGCATGCCGTTCGTGATGCTCACCGTCTCGTGCGGCAGCGCCACGAGCATGGCCGCCGTCCCGAGGACGTACATCCCGACGATCGCGAGCCCCGAGACCGCGATGCCGCGGCGCAGGGTGCGCGCGGGGTCGTGGATCTCGTCGCCCAGCGTGGGCGCCAGCTCGAGCCCGGCGAACGCGAAGGTCAGCGTGGCGAACAGGTTGATGGACTGCAGGTCGAGCGTCGCGGGAACGAGGCCGCGGGCGGTGACCGGCGTCGCGCTGCCATGCGTCGTGAGCGACCAGATCGCGAGCACCAGGAAGATGAGCCCCGGCAGCCAGGTGCCGTGGCCGCCCAGATTCTGGAGCCGCTTCCCCACGCGGAGGCCCACGACGTTCATGCCCACCGCGAGCCACAGCCCCGCGAGCGACACCAGCGCGATGAACACGTTGTCGTCGCCCAGGCGCACAAAACGCGGGCCGGCGGCATACGCCGCGATTGCCGCAGTGGTGACGAGGAGCGACGGGAAGTAGAAGAGGTTGTTCACCCAGTACCCCCACCCCGCCACGAAGCCGTGCAGCGGCCCGAACGCACGCCGCACCCATCGATAAATCCCGCCCGCCCCCGGATCGATGTCGGCGAGCTCGCGTACGGCGATCGCCGACGGCAGGAAGAAGACCACCATCGCGAGCAGCCACAATCCCAGACTCGCGAGGCCGAACTGGCTCGCGGCGGTGGTCAGCCAGCGGAGCCCGACGATGGCGCTGATGTTGAACAGCACCACGTCGCGCAACCGCATGACGCGAGGGAGCTGGTGCGGCCTGGTCACGGCTGGGTCGGATGCACCTTTGCCACCAGCCAGCCGATGCCGGTGCCGAGCACTGCCCCGCCGAGGACGTCCGTCGGAAAGTGCTTCCCGGCGGACACCCGGAGGGCGGACACGCCGAGCGCTCCCACATAAAGAAGTGCGGCGTTGCGGCCCCGGTGCGGCAGCCGCTCGCGCCGCGCCATCATGAGGTACGTCGTCGCCGTGGCGAACGCGACCGAGGCGTGTCCCGACGGGAACGAACGCTGGCTGTTGGGGTCGGCGGCCGCCGCCGTCGCGCCCGCGGTATAGAGCACCGGTCGCTTGCGGCGCACTACCACCTTCATCCAGTCGCTTGCAGCCAGCGTCCAGGCGAGCGAGTTGGCGAATACCGCAACGTGCCCGCGGCGCTGAGCCGGGGTCGCGCCGTCAAGCGACGCGATCCCCGCGAACCCGATCACCCCGACGAGCAACGCGGTACTGGCGGTGCCCGCGGATCCTGAAAAGGTGTGGAGCGCCACGCGGTCGACGCCGGGGAGCGACGCAGCATCGCACGGGGCGCAGGACGGTGCGGCCTTCGGCAGCTTCGTCGCCTCCGGAATGACGAAGGCGATGCCGGCCGCGACGACCGACACGGCGTCTCCCCAGCGCACGCTGTACGGCGCCTGCCCCAGTGCCGACGGGGCGGAGACGGCGAGCAGGACGAAGGCAGCGGCCAACCGACGCATGCAGGGCTCCGATCGAAACGGGCGGCCTTCAAGTTACGGCCGCTCGCGCGGGCGCGCTGTCGCCGCGCATCTCTCGCGGCCTTGCGGTTTTAGCCCCTCGCCGTTACCGTTGGGCTGAATTTTCCCACTCCTCGCCCTGGGGGCCCGTGAACACCGAGACCCTGCAGCACATCGCATTGTTCGAGAAATGCAGGAATTTCCTTCCCAAGGCGCGCGAGGTCCAGGCGTCTGGGCTCCACGCGTGGTACAAGCCGATCTCCCGGTCCGAAGACACGGTGGTCGTGATCGAGGGCAAAGAGCGGATCATGATGGGCTCCAACAACTACCTCGGGCTCACGCATCATCCGGAGGTCCTGGCCGCCGCCAAGGCGGCGCTGGATCGCTACGGCTCGGGCTGCACCGGTAGCCGGCTCCTGAACGGCACTCTGGATCTGCACCAGCAACTGGAAGCCGAGCTGGCGCAGTTCTTCGGCAAGGAAGCCTGCCTCGTGTTTTCGACCGGCTATCAGGCGAACCTGGGAATCGTGTCGGGACTGGTAGGCCGCGGGGACGTCGTCTTCCTGGACAAGCTGGACCACGCCTCGATCGTGGACGGCGCCAAGATGTCCTACGGTGAGACGATGCGCTTCAATCACGGCGATCTCGGCAACCTCGAGCACAAGCTGCAGCAGGTGCCGCCGGGCACCGGTGTGATGATCATCGTCGACGGCGTCTACTCGATGGAGGGAGACGTCGCCGACGTGCCGAACCTGCTCAAGATCGCGCAGAAGCACGGCGCCGCCCTCGCCATCGACGACGCGCACGCCGTCGGTGTGCTGGGCCCCCGGGGCGACGGTACCGCCGCGCACTTCGGGCTGAGCGACGACGTGGACCTGATCGTGGGTACCTTCTCGAAGTCGCTCGCATCGATCGGCGGGTTCGTGGCGGGTCCCGAGGGCGTGATCGAGTTTCTCCGCTACAATGCACGGCCACTGATGTTCACGGCCGCGCTGCCGCCTTCTAACACCGCCGGCGTGCTCGCCGCCCTGCACGTGATGCAGCGCGAGCCGGAGCGCCGGGACTGTCTCTGGGTGAACGCTCGCCGGCTCCAGGAGGGCCTGCGCTCGATGGGGTTCGACATCGGCGCGACCGAGACCCCCATCGTCCCGTTCCTGATCGGGGAGTTCGAGAAGACGCTGCTCTTCTGGCGCAAGCTGTTCGACGCCGGTGTGTTCACCAATCCCGTCGTGCCGCCGGCGCTGCCGCCGTCGCGGTGCCGGCTGCGGACCAGCGTGATGGCGACGCACACCGCCGATCAAATCGACTACGCCCTGGAGACCTTCGGCAGGCTCGGAAAAGAGCTGGGGGTCATCTGAGCGCTCCACAGATCGTGCCCGTCTCGAACGGGCGCGGTCTGGATCGGTTCATCGGCTTCCCCTACGACCACTACCGCGGCGACCCCCTGTGGGTCCCGCAGCTGCGGATGGACGTCCGGACCCTGCTCACGCCGGGCAAGAATCCCTTCTTCGAGCATGCCGAAGCGCAGTACTTCATCGCCGAGCGGGAGGGCCGCACGGTCGGCCGCATCGCGGCCATCAAGAACGACGCGCACACCCGCGAGCACGGGGACCGCGTGGGGTTCTACGGCTTCTTCGAGAGCGTGAACGAGCAGCCGGTGGCCAACGCCCTGTTCGACGCGGCCGCCCGTTGGCTCTCGGGCAAGGATTTCCGGGTGATGCGCGGACCGATGAACCCATCGGTCAACGACGATTGTGGGTTGCTGGTCGAGGGGTTCGACACCCCTCCCACCATCATGATGCCGCACAACCCCCCATACTACGTGGCCTTGCATCAGGGCTACGGCTTCACCAAAGCCAAGGATCTGATCGCGTTCGCGAGCCCGGACGGCGACCCCCCCGAGCGCATCACGCGGGCCGTGAACGTCATCGCTGAGCGCAAGGGAATCACGCTGCGCCCGCTCAATATGAAGCGCTTCAAGGAGGAAGTGGAGCTAGTCAAGGCGCTGTACAACCAGGCGTGGGAGCGGAACTGGGGGTTCGTTCCGCTGACCAACGCGGAAATCGACCACCTCGCGAAGCAGCTCAAGCCGATCGTGGTCCCCGACTTGGTCTGCTTCGCGCAGCGGAAGGGTCAGGTGATCGGATTCGCGGTCGCCCTGCCGGACTTCAACGTTGCCCTGAAGCACAATCCCTCCGGCCGGATCTGGGGCATCCCCAAGATTCTGTGGTACGCCCGGCGCATTCATCGTTGCCGCATACCGTTGCTGGGCACGCTGAAGGAATACCGGGGGGCCGGCGTGGATGCGATCATGTACCACTGGATCTGGACCAAGGGCGCGATCCACGGCTATCACTGGGGCGAGGGCGGCTGGATTCTCGAGGACAACCTTCCGATGGTCAACGGCGCCTTGCAACTCGGCTTCCGCCCCTACAAGACGTACCGGGTCTACGACAAACCCTTGTGAAGGCGTTCGTCACCGGCGGCACGGGATTCGTCGGTGCGCACCTGGTGCAGGCGCTGCGCGCCCGCGGCGACACGGTGACGTGCCTGGTGCGGAACGCCGCGAAAGCGCAGGCGCTCGGCTGGACCGACGTACGCCTGGTCCGGGGCGATCTGGACGATGCCGCCGCCTTGCGCGAAGGGTGCGTGGGCGCCGAGGTGATCTACCACGTGGCGGGGCGTATCGGCGCCCGCGATCTGGACGCGTTCATGCGCGCCAACCGCGACGGAACGGCGAACCTGCTCGAGGCAGCGGCGCCGGGGTTCCCGGGACGCTTCGTGCTCGTCTCCTCGCTCGCCGCCGCCGGGCCAACGGTGCCGGGGAAGCCGATCGATGAGACCCGTCCCCCATCCCCCGTCACTCCGTACGGCCAGAGCAAGCTCGCGGCCGAACTGCTCGTACGGTCGATGGCCGGCTCGTGGACCATCGTGCGGCCGCCGACCGTGTACGGTGAATGGGATCGCGAGGTCCTCAAGGTCTTCAAGCTGGCCCGCACCGGACTGGCGCCGGTGTTCGGTGACGGATCGCAGGAACTGTCGGTCATCTACGCGGGGGATCTCGCAGCCGCGCTGGTCGCGGCGGCCACCACGCCCGCCACCACCAACCGGGTGTACTATGCCGCGCATCCCGTCGTGACCACCAGCCGCGAGCTGGTCCGGGCGATCGGGCGGGCGCTGGGACGAGAGCTGCGCATCGTGCCCCTGCCGAGACCCCTCGTGCGGGGCCTCCTCTGGACGATTGGCTCGATTGCGCACCTCGCGGGCCGGGCGACACTCTTGTCGGGCGATAAAGCGGCCGAATTCCTGGCCCCGGCCTGGACGTGCCGCCCCGATGCATTGGCCCGCGACGCGGGGTGGCGGGCGGAAACCGACCTCGAGGCGGGATTGCGGCGCACGGCAGCCTGGTATCGGAGGGAGGGGTGGCTGTGAACACGTCGCACGACGCCATGACGCCACGTTTCACGACCCTGCTTGCAACGTTGCGTCGTGGCGTCCTGGAACGCCTCACCGCGGTGGACGTCGTCACGCTGCTCTACGTCGCCATCGCGACGGCCGCCGTCCTGGCGTTCTCGGGTCAGGACCACGCCAGCTGGGACCTGCTGCTCACGGCGCACGCGCTGCTCGTCACGCTCGTGCTCGCCGCGCCCCTGGCCCGCCAGGCCGGCTCCCTGGGGCGGTTTCTGGGCGATTGGTACCCGATGCTGCTCCTCGGCGCGCTGTACGCGGAGGTTGGCGTGCTCAACGTCGATCTGGGATACCAGCACGACCAGGTCATCCAGCGGCTCGAGCTGTGGGTGTTCGGCTCCCAGCTTTCCTACCGCTGGATCCGCGAGATGCCGAATCCGCTGCTCTCCTGGTTCCTCCACGGCTGCTACCTCGCCTACTACGCCATTCTGTATGCGTCGCCGCTCGGTCTCTGGTTCAGCGGACGGCGGGACGCCGCGCGCCGCACGATCTTCGCTGTGATGGTGACTTTCTACATCTGCTACGTGGTGTTCCTTTTCTTCCCCGTGGCGGGCCCGCGCTACACGTTCGAGCTCGCCCACAACGCGGCCACGTCCGTCTGGCCGGCGCGCGCCACGCAGTGGCTGCTCGACCTCGGTGACTCGTGGGGCGCCGCCTTCCCGTCGTCGCACGTGGCCGCCGCCGTGGTCGCGGCGCTGTGCGCGCTGCGCTACTGGCGGCCCCTCGGACTCCTGCTCACGCCGTTGACGGTCGGACTGGTGCTGTCGGTCGTGTACGGCCAGTTCCACTATGCGGTGGACGCCGTGGCGGGCTTGATCGTCGCGTGTGCGGTGCTCGCCTCGCAGTACATCTATGCATCGCAGCCCGCCACGGTCGCCGCGGGGCTCCCGGGGCGCGAGCTCGAGACGGGCCGCGCCTAGTGCGGCACTAGCGGGTGAGACGGGCCGCGCGCGAGGCGATCGTATCCAGGTCTCCCCCCAGCGCGTCCATCTTGAGCTGAAAGCGGCAGTCGAGGACGAGCAGCCCGATCACATAGGCCGCGAGATTCACGACGAAGATCACGCTGAAGATCAGCGGGTACGGGAGCCACATCCCGAAATAGAGCGCGAACCGCTTGACCCCAGGGTCGAGCTTCGAGCGGTCGGCGATGCTCGTCATCAGCACGATCGCCGCGAGCGCGACGAGCGCGAGCTGCCACGACACGAGGCCCGCCCAAGCGAACCCCGCGAAGATCGCCGCCTCGGACAGGCGGTCGACCAGCGTGTCGAGCCGCCGCCCCGCTTCGGACGCCAGGCCGTACTCGCGGGCGATGCCGCCGTCGATCCCGTCCAGCACCTGGCCGAGCGCCATCAGGCCGAGCCCCCCCGCCCAACCCGGACGGCCCCTCGCGACGGCGACGCCCGCCGCTACGCTCACTGCGAACGCCGCCCATGTCACCTGCGTCGGCGACAACCCGAGCGTCACGTGGCAGAGGCGCAGCAGCGGCCGCGTCGCACGGTCCAGCGAGCGCCCGACCGCGGGGGCGAAGTCAAACACGATGCTGGAGCCAGTAGACGCCGACGTTGGCCGCGAGTAGCAGAACGAAGAGGAGCCTCTCTTTCACGTTGTCGGGAATGCTCGTTAGCCACCCGCGTGTGACCCACGGAGAGTACGGGTAGAACGGCATCTTCTCGAAGCGGACACTGTAGTCCATCGCCACGTGAATTGCGAAGAACAGGATCGGCAGCAGCGTTCCGAGAAACACGCACAACGGCACGATCCAGAGCAGCGCCACCGGCTCCTGCAGCGAGGATCGCCAGTAGTAGCCGCGTTTGTCGCGGAGACCGACCGCGCGCAGGTAGAACGGCAATTTGACGGCGTGGTCGATGTCGACGCCCATGCCGAACGCGTAGGCAAGCAGCTTGTCCCGCCCCTCCAGACCCATCGCCTGAACGCCGAGCGTCGTGGCGAGGAAGTGCGTGACGATCTTCACGGCGTCGCGGCGCGCGCGTGTGCTCGCCGTCCGGAGAACCACACGAGGGCGAGCCCGCCCCCGATCCAGACGAGATCCCGCACACGGCTCACGATGGCGGTATACACGCCGAGGGCGGGGTCGAGCCCCAGCAGCTGGAACACGAGGTAGAGCGAGCCCTCCTTCGTCCCGACCTCGAACGGCACGACGAAGATGACGTTCTGCACGAGGGATGTGAGACCCCCGATGACGTAAGCCTGGGCGAACGTGACGTGCAGGCCCACTCCCATCGCGATGAGCACGTATTCGATCATGAAGATCGAGCGACTCAGGTATTCCAGAGCCAACGCCTGCACGAACCGCCGGGGGCGCCGGTGATAGAACTCGGTGATCTGCTCATCCATTTGCGCCAGGGTGGCACGCTTCGGCTCGAGGCGACGCGCCAGGCGGTCGAGCAGCGGGATCCGATGCAGCAGGTCCAACAGCCGCTCGAGCCCCCCATGACGGTGGCCCGTCAAGAGGAGCAGGACGAGCGCGGCCAGCGCGACGAACGTGAGCGCCAGGCTCGCGAGCATTGCGGGATGGGGCGGGAGGAGCAGGGTACCGAGCACCACGGCCGTGAGGAAGCTAAGCAGCATGCCCAGCGTGTGCAGCATCTGGTAAAGGACGACGGAGCCAGCCGCCCGTCGCACGCCCAGCCAGGGTGCGACCGCGGCAATCTTGAACGGCTCGCCGCCCACGTTGATCATCGGCGTCATGAAGTTGAGCGAGAAACCGGCGACGGTGATCGCGTAGGCCCGCCAGAACGGCGGGCGGCTCGGCTCGTCTGCCATGCTGAGCCACCAGGCTCCCGCGTTGCAGGCGCACACCACGCCGTACAGCAGGACGATCGGCAGGAACAGCCACCCGGTCCGCACCGCGTCGGCGAGGAGCTGCTCCACCCCGATGCGCGCTACCAGGTACGCGAAGACAGCGGAACCGCAGAGGAACAGCAGCAGCTGCAGCTTGCGGCTCACGCGCCGCTCGGGATCGCGACCGTGGCGCCGTTCCGCGCGGCGACGTACGCGTGCTCGACGACGCTCGCCACCCGCCGGATATCCTCCAGGAAGGGTCCCGCCGCCGCGCCGGGATCGCCGCGGTCGAGCGCCACCACGAACGCCTCGAACAAGCCCGCGAACCAGCGGTGATACGCCGTCTTCTCGAGCTCGGCGGAGCAATCGAGCCGCTCGACCGCGCCCGCCCGCTCGAGACGCAGCTCGCCCCCCGTCCATTCTATCGCGCCCGCGTCCCCGACAAACCGGATACGGTTCTCGCGCGCCCGCGCGGCCCACGTGAAGAACATGGTGACCAGCCGGCCGGGATACTCGAACCGCACCGACGCGGTGTCCTCCACTTCGTAGCGAGCGTGGCGCAAGCGGCCCGTCCACGCGCTCACGCTCGCCGGCATGCCGGCGATGTCGAGCAGCTGATACACGAGATGCGTGCCGTGGTCGAGCAGCACGCCGCCCCGTCCGGCCGCGCTCGTGCCGCGCCACGGCGTCCCTTCAGCCACCCGCCCGGGGTCAGCCGCGCTGCGATGGACCGAGAACTCGGCCAAGTGCCAGCGCCCGATCGCGCCGCTCGCAAGCCATTCCTTGACCTTCATCCATACCGGATTGTGGCGGTATTGATGGCACGGCATAACGATGCGCCCGTTGGTGCGGGCGGCGGCGGCGATCCTGCCCGCTTCGGCGCGCGTGAGCGCCACCGGTTTCTCACACACGACGTGGTAGCCCTGTTCCAGCCCCCAGAGGGTGAGCTCCAGGTGGGAGGCTGTCGGCGTACAGATGTCGATGAAGTCGAGCGGTGCCAGCTCGCGCAGCTGCTCGGGGCGGCGGAGCAGAGGGATGGCATCGACGGGCGATACATCCGTCGCGCTGTCCACCAGCGCGATAACGTCGACGCGCGCGCCGAGCGCGCCGCGGAGCGCCGGGAGGTGCGACTGCCGCGCGATGCCGCCCGCCCCGATGACGGCACCGCGGTACCGCTTCAGGTCAGGTGACGCGAGCGTAGCCATTGCGCTCGGGGTCGAGCAGGCTGCCCAGTGCCGTGGCGTTCCACTCGTGGATCCACAGCAGCGCCACGAGCAGCAGGCTCATCCACACCGCCTCCACCCACAGGAACGCGGAGATGTGCGCGGCGACCGCAGCCACACCCAGCACACACCGGATGTTCTGCCCGAGCCAGGCGCACAGCGGGAGCACGACCTCCTGACGCGCGCGGTACTCCGCACGGAACCCTTCACTCACGCTGCCGCGGCGCAGCAGACGGACGAGCTTGGCCGTGCGGGGGAAAAGCTGCGCCTGCCGCACGACATAGTCGCGGTACACCCGCGCGCCGAAGCGCTCCAAGCCACCCTCCGGCCGCACGAGGTCCACGTCTTCCGGGAGATCCAGCTCGCCCTTGTTGCCGATGCCGATGTAGAGAAACGCGTTGCGCACGAAGTCCACAGCGGCCGCCTGGTAGGTATGCGCCAGTCCCGCCGCCATCCCCAGGAGAAACGCCCCCGGCCACCAGAACCCCGCGTGAATGAGCCGGTAGATAAGGTGAAAGTAGAGATTGATGAATCGGAGGCTGTCGCTGGTGCCGTCGAGTACGCGGCCGAGGCGTGTGGAGGTACCACGCAGCCGCGCGAGCTGCCCGTCCGCCGAGTCGAAGATGTCCGAGACGATGAACAGCGCAAACCCGATGACGTTGGTCCAACGGTCCCGATACGCGAACAGGTGACCGGCCACGAGCCCGATGGCGAGCGACCACAGCGTGACCTGATCCGCTGAAATCCCCGTCGGCTGGAGCGCGCGCGCGATCCGGATGCCGATAGGGCGGAAGAAGTGGAGGTCCACCCACTCCTCGACCGCGCGGCCCTTATGCGACAAGTCGTTCTGCGGCTTCACCGAGCACATCCTTCAGGGTGGCGAGGGCGCCCATCGCCTGATCCTCGTCGATCACGAGGGGGGGATTGATGCGAACCTCGGGGTTGTAGATCATCGCCAGCACGCCGCGGGCCAGCAGCGTGTCGAAGATCCAGCGTGCGGTCTTCTTGTCGACCAGCCGGCGGGTTCCGGGGACGACGAGGTCCATCCCGATCATGAGGCCGCGGCCCCGCACGTCCGACACGATCGGCAGCTCGGATTCCCAACCCTTCATTTCGGCCAGCATCTTGCCGCCGAGCCGGCGGGCATGCTCCACCAGCTGGTCCTCGACGATCGTCTCGATCGTGACGCGCGCCGCCGCCGCCGCCAGGGGATTGCCCCCGTAGGACGACGAGCTGCCGCTGGGGTTGGCCCACGGCTTCGAGAACGCAATCTCCTCGCGCGCGATCACGCCGCTCATCGGGAAGCCGCCGCCGAATCCCTTCCCGACCGTGAGAACGTCGGGGAGCACGCTCTCGTGCTCGATCGCGAACATCTTCCCGGTGCGCCCGAACCCGGTGATCATCTCGTCGCAGATCAGGAGCGCACCCAGCTCGTCGGCGAGCTCGCGCAGGAGCTTCAGGTAGCCCGGCGGAGGTACCACGTTCCCTGCGGTGCCCTGGATCGGCTCGACAATGATCGCCGCCACGTCCCTCGTCGTCTCGAGCTGGATCTTGTTCCGCAGGAAGTCCACGCAATGCCACTCGCACGACGGGAAGGTCTTGCCGAAGGCGCACCGGGCGCACGACGCGTAGGGCGAGAGGTACGCACCGGGCAGCAGGGGCCCGAGCGCGTGCTTGAAGCTCGAGCCGAGCAGCGGCAGCACGCCGCCGGTCTTGCCGTGGAAGCCGCCCCAGAAGCCGATGACTTCCGTATGGCCCGTGCGCGATTTGGCGAGGCGCAGGGCCGCCTCGATCGCTTCGGCCCCGCTCGAGTAGAACTGCGAGCGATTCAGGTCGCCGGGAGTGAGCTCGGCGAGCAGTTTCACGAGCGCCGCGCGATGCTCCGTGGTGAAGCTGCCGACGTGCACGCGCGCGATCTGCCGCTGCATGGCCGCGACGTATTTGGGATGGGCGTATCCGATGCTCGCCACACCCACGCCGGCCAGCAGGTCGACGTAGCGGTTCCCGTCCACGTCGTACAACAGGGCACCCTCCCCGCGGTCGATCGAGAGCTGGCTGAACAGCGCCACGCTTTGGGTGCCGGGGGCCAGGTAGAGGGCCTCGGCGTCGAACAGGGCTTTGGACTTCGGTCCGGGGACCTGGAGCCTACGCAACGTATGCGTCACGCACGTCACCGATAGCGAAGCGTTGAGTGAGGTAGGCCGCGATGGCGCGCGCCGCGTCCTCCCGAAACGGGGCGAAGCTCGGCCAGTCGTTGATGTCGATCAGCACGGGACGGTCGGGCTCCGGGAAGGCAACGTCACCGCCGAACACCTCGAGTCCAATGGTCGCCGCCGCGTCGGCGGCGAGCGCCTTGAGCCGCTGCTCGTCGACGCGCGGGCGCTCGCCGGCAAAGCCCGCGTCCGCGCCGTACCAGTTGAAAAATCGACCGTCCGCGACGCCATAGAACTTCACCACTGGGCCTGGAATGTGCTGCTGCAGCGCGACCCAGGGAATGCCGCGCTGGCGGAACGCGTGGAGCGCGTCGTCCACGTGCTCGAGCGACGTGGCGATCACGTCCTCAGGACGCTCCGCGTGCACGTCGCCCCGCTTCACCCACACCTTCCCGGGATCGGAGCGCAACCCTTCGAGCTGGTCGGACGATGGCGGCGGCCCCGACGTCGCATGGATCAGGGTTTGGGGAAACGCCAGGGCGCTCTCCCGGAGACGCTCGACCAACCGACGCCGGTGACAATTCAGGGCGCTCGACGGGCGGTTCACGATGACCGCGCCCTCCGACTCGAGGGGCATGAGCTCCTCCGCCGCGCGCGAGCCCTGGCACATGTTGAGGTACAGGTCCGCCGCGGGAAGGCGACCCTGCTCGACCTCCCGCTCGGTGGTCTTGATCGCCCCCCACCCGTCCGCTGCGAGCTGCGCGACCGTCGCATCGAGGATGGCGGTGTCGTTCACGCGGTGCTGCAACGGTGAGTACGAGGGGTTGCGGTAAATCGCGACTAATTGGGCCAAGGCGACGTCGCTCCTCGAGTCCGATATCTAGGTTTCGCGCGCGGCGAGCCACGCGTTGGCATGCTGGAGATCTGATGGCCGATCGATGTCGATGATGCGCGGCACTTCCACCGCCGCCACTCGCCGCCCGTCCGCGACAACCGCCTTCAGGAAGCCACGCATCCGGTGCCCACCGCCGGACACGGCGTCCGCAGCGGCGCGGCGGATCCCGGGGCTCAGGCCGTAGACCCCTCCGGTGACGCACGGAGGATGGACCGGCTCGTCGCTCACGGCCCGGACATCGTCACCCCCACCCCCACCCCCACCCCGGATCACGTACACAGGAGACTCGTCGTCCACGTACGGCGTCACAGCGAGCACCATCTCCGCGCCTCCCTCGAGGTGCCGCTCGGTCGCCCGGAAGACCGCCCGCCAGTCTGCCGGCCGCATCACCGTGTCCACCATGCTGCAGAATACTGGGCCCGCCGGCACCGCCCGCAGCCCCTCGACCAAGGTGTGCAGCGAAGATGGCGTGCGGCATTCCACCACCGTAAGGAGGGGCCCGAACCGCCTCCCGTCAAGCAACCGTGTGACCGCGGGGAAGTCCGCACGAACTGCACACGTGAGGCTCCGGCACCCCAAGGCGGCGAACGTCTCCAGCAGCCCCACGATCTGCGGGCGCCCGGCCACCTCCACCAGTGGCTTGGGCACGCGGATTCCGCCCGCGGCGAGCCGCGCGCCTTCTCCCCCGGCGAGGATCAACCCGTGCACGCTACTCCAGCACCCTTTCGACGTCGGGAAGGCGAGTGATCCGCGCGGTGGGGACGAGCCCGCCTCCCGCGGGCGCCGTCCGATCGGACGGGGCGAGCCAGCACGTCCGCAGGCCCAGCCCGGCGGCTCCGCGGATGTCCGCCTCGAAGTTGTCGCCCACCATCCACGCGCGCTGCGGTGATACCTGGAGCGCGGCCAACGTGTGGGCGAAGATGCGGGGGTCGGGCTTGCTCCACCCGACCAGCGCGGAGTCGCTGAGCACGGCGAAGAATCTCGCCAGACCGAGCTCCTCCAAACAAGGTCGCAAATTGCCCGTGAAATTGGACACGACCCCGAGGCGGTAGCGCCGGGCGAGCCGCTCCAGAACCGGTAGGTTGCGGGCCACGATCTCCAGGGCTTCGGCGTGCAGCCGGCGCGCGAGTGCGCCGGCGTCCACGTGGTCGGGCAGGAGCCCGACGACCAGTCGCGCCTGCGCCTCGATCGCGGCGCGGAATCCGAGCGTGCCAATGTCGGGGAGGTGCGCCAGCGTTTCGTCGGACGCCTTGAAGAAGGAGTCGAAGGCGGCGAAGTCGAGCCCGCCGCCGACCGCGCGATAGGCGGCGTGAAAGCGGGGACTCCAGTGCACCCCGTCGGCGTCGAGAGTGCCCCCGAAGTCGAAGAGGACGACGTCGGCCGGCGCCTTAGGGGCGGGCGTGCGAGGGGTGCTCGTGCGCGCCCATCTTCATGGGCGGGGACATGGGCTCGCCCGCCATCTGCATCATGTGGTGGCCACCCCCCCCCTCAAGCCGCATGTAGTGCCGGTAATCCTTCTGATAGAGCGACTCACCCGGCTGCGCCGCGGGCCACGTGACGCCGCGGTCGGGCACGAACAGCCCGCCGACCACACCCATGCCCCCGTCCGGGATCGACGCGCCGGTGGGGTTGTCGTAGGACACGGCGATGCGATAGCGGTGCTCCGGGACGATGTGCACGCCCAGGCGCGTCCAGCCGTAGAGCATCGCGATCGGGATCGACTCGATGTGCCCACCCGAGTCCGCCAGGGGTGCGGCACGGTAGATCACCTCGCCGCTCGTCACGTCCGCGAACTCGATCACGCGCCCGTAGTCGTGCATGTGCCCACCCAGACCGACGATCTTGCCGGGCACAACGGGGCTGCCCTCGTAGGAGCGCGACGAGCGACCCGGCGGAAGTGGGAACGACTTGTCCCCCACCGGGAAGGCCACGTCCATCTGCCACGGCGAGGCGGAGAACAAGGGCCAGGGTCGCTTCGCGGGAGTGAAGCTCATGACCAGGCGCACGCGGGCCCGTCGGAAGGCGGTCGCTGTGAGGTTCTCGACCATGGCGTTCGCGACGACGTGCTCCCCGCGCTTCAGTGGCAGGCCGAAGAGGAGACGCGGCAGACGGATCGTGCCGGTCTCGTGACCGGCCGCGAGCAGGCGGCGCGAGATTGGAAGAAACAGCTCGCGGTGGTCGGGGTCGATGAGATTGAAGTGATGGATCAGCTCGTCGGGGAGTGGGTGCCCGGCACTGTCCACGACCTGCGCGCGGAACCCGTAGATGGATCCGCTCTCCGGAATCTCGAGCGTCGCGACCGGCGGCTGCGCGAGCGCATGGTGCGGCGTGTTCGCGGGCAGGTCGATCGGCGCCAGGTCGAGAACGAGTGTGCCGGCTCGGTCGTCCAGGAAGAGTCGGGCGCCGTTCGCATCCGAGGAAGACCTGGTCGCGGGCAGATCGCCCGTTGCGACAACGAGGATGAGGCTCAACAGCAAGCGATTGGTCATGGCGCGGGGAATTGTAACCACCCCGCGAGGCCCGGGGCAACGGACCCTACGACGCCTGGACCCGTCGCACGGCCGCGAGCACCACGCCAGGCTGCTCCTCGTAGATGAAGTGCCCTGCCCCGGGCACGCTGTCCACGACGAACGCCGGGAGCGCAGCAGCCAGAACCGCCACTTCCGCCGCGCTGACCCCGCCCTCGTGTGTCGCCGTTCCGAGGAGCAGACGGACGGGGCACCGCACCTCGGCCAGATGGGGCTGCAGCCGCTCCGGCTCGCGCCGCTCCGCCATGGCAAGGAACGCCTTGAGCGTCGCGTCCAGGTCGTGCGCGGCGCCCGCCGTGTAACCGTCCACGACTCTCTCGCTCACCCACGATGGGTCGCCCGATGCTTTGATCAGCTGTCCGCGGATCTTTTTGCGCACCAGTTTCACGCCGCCGAACAGCTTGATCCAGGGCGCGAGCGTCATGGCACGCCGAAACGAACGCGTGGCGGCATGCTCCGCCGGCCCGCCGTCGAGCGAAACGATACCGGCGACGAGGTCGGGGCGCCGGTAGGCGAGGCGAAATGCCATCGACGCCCCCAGGGAGTGCGCCACGACGATCGCATGCCGGATGCTCAGCCGATCGAGCGCAGCCGCAATCCGGTCGGCCTGGGCGGTGAGGGAGTAGTCCGCATGTTCCGGGCGCGCCGAACTGCCGATGCCGAGCGGTTCCACGACGATCGCCCGGTACCCGGCGTCGGTGAGCAGCGGGATCACCGCGCGGTATCCGAACGCCGAGCCGAACAGGCCCGGCACCAGGACCACCGGGTCTCCCGTTCCCGTCACGGTGACTGCCACCGACTCGGCGGGTGAAAGCGCCAGGGAGAAGGTATGAACGGTGTCAGCGACCAAGGCCAGGGCGAGAAGCCACATGGGCCACTCCGGTTAGAGACGGAATCCCGCAACGGACACGGCGTAGAGATCGCGGTACCGCGCCCGCAACCAGCGGAATGCGGACGCCACGTGATGTCGCCCCGCTGCGAGCCCCACGAGGGCGACCCCGCCGCCCAACCACCCCCAGGTGGGTACGGGAACGAGTCCGCCCACACCGGCGATCAGGAGGAGGCGCGGGAAGCGTCCCAGCGCGACCGCGCCGAGGAACTTGGGCAGCGGATATCGCGCCAACGGTGCCAGCACGCGCACCGCCGAGTCGGGGATGGGCGAAAAAATCACGATCGCAGTGGTCCAGAACGGGGCGCGCTGAAAGGCCGCGACGCTCCAGCGCACCCCGGGCCGGTGCGCAAGCCGCGCCAGGTTCGGGAACCCCGTTGCCCAATCCACCAGCCGGTAGTTCACGCTTTCCGCCACCGACGCGCTGAGCGTGCCCACTAGCGCGAGCAGCCACGCCGGATAGAGGCGCGCGTAATACAGCAGGGTCGCCTCGAACGCCGTCGGCAGGAACGGCGACAGAGGTCCGTGCACCAGCAGCGCGAGCGCGACGAACGTGACGATTTTCATGCCAGGAGCCCCGTGTAGCGCCATGCCACCACGGCGAACACCGCGCCCTCCAGGAGCCACGCCCACGGCTGCCGGTAGTAGCCGACGTACATCGCGCGCCCCCAGTATCCCGTGTTCTTCCAGAGGTTGAGCGAAAAGCGCCGCCGGTTGAACGGCAGCAGCAGCGGGAGACCGGTGTCGGTCGGCAGGTCGGCGAGCACGTGCGCCACGATGCTCGCGAGCGCCAGTCCCCCGAGCCAGGGGCCGAACAGCGCGACCGCGAGCGCTCCCACGGCGCTGGAGAACAAGAGACTGTGACTCCACGTGCCGTGGAAGTCGGGCCTCGCCCACCCGGCCCGGATAATCAGTGAATCGGCGTTTGGAAGGAATTGCGCCGCCCCAACCACCAGGAACGTCTCTGGGCGCGGATCGAGCGACGCAATCGCGAGTGCGATACCAAGGTGGCCGAACTGCATGGTGTCTCCCGGTCGAAAGTCCGGGGACACGTTGGGCCCATGCCGTCAAGCCGATCTCAAGCGCGAGCGTTCGCGCTCACGCCGTGCCTGGCCCGTCGCCCGCCACGAGGCCGCTCCGCAGCAGGGCGCGAGGCCCCTTGTGCAACGCCACGACGACGCCGGTGACGACCGCCGCGACCGCGCACGTGACAAGAACTTGGGTGGAGACGGGAATCAAAAGGCCGAGCGTCGCGAAGAACCAGACGCGGGGGGCGCGCCCGAGGAAGGTCGCGAACAGGTATTTTCGCATCGGATACCGCGAGATCGGGGCGAGGACCGACACGATCCAATACGGAATCGGGCTCCAGGCGCACAACCAGACGGCGAAGAAAGGACTCCGCTGGAACAACACCAGCGTCTTCCGGACCACCCAAGAGTTTCGCGCCGGTTCGAGGCGCGGATGCCGCATCACGGCGCCGTACAAATGGTAGTTCACGTAATCCATGTAGAGGTTTCCGGCGACAGCCAGCAACGTGACGAGGAGGGGGTGGTAGAGTCGTCCGGCCACCATCAGCATCGGCTCGAACGCGGCCGGCAGCACCATCGAGATCGGCCCGCTCACAAACACGGTGAGGCAGACAAAGCCGGCGAGCACGGCCACGTCCGGCCAGCGGATAGCGGGATAGATGGCGGCCAGCGCCAGGATCCCGGTGGCGCGGAGCACGGCGTCCCACTCCGGCGTGCCCCGGCGGACGAGCAGCGAGGACGCGAAGCCCGTCATGCGGCTACGCACGACTGGGCGAGCCGCGAGAAGGGAATCCCGTCCAGGCCTGCCGGGATCGGGAGGCCGAGCGTCTCGAGCATCGTGGGCATCAGGTCCACCGTGCGGATGGGCGCGTCGGGGAGCGGCACGCTCGCCGCGAGCGGGACCTCCATGTGGTCCGCGATCAGGCTACCGTGGCCTGCTCGGTGCTCGGGAATCTCCCACGCATCGCGGAAGTCGCTGCCGCGAGCGGCGGCCAGCACGAGGTCACCGGTACGTGCAGAGCTGAAGAGCTGCACCAGCTGCCGCGGAGCGTCTGGAAACGCGGTGCGTCGCGAGCGCGCCAGCAGCTCGCGATCCCCCAGTGACGACCGCTCGGGGCCGAGGTCGAGCGGATCGCCTAGCAACGGCTCGTAGTGGACGCCGTCGGCGTCCACCCCGACGCACGCCCGCTGCCATCCGCTCGCGACGACGACGTCACCGTGCCCGTCCCGCCAGGCAGCGAGTTGAACGGCCGGCAACCCCAGGAGCTGCTCGACCAGATCGGACGGCACCGCCGCGCCGCTGCGCGGCGTCGGAGGCCCGCCGCGCGGAGGGAAGTAGACGTGGGCGCAGCCGTTGCCCGACACCATGACCGCGGCCTGCGCGCCCCGGCGCCAGACGTGCCACGGATGTCGGATCGTGGGAACGCCCCACGCCTCGAGGGCGAGGGCGATATCGCAGTGTTCACCGACGACGCTCACCCCGTGATCGGCGGCCACGAACAGTGCGGGGACTTCGCCGCCTGTGCGCGCCCGGGCGACGAACTGCCCGAGCGCCCGGTCGATCCGGCGATAAGCGTCGAGCACCAGCGGATGGCAGGGATCGAGTAAGTGGGAGAGGCCGTCGGGACCCGGGAAGACGACGAACAGGAATCGCCACCGCTTCTCCGCCGCTGCCACCCAGGCGTCGGCCACGGCGCGATCGAGCGCGCCGTAGGTCCCGAAGTAGTGGGCCGCGATCCCGAGAAGCGCCCGCCGCGCCGGCATGAGGTGGGCCCCCCGACGCAACCCGCGGACGATCGGCGTGCAGATCGCGAGACTCTGTGGCACGAGCTCAAACATCGACGGACCGCAGGCGATGTCGCGGTTGATCCAGCTCGCCTGAGCGCCGCAGTAGCTCCGCGCGGCGCGCCACTGATCACGTAGCCCACCCGCAGCCCCCGCGCGATCGAGCCAGCGGACGCCTGGCACATTCGCCCGCCCCGGATAGCGGCCGAAGAGAAACGGGATGTATGCGACGCCGGTGGTGGAGGGAAAGACTGTAGTCGCGACGGTGATACCGCCCGGCTCGATCACCCAGCGCGCGAGGTTGGGTAGCTCGCCTCGATCGAGCAAGTCGCGAAGCACATCGTGTCGGGCGCCGTCCATCAGCACGAACACCACCCGACGCCCATCCGTTCGTCTCGATCCCACGGTGCCTCCCAGTGCGGGTCCGGAGGTATGTTCGGGTCAGCGTATCAAGCGATCCTCAAGAAACCCTCAAGCCCGCTCGCGATACCGCCTAACCTGACCCGGCGTGATCATCTCCTGTAACAGGACCGCCCGCTCGATCGGCGCCGTGAAGACGTAGCCGCGCGGGTCCGCGACCAGCCAACGCTCCCACTCGAGCGCGTCGAGAGCCTGCTCGAGAGACGCACGGTCGAGCCCGGTGGCACGGGCCAGCCGGCCCGCGTCCACACGCTCTTCGAGGGCGGCCGCCGCGCCGAGCGCCTGTTGCGCGGCCTCGGAAAGCGCGCGGTACCGCCGGCACACGACGCCGACGATGGTCGGCGGGAGATCGCCGGGGAGGGAGTCGACGAGTGTCCGGTTCCGGGACGGCCAGGCCGGCGCATCGGGCGCGGGCGCGAATCCGGCGGCCACCGCCTCGAGCATCGCGACCGCGAGGAGCGGGAGTCCGCCCGTATCGCGCTCCACCCGGCGGGTCAGGCGCTCCGCGGCATCCGCCTCGTATCGAGGAAGCGCCCAGCGCACGAGCTCCCGCAGCGTCGCCGCGTCGAACCGTCCCAGACGGACGACCGCACCTTCGAGATCGCGGCCCAGCCGCGCGCGCAGCTCATCCACCCGCTCGCTCTCGGGTGAACCGCGGGACACCCCGAGCAGGAGGAGCACTGGTCGGGCCGCCGTGTCGCGGGCCAGGGCGGGGAGCGCCGCAAGCGTGGCCGCGTCGGACCACTGGGCGTCATCGAGCGCAAGGAGCAGGGGCTGCTCCGCCGCGATGGCCTTCACGGCGGGTCCGAGCGCTTCCGCGACGGGAGCAGGCGTCACCGCGGCGCGGAACCGCGTGCGCAGGTCACCATCCAGCACCGCGAGCCCGGCCAGGGCGCCCGGCGGTGCGCCCGCAAGCCCCGGCGCGTCGCCCAGTCCTCCGGCGAGCAGCCCTGACAGCGCGCTCCACGCCGTCTTCTGATCGGCGGGCACGGCACGGGTCGCGACGACGCTGGCGTCATCCAACCGCGCGTGCGCCACGAGCTCCTCGATGAGGCGGGTCTTCCCCTCCCCGGGCTCGCCCTCGACGATCACGACCTGACCGCGCCCGCTGCGCGCCCGCTGCCACGCCGCCGCGAGCGCCGCCAGCTCGCCCCGGCGCCCCACAAGCGGCGGCCGCGGGCGGGCGGCGGGCGGAGCGGCGACGACGCGGCGCCCGACGCGTGCGTCCCGGATCCGCGCGACGAGCCGCGCGGTCTCGTCGCTCACGGCTGCGCCGAGCGTCTCCTGCAGCGCCTGAGCCAACTCGTCAGCCACCCGCAGGGCGGCGGCGCGGTCGCCCGCCAACGCCAGCGCGCGCATCGCGGCCCGGGCCGCCGACTCGGAGCTGCCATCGAGCGCGACGGCCCGGAGCGCCATTTGGGCCGCCGCCGCCGCGTCACCTCGCGCCAGGTCCGCGGAGACCCCCTGCACCAGGGCTTCGAGCGCCTGCGTCCGCCACAGCGCCCGCTCGGCAGTGAGCCAGTTCTCGAAATCGTTCGCTTCCGGGATCGCGAGTCCCTCGAGGAACTCGCCGTCGACGAGCGCGGCCGCGGTCGCCCATTCGCTCCGTCCGCACAGCTCGGCGAATCGGTCGCAGTCGAGCGTCACTGCGTCCGCCGCCAACCGGACCTGATCGACGTCCGCCACCAGCCGCTCGTCCCCGAGGGCGCGTCGCAGGACGCGGAGCGCCTCACTCAACGAGTGGCGGGCCTGGCGCTCGTCGCGGTCGCTCCACAGCAGGCCGATCAAGTGCTCGCGGGTACGGCTCTTCCGGGGACTCCGCGCCAGATACACGAGCAGGGCGACGTGTTTGCGCCACAGCAGCTCCGTGGGCGCGTCCGCGCCGGCGACGGTGACACGCACGGGACCGAGCACGCGACAGTAGAGGGAGGGCATGGCGCCCCCGAGTATCGGGCACGCTGCGGCCGCGGGCAAGCGCCTGTACATTCTCCTGCGCCCATGCAGACGCCCGACCTCGACGCCGTGCAACGCGCAGTCGGCGACCGATACGAAGTACTGAGCCTGGCCGGCGTCGGCGGCATGGGCGCGGTATTCCGCGCCCGCCACCGCACGCTCGGCCACATCGTGGCCGTGAAGGTGTTGCCGCCCGACGTGGCGGCGAGCACGATGCGCCACGAGCGCTTCCGCCGCGAGGCGACCCTCGGCGCGTCGCTCGACCACCCCAACATCGTGCGGGTCTACGACTTCGACACGCGGGAGGGGATCAGTTTCCTCATCATGACGTTCGTGCGGGGCGACACCTTCGAGGAGCGCCTCCGGAGCGACGCGCACGTCCCGACCGACCACATCCTCCGCATGGTGCGCGAGATTGCCGACGCGCTCGGGTACGCCCACCGGCGCGGGATCGTGCACCGCGACGTGAAGCCCTCCAACATTCTGCTCGACGAGGACAGCGGCCGGGCCCTGCTCGCCGACTTCGGCATCGCCCGAGTGGAAGGCACGGGGGAGTCGTCGCTCACACAGCCCGGGGCCGCGATTGGCACACCCGGCTACATGGCGCCCGAGCAGGCGGCGAGCGGCCGCGTGGACGGGCGCGCCGATCTGCACAGTCTCGCCGCGGTCGCGTTCGAAGCGCTGGGCGGCGGGCCGCCGGCGTTCAAGGCGGATCGGGCCGGGCTGGTGCGCGCGTTGCGCACCGTGCGGCCGGACGTGTCGGCGCGTCTTGCCACCGCGCTCGTCGCTCCGCTCGCGGAGCAGCCGGAAGATCGACCGGCCACGGCTGCTGCATGGCTCGCCGCCCTCGGGCGCGCGGAGGTCCGGCCGTGGCGCCCGTGGGCGGCGGCGGGGGTCCTCGCGGTGGGGGGCGCCGTTGCTCTTCGTTTCCTGCTCGGCTCTCACGAGGCCTGCCGGTTGCCGCGCGACGCGCCGGCACGCCTCGCGGTGATGCCGTTCGCCGTCCTGGGCACGCCACCCTATCCGGCGACGCAGCTCCCGGAGTACTTCATCTCCCGATTCCGCCCCGTGGAGCGCCTCACCGAGGTCGTCTCCTTCGGCCGGGTGGTCGCGCAGATCGCGAGCGAGCACCCGTCGAACGAAGAGGCGCAGGCCCTCGCCTGTCGCCTCGGGGCGAAGTTCTTCGTGCAGGGGAGCGTCGCCTACGTAGGGCCGACGGTCACGCTCCAGGCGACACTCTACGAGGGCGGCCGGGCCCGGCGCAGCGCGAAGGCGGAGGGACGCGTCGGCGCCGAGGAGTCGGAGGTGATGGACCGCGTGTGGGCCGGGCTGTACCCCGAGTTCACGCCTGGCGCGGACGCCACGCTCCCGAACGGCGGCCCCGAGGCGCTGGCCGCGTACTTGAACGCCGAAGCCGCGTTCCGTCGGGGCGACTACCGCACGGCGCGCGACGAGTACACCCGGGTTATTCGTGCGGACTCCGGATTCGCGATCGGGCGGCTGCGGCTCGCGCTCGTCGCCGCGCAGGTGGACCCGACAGAGCAGGGTTTCGGCGCCGCGCTGCGAGGGGCGCTGGTGCACCTGGGAGGACTTTCCCCGGCCGACAGCCTGCTGCTCGACGGGTTCACCCGGCTCCTCGCCGAAGGCGACGGCCTGGCAGCGCTCGATCGATTCAAGCGCGCCACCGAGCAGGCACCGACCTACTCCCAGGCGTGGTATGTGCTCGGCGAGTTCTACTATCACTTCGCCGGCCTGTTCGACGAGACGGTCGGCGAGGCCGGGGTCGCGTTCAACCGGGTTCTCGATCTCGATCCGCGGTTCTCGCCAGCCATCGCACACTTGATCTCGCTGGCCCACCAGGGCGGCGACCGGCGCGAGACCGCGGACCTTATTCACCGCTACTTGCGTATCGACTCGACGTCCGTGGTGGCGGAAGCAGTGGGCATCGCCGACACACTCATCCTCGGCTCCGCTCCGGCCCAGCTGGCGCTGCTGCGCACGGTGTGCCGGCACTCCTTCCTGGCATTAGAGTACCTCGCCTTCCAGGCCGCGGAATTCGGAACGCCGGTGCAGCGGACCGGACCGGCGCGCGTGGTCCTTCGCTGCCTCGAGCAGCGCGGCGCCACGGACGCGGAGCGGGCCCGTATCCTCCGCATGGGCGTCGCCGCCGATCTCGCGGCGGGGTGGGCAGATAGTGCCCGCCTGCGCCTTGCGCGGGCGACCGGAGGCTCGGCCGGACGGGAGCGAGACCTGTGGGTCCTGCTCGCACACGCGACCGGTTTGCCGGCGTTGGGCGACTGGCACAGCGCCGCAGAGCGCGTGCGGGCGCGCCTCGACGCGGCCGCCGACACCGACGCCGTCGCCCATTGGCTGCTCGCGCGGCTCGGGGTCGACCGCTCGCGTCACGCCGCCGCGCTAGCCCGGCTCGCCGCCGGGAAGCGGGGCCCACTGCCGGCGAGTCTCGCCGCGGACCTCGAGGCTCGCGATGCCCTCGCACGCCGGGACACGACACGCGCGCTCCGGCTCTGGGATGGCGCGACGCGGCGTTACGCCGTCCTGAGCGTGCCGCTCGAGCTGGTCGCGTCGCTCTGGCCGCTGCGGCTGGACATGGCCCGCGTCGCGGCGGCCTCTAGAGACAGCACCATCGCCCCGCGCGCCTGCCGATCGTTCGAGACGCTGATGGGTTATGTGGATCAGGTCGTCCAGCCCGAGGTCCAGCGGCTGTGTCAGGCGACGCCTGTGAAGTGAGCGCGCAACACGTCCGGAACCGGTCAACGCGCGCACGCCGGCAACGGATCAGGGAAGCTGGTGATGAAGCGATTGCCGCCCCAGCAGTCTCCTGCCCCCGAGCCGTCCCACAACAGGTCCACCGCGGGGAGGAACGGGATCGGCGACGCGGTCCCGTTGCCCGTGACCTGGTTGTGCCGGATCACCACCTGGTCCGGATTGGGCTCGATGTCGGAGAATGCTTCTGGCGGCAGGCCGGCGAGGGCGCCGAGCAGCAGGGTACTCCCTACGGCGATACCGACGAACTGGTTGCCGGAGACGGTGTTGTGTTCGACCCTGGCCCCGTCTGCGCCGACGATGAGAATTCCCGACCCGCTCGGCACGAACGATTCGAACCCGCCCGGCTCGGCGAAGTTCACATGGTTGTTGTGGTGCACTCGATTGCCCGCCACGAGGATGTCGGAGGACGTCTTCACGATGAGCCCCGGCAGCAACACGACGAGGATGCCCGCCACGTTGTCGTAGGTCTCGTTTGCGACCGCCCGCACCTGCGACGAATTCTCGATCTCGATGCCGTTGACGTTCGCGAAAGCGATGTTGTGGCGGATCTGCACGTCGTGCGATTGGCCGACGTAGATGCCCGTGTCTTCATGGCCGGACGCGGTACAACGCTCGATGATGCCGTGGCTCGATTGGACGGGGAAAAGACCGTACTCCCCGTTATCCACGGCGGCCACGCCGGAGAGCAGGAAACCGTCGACCGCCGACAGCAGGACGCCGTCGTCCTCGAAGCCGCGGACGGTGACGTTCACGAGGGCGAAGCCGTCGGCGCTGGAGGAGACGAGGATGCCGATCTCCTGGTTCGCGGGGTTCTCGATGACGACGCCGGCACCGTCGCTCCCGCGCCGCCCGACGAGTTTCAGACCTGGCTTGTCGACGTGGAGCCCCTCGGCGTACGTGCCGGGCTCGATTTCGATCACCGCTCCGGGCCTCGCCGCGTCGATCGCGGCTTGAATTGACCCTCCCGCGTGCACGATGATTGCGGGATGC
>Ga0209377_1000329_pt1 | contig 30926 bp, 24 predicted proteins | sample GraSoiAngelo_141_FD_185898 | JGI IMG/M metagenome (GOLD analysis project Ga0209377, IMG submission 185898) | Grasslands soil microbial communities from the Angelo Coastal Reserve, California, USA - 14_0929_12_40cm (SPAdes) (version 2) | ecosystem: Environmental > Terrestrial > Soil > Grasslands ...
CCGGCGCCGACATCCCCGAATGCACCGGAAGCGCCGTGCCGCCGCTGGTGCCCTCGACCTCCATCCGCCCATATCGCCATCCCGCGCTCGCCGCCGGCCTCGTGCGCGCCGTCGGGGAAGCCGTCGCGGTCGTCGTCGCCGACGATGCAGCTCGCGCAGCCGATGGCGCTGCCGCCGTCGTCGTTGACTATGAGCCGCTCGCCCTCGCCGCCACGGTGGACGCAGCGCAGGCGACCGGAGCGCCACGCGTCTTCGACGAGTGGCCGGACAACGTGGCCGGACTGACACAGGGAGACGTCGGCGACGTCGAGCGAGGATTCAGCGAGGCCCAGGAGGTCGTGGAGATCGAGCTCGCGGTCCCACGTGTGGCGCCGCTGCCGATCGAGCCCCGTGGCGTCCTCGCGGTTCCCCAGGCTGCGGACGGCCGGTTCACGGTCTGGACGGCCAGCCAGGTCCCCTACTCCGTTCGCACGGCGGTCGCAGGAGCCCTGGGGATGGGCGAGGAGTCCATCCGGGTCATCGCGCCCGACGTCGGGGGTGGCTTCGGCGGTAAAGGCCACGTGTATCCGGAGGACGTCCTGATTCCCGCGGTCGCGCGGCGGCTCGGTCGCCCGGTGAAATGGGTGGAGACGCGGACCGAGCACTTCACCGCCAGCGCGGCCGACCGGGATCAGCGGCACGTCGTCCGGCTCGGCGTGCGCCACGACGGCGAGATCGTCGCGCTCGAGACGAGCTTCACGCGGGACCACGGCGCCTACCCGATGCTGAGCGACGTCATCACCATCAACACCATGAACCACCTGCCGGGGCCCTACCGGGTCCCGAACTACCGAGCGCGCGCCGTCAACGTCGTGACGAACAAACCGTTCACGGCCGCGTATCGGGGCGCCGGCCGACCGGAAGCAGCGTTCGTGATGGACCGCGTGCTCGACCGCGCGGCGCGCGCGATCGGGATGGATCCGGCCGCACTGCGCCGCCGGAATCTCGTCCGGCCTGACGCGATGCCGTACCGGACGGGCCTGACGTATCGCGATGGTGTGGCGATCGTCTACGACCCTGCGGATTATCCGGCGGCCTTCGACCGCGTCCTGGAGCGTTTGGATTACGACCGATGGCGCAAGCAACAGCAAGAGCGGCGAGGGAGCAGCCGGCCGATCGGGCTCGGCCTCTCGGCGTACGTCGAAGGCACGGGGATCGGTCCGTTCGAGGGCGCCGATGTCCGAGTCGACACCGACGGGACCGTCAAGCTCCTCATCGGAGTGGCCTCCCAGGGCCAATCGCACGAGACCACGCTCGCCCAAATTTGTGCGGCCGAGCTTGGCGTGCCGCCCGAGCGCGTCATCGTGATGGGAGGCGACACCAGCGTGATCGGCTTCGGGATGGGCACCATCGCCAGCCGCGTCGCCGCCGTCGCCGGCCCCGCCATCGCGCGAGCCAGCCGCGACGTTGCTGATCGTGCGCGACGGGTCGCCGCCGAGACGCTCGAGTGCGCGCCGGACGACGTGGTCCTGGCCGGTGGACGTGCTCACGTGGCCGGCTTCGTCGGGCGCGGTGTGGCGCTGGGCGACCTCGCGCGCGCGGCCGTACGAAGCAAAGCGCTCGCCGCCGCTGGCAGCCCCGGCCTTCATGCCTGCGCGTTCTTTTACCCCGGCACGGTGACGTGGGCGTTCGGCGCCCACGCGTGCGTGGTGGAGGTGGACGTCGAGACCGGCATGATCCGCGTGCTGCGTTACGCCGCCGTCCACGATTGCGGGCGTCCGATCAATCCCATGGTCGTCGAAGGTCAGCTTCACGGCGGCGTCGTCCAGGGCATCGGGGCCGCGCTGAGTGAAGCCCTCGTCTTCGATGCCAACGGCCAGCTCCTCACGGCCAGCCTCATGGACTACGGCGTGCCGCGCGCCGATCAGATTCCACCGCTCGACGTGATCGCCCTCGACCACGCCTCCATGGTGAACGAGCTCGGCATCAAGGGCGTGGGCGAGAGCGGCATCATCTCGCCGCCCGCGGTCATCGCCAACGCCGTCGAGGACGCGCTCGCCGACTACGGCATCGACATCAGGACGCTGCCGCTGACGCCCGCACGCGTGTGGGATGCGCTCCGGCAGGGAGGTCGACCATGCTGAAAGAGTTCAAGCAGTTCGCGATGCGAGGCAACATGATCGATCTGGCGATCGGCGTCGTGCTCGGCGCTGCCTTCGGCGCCATCATCGCCTCGCTGGTGAAGGACATCATCACCCCGCCCCTCGGCAAGCTCATCGGGGGTGTCGACTTCACCGATCTGTTCATCGTGCTGGGCGGTGGTAGCTATCCGTCGCTGAAGGCCGCCAAGGACGCCGGTGCCGCCACCATCAATTACGGACTCTTCCTCAACACCGTGATCAACTTCCTGCTGGTGGCGTTCGCGCTGTTCTTCGTGGTCAAGGCGATGAACACGCTCTATCGGACACCTCCGGCCGCGCCCACCGAGAAGGATTGCCAGTATTGTGCGACCCGGATCCCGGTGCGAGCCACGCGCTGCCCGCACTGCACGAGCGCGGTGGCCTGACGCGAACGGCCCGCTCAGCGCGGGCCGTAGTGCGTGGCCAGATACTCCTCGATCAGCTTGACGTCCGGCTCGCTGATGGGGGCGCCGTACACCTTCATCATCTTGGTCACGACGCCCTGCCACTGAGCGGCGCCACCGCCCGGCTGGGTCGTGATGTAGTCGAGCGAGTGGCACATCCGGCAGGCGGTCTGGGCCTGGTCCATGCCGGGCCCGGCCTTGAGCGCGATCGACTCCGGGGGCAGCGTGATGCTCACGGTCTCGCCGGCGACGGCAGCGGTGGTCGCGACGAGCATCAGGGCGAGCGCGGGGACGAATCGTCGCATGCCGGTCACCTCACGCCACCACGAGGGTGATCTGCTCGATCACGTTGCGCAGATAGCCGGCGGGATTCCAGAGCGGCTCTGAGCCCTGGGACTCGCCGATGCCGTTGAAGGCGCGCACCATCAGCCGCGTGGTACCGGTCCCCGTGGGTTTCCACGTCGCCGACCACTCGCGGAACGAGTACCGTCCGTGATCGGCGCCGAGTGTGGCCCGGCTCCACGTGGCACCGAGGTTGTCGGAGATCTGCACCTCGCGGACGCCGTAACCGCCGTCGAAGGCGATGCCCTTGAGCGTGACGGGTTGATTGGCGGCGACCCGGCTCCCGTTGGCCGGAGCGGCGATGAACGAGCGCACGGTCATGCGGGTGATCGGCACGGTGCTCTTCGGTGCGGTGCCCGGCTCGACGCACCCGCAGGGCGTGTCCGGAATCCGGTAGCCCGGCTTCATCCAGAACTTTTCGAATCGGTCGGTGAGCACCGTGATCTCGCTGAGGTTCTTCACCCAGTACGTCGCGTACCATCCCGGCACCACCAGGCGGGCCGGGAAGCCGTTCAGCATCGGCAGCCGCTGCCCGTTCATCTCGTAGGCGACGATCACGTCGGGATCGTTCATGATCCTCTGCACGTCGAGCGCCTTGACGAAGTCCGGTACCGTCGGGAACGCCGGCTTGTCGAGCCCGTCGAACGTGACGTCGAGCGCGCCCGACCGGGCCCCGGCTGCCTTGAGGACGTCCTGCAGCCGCGCGCCCGTCCACACCGCATTGCCCATGGCGCCGTCGCCCCACTGGCCGCCGAGGACGCGGGGCGCGAAGCGGCCCCGGCTGTTGCCCGAGCACTGCGCCACGGCCGTCACCGACGCCCGCGGAAACTTTTTGAGGTCGTCCATCGAGAGCGACAGGGGCTTGTCGACGTGCCCCTTGATCTCCAGGCGCCACTGGTCGAGGTCCACGCTCGTCGGGATCGGGAAGATGTGATACCGCACGAAGAAGGCGTCGTTCGGTGTGATCGCGCGATCGAAATAGGAGAGCGGCGTCTCGAGTTGCGGTGGGCGCGCGGTCAAGAGAATCAAGTCGGTCTTCTCGGGGTATCGCACCAGAGGCCGCCCGGCCAGCAGAGGATCGACGTCGGCCGCGAACGCCGACGATCGACCAGCGAGCGTGGTCGCGGCCGTCGCTCCAGCGGCGAGCAGGAATTGGCGACGTGACAGCATGAACGCCTCCTTGAGGCGGCGTGATGAACGCTTGATCGACTATACAACCCGCTCGCCGCATTCCACCCTTTCTACCACGGCGCTCGTATACCAGGATGACCATGGATGAGCGGGCATTCGCGCGGGTGACCGAGGCTTACGGCGCGCGCTTCTACGCGGTGGCCTTCCGGCTTCTTCACAACCGGGCCGACGCCGAGGACGCGGTCCAGCGCGCGCTGACGAACTGCTTCGCGGCCCGCGCCGACTATTCGCCCCGATGGCCGCTGTCGACGTGGCTCTATCGCGCCCTGACGAACGTCTGTCTCGACGAGCTCAGGCGGCGGCGCGTTCGCGCCGAGCACGCGGAGGCCGGCGCGCCGCCGCGGGCGATCGGCCGGCTCGACGTGGAATCGGTGGACCTCCAGCGCGCGCTCGAGCGCGTGCCTCGCGAGGCCCGCGTCCTCCTCGCGCTCCGCTACGTCGACGGCCTGTCCTACGGTGAGCTGGCGCGGATTCGCGGGATCAGCGTGAATACGGTGAAGAGCCAGCTCGCTCGAGGCAAGACGATTCTCCATCAAACGCTCGATCTGCCCGACGGGCGATCCGCCCGCCGGCGTGGGAGGTGATGTCATGGATCGCATCGACGACATGCTGACTCGCTATTTCGCCGCCGGCGCCGAGCCGCCTCGCCGGACCCTCCGCCCTTCCGTGGATCCCGCGGGGCTGCTGGCCGCGCTGGCCGACCGCATCGGCATCGAGGCGGGCTCGCGCGGCGTCCGCGCGCTCACGCTGGCCGGCGACGACGAGATCGCGCCCGGCGGACGCGATTACGCGCGCCGCGCCCGCCGCGAGGTGACGGAGTTCCTGGCCGGGCGACGGACGTTCTTTTCCGTCCCGGTGGATCTCGCAGGCGTGGGCGACTTCCAGGCTCGCGTCCTGGCCTCGGCGAAGGCCATCCCGTACGGCGACGTGCGCTCGTACGCCCAGCTCGCGGTGGGCATCGGGGCGCCTCGCGCGGCGCGTGCCGTCGGCAACGCGCTGGCCGCCAATCCTGTTCCGCTCATCGTGCCCTGCCATCGCATCGTCCGCGGCGATGGCACCTGGGGCAACTATGCGCTCGGGCCGCGGCTCAAGACGGCCTTGCTGACGCTCGAGCGGCGCGTCCCGCTCCTCGTGGGCTGCGTGACCACGCGGATCGTATGCCGTCGCGGATGCGCCCACGAGCAGCGCATCGGCGAGGCGCGGCGCGTGGTCTTCGCCTCGGTCGGCGACGCTCGCAGCGTCGGGTACCGGCCGTGCCGGACCTGCCGGCCGGCCGCCTGAGCCCGGGGGCCGCCTGAGCCCGTGATAGGATCGGCGCCATGCCGCACGTCGCGCGAGCTCTGCTGGCGCTCGGGCTCCTCGTCGCGGCGGCCCGTCCCGCCCACGCTCAGGCGCTCCAGATCTTCGACGCCCACATCCACTACAGCCAGTCCGACTGGGATGCGCTGACGCCCGAGCGCGCGCTCTCCGTCCTCGCGCGAGCCAATGTGTTCCGCGCGCTCGTCTCGAGCACGCCCGACGACGGAACGCTGAAGCTCTACGACCGCTCGCCGCGCGGCATCGTCCCATTTCTTCGGCCATATCGGAACCGGGGCGACATGGCGACGTGGCCTCACGATGTCGCGGTGGCGAGCTACGTCGAGGAGCGGCTCAAGCGCGGGATCTACCGCGGGATCGGCGAGTTCCATCTGAGCGCGGGCGACGTCGAGGCCCCCGTCGTCAAGCGGTTCGCCGTGCTGGCCGAGCAGCGCAACATCTTCTGGCAGGCTCACGTCGACGACGTCACTGTCGAGAAGATGCTCACCCTCTATCCGCGCGTGCGCATCCTCTGGGCCCACGCCGGCATGTCATCGTCGGCGCCGACCGTGAGCGGCCTGCTCGGTCGCTTCCCGAATCTCTGGGTGGAGCTGGCGATCCGTACCGACGTGGCGCCGGGTGGCACGCTCGACTCCGCCTGGCGCGCGGCCTTCATGAAATACCCCGATCGCTTCATGGTCGGCACCGACACGTGGGTCACGTCACGCTGGGAAACGCTGCGCGAGACCATGCAGGCGATCCAGGACTGGCTGGCCCAGTTGCCCCGCGACGTCGCCGAGCAGATCGCCTACAAGAACGGCGAGCGGCTGTTTCCCGCGCCCTAGCAGCGCGGCGGCGCCAGCGCGGTCACCAGCCGACGGTCCGAGTCGTAGCGGAGCCGGGTCAGGGCCTCCGACGGCGCCGCCCACGCCACCTCGTCCACCTCGTGATCGTGCTCGCCGACCTTCTCGATCGGCCGCATGAGAAACCACTGCACCGTCTTCTTCACGCGCCGGCCGCTGCGCTGAAACCAATAGGTCACGGGCTCCAGCTCTCGCGCGATCTCACAGCGGTAGCCGGTCTCTTCGCGGACCTCGCGCAGGGCCGCGTCGACGGTCTGCTCCCCCGGCGCCAGCGCACCCTTGGGCAGCGTCCACACCGCGCGATTGCGAAGATCGCGAGCCCGGATCAACAGGACACGGCCCTCGACGTCGACGACGAGACCTCCCGCCGAGAACTCGAAGATGGGCCGCGACTCGGGCATCGTGACAATCATACGCCCCGGGGAGTGACGATCAGCGTGCCAGGCGTGCGCGGAGGCGCCGTTACCCGATGGCGGGACGCCGGCTGACCCAGCCCGCGGCCTGCTCGTATGCTTGTCCGGCGCGCAGTACCGTCGCCTCGTCGAAGGGCCGGCCGACGATCGCGAGCGCCAGCGGCAGTCCCTGGGTCGAAAACCCGCAGGGCAAGGACAATGCCGGGAGTCCCAGCCCGTTGAAGGGCCGCGTGAGACGCGAGAAGCGCCCCATCTTCTTGATGATGTCGTCGACGGCGCCCGTCGTGACGGCGGCGATCTCCGGTGCCGGCTCGGGAATCGTCGGCGCGATCAACACGTCTACCTGGGAGAAGATCGCCCGCAAAAACTCCTGAGCCAGCCGGCCGCGAGCCCGCAACGCCTGGAGATACTGGTGGGCGGCGATGTGCGCGCCGAACTCGAGGCGCGTCCGGACCACCGGTTGGATGTCCTGGGGCCGCTCGCGCAGGAGGCGCTCGTGGATGGTGACGCTTTCAGCGCGGCTGATCACGCCCGTGATCTCGCCGAGCGGCACCGGGTCGGGCACTCGCACCTCGCTGACGTGTGCGCCCAGTGCGCCGAGCTGCCGGGCCGCCTCACGGACGGCCGCGACGACCTCTGCATTGACGTCGTCGAAGTAGTAGCTCGCGGGGACTCCGATCCTGAGCCCGCGAATGCCGCCATCGATGCCTCGCAGGTAGTCGGGCACCGGTCGCCGGCTCGTCGTGGCGTCGGCCGCGTCCCAGCCGGCGATGATGCCCAGCATGAGCGCGGCATCGCGCACCGTACGCGTCATCGGTCCGAGATGATCGTTCGACCACGAGAGCGCCATCGCGCCGGCCCGGCTCACGCGACCGTACGTCGGCTTGAGGCCGACGATGCCGCAGCAGGCGGCAGGCAGGCGGATCGAGCCGCCGGTGTCGCTGCCGAGGGCGCCCAGGGCGAGTCCGGCTGCGACCGCCGAGCCGGAGCCGCTCGACGACCCTCCCGAGCAGTGGCCGTTCCGCCAGGGATTCTGGACGTGACCGTGATGAGCGTTGTCGCCGAACGGCCCCAGCGCCAGCTCCGTCATGTTGGTCTTGCCCAGCGTGATGGCGCCCGCGGCCACGAGTCGCGCCACCGCCGTGCACGCCCGCTCGCTGACGAAGTAGTCGCGCGTGCGTGTCCCGCACGAGGTCGGCAGTCCAGGCGACGCGCACAGGTCCTTCCAGGCCATCGGCACGCCGTGGAGCGGCCCGCGCGCCCGGCCCGCGGCAAGCTCGCCGTCACGCTCCTTGGCGGCGCGACGGGCGCCGTCCGCGTCGACCGTGATGAACGCGCGCAAGACGGGATTGAGCCGGTCGATGCGAGCAAGACATTCGTCGGTGATCTCGACGGCGGAGATCCTCCGTGCCCGCAGCGCGGCGACGAGCGATTCGATCGTCCAGTCACTCATCACCCGGCGCTCCTTCCTCGAGCACGGTCACGAAGCTGGCGGGCTCGTCGGCCAGGCTCAGGCCGCGGGACAGGCGCGTGATGATGTCGGAGAGACGGGTCAGCTCGGCGGCGACTCCGGGATCGCTCGATGGACTCATGGGCCGGAAGCATACACCGGCCAGGAGCCCGGCGAGCGAGAGGGCTTAGACGCTCGAGGCGCTGAGGACCGTGGCGGCCTTGCGGGCTTCGGTGCGGGTCTCCTCGATGATCTGGGCCACCGCGTCGGGGGACAGCCCCAGAATCTCCATGACCGCGCCGTCGAAGCACTCGGCGGAGCCTTCTCTGAGGTCGGCGATCGCTTCCTGGCTCACGAGGTGATCCGCCAGGTGAATGATGGCCGCGTTCCACCGGTGCTCCGGTGGCGCCTGGTCGAAGCGATGGTGAGCACGGATGGCGAACGTGATCGAATCCGGCATCGTCCAGTGCGAGGCGAGCAGCGCCCCCAGCTCGCCGTGATCGGTCTGCAAGACCTCGAGCTTGGCCAGGCAGAGCGGCACGCTCTGGATGTCGGCGTAGCGCTTCACCGCTGACGACTCCTTGGGATAGTGGCTCTCGAGGACGAGCAGGCCGAGGTCGTGAAGCAGGCCGGCAAGGAAGACGCTCTCGGGATCCAGGTCCTCCGGGCTGCCCACCGCGTAGCGCGCGATGATCTCGGAGCCGTGGGCCACGCCGAGGCTGTGCTGCCAGAAGATCTCACGGGCGGCTCTCGTGCCGCGAACGGGCACGGCATCGTAGAGGCTCGCGACCAGCGCTAGCCGCCGGATGCGGGCCAGGCCGAGACGGAGGAGCGCGTCGCGAATCGAGGAGACCGGGCTGCGGCCGATGTAGGCCGCCGAATTCGCCGACCGCAGGACACGGGCCGCGATGACCGGATCCTGGCGGATGATCGCCGCCACTTCGGCCACCGAGGCGTCCTCGCGGCCCAGCGTCGCAATCAGGTGAGCCAGGACCGGCGAGAGCGACGGAAGGTCGCTGAGGCCTTCGATGTCGGCGACGAAGCGCTCGGTGAGTGTCGGCATGGCTCTCCTCCTTGTCCGAGCATAAAGGTGCCAGCGCTATCTGCTCCCCACGTTTCTGGTCCCGATGCCCGGACTATTCAATGGGCATGGGCACCCGGGCTGTCGCCCGCCCATGCCCCGCCGCGATTCTCCGCGGCGGTTCATCGCCAGCCCGATCAGAGTCGTGACTGCACGCGACGCTGTCCCCGGCGTGGCGAGCAACCGGCATGGGCACCCGGGCTGTCGCCCGCCCATGCCCCGCCGCGATTCTCCGTGAGCCGACCAGAATCTGGTAGGCCGTGCGCGCGCCCCGGAATTGAATTTAGATGTAAGGTGTCCCCGTGAAGTGCGCCGCCTGTCAGTTCGAGAATCCTTCGGGCATGCGGTTCTGCGGCCAGTGCGGAACCGCGCTGGCCCGGCAGTGCCCGCAGTGCCACGCTGAAGCTCCGCCGGGCTTTCGCTTCTGCGGCCAGTGCGGGGCGAGCCTTCAGGCTCCGCCACCACAGGCAGCGCCGGCGCCCACGCCGCGAGCGCCGGCGGCGGCGCCTTCGATCGCCACCTACACGCCCAAGCATCTCGCCGACAAGATCCTCAAGTCCCGAGCCGCCGTGGAGGGCGAGCGAAGGCAGGTCACCGTGCTGTTCGCGGACGTCGCCGGCTTCACGACGCTGGCCGAACGGCTCGATCCCGAGGACGTCCACCGGATCATCAACCGCTGCTTCGAGCTGATCACGGCCGAGGTCCATCGCTTCGAAGGCACCATCAACCAGTACACGGGCGACGGCGTCATGGCGCTCTTCGGCGCGCCGATCGCCCACGAGGACAGCCCGCGCCGGGCCGCGCACGCAGCGCTCGGGATCCAGGGGGCCGTGCGCGATTACGGCAAGCAGCTCCAGGCCGAGCGCGGCGTGACCGTGCAGATGCGAATCGGGCTCAACACCGGCCTCGTCGTCGTCGGCAGCATCGGGGACGACCTGCGGATGGACTACACCGCCGTGGGCGACACCACGAACCTGGCCGCCCGCATGCAGACGGCGGCGCGACCCGGCAGTGTGCTCGTCACCGAGGCCACCCACAACGCGATCCAGGGCTACTTCGAGACCCTCGATCTCGGAGAGCTGCCGGTCAAGGGCCACAGCCCCGTGCGTGCGTTCGAAGTCCTGCGCACACGGGGTCGCCGCTCACGCCTGGACGTCGCCGCCGAGCGCGGCCTCACACCGCTCGTCGGCCGCGAGCGCGAGCTGGAGACGCTGCTCGACCGTTTCGCCGAGGTCAAGAACGGCCGCGGCCAGATGGTGTCCCTCGTGGGCGATGCCGGGATCGGAAAGTCGCGGCTGCTCCTGGAATTCCGACGCGCGCTGGCCGAGGCCGGCGAGGACGTCACCTGGCTCGAGGGACAATGCGTCTCGTTCGGCCAATCGATCCCCTTCCTGCCATTGGCCGAACAACTGCGGCGCAACTTCGGGATCGAAGAGTTCGATGGCGAGCCCGAGATCATCGCCAAGGTCGAGCACGGCATGCGCCGGATGGGCGAGCTCGAGCCTCACACGCCCTACATCCGGTACTTGCTCTCCGTCGATCCCGGCGATCCTGCCATCGCGGCGATGGACGCGCTGGCTCGACGCCGGAAAGTCTTCGACGCCGTACGCGCGCTGACGCTGCGCGGTGCCGCGCGACATCCCATCGTGTTCGTGTTCGAAGATCTGCACTGGGTGGACCACAGCAGCGAGGAATACCTGACCGCCCTGATGGATTGGGTGGTCAGCGCCCGCATCATGCTCCTGATGACGTATCGGGTGGGATACACGCCGCCGTTTGGCACTCGCAGCTTTCTGACGACGCTGACGCTGCAGAACCTCACGGAGCGCGACGCGCTCGTCATGGCGAGCCGCGTGCTCGGCACCGACCGGTTCCCCGAGGAGCTGCGGGCCGCGCTCGTGGCCAAGGCCGAGGGCGTCCCGCTGTTCGTGGAGGAAGTGACCAAGACGCTGCTCGACCTCGGGGTGATTCAGCGGGACAACGGCAGCTACCGCATCGTGCGGCCCATCGCGGACGCCCACGTTCCCGACACCATCCAGGGGATCATCATGGCTCGCCTCGACCGGCTGGGCGAGGACGGCAAGCGAGCCGTCCAGCTCGCGTCGGTGATCGGCCGACAGTTCCTGGTCCGGCTGCTGCAGCGGATTTCGGGAATGACGACCGAGGTGGACGGTCTCCTGCGCGAGCTCAAGGCGCTCGAGATCGTCTACGAGCAAGGCCTCCTGCCGGAGCCGGCCTACGTCTTCAAGCACGCCGTGATCCAGGACGTCGCCTACAACAGCCTCCTCGTGCAGCGGCGAAAGGAGTTGCACCGCGCCGTGGGCTACGCCATCGAGGACCTGTACGCCGATCGTCTCACCGAGCATTACGAAGAGCTGGCGCACCACTTCCAGCACGGCGAGGAGTGGGCCAAGGCGTTCGAGTACCTCGCGCGCTCGGGCAATCGGGCCAAGGACGCCTACGCCAACGACACCGCCCTCGACTTCTTCGGCCGTACGCTCGACGTCGCCGCTCGGGTGGTACCGCCTCTGCCGGCTCAGCGGTTGATCCAGGTCCACCAGCACCGCGGCCGTGTCTTCATGCTCCTCGCTCGCTACGACGACGCCATCAGCGAATCGGAGCGGATGCGGGCCCTGGCCCGAGAGGCCCACGACCGGCGGGCCGAGGGCGAGGCGCTGGCCGATCTGGCCTTCGCCTATTGGGCGACGTTCAAGACGGAACACGTGCCGCACGTCAAACGCTTTGCCGAGGAAGCGCGAGTCATCGCGGAAGAGACGGGCGACCAGCACGTCCTGGCCCGCAGCCTGACCTACCTGGGCTCCTTCGATCAGATCGGGGGCCGCCTGCTCGACGCCGATGCGAAGTTCGAGGAGTCGCTCCGGATCTGCGAGGCGGCCGGGTTCAGGGACCACATGCCGCAGAATTTCGTGTGGCTCGGAGCGAACGCCAACTGGCGCGGTGAATGGGCGAAGTCCATCGAGACGTCGCGGCGGGGCGTGGCCGTGGCCGTCGAGGTCCACGACGGCCTCTCCGAGCTGTTCTCGCTGTCATTCGCCTGCCTCTCCCACATCGCGCTCGGCGACTACGCGGAAGCCCTGGCCAAGCTCCACGACACGCTCCGCAAGGCCCGCGACCGCAACAATGCCTTCTTCCAGGGCCGGCTGATCAACACCCTTGGCTGGCTCTACCAGGAGCTGGGCGACTTCCGGCGGGCTCACGAGCACAATCGCGAGAGCCTCGACGTGGCTGCTCGCATCAACAACTCCAACGTCGAGATCAGCGCCGCGATCAACATCGGCCTCGACTATCTGGCGTTCGGCGAAGCGACGCGCGCGGTGGGCCATCTCGAGGAGACGCTGACGCGGATCGAGAAGTTCGGGTACGGCGCCCACCGCTGGCGCTGGACGATCCACGCGACCGCGTATCTCGCCGAGGCGTTGCTGGCGGCCCGGAACCCGGCCGCCGCGCAGGTCCAGGCCGAGCGCGCCCTCGCCCAGGCCCACGCCACCGGGTCCATGAAATACGTCGGCAAGTGCCACGCGCTGCTCGGCGACATCGCGCTGGCCGAACGACATCCGAGTCGCGCGATCGAGGAGTTCGGCCGAGCCCTCGACGTCGCGCGCCGGCTCGAGTATCCGACACTCACCTGGCAGGCCGCCCACCGGCTCGCCGCCGCCGAATGGGACGCCGGCAAGCGGGAGGACGCCGTCACCCACGCCGGACTCGCCGCCGAGACGATCGCCACCATTACGAATCGCGTCCCCGAGCCGGCGCTGCGTGAGACCTTCCTGAACTGGGCGCCGGTGAACGAAGCCCAGGCCCTGCTCGACCGCCTGCGCCGCGGCTAACCCGAGCGCGCGCGCGACCACAGCGCGCGGGCTGCCACCGTCGCCTCGCGCCGGATCTCGTCCTCGTCCACCAGCGTGGCGCGGCCCCCCTCCACGACGACGCGCCCATCGACGATGACGACCTCCACGTCCCGTCCCTGCGCCGCGTGGACCAGATTGCCGAGCGCGCTCGTGCACGGCGTCAGATGCGGGCGCCGGAAGTCGACGACGACCAGGTCGGCCTTCTTGCCGACGGTCAGTGATCCGAGATCGTCGCCAAGCCCCATCGCGATCGCGCCCTCGCGTGTGGCCATCGCGAGCGCCGTCTCCGGCTGCCAGTCGTCGGTGACGTGGCCCTCCTGGACGCGCGCCATCGCGAGCGCCCAGCGCATCACCTCGATCATGTCGGCGTGCATGTTGTCGGTGCCGAGCGCCAGGCGGGCGCCGGCCCGCCGAAGCTTGGGCGTGGCGGCGATCATCCCGCCGGTCGCGTTGCCCTTCGGCACGTGGGCCACGGTGACGCCGGCGCGGCCGACACGCGCGACGTCGGCGTCGTCGAGGAAGATGCAGTGAGCAGCAATGAGCCGGTCGTCGAGCAGCCCGGTGTCGTCGAGCAGCTCGGCGGGATGGCGCCCGCTCCGCGCTCGAACGCGCTCGACCTCGATCCGGCTCTGGGCCAGATGCGTGTTGACGCGCAGGCCGTGACGACGGCTGGCGTCGGCCACGCGCCGGAGCAGCGAGTCCGAGCACGTGTCGGGTGCATGCGGTGAGAGCTGGACGCCGATGCGACCGTCGGCCTCGCCCTGCCAGCGCTCGGCCAGCGCGAGCGCAGCCCCGAGCGTCTCGTCGCCGATCTTTGCGTCGTGCTCCCAGCGGCCGTCGGCGACCTTCGTGAAATCCACGTCGTGGATTCGGCCGCACGTCACCACGCGCCCACCGATCTCCGCCATGGCGGAGACGGTCACGTCGGCATGGACATAGGTGTCGTTGATCAGGGTGGAGCCGAAGAGCAACGCCTCCAGCGCGCCGAGCCGGGCCAGCGCACGCGCCTCGTCCGGTCTGACGTCGCTGCCCTTGGGCACGCCCGGCGTGTAGGCGGGGGCGAAGCCCATGTCCTCGGCCATACCGCGGCACATCGTCAGGATCGCGTGCGTGTGGACGTTGACGAAGCCCGGCGTGACAACTCGGCCGGGCAGCGTCAGCGTGCGCGCGGCAGTGACGTCGCGGGGAACTTCGGACGCCGACGTCACCACGGCCAGGCGGTGATCGCGAATCGCGATCACGGCGTCTTCGATCAGGGGTCGCGCCGGATCGACGGTCAGCGCGGTGACCTCGCGGAGCACGAGATCGTAGCCGGTGGCGCTCATCGCAGAAGCCGCGAGAGAAAGCGCCGCGTCCGCTCCTCGCGCGGCGTGGAGAAGAATGGCTCGGGTGGCGCCTCCTCGATGAACGCGCCGGCGTCCATGAAGATCACGCGGTCGGCCACCTGGCGCGCGAAACCCATCTCGTGCGTGACGACGACCATCGTCATCCGCTCCTGGGCCAGTCCCTTCATCACGTCCAGGACCTCGCCCACGAGCTCCGGATCGAGCGCAGACGTCGGCTCGTCGAAGAGCATCAGCTCGGGAGTCATGGCCAGACAGCGGGCGATGGCGACGCGTTGCTGCTGGCCTCCCGAGAGCTGGGCCGGGCGCTTTTGGAGGTGCTCGGCGAGGAAGACGCGCTCGAGCTGGCCGGCCGCGATCCGGCGCGCCTCGGCCAGCGGGCGACCGAGCACGCGGTGAGGCCCGATGGCCACGTTGTCGAGGGCCGACAGGTGATTGAAGAGGTTGAAGCGCTGGAAGACGAAGCCGATGCGCCGGCGCTGGCTCGCCAGCTCGCTCTCGGTGAACGGCCGCCACCGTCCGTCACGCATCTGGCCGCCGATCGGCTCGTCCCGAAGGACCACGGACCCGGCCGTGGGCGCTTCGAGCCGGTTGATGCAGCGCAGGAAGGTCGTCTTGCCACAGCCGGAGGGGCCGATGATCACGACGATCTCACCCTCGGCGATCGTCAGCGAGCAGCCGGCCACGGCCACCCGATCGCCGAAGCGCTTGGTGAGCCCCTCGACCTTCAGCAGTGTCGGCGCCACGGGTCCGCGCGTCGTCAGGCGACGTGCAAGCGCCGCTCGAGGGCGCGCGAGAGCCAGGCCAGCGCCGAGATGAGCACGTAGTAGTAGATCGCGATGAGCGCGTAGATCTCGAATGGCACGAAGTGGACGGAGATGATCGCCTGGCCCGCCCGCGTGAGCTCGTACACCGAGATCACCGACAGGAGCGACGAGCCCTTCACGAGCGTGATCAGCTCGTTGGTGAGCGGCGGCAGGACCGGCCGGAAGATCTGGGGCAGGAGGATGAAGACCAGCACCTGGCGGGGCGTCATGCCGATCGAGCGCGCGGCTTCCGTCTGGCCGCGGTCGATGGCCTCGATGTTGGCCCGCACGATCTCGGCGATGAACCCGGCGGCGTTGAAGGAGAGCGCGACGACGCCCGCCCAGAACTCCGAGAGGTTGATCCCGACGACGGGCAGCGCGAAGTAGACGAGGAAGACCTGGACCAGCAGCGGCGTGCCGCGGACGAAATCGACGTAGCCCCTGACGAACCAGCGAATCGGCGGCAGGCCGCTGAACGAGCCGAGCCCGAGGAGGAACCCGGCCACCGTCCCGAAGACGATGGCCAGGACGGAGATCTTCACGGTGGCCACCACGCCCTGGGCCAGGAGCGGGATGGCCTCCCGGATGATGGACCAGTCGAGCGTCACGCGGCGATCAGAGCGCGGGCACCTTGTCGGCGAGATTCATGCGGAAGCCGAACCACTTCTCCTGCAGCTTGCCGAGCGTGTCGTCGGCGCGCAGCTTGCGGATCTGCTCGTTGAGGAACTCGACGACCTCGGTGTCCTCCTTGCGGCACGCGATGCCGCACCAGTTGTCGGCACCGAGGCCCTTGACCATCGCGTACTTTCCGGGCGCGTCGCGCAGCACCATGGCGAGCGTCGGCACCGTGTTGTAGACGGCGTCCACCTTGCCCTGGGCCAGCGCGATGTACGCCGACGGATGGTCGTTGAACACCTTGACCTCGGCGAAGCCGTTGCCGGTGCGCGCCTTCACCTCGTCGCTCTGCTTCTTGGCCAGGATCTCGCCGGGCGAGCCGAGCTTGATGCCGACGACCTTCTTGGCCAGATCGTCGAGCTTCGTGATCGATGAGGCGTCGCCGGCGCGAACGAGCAGCGCTTGCGAGGCCTCGCCGTAGGGAATGGTGAAGGCCACGCGCTGGATGCGCTCGGCCGTATAGGTCATCGCGCTCATGATGACGTCGAACTTCTTGGCGTAGAGCGACGGGATCACGCCGGCCCAGGCGGTGTCGATGAAGTCGGGCTTCACGCCGAGGCTCTTGCAGAAGATCTCGGCGAAGTCCACGTCGTAACCGACGATCTGGCCGTCCTTGCGGAACGTGAACGGCACGTAGGCCGCTTCCACGCCGATGCGCAGCTTGCCCGATCCCTTGATGTCGCCGAGCGTGAGCCCGGACGCGGTCGCCATCCGTGGCCGGCCGCACACGCCCGCCAGGCCCACCGCCGTGATGGAAAGGAACCGTCGCCTGTGCATAGATCCTCCGGGCGCAGGAAGCGCGCCCGCATTCTACTACTCGGCGACGGTGACTCGGAGGACCTCCTCGACAGTGGTCGTGCCTTCCAGGACCTTGAGGAGACCGGCCTGACGCAGCGACTTCATGCCCTGGGCCTGCGCCATCGCTCGGATGTCGGTGACCGGCGCGTTCTTGAGAATGAGATCGCGGATCTCCTGGCTGGCCGGCATCACCTCGTAGATGGCCACCCGGCCCTTCATCCCGGTGAAGTTGCACGCCGCGCAGCCCCGGCCCTTGTAGAACTGCGTCCGGCCCACGCCGGTGAGCACGTGGCCGTAGGGCAGCAGCGAGTCCTCGTTCACCTCGTACGGCTCCTTGCAGTCCTTGCAGACCTTCCGTCCCAGCCGCTGCGCCATCACCAGCAGCAGCGACGAGGCGACCAGGAACGGCGGGATGCCCATGTCGATGAGCCGGGCGATCGTCGACGGTGAGTCGTTGGTGTGCAGCGTCGAGAAGACCAGGTGGCCGGTGAGCGCGGCCCGGATCGAGATCTGCGCCGTCTCCAGATCGCGCGTCTCGCCGACCAGGATCACGTCCGGGTCCTGGCGCAGGAAGGCCCGCAGCGCCGAGGCGAACGTGCGGCCGATGCCGTCGTTGATTTGAACTTGATTAACTCCCTTCAGGTTGTATTCGACAGGATCTTCGGCCGTCATAATATTGTGCTCGGGCGAGTTGATCGTGTGAATGGCCGAGTAGAGCGTCGTCGTCTTGCCCGAGCCCGTCGGCCCCGTGATCAAGACCATCCCGTAGGGCTGCCGGATCACCTTTTCGAAGTGCTCGAGCGCCCCCGGATCGAAGCCGAGCTTGGTCAGATCGAGCTGCAGGGCGTCCTTGTCGAGGATTCGGAGGACGGCCTTCTCCCCGAAGATGGTCGGCAGGACCGACACCCGGAAGTCGATCTCTCGCGTGTTGTAGCGCAGTTTGATGCGGCCGTCCTGGGGCAGCCGGCGCTCGGCGATGTCGAGATTCGACATGATCTTGATACGCGACGTGATGGCCGCCTCCAGCCGCTTCGGCGGCGACAGCATCTCGTGCAGCACGCCGTCGATGCGGAACCGGATGCGGAAGACCTTCTCGTAGGGCTCCCAGTGGATGTCGCTGGCGCCCTTCTGGATGGCGTCGACCAGCACCATGTTGACGAGCTTCACCACCGGCGCCTCGTCGGCCGACTCCTTCAGCTCGAAGACGTCCATCTTCGTGCCGTCGTCGTCGCCCACGACCTCCACGCCCTCGAGGTCGCTCGAGATCGTGTTCATCGCCTCCGCCATCGACCCGGCGCCACTCTCGTAATACTTCTCGATGGCCTCGCGGATCGCGCCCTGGGCGGCCACCACCGGCAGCACGCGCAGGCCCGTGATGAAGGTGACGTGGTCGATGGCGTGCACGTTGACCGGATCGGCCATGGCGACCGTCAGGCTGTCGCCGTCGCGCTGGATCGGCAGCAGATCGTAGCGCCGCGCGATGCCGCCCGGGAGGAGCTGGATGACGCTCGACTCCACGTTGACCGAGGACAGCGTGATCGACGGGACGCCGTACTGCTGGGAGAGGAAGCCCGCGAGCTGATCCTCGTTGATGAAGTGCATCCGCACGAGGATCGAGCCGAGCTTCTCGGTCGAGCCTTTCTGCTTGCGCAGCGCCTGGGCGAGCTGATCGCGCGTGATGAGGCCGCCCGCCACCAGGAGGTCGCCGAGCGGCATCAGGCGTGCGCGCGGCTCCGATCGCACGGCCACCGGCTTGACCGGCGGCTTCGCCGGCACCTTGCTGGCCGGCGACGCCGTCCTCACCGCCGTCGGCACCGCCGGGGCCGCGGGGGCCGGCGCGGGCGATGGCGCCGTTGCGGTGGCGGTCGCCGCGGTCGGGTTGCGACGGGCCCGCACCAGGCGAGCGGTGACGCTCGCGAGCTTCTCGCGCTCACCGAGCTTGACGTAAATTTCTGCGAGGGCCTCGAGGGCGCTCACGTCGGCCGGATTGGCCTCGGTGATCATCTCGAAGACCTCGGCCGTCTGGCCGAGCTCGCGCCGCTGGTCAGGGGTCAGGTCGGGCATGAGCGATTAGGGCAGACGCGGCTCCCACGATGGCCGCACCTCCCCGGGCCGGAGCGGCGTGGCGAATTCACCCGTCCGCTTGGGACGGCTGCGCGTCTCGGCGAGCACCGCGGCGACACCCTTGCCCGCCTCCTTGGCGAACAACCGCACCATGCCCACCGTCGTGCGCTCGTCGAAGATGGCGAGCAGGATCGCCTCCTCGTCCACCGTCGAGACGTGGATGGATTGCTTGATGCCCTCGTGGAAGAGGACCGTGAACTCGGTCTCACCGAGGAGCTGGGCCATGGCGCTGGTCGAGCTGAACGCGGCCGCGGCGAGGGCAGAGATGGAGACGGTGTCGAGCGCTCGGGCCACGCCGTCCATGGCGAGGAGCTGGCCACTCCGGTCGATGAGCAGCGCCTCGATCGCGGCCGACTCGCTCAGGAACCGCTGGAGGATCTCGCGGATCCGTGTCGCATCGTTTTCCTGGATGACCATGTCTCGCACCTTCGTCATCTTGCCCCCTTCCCGCCGTCGCCGAACTCGCCGGCGAGGACCATGCGTGACACCGTGTTGAGGGTGTCGAAGACACCCTTGCCTTCGACCGCGACCGCCTCGAAGAAGGGCACCCGCCGGGCCCTTCGATTGAGCAGGTACTCGAGGTAGTCGATCGGCGCGATGTTCGGCAGGTCGCGCTTGTTGTACTGGATGACGTACGGAATCTCGTCGAGCGAGGACTGATACCGCTGCAGGTTCTCGTCGAGGTTCTTCAGGCTCTCGACGTTCTCGGGCAAGCGCTCGTACTGCGAGTCGGCCACGAACACGACGGCGTCGACGCCGCGCAGGACGAGCCGCCGCGTCATGTCGTAGTGGACCTGGCCGGGGACCGTGTAGAGCTGGAAGCGCGTCTCGAAGCCACGGACCGCGAGCGCCGACACGGGCAGGAAGTCGAAGAAGATGGTGCGGTCGTCGCCGGTGGCGAGCGACACCATGTTGCCCTTGTTGGTGTGGGGCAACGACTTGTGGACGTACTGGAGGTTGGCCGTCTTCCCGGCCACACCCGGGCCGTAGTACACGACCTTGAAGTTGATGACCTTCTCGGCGTGATTGATGATCGACACGCCCGCCTCCTCAGCGCGCTCCCAGTCGCGTCACCGCGCGCTCGAGCTCCAGGCGGGCCAGCCCCAGGCGATCCACCGGGCCGCCGCCGGCGACGAGGAGCGCGGCGGCGCCGCGCCCGGCGTCGACTTCTCGCACCACGAGTCGGTCCTCACCCATGCGCAGGATGAAGGACTCGAGCGGGCCCAGTGCGCTGCCGCGCATCGCCTCGCGCAGGGCGCGCGCATAGTGAGCGAGCGGCCGCGCCGCCAGCCCTGGCGCCAGGAACATGTAACAGATCAGCGACGATGAGCGGTCCTGGAGCACCGTGGGCACCACTTTCCCGAAGGCCCGGAAGGATTCGCCGAGCGTACGGACGTGGGACGGCACGGTGGTGTCGCGCAGGTCGTCACCACCGTCGCCGTATCCATTCATCGAGCTCGAGCGTCGGCCGTTCAACGCCCCGGCTTCGACCGCTCGCAGCGCCACGCGCTCGAGATAGGCCAGCGGCGCGCCCGGAGCGACGGCCACGGCCAGCAGCGGCGCCGACTCGGCCAGCACACCGAGGGGGGTCAGCACGATCGCGCCCTGAGCGCCTCGAACCGTCGCTTGCGAGGCCGGCGCGGGCAAGCGTCGATCGTCGAGGAGTGGCGCCAGCATCGCCGCGCTCTCCACCACCGCGTCGGCGGCCAGCTCGGGCGACGCCACGCTGAGCACGGTCAGGCGGCCCACCCGCTGCTCCTGGACCTCGAGCGCGCTCAGGATCGGCTTCAACAACGCAGCGACACGGCTCGGCTCGGCGCGCCGGCGACGCTCGATGAAGGGCGCCGACACGCGCGGCGGCTCCAGCTCTTGCTCGGCGACCGGCACGACCTCGCGCTCGGTAGCGGCGGCGAACCGAACGCGCTCGGGCTCCGGCTCGCCTTCCACTTCGTTCTCGACGACGACCTCACGTTCGGCCGCGCCGATCGGGTCGGACATCACCGGCTCAGGCTCGGGCTCGGGCTCCGGCTCCGCAGCCGGCTCTCGCTCGAGAGCAGCCTCCCGCTCGACGACCGGCGCGTGCTCGAAGCTCGGCGCTCGCTCGACCAGCGGTGTTCGCTCGATGACCGGTGCTCGCTCGAGCACCGGCTCGCGCTCGACGGCGGGCTCGACCGAGACGGCCGGCTCTTCAAGCTCGGGCTCGGGGGCTCGGGTAACGTCGAAGCGCTCGATGGTGAGGGACCGCGCCACCTCGGCGACCGGCGCGGCCGGGCGCTCCTCGGACGGCGGCGGCACGTGGGGCTGGAACGGCGGCGGAAAGTCCTCGATGCCGCGCACGTCGACGATGGGAGAGGACAGCGCGAAGGCGTCGCCGGGTAGCTGACGGATCACCTCGTCGAGCGGGAGGGTCAACGCCCCTTCCGGGAGCCGAGCCGCGATGTCAGCGTCGGACACCGTCACCGCCTGGCGCGGGAACTGCTCGGCGACCACGCTCCACTGCACGCGGGCTCGACCCTCGGCGAGCTGCGGCCCCAGCAGGCGGCGTGGAACGAGGAGATGGCCGGGCTCGAGCAGGTTCGCGCCGAGACGATCGAGCGGCAGGCGAAACGCGTCAGCAGGAAGCTGACCCGCGATGCGCTCGAACGAGATGCGCACCATCTCCTCCGCCGGCTCCGAGTGCGGCGGTCGAGACGCCTGGGCCGGCGTGACGGTGGCCTCTTCGCGTCGTGGCCCTTCCTGCCGCTGAACGGGTTGAGGCGCCGGCGGTGTGACGTGCGGCGGCGGAACTGGAGACGGCGTGGAGACTGGTGGCGTGGAGACTGGCGGCGGCGTGGCAACCGGCGACTTCGCGACGATCGGTGGCGGCGTGACGACGGAAGGAGGAATGACGGCGGGCGGCGTGACCGCAGGCGCGGGCGGCCGCGGCGGCACGATTTCGGCCTTCACGGAATGTGGGGGCGACGCTGGCGCGACCAGCGGTGGCGGCGCCGACGCGACTGGTGCCGACAGGAGAACAGGCGCTGGTGCAGGCACCGGGCGGGGCGCGGGTGCGTGAACGGTCGCATGTGCAGGTGAGCGCATCGCTTCGGGTGCACGCTCCTCCGCCCGGTGAGGGCGCTCCTGGGAGCGCTTGCTCTTCTCCTTTCGCGACCGCGGCCGGGATACCGCGAGCGGCGCCAGGCTCGTCGCGACGGCGAACATCTGTAAGCCGACCAGCGGCGGCAGATCGATCACGCTGAGCCCCACCGCGCGCTCGGCGGCTATGCCCATGACCTGCACCAGCACGGCCGCGGTGGCGATCACCAGCATCACGTGGAGCGCGCAGCGACCGACGAAGATGCCGAGCGCGCGGAGGCCCACACGACGAACGAGCGCCGTCAGGGCCAGGAAGAGATAGAAGCCGAGGGGCGCGACGAGCGCGTGCATCGGAGTCAACGTGAGCGGCGTTCCCGCGAGTTGCCACAGATCGTACTTCACGACCGCGTACGCACCGCCGCCATAGACCACCAGGCCGAACAGGAGGGACGAGAACACCGACCCGCGCGCGGCCATCAGAGGGCCCGCTCCAGGTCGGGCAATGCCTTCCTGACGACGTAACGCGCCTTGCCGAGGGCGGAGGCGTCGGCCACGACCACGGCGAGGAGCGCCGAGCGGCCGACGGCGTGCAAGAGCAACATGCCGTGCTGATATTCGAGAATCATTCCGAGCAGCCCCCCTTGGGCGAGATCGCGGCCGATCCCGTGTGACGACTCCGCGACGCACGCGCTGAGCGCGGCGGCGACCTCGGCATCCAGAGCGTGGTCACCGGCCGACTCGATGAGGAACCCCTCGCGATCGGCGAGCGCGGCCAGTCGCACGCCGGGCGTGGTGCACAATGATTCGAGCCGCGACTTCAAATCGTCTCCAGAGAATTCCTCACTGACCTCGAGCGCCGCGATCGGCTCCGCCGCGGCCCGACTGGCCGCCGCGCGCGGTGGTTGCTGCGCGACCGGCGGCGGGGGTGGAGGCGGAGCGGGTGGCGGTGGCGCGGTCGACGGCGTCGGCGCGCGCTCGGGCACCGGGGGAGGCGCCACGCTCGCGCGGGGCGCGGGCGGCGCCGGCGACGCCGGAGCGGCGGTGATCACCCGCGAGCCGAGCAGGCCCTCGATCTTCCGCACCAGCTCCTCGGCCGCGAACGGCTTGAACATGACGTCGTTGGACTGCACCTCGGCCGCGCGCGCCAGCACCGTGCTGTTCACCACGCCCGAGATCAGGAGTACCGGGATCCGCGCCACCGCCGGGTGCGCGCGCACGAACTCGCAGACCTTGTATCCGTCCTTGTCGGGCAGGATCACGTCGCAGACGACGATGTCGGGCCGCTCCTGCTCGATCCGCTCCATCGCCTCGGTGCCGGTGGCCGCGGACAGGACCTCGACGCCTCGCCCCGTCAGCGCCTTTTCGACCACCTTTCGCACGCTGAGGCTGTCGTCCACGACCAGGACCTTCGGCATGATCGCCTCCTCCTAGTTGCTCGACACGCCGGCGGCGGTGTCGGCCCGGCCCTCGTCGATGCCGGCCGCGGTGCTGAGGAGCAGCGACTCCACGCTGCGCTCGATCGTCCGCTGGAATGAGGTGGCCGCCTCCATCGGGTTGAAGAAAAATGTCCCGCCCGGCGCGCGATGCGACGTCACCACCAGCGCGGTGAACGCCGGCTCGCCGACGAGGTGTCCGAACTCCGCGTGGACGATGCGTCCGCGGTCGAACACCACCGTGCCTTCCCCGGAGGCCAGCGCGAGGACCAGATGCCCGGTCTTGCCGCCGAGCGCGATGGCCTGGGCCACCTCGGCCAGGTCCATGACGTCGAGCGAGCCGCGCAGCCCCTCGGGCGCCGCCGCCACTGCCACCGGCACCGGCTCGGACTCGGACTCGGGGATCGTGCGCGCGGCCAGGAGGCTCCTGACCTCGGTCACGATCGTCTCCGGCGAGAACGCGCCGACGAGGATCCGGTCGGCGCCACCCTCGTCGAACGCTCCCGCCGGCACCTCGTCCTCGGCGTCGGCCAGCACGACGAAGAGAATTCCCGTGAACTCGGGGTCGCTCCGCACGATGCCGCAGAGCTCGTAGCCGTCGATGTCGTGGATGCGCGCCCGGCTCACGATGAGATCGGGGCGGTCGCGCTCGAGCATCGTCAGCGCGAACGAGCCGCTGACCACCGCGGACACGTCGGTGAGCCCCGCCACGGCGAGCGCCTTCTGCAGGGCGGCCACGGTGCCGCGATCGGGATCAATGAGCAGCAGCCGCGCCATCGCCCGCCGCCAGCGTCGAGACGTCCACGAAGGTGACACCCTCGGGCACCCGCGAGCCGCCGGGCGGGCCGAATTCCAGCACGGAGTCGATCGGCACTCCGATGTCGGCCCCACCGCTTCGAGTGAACAGACAGAGGAATGGCGGCAGGCCGGTGGCGCCGTCGCCCAGTCGACGACGCAGATCCACGAGCGGCACGATGCGGCCACGATGCACGGCGACGCCGAGGATCGCCGGGTCGTCGCAGGGTACCGGGGTCACCATGGAGATCCGCGCGATCTCCGCCACCTCGGCCCCGTTTACGGCCACGCGTCGATCGCCGAGGGCGACGACCATGAGCGCGCGGGGATCGGCCGCCGCCGTCATACCGCCACCTGCCTCGGCCAGGCGCGGGCGAGCAACCCGCGGGGCGCGATCACGACGACGACGCGGTCGTCGAGCAGGGCCAGCCCCTCGAAGTGCACGCGCTCCTGGCCGCGGAACACCGGCGGCAACGCCGTGAGGGCACGCTGATCCAGGCGGGCCGGCGTCCCCACGGCGTCGACGACGAGCGCCGCCGTCCGGCCGGCCCCGTCGTCCATGAGCAGCACGCGCCCGGTCCGCGGCCCTGCCGGCAAGCGAAAGATGCTCCGGAGGTCGATCACCGGGAACGTGGCCCCGTCGAAGGCGATGGATCGTCCCGCCTCGCGTCCGGCCGGGAACAGATGCCGCACGCGGGCCGCGTCGATCGCGTAGTCCACGCACGCCACCGTGAACAGCGCCACGCTGCGCGTGCTGCCCGGTCCACCGTCGCCAGCGCTGCGGCCCCAGTCAAACGGCACGCCGGCCTCGCGTGACCGCACGCACGATGTCGTCGACATAGCCGTTGAGCGTCGGGGGAATGTCGTCGAGCGGGAGCACGGCGTTCGCCGCGCCCGCCTCGGCGGCCGCCCGCGGCATGCCGAACACGACCGACGTCGCCTCGTCCTGGGCGATGATGAGCCCGCCCGCTCGGCGGATCGCTCGCGCGCCAGCCGCACCGTCGCGGCCCATGCCCGTGAGGATCACGCCGATGCTGCGCGCGCCCACTCTCCGCGCCATCGACATCATCGCGAGGTCGGCCGACGGGCACTCGCTGTCGCGCGTCGGCGGCGCGTGGAGCACGACGCGCCCGCCCGGGGCCAGCGTCAGGTGATGCGAGCCGGGGCACACGTAGACGACGCCTCGCTCGATCCAGTCGCCGTGAACGGCCTCCTTCACCCGCAGGGCGCACCGACCGGCCAGCTCACCAGCGAAGGCGGTGGTGTACGGCGCCGGCATGTGCTGGACGATCAGCACGGCGGCCGGGAAGTCGCCGCCCAGCCGGGGAACCAGCGAGAGCAGCGCGGCCGGGCCGCCGGTCGACGCCGCCATGAGCACGCAGGGCGTTGCCTCCCAGTGCCGTCGGTCCTCGTTCGGTGGCTCACTCGACGTGGCGACAACCGCGGAGGGTGGCGCAGCCGTCGCTCGACTCGCCGTTCTCACGGGACGGACGCGCGACGCCATGCGGACCTTGCTGACGATCTCGTCGCGGAGGGCCTCGAGACCGAGATCGACGGTGAACGAGGGCTTGGCGACGAAGTCGACCGCCCCCAGCTCGAGCGCCCGGATGGCGGCCGACGAGTCGCGCCGGGTGTACGCGCTGATCATCACGATGGGCGTCGGCCGCTCGCTCATGATCCGCTCGACGGCGGACAGGCCGTCGGCGCGCGGCATGTCGACGTCCATCGTGACCACGTCAGGGCGGAGGGCCGACACGGCGTCCACGGCCTCCAGGCCGTCGGCGGCCGATCCCACGACCTCGATGTCGGGATCGCGGCTCAGGATCGTGTTGATCACGCCGCGCATGAAACGTGAGTCCTCGACGACGAGCACGCGGATCATGGCGCCGTCTCCAGCGCCGACGCGGCGACGAGAGCGTCGACGAGCCGGACGAGCGTGTGCTCGTCCACGGGCTTGGTGACGTAGTGACTGACCCCGAGCTCGCGCGCCAGCGCCGCGTGCTTTTCGCCCGCCCGCGTCGTCAGCACGACGACCGGCACGTCGCGCATACCCGGGCGGCGCCGGATGTCGCGGATGAGCTCGTAGCCGTTCAGGCGGGGCATCTCGAGGTCGGTGACGAGGACGTCCACCTCGAGCTCGCCGAGCCGCTGGAGCGCCTCGAGGCCGTCGTTGGCCGTGACGACGGAGAAGCCGCCGCGCTGGAGCATCTGGCCGACGAACTTGCGGATGCTGATCGAGTCGTCGACAAGGAGGACCCTCCGCCCGTCGACCACCGGCCGCGCCGGGGGCGCGATCTCCTCGGCGGTCACGTCGGCGCCGGCGGAGTGGTCGGCCAGACGCGTGGCATCGAGCAGCAGGATCACCCGGCCCTCGCCCGAGATCGTGGCGCCCGAATACGGCCCGACGCCTTCGAGGAACGCGCCCAGGCTCTTGATCACGATCTCTTCCTTCCCGAGCAGCTCGTCCACGGCGACCGCCAACCGCTTGCGTCCAGCCCGCAGCACGAGCACCGGAACGGCCGTGGGCTCGGAGCCGCGCGGCAGCCCGAGCACATCGGGCAGGCGGATGAAGTCGACGGGCTGGCCTTCGACGACGACGGTCGGGGTCTCGTCGATCGGCCGGACGTCGTCGGACCGGACCCGCATGACGAGCTGCACGGCCGAGACGGGAATCGCCAGCACCTCGCCGCCGACCTTGACGAGGAAGACGTCGGCGATCGCGATGGTCAGCGGCAGCTTGATCGTGAAGCGGGTCCCCGTCCCGACCTCGGTGTCGACCTCGATGTCGCCGCCGACCCTGGTCACGTTGGTCCGCACCACGTCCATGCCGACGCCGCGACCCGCCGCCGTCGTGACGCTCGCCGCGGTGCTGAACCCGGGCAGGAAGATGAGGTCGAGGAGCTCGCGGCGGCCCATCGAGGAGGCCGCTTCGGCGTCCACGAAGCCGCGCTCGACGGCCGAGGCCCTGAGATGGTCGCCGTCGATGCCACGGCCGTCGTCGGCCACCTCCACGTACACCGCGCCGCTCTTGTGATAGGCGCGCAGACGCACCGTTCCCGCGGCCGGCTTGCCCCGCGCGAGGCGCTCGTCCTCGGGCTCGACGCCGTGGGTGATCGCGTTCTGGATCAGGTGCAGCAGCGGATCGGCGATCTGCTCGATGATGGTGTTGTCCATCTCGACCGTCTCGCCGCTGACCTCGAGGGTGACGGCCTTGCCGGCGAGGCGGGCCGCCTGGCGAACCTGACGCGAGACGCGCGTGAACAGGCGCCCGACCGGCACCATCCGGGCTCGCGTGATCTGGCGCCGCAGATCGCCGGTGAGGCGCTGGACCTGACCGGTGTCGTCGCGCACGGTTCGCACGACGGCGGCAAGCTGGGCCTGGATCTCGGAGACGTCGCTCGAGATCTCGCCGACGCTGCGGGCCAGGATGTTGAAGTCGTCGTACCGATCGAACTCGAGCTCATCGAACCCGGGCGGACCTCCGGCCACCCTCACCTCGTCGATCCGTGGGTCCAGGTACTTGCGCTCGAAGTCGCGCACGACGGCCGTCATGCGCGACTGGCTGAAGACGAGGAGCTCGTTCACGCGCTCGAACTGGCTCAGCCGGCGCTCGAGGCGGCTGCGCGCGATCACCAGCTCGCCGACGAGATTCATGAGGGCGTCGAGCCGGTCGAGGTGGACCCGGATACTGGGACGGATGATCGGCCGGGGCTCGGCGGCGTCTTCTTCGACCGTCATGTCGTCGGCGGGAATCGGCGCGAGTGGAAGGGGTGTCAGCGCAGTCGCGGCCGGCGCGAGCGCCGTCGGCTCGGCGGGAATCGGCAGCGCGTCGAATAGACGCCTGGCCTGCTCGACCAGCATGTCGAGCTCGGTCGGCGCACCTTCCGCCGACGCCAGCATCGCGCGCAGGGCGTCGGTCCCCGCGAAGACCGCCTCGATGACGGCCGGGGTCAGCTCGATCTGCGACTCGCGGACGGCGCCGAGCAGGTCCTCGATCCGATGAGCGAGGTCGCCGACGACTCGGCAGCCTACCGTGTACGCGGCGCCCTTCAGCGTGTGGACGGCACGAAAGAGCGCGGCCAGCTCGGCGTCGCTGGCGCCAGCGCGCTCGAGCTTCAGCAGCGACGCGGTCATGGCGTCGAGGTGCTCGGCCGCCTCGGGGCCGAAGTACTCGAGGACGTCGGGGTTCTCGGCGAAGAAGCTCGCCAGCTCACCGAGCCGTGGCTCCTCGACGGGAGCCGCCGGCGTCGGTGTGTGCGTGGTGGCCGTGGCCATCAGGGTGGCGGTGTCCTCGTCCCCGCCCGCCGCGATGGCGTCCAGCGCCACTTTGAGATCGGCGATCAGATCGTCGAGGACCGCGGCCGCCTGAAGGCGTTCGGCCGCGGGCGCCGGGGCCGACGTCTGGACGATCGTTTCCATCGTGGAGGCGATGGCCGAGACGCCGGGAAAGCCGTTGAGCGCCGCCGCACCCCTGAGACGGTGGGTGAGCACCAGGAGGGGCTCGACACGGCCCTCGGCCACGAGCGCCGGCGCGTGGTCCTCGATCTCGCCGAGCGTGTCCCAGGCCTCCATGAGGAACACGCTGACGAGAAACTGGCGATCGGGGACTGCGTTCACGCAGGGATCCTCTGGAACATGACGCCGGACGGGCGGTGAATCGCGCGGAAGTTGTCGACGGGAGGCGTCACGCCCTCGGCGTGGCCGAGGAAGAGATAGCCGCCGCGGCGAAGCGCCGCGGTGAGCCGGGTGAGGATCTGGTCCTTGGTCGGACGCATGAAGTACAAGCAGACGTTGCAGCAGAAGATGGCGTCGAACTTTCCGAGATAGAGCTCGCGCCGGATGTCGTGGCGGAGGAAGCGCACCATCGCGCGCAGCTCGGGCCGCACGGTGAAGGCCGGTCCTTCCGGCTCGAAGTAGCGCTCGAGATAGAGCGGAGGCACGCTGGCCACCGACAGTGGCCCGTAGACGCCACGGCGGGCCGCGGCGAGCGCCGCCCTTCCGACGTCCACGCCGAGGATCTCGACCTGGCGATGCGCATCGCCGCCGAGGTTCTCGCGGGCGGTCATCGCCAGCGAGTACGCTTCCTGTCCCGTCGAGCAACCGACCGAGAGGATCCGCAGGCGCGTCGCGCCCGCTGCGAGGGAATCGGGCAGCACCACGTCGCTGAGCAGCGCGTGGTGGCCGGGATAGCGGAAGAAACACGTCTCGTGCACCTGGAGCGCTTCGTCCAGGGCTTCGCCGACACGGTCGTCGTTGCCGGCCGAGGCCTCCAGCTCGCTCAGCCAGCTATCCCAGTTGTCCGCGCCGGCCCACGCCATGACGGCGCGGGCGCGGGCTGTGAGGAACGGCAGACGCGTGGACGGAAGCGCCATCCCGGTGCGTCGGGAAATGACCGTGGCCAGTCGCTGCAGCTCTGTAGGAGTGGGCGCCATGGCTGTTCGTCCTTCCCGCTAATTCGCCAGCTTGAAGCGTGTGAGGCTCGTCATCAGTTCCTCCGCGAGCTTGACTACGTGATCCATCGTCTTGCGGGCTTCGACCACGCCCTTCTCGGTCTGCACGGCCACGCCGGCGATGGACTGGACGGCGACGGCCACGCTTTCCACGCCACGCACCTGCTGCTGGGTGGCCAGCGAGATGTCCTGGGCCAGCTCGGCAGACTTCTTAGAGATGTCGCCGATGTCGCGCAGGCTCTCGCCGGTCTGCACCGCGGTGCGATATCCCGACTCGACCTCCTTGGTGCCGTCCTCCATCGCGATCACGGCTTCCTGCGTCTCGGTCTGGATCGTCTTGATCAGCACGACGATGTCCTTGGCGGCCTTGGCCGAGCGCTCGGCCAGCTTGCGCACTTCCTCGGCCACGACGGCGAAGCGCAGGCCGGCTTCACCGGCGCCGGCGGCCTCGATGGCCGCGTTGAGCGCGAGCAGGTTGGTCTGCGACGAGATCTCCTCGATCGTGTTGACGATCTCCGAGATCTCCAGCGAGCGATCGGCCAGGGTCTTGATCTTCTTCGAGATGCTCTGCACCTCGCCGCGGATCCGCTGCATGCCGACCAGGCCGACCTTGACCGCGTCACCGCCCTTCTGCGCGGAATCGAGCGTGAGGCGAGCGGCGCTGGCCGACGCCTCGGCGTTCTCGGCGACCTGACGCACCGAGAGCGTGAGCTCCTCCATCGCGCTCGACACGCCCATCGCCTCGCGCGACTGGGCCTGGGCGCCCGCCGTCATCTGGTCCATGGTCACGATCAGGTCGTTGGCGCTGCCCGAGACCTGGCGGGCCGACTGGCGCACGTCCTTGATGAGTGCGCCGAGCTCGTCGACCATGACGTTGATCGCGTCGACGACGCTGCCCAGGATGTCGGACGTCACGTCGCCACGTTTGCTCAGGTCGCCCTGCGCGATCTCGGTGGCGATGTCGAGGAAGCGGGTGATGTTGCGCTGGAGGTCCTCACGCTTGCGCCGCTCGTCGTCGCGCTCGGCCTCGGTCTGCACCAGCGAGCGGAGCCGGACCACGGTGTCGTTGAACGTGAGGGCGAGCCGGCCAATCTCGTCGCGCGACGCCACCGGCACCAGCTTGGAGAGATCGCCCTGACCGACGCGCTCGGCGATGCGCATGACCTCGCCGATCGGCTTGCTGATCCGGCGGGCGAAGACCACGCCGGCCAGCACGGCGACGACGGCCGCGCCGGCGAAGATGAAGAGCAGCCGCTCACCGGCCCCGGCCGCGGCGGCCTCGATGATCGCCCGGTCCATGCCGACCCGAACGGTCCCGAGCTGGCCGGCCAGGACGGGCACGCCGATGTCGATGATGTG
>Ga0209377_1000331_pt1 | contig 30853 bp, 26 predicted proteins | sample GraSoiAngelo_141_FD_185898 | JGI IMG/M metagenome (GOLD analysis project Ga0209377, IMG submission 185898) | Grasslands soil microbial communities from the Angelo Coastal Reserve, California, USA - 14_0929_12_40cm (SPAdes) (version 2) | ecosystem: Environmental > Terrestrial > Soil > Grasslands ...
CGCGGCGAGCTGGATGCTGGCCTCGACGCGGCCGGCAGTGACCAGGACCTTGCCACGCGTGGTGATCTTGGCGGACGTATAGCGACAGGCACCGTAGTAACACGACAGACCAACCGTGGCAACGCGCGCGACGATTCTGAGCTGCCCCTGACCGTTCAACGCGATGTTCGCGGTGTCCGACGTGTAGTACTCTTTCTCGTTGTTGCCCCATCCGCAGTTGCTCTGCAAGCATCCGTCACCGATGTCGTAGCGCCAGTAGGTGGTGTCGATCGGCGTGCCGGCCGCACCATCGAACTCATCGCTCCACACCAATGTCCACGCCGGCGGAGGCGGTGGAGGCGGTGGAGGCGGTGGGGAGACGACACTGCCCCCCCCACCGGAGGCGCAGCCCAGCAGCGCCCACGACGCTATCGCCGTTACGGCACGCCGCCTAGAGATGCGCAGCACGGCGCCATTGCTCGGCGATGACTGCGTGCCCCGCAGCGGTCGGATGCACGCCGTCCGCCGCCCAATACTGCGGCGGTGCTACGCGGGCTTTCTCGTTGAACACGGTCTGCAGCGGTATGAAGGCGGCCCGAGCACCCGCAGCCACACGCGCCGCGGCCGCGCGCCGCTCATCGAACTCCGGGAACCAGCGCGCATCAACGGCACCGGTGCGCAGGACGAACGGCTCCAGCACGATGAGCTGCAGGTTGGGTATTGCCTGTCGTGTCTGCTGCAGGAGCGCGGTGTACTGGTCTTCGTAGTCCCTGACCGTCCCGGTATACCCGTGATCGAGCTTGTGCCAGAAATCGTTCACGCCGATGAGGATGCTCAACACATCCGGTTTCAAGTCCAGCGTATCGGTCGTCCACCGCTGCTGCAGGTCCGGCACCTTATTCCCGCTGATGCCGCGATTGTAAAACTCCAGACCTTCGGTCGGCCGGGCTGCCAGCACCCCGGACGTAACGAGTAACGGGTACCCGGTGCCCAGTGCGCTCGCGCTGTTCGCCTCGGCCGCGGTGCGGTTGCGACCACAATCGGTGATGGAGTCGCCCTGAAACAGCACCACCTTGGGCTTGGACGACGCAACGGGAGCCGACGTTTGCAGTGGGGATTTCGCGACGCTGAGTGCGGCTGCCGTGGTCGCGATGAATTGACGACGGTCGATTTCGTTCGCCACATTCCCTCCGACGTTCGTGATCGTGGCGTCGCGTGAGCTGCTCACGCGACGCCGCACTCGACGTACAGGACCATCGCCCGCAGGCCGTCCCGCAGTCGCTCAGTCACCGGAAACTCGGTGGCGCCCAGCGTAGCGCGCACCGTCTTGGCCCGGAGCAGCTGAATCAGGTCGTTCGGTGTGATCAGAACGGATACATGCTCCAGCGCGCCGGGAGAGCTCGCCGGCGCGCTGACCGCCATGCCGGGGCCCGCCGTGATGGAATCGGCGTTGTCCAACCGGAAGCGCACGATGCGCTCCTCCGGTGGGCGCGCCGCCGGGCTCAACACCAGAAAGTCCAGCTGCAGATCCGGCAGAGCCGCCGGCGGTCGGGAGGCGGGCTGCATGATAGCCGTGATTCCATTCACGCCATAGCTCGCCGGCACGACGCCCGGCTCCGGCGGCAAGACGACGACGGTCTTGTGCCGGGCGGTGTCGAAAGTCGCTCGCAGCCGATCGACCGGCGGCAGGCTGTCGATTTCGAGCTCCTCCATCGCCGCCGCGCACGCCCTGGACCGAAGCGGAGGGTCGCGGTGTGCTGCCTGGTTCGAGGCGCACGCCGGGAGCACGGCCAGCGCGGTCGCGACGCAGATCAGGCCCCGTCTGACACAGCAGCTGCGAATGGCCACGTCCGTCCTTTCCACGACCACGCACCGAAGCACAGGATTCCCACGACCAACGCACCCAATCCGAAGGCGAGCACGATCATCGGGGTGGTCGCAAAAATGAAAACCCACCCGAGCAAGGCCACCAGACTGGGCAGCGGGTACAGCCACATCCGATATGGCCGCGGCATGTTCGGCTCGCGACGGCGCAACAACGTCACCGCGCCGATTTGACCGATAAACTGCACCAGAATCCGCGTGGTGATGAGGGCATCAATGACCGTGCCCAGGGAGACGAAGCCGGCGAGAATCGACAAGACCCCCAGCACGACCAGCGAGACGTAGGGAAACCCACCGGTTGGGTGGAGCCGCGCGAAAATGCTGAAGAAATACCCGTCCTTTGCCGCCGCGTACGGCACCCGCGAATAGCCCAGCAGCAGGGCGAAGACGGAGCCGAACGCCGTCCACAGGATCATGGCGGTGAAGACGGTCGCGATCCTGGCGCCATAGATCCGTTCCATGAAGATCGAGACCACAAAGTTCGAGTGCGGATGCGACTCCGCCGGAACGAAATCCCGCCACGGCACCACGCCGATGATGGAGAAGTTTATCGCCACGTAGATCAACGCCACCGCGACTGTGCTGAGCAAGATCGAGCGCGGAATGACGCGACCGGGGTTCTGGACTTCATCGCCGATGTAGCAGACGTCGTAATAGCCGAGGTAATCGTAGACGCCGATGCGTGAGGCGGCGCCAACTCCCAGCAAGAAGCCCAGCGAGAAGTTGAATGCGCCCGGTGGGAAGTCGAACGCGACTTTCGGATCGAAATGCGCAGCGCCGGTCAGCACCACGACGATGACGGTGAGGATGGTGCCGATCCAGAGAGTCACCGTGATGGTCGCAATCGATTTGATGCGCCGGTAGAGCAGCGCGATGTTGATCAGGCCGATCACGCTCACGACCAGCAGCATCTCCGAACGTGTCATCCCCTTCCAGATGTAGCCGAGGTACTGCGAGAAGCCGATGTATCCCGACGCGATCTCGAGGGGACCGCTCAGCACGAACTGCCACACGAACAGGAATCCCATGAGCCGGCCAAAGGTCGCGGCGCCGTAGCCGTGGCGCAGATAGCCGAAGGATCCGCCCGAGCCGGGCAGCGCGGCGCCGAGCTCGCTCCACACCATGCCGTCACACATGACGATCACCAGCGCGACGACCCAGCCGAGCATCGCCTGGGGGCCGCCCAGCGCGGACATGAGCAGCGGGATCGTGATGAACGGCCCGATGCCGATCATGTTCGTCATGTTGAGCGCCGTGGCCTGCAACAGGCCAAAGCGGCGCGTCATCGTCGCGGACGGAGGCTGGTTCATGCTGGGTGCGGGAGGGGGGAAGCCGACGGACTCACAGCCGTCCGGCGTGACGCAGCGCTCCGCACGTGACGGCGAGGCTATCGGGCCGTGTCGCGCCGAGCGGCCGACGGGCGTCGACCGCGAGCGTCTCCGTGCTGGTGCGCGCTGCGGCATAGGCATTCTCGCAGTCGCGCCGCTCGAGCAGCTGCATTGGTGCCCGCCGCGCCTGGACGTACCACACGATCAGGCTGATGACGCCCAGAAGCAGCAGGACCTGCCCCGTGCCCCGGCTCTCTTTCAACTGTGGGCTCATGGCCTGGGATTCTTCCACAGATCGATCGGTTTGGCCACGCCCTTCGGCCGGAACGGCAACGTGACCTTCCTGCCCAATCCCGCCGAGGCGTAGGCAGCGTACAGCACTTCCTGCACGACGCGTCCGGTCTCACCGTCGGAAACCGGCGCCTCCTTGCCGCGCACGCAGCGCGCAAAATGCCGCATCTCCTGCGGGAAACCGTAATTCCAGTGCTCTTCGAAAACAGGATACGTCCAACCCTTGGTGGTCGCGGCCTTCTCGACGGCGTAGCCGAATCCGACTTCGGAATAGGTCGGCAGCGCGTTGCCCATGAGCATGTCGGCGTACGTCTGCCCCTTTTCTCCGAACACTTCGATGGAATCGTCCATGCCGCCGGGCCGATTCCAGCTGTTCTCGACCACGCCGATCGCGCCGGTGTCGAATTCGATGATCGTGATCGCTTCGTCCTCTCCTTGCGTGCGATCGCCGTGCACCTGGGTCGTCATGTGCGAGTAGACGCTTTTCACTTTCGGCTTGCCGAGAAACCACCAGCAGAAGGCGATGCCGTGGCAACCCAGGTCCATGACCGCGCCGCCGCCCGACTGGTCGACGTCCCAGAACCAATCGGAATGCGGTCCTGAGTGCTTCTCGCCCTGCTTCACGAGGTGCACGCGACCGAATGCCCCTTCGTCCGCCATTTGCTTCGCCTTCACGTACTTCGGAGCGAAGAACAGCTCCTCGGCGTACAACAACAGGACACCGGCCTTATGGCAGGCGTCGATCATCGCGTCGGCTTCCTCCAGCGTGATGCAAAGCGGCTTCTCGCAGACGACGTGCTTCCCCGCTTTGGCGGCATCGATGGTGATCTGCGCGTGTAGACGATTGGGGGCGGTAATCGAGATGAGCTCGACTTCCCGATTTCGGAGCAGCTCATGGTAGTCCGTGTAGGACGTCGCGATGCCGTGTCGTTGCGCGAAGCCCGCCGCCTGTCCCCTGGTCGGGGACGCGACCGCGATCACCTCACCTTCGTCGGGCATCATCTTCACCGAGTGCGCGATGCAGTCCGCCTGAAAGCGGGAGCCGATGATCCCGATCTTTACTTTGGACATGTGCGGGTCAGGCGTCTTCGGGGAGAACCGATTCTTCGGGCGCGTCCGTCGGGCTCTCGAAGAACAGGTTGTAGCCATCGGGGTCCTTGACCTGAGTCGTCCACATCCCGTTGCCGACCATCGGCCGGGAAGCGTCGAGGCCGCGGCCACGGAATTCGTGATACAGCCTGACGGCATCGTCGCACAAGAAGTTGATCGAGACGCCTACCCCGACCGGGGCGGCCGGCACGTTGCGGTGTTGTCCTTCGCGCCAGAATGCCTGCAGCATCAGCGCCGCGTCGCCGAGCTCGAGCCAACACCACCGCAGCTTCCCCTCGTCGACCCACTGTTTCGTGAGCTTGCAGCCAAGGCCATCGACGTAGAAGCGAAGCGACTCCTCGATGCTGCGTACCCAGAAGAAAGGCACGGCTCGCTGCACATTCGATTGGACATGCGGAGTCGTCATGCGACCGCAATAATAGCCGCCGGTCCGGGACCCGGCGACTCAAGAACATTCTCCGCTAACGAGGAGGCTTGGACAGGAGGCGTTCGGCGAAGTCGAGCCGCTCCTCGACTTCTGCCAACCGTTGCTGCAGGCTGTCGACCGTTCGGCGCAGCTCAGTCACCTCCGCGGTGACGTCGGCGTCCGCGGCCGGCAACTTGCGCCGCGAGACGCCCGTCAATCCCGCGGTGACGACTTTGGCGATCGAGGCGGCGATGATGATGATGCCGACACCCAATGCCCACGAGGGAATCATGAAGTCCATCTGCCGAATCTACATCGGTCGCGCGGACTTGCTCAAAAGTCGGGAATCGGTGGCTTCGGCGGCTCTGGTGAGCGTGGGATTTTCGCCGGTTCCCACGGCTCCGGCGGACGCGGTTTCGGGGGCGTCGGAATTGGCAGTGGCTTTGGTGCGGGTTGAGTCATGGTCTGCTCGAGCCTCAAGGTCTTGGCTGACCGGCCCCGAGAACGGGCTTCTCGCGCGCCTGAGCGAGCAGGCGCTCGGCGAAGTCGACGCGCTCCTGCAGCTCCGCGAGCAGAGCGGACTGGTCGGAGAGCGTGTCTTGCGCCTCCTGCAGCGCCGCATCCTGCTGCTCCAGCCGCAGCTTCAAGTCGGCGAGGTCCTTTGGCGAGGCACCGCGTCCGATGATCGCCTTGCTGATTTCGGTGATCGCGGCGATGCCGATTCCTGCGAGAATGATGATGAAGAGTCCGGTCAGAAAAGACACGACAGGCTCCCCCCCGATAACACAGGACGCGTTAGACGACGCCCTAATCTACGCGAGCGGGTCCATTTCAGTGTCCAGAGACGACACCTGGCTGCACAATGCTGCTACGTATTTCGAGAACCCGAACACAGCCCTGAGATAGAGAAACTGGATGACGCCGCCTGAGACGAGGAAGCTCAGCACGCTGTCCATCGGCCGGGCTCCGACGAGGGCCGGGAACGCGGTGAAGACCAACAGCGCCAACAGCCCGGGGCCAAGACGCACCAGCGCCTCTCCCTTCACTTCTATGGAATCGCCCCTCGACTCCGTCCGGATTGTTCCAGCGCGAACCAGCCATGGAATCCGCGCGCTGCGGTATGGCCGGCGGAACTCGAAGTATGTCCCGTCGCTGTTGGTCACGGTGGATCCACCCGCCGTCAAGGCTCGCTCGAGCAGTATCGAGACCCGCGCTGGGTCCAGATTGGCGTGTGCACGAGGCCTGATGACAGAGACTGTCTCGAAGGACGAAGGGTACGGCATCTATTGCGCCCGCTTGGCCGTCCGCTGCAGGTCCCACCACATCGCGATCGGTCCGACGATCGCCAGCGCGAGAATCGGGGGCGATACGTAGAAGGGGCGCAGCAGCGCCAGCTGGAAGTCGCCGGAAATCCGAATGATGCTCTCGACCAGGGCGACGATCGCCACGACGATCATCCGGCCGCGTCGCGTGCTGACGGTGGTGCGAGGATCGGTCACCATGAAGAAGACGAACAGCTGATACATCGGCCCGGTGATCGGGGCGAGCTCGGCGAGGAGCGGCCCACCGGCAATCAGATTGCGCACGATGGCGAGCACGACAAAGCACGCCACGTACGTCAGCGTCACGTGGAGAACCCGCGCGCGTGACGCGATAATCAGACCGAACGCCCAGATCACCAGGTTGATGCGCAGATCGTTGCCCCATTGATGACTCAGAATCGCGACGCTGTTCGGTGCCGCCAGCACCAGGTACGCGATCGCGAAGTTGCTGGGGTTCCAGAGATGCCGGGTGCGGTAGACAAGGACGTATTTGGACACGATCGCAATGAAGGCGCCGAGCGCAAAGGGCCACAGGATGTTAGCCTGAGGCTTGGTCAGCAGCGCCAGGCTGATGCCCGTGATGTATGCGCTCGCCAGATTCACTACGCGACCCCTGAGCCACCACGACAGAAACGCCTCGGTGATAAGGCACAGACCGAGGGTCGTCACCAGGCGCTCGTAACCGCCGAGAATGCTGTAGCGGGCCTCGCCGACGACCAGCACGAGCGTGATGAGCAAAACGATCAGGTATTTGGGATCGATCGTCCTCAACCCCTGACGCCGTTTCCCCACAGGAGAGGGGGAACCCGAGGTGGTTTCCTGAGCCGGAGCAGTCGTCACCGAGGCTCCGTGATCACGTGCAGTTCGTCAGCCTTCAGCCCGTCCAGAACCTGCTCCCGACCCGACGGCCACCGAATGGTCACTCGACCAAGCGAGTTATTGCCCAGGCCGAAATGCAGCCGCCGGTCGCTCTGACTGCAGAACCCGCTCCCGCCGTCTACGACCTGTCGCTGCCGCACGCCTCCGAACTCGACCGTCACCTCGGCACCGATCGCGCTGCGATTGCTCCGCGTGCCGATGAGCTTGAATTCGACCCACTGGCCACCGCCTCGACCATTCCGGTAGAGCAGTGCCCTGCCCTTCTCGTTGGCGATGATGACGTCGAGCGAGCCCGTGTTGAACAGATCGGCCATCGCGACCGCACGCCCGTCGAGCCGATCCGTCACACCGGCCTGCTCGGCGACATCCACGAATCCCGCCTGACCACGATTGAGCAGCAGGCGCGAGCGCTCGTACCCGGAGAGGCTGGCGGTGCCGATGGCCGGCCAGTTCTTCGCGTCCTCGAAGATGTTGCTCTGGGCGCCGGCGATCTTCGACATCGCGTACCAGTAATCCCGGCCGCTGTCGGCTGAGATGAAGCCGTTGGCAATGACGAGATCGAGCAGGCCGTCGTTGTTCAGGTCGCCGAACCGCGCCCCCCACGCCCAGCCCGCGTCGGCCACGACGCCGGTCGCGACTTCGTCGAACCGGCCGAGCTCTTTCAGGAAGTTTATGCGCAGGTTGTTGCCCTGAAACAGAAAGCCGCGCTCTGAGATGTTCGTGATGAAGGCGTCGAGGCGGCCGCGGTTGTAGACGTCGCCCAGCGTCACGGCCATGCCGCTCTTGGAATCGTCTTCCAGGCCCGCGCGCGCCAGCTCGAAGTGTTTGCCCTCGTGATTGAGGAACAGCTCCTCGGGCCCATAGTCATTGGCGAGATAGAGATCGGGCCAGCCGTCGTCGTTGAAATCGGCCGCAGCCGCGGCCAGCGTCCAGCGCGTGCTCCCCACGCCCAGCGAGTCCGTGACGTCCGTGAAGTGGCCGTTGCCGAGGTTCTTGAACAGCAGATTCTTGCCGCCGTTGGACGCGAACTCCCAGCTCTGCTGCATGATGCGGGTGTTTTTCAGATGCCAGAAGTCGATGTCGGAGCGGAAATAGCCGGTGACGTAGAGATCGAGCAGACCATCACGATCGAAATCGAACCAGACGGCGCCGTTGGAATTCATCCAGCGCTTGAGACCCGCTTGCTCGGTAACGTCCTCGAAATGCCCGTTGCCGAGGTTATGGAAGAGCTGGACGTAACCCCATTTGTAGACGAGCAGGTCCTCATACCCATCGTTGTCGTAATCGCCCCACACCGCGCCCATCGATACGCCCTCGCCGGGACGATTCACGAATGCGACGCCTGCGTCGACGGCGATATCGCGGAACGTGCCGTCCTTCTGGTTCAGATACAACGCGTTCGGGGCGCCGAACCGTGACGTCGTGAAGTACAGATCCGGCCACCCGTCGTTGTTCACGTCCGCGACGGACACGCAGGCGCCGAGCGCGCCGACGTGCGGCGCGATGTTCGCGATCTTCGGATCGAGCGTAGCTCGCTGGTGCACGAAGTCGATGCCGCTCGCGTGCGCCGCTTCGCTGAGATGGATGGTCTCGCCGGCGCGCGCGACACTGCCCGACGCGCGCACGTTGAGAATGACGACGGAAACCAGGGCGGCCACGAAAGCCGCCGTCACTATGAAACGACGCGTCGACATCGCAGGCATGGGCTAAACAATATCCGGGGTCGCAATAGAGCGTTAGCTTCCGAGACCGATGACTCGTCGTTGCATTCCAGTCGTTGCAGCCCTCCTGATAGGAGCGTGCGGCAAACGTGAACAGACGCCGGCCGTTGCCGGCACGATTCTCACCGCACGCACCCTTGGGCTTGCATACATCGAGGAGAATCGTCTTCCGGAAGCGGAAGAGCAGTTTGCCAAACTGATTCGGCTCGTACCGGAGGAGCCGTCCGGTCACGCGAACCTGGGTCTGGTTTACCTCCGGATGGGCAGATACGACGACGCCCAGCGCGCCATAGATCGAGCGGTCAAGCTCGCGCCCGACGATCCCGACGTCCGCTTGCTACAAGCAGCCGCGCTGCGCCTGCGTGGCCACGCGGAAGACGCTCGGCGTACGCTCGACGCCTCACTCAAGACATCCCCCGCCCATCTGAAGACACTGTACGCGCTCGCCGAGCTCGACAGCGCCAACCACGAGCGCTACGTGCAGCGTGTCGTCGAAGCCGCGCCGGCCAACGTGCCCGCGCGCCTCGCCCTCGCCCGAGCGCTGCTGGAGCGTGGCGCCATCGCCGCAGCGCGCGATCAGCTCGAGCTGCTGCGGCAACGCCTTCCCACCCTGCCGAGCCAGGCGGAGCGGTTCTACACGGCGTCAGTGACGAGCGTGCAGGCAAATCGGGCCGAAGATGCGCGCGTCGCGCTCGAGCGCGCAACGGCATTTCTCGAAACGACGCCTGTGTATCAGGCCGGCATGGCGGAGTTGCGCTCCCCTGCCGGCGCACCCCCGGGGTACCCGGTCCTGACCCTCAATCCGCGGCTCGCCCTGCTCCAACACGACCCACAGGCGGTGCTGAACGCGCTGCGTTTCACCGACGCGACCGCGACCATGAAGATGCCGGCCGTGCACGCCGCCGCGGGCGACTACGACAACGACGGTCATCTCGACTACTTCGAAGGGGGCGCGCTGTTTCACAACAATGGCGACGACGCCTTCCGGAAGTCCGACGCCATCAACGTTCCCGATGCGACGACGGCGGTGTTCGCCGATTTCGATCACGACGGCGACCTCGATCTCTTCATTGGCGCGCCGTCGGCAGACCGGTTCTACCGCAACAACGGCGACGGCACATTCCGCGAGATGGCCGCGACTGTCGGATTGAACGGGGCCGGCGCAACCAGCGCCGCGTTTGGTGATTTCGACAATGATGGGCGGATCGATCTTGCCGTCGGCCGCCCGGGGGGAAGCGGGGGGAACGGCGTGACCGTCTATCGCGGGCTCGAAGAGGGCCGCTTCGACACGCTCGCCACGCTCCCTGGGTCGCCGGTCGTGGCCGCGGCAGACTACGACAACGACGGCTTTCTCGACTTGTATGCGGGCGCCTTCTATCATAACGACGGCACCGGGAGACTCACGCGCGACACTCGTGCCGACATGCCTCGTGCCGACGTGATCGCCGCGGTGTTCTTCGACTTCGACAACGACGGCTGGCTTGACCTGATCATCGCAACCCGCTCCAGGCTCGTCCTCCTGCACAACGATGAGAAGGGTCATTTCACCGATCGCAGCGGATTGTTGCCGGCGGCTGTCGCCGGCCATGGAGCCCGTCAGCTTCTGGCGCTCGACGCCGATGACGACGGCGACCTCGATCTGCTCATTGTGGGGCTCGATGGCAACGTGCACCTGCTGCGCAACGATGGCGGCAACGTCAATCAGTTCGCCAATGTCGGACTCGTCGCGCTGCGCGAGGGCAGCGGCAAAAACAACAGCTTCGGCATCGGATCGCGGCTCGAGCTGCGTGCCAAGGACCTGTACCAGATGCGCACGGTGGACCAGCCGGTGATGCACTTCGGCCTGGGCAATCGGCTGAAGCCGGACGTGCTCCGGGTCACGTGGACCAACGGTGTGCCGCAGAGCTACTACTATCCGGGCGGCAGCGCGGCGGGCGAAGATCGCAACGTCCTGGAGCAGCAGGTGCTAAAAGGGTCCTGCACCTTCCTCTATACGTGGGATGGGAAGGCATACCAGTTCCTCACCGACGTCACCTGGGCGAGCGCCCTCGGCATGCCATTGGGCATCATGGCAGGGGAGAAGACGGTCTACGGGCCGCCTCAGGCCGCGCGCGAGTATTTCCGCATTCCCGGCGAGCGGTTGAAACCGCTGAATGGCCGCTACCGCATGCAGCTCACCGAGGAGCTGTGGGAAGTCGCCTACGTCGATCAGCTCCAGCTCCTTGCTGTCGATCACCCCGACTCGATCGACATCTATGTAGACGAAAGCTTCGTCCCGCCCGGGACGCCAAGTTCGGGACAGTTGGTCATTCGTCAGGTCGGCACGAAACGCTTGCCCGTCGCCGCCACCGATGAGCGCGGGCGCGACCTCCTGCAGGAGATCCGCGCCAAGGATGACCAGTACGTGGGAGGGTTCACGCCGGGGCGGTATCAGGGCGTGACCGCACTGCATGACCTCGTGCTGGACTTTGGCGTGTTTCCGGAGGCACCCGCGCGTTTGGTGCTGCAGGGCTGGTTGTTTCCGACCGAAGCGAGCATCAACGCCGCGGTGTCTCAGTCAAACGCCGAGCACATCGCTCGACCGGTCGTGCAAGTGCGCGATGTGGCAGGCAAGTGGCGCACGATCGCCAACCTCACGTTCCCGGCCGGTAAGGACAAATCGATAATTGTGGATATGACGGGAAAGTGGCTCTCGCCCGAGCGGCGCGTGCGGATTAGGACGAACATGGAGATCTATTGGGACCACGCGTTTCTCGCGCTCGGCGCCGAGTCGGCGCCGCTGACGGTCACACGTCTGGCGCCGGTTGCCGCCGATCTGCATGCGCGTGGCTGGTCGCGCGTGTACCGCAAAGGTGGGCGCTACGGGCCGTTCTGGTTCGACTACGCACAGGTAACGACAGAATCGCCCTGGCGAACCGTGGGCGGAAACTTCACCCGCTACGGCGACGTGCTCCCCCTGCTGGACGCGGCCGACGATCGGGCGGTGGTCATCGCATCGGGCGATGAAATGACGATTGAGTTCCCCGAGGGCGGCACCCCACCCGTGCCGACCGGTTGGAAACGCGACTTCCTCCTCTATAACGTGGCCTGGATGAAGGACGCCGATCTCCATACCGCGGCGGGTCAAACGGTCGAGCCACTGCCCTTCCACGGTGCGGAGCGCTATCCCTACACGCCAGCGCAAACGTATCCCGACGACGCCGCGCACCGCCGCTACGTCGCGGAGTACAATACTCGCACCATCGCGCCATGAAGCGCGCCGTGCTGGCGGCGATGTGTGTGATGAGCTGCGGTCGTGCGGGCGCGAGCTCCGCTCCTCTCTTCAAGCGTTTGGCGTCGGGGCATACCGGCATCACCTTCGCCAACACCATCACCGTCACCGATTCCGTCAACGTGCTGACGGATCCGTACGTTTACAACGGCGGGGGTGTTGCGGTCGGCGACATCAATAACGACGGCCTGCCGGACATCTTCTTCACGGGCAACATGGTTTCGAGTCGCCTCTACCTGAACCAAGGCGACATGCGGTTCGCAGACATCACCCAGTCGGCGGGGGTCACGACACGGGGGTGGGCAAGCGGCGTCAGTATGGTCGATATCAACAACGACGGGTATCTCGACATCTACGTCTCGATGTCGGGGCCGCCCTGGTCGACGCCCGCGCAACGCAAGAACCTGTTGTTCATCAACAACGGCAACGGCACCTTCACCGAGTCCGCGGCGCAATATCATGTCGCGGACTCCGGTTTCACGACCCACGCGGTCTTTCTTGACTACGACGGCGACGGCGACCTCGATCTCTTCCTGCTCGGAAACTCACCGCGCGACTTCGAGCGCAGTCAGCTGGAAATCCATCCGGCCGGCATCCGGCAGCACGATCCCGAAGGCTCTGACAAGCTGTACCGCAACAACGGCGACGGCACTTTCACAGACGTGACGGAGCAGGCCGGGATTTCGCGCGAAGCTCAATTCGGGCTCGGCGTGGTGGTGAACGACTTCAATCACGACGGTTGGCCGGACCTCTACCTCTCCAATGACGACGTCGCGGAAGACGTCCTGTATGTGAACAACGGCGACGGCACGTTCACCGACAGGTCACGCGAGTGGCTGCGGCACACGAGCTTCGCCGGGATGGGCATCGACGCCGCGGACCTCAACAACGACGGCTGGCCCGACATTATCCAGACCGACATGATGCCGGAGGACCTCGCGGGGCGAAAACGAACGAGCGGCGTCGTGACGAGCAGCGCGGATCTCGATCGCCGCGAGCACCGCTTTCAGGGCGGCTACACGCAGAATACGCTGCAGCTGAACAGCGGCGTGGGACCGGGCGGCGTCGTGGCATTCAGCGAGATCGCGCGCCTCGCCGGCGTGGCGTACACCAACTGGAGCTGGAGTGCCCTGTTCGGCGATGTCGACAATGACGGGTTCAAGGACCTCTTCGTCACGAACGGCTACCCCAAAGCGGTGACCGATTACGACTATCAGACCAAGATGTTCCGGCTGCGCCGCCAGGAAGGCTCGCGGACAAGTCCCCGGCAGCTGCAGACCATTCGGGACCTGCCCAGCCTGCGCGTCGCGAATGACCTGTTCCGCAACAACGGCGATCTCACATTCACCAATCGCGCTCGCGATTGGGGATTGGACGATCCGGGATTCTCCTACGGCGCGGCGCTCGCGGACCTGAACAACGACGGCCGGTTGGATGTCGTCGTCAACAACATCGATGCGCCCGCCGCGATTTACGAAAACGTCCGGGCGGCGAGCGACTCCACACATTATCTCGATATTGCCTTGCGCGGCGACTCGCCCAACCGCGGCGGCCTGGGCGCGACCCTCACGCTCACCGCCGCCGGCCACCGGCAGTACATCTATCACACACCGTATCACGGCTATCTCTCGTCGATGGCCGAGCGCGAGCACTTCGGATTGGGGACCGCGACGCGCGTTGATTCGTTGGCGATTTCCTGGCCTGACGGGCGGACTCAGGTCCTGACCGACCTTGCCGTCGATCGGGTCGTGACGGTGAACCAGAGCGCTGCCGAGCGCCGGCCTCGCGGCGTCCCGCATGCAGGGCCGGTTGCCAGCCGTCCCGCGTTCCAGGCGCTCGACTCGCGCCGCGCGCTGCCGTACAAGCATGAAGAGACTGGGTTCGATGACTTCGCGCTGCAGCCGCTCCTTCCCTATCAGCTCTCCAGGCACGGACCGGTACTGGCGGTGTGCGATGTCAACGGCGACGGGCGCGAAGACGTGTTCATCGGTGGATCGGCGAGCGACGGTGGCACGCTATTCCTGCAGCGGCCGGACGGGAGCTTCACCCCGGCGCCGTCACAACCGTGGCGCGCCGATCAGGGGGGAGGGGGGGCCTATGACGTGACGGGGGCACTCTGCTTCGATGCCAACGGCGACGGGAAACCCGACCTCTACCTCGCCAGCGGTGGCTATCATCGTGCGCCCGTCTCGGCGCTGTTGCAGGACCGGCTGTTCATCAACCAGGGTGGCGGGCGCTTCGCGCGGGACTCAGCGACGCTGCCGCGGATGCTCACCGCAACGGCCGCCGTTGTGGCCGGAGACTTCAACGGCGATGGCAAGCCGGATCTCTTCGTCGGCGGCCGGTTATTGCCGCGCAACTACCCCTCACCCACGCGCAGCTATCTGCTGCGCAACGATGGCGACCATTTCACCGATGTGACGGAGCAGCTGACCCCGGAGCTCGTAAATCCCGGCGGGATGATCACCGCCGCCGTGTGGGTCGATTTCGACGGCGACGGGCGACTCGACCTGGTGACCGCGGGCGACTGGATGCCGCTGCAGTTTTTCCACAACGAGGGCACGCGCTTTCGCAACGTCACCGCCGAGATGGGGATGAGCGGCACGCGCGGGTGGTGGTTCAGCCTCGCGGCCGGTGACTTCAACCACGATGGCCGGCCCGATCTCGTGGCCGGCAATTTCGGGCTGAATCACACGTTTACGACGTCAGACACGAGCCGCCTCGGGGTGTACGCGGGTGATTTCACGGGGAATGGCCGCACGGACGTGCTCCTGACGAAGGAAGTCGGGAAGCGCGAGTTCCCGTTCTTCGGCCTGGCGACCATCGGCGGGAATATCTACACGATCGGTCTCAAGTTTCCGACCTATGCCGCCTTCGCGCAGGCCGATGTCGCCGGCGCGCTGGGATCCAACGCGGTGGCGCACACACTCCACTACCAGGCCGACACGTTCGCGAGTCTTTATCTGCAGAACGACGGCAACGGCAGGTTCACGGCTGTCCCGCTCCCGCAGGCGGCGCAGGTAGCGCCGATCCGGGGCATTATTCCGATGGATGTGGATGGCGACGGCAATCTCGACCTGATCGTCGCGGGCAATCTGTACGACACGGCGCCCAACACGGCGCCCGCGGATGCCGGCAACGGGCTGTGGCTGCGCGGCGACGGACAGGGACATTTCGCGCCCGTGCCGTTCGCCACGAGCGGTTTCCTCGCGCCGCATGATGTGACGGGACTCGCCGCCGTCAAAACGCCTGCAGGGAGCGCCGTGCTCGTTGCGAACAGCGGCGACTCCCTGCAGGCGTTTCTCATCCGGCGCCCCTAGGCGGGGCGCGTGGTGGCTACCAGCCGGGATTCTGGGTCAGGCGCTTTTGGCCTCCCACGATGCTCAAATCGATCTCGGCCACCGGAATCGGGTACAGATCGTTGAGCGGACTGAGATAGGGTAGCTGCGTGGCCTTGTAGGACCGGCGCGTTTTTTCCTTCAGCAGGAACGTCGCCATAGTCTGCGCGGCGTACGCGCCGCCATAGCGCCGCAGATCGAAGAACCGCTGACCTTCCATGGCGAGTTCCAGACGCCGCTCGATCCGGACCGCCGCCCGCGCACGCGCCTGCGTGGGCCAATCCGCCAGCGTGTACGGGGACACCTTGTAGGTCGCCCACCCAATGCTGGGCGAGTTGAGCGGTACGGCGATGCTGTCGTTCCCGGCGCACAGCGGGTATCTCGCCCGCAGCTTAGCATCGGTTGAGCCGTCACCGCATCCCTGCGCCTTCTGCGCGGCACGATTTCTGACCTGGTTCACCAGCGCCAAGGCCCCCGTCAGGTCGTTGGTCTCGACCTTGGCCTCTGCGTCGAGCAGCAAGAGGTCGGCGTACCGGAAAATGTGAATGTGGACGGCGTTTTCCTGCTCCGGCTGCCAGCCGACTTTGCTCACGGCGCCGCTCGCCTTCTCCTGCGCGTTCTTCTTGGCACTGTAACGGCCGCCGTTCGCGATCAGGCGGATCCACAGCGTGTCATGCATGCCCCAGTCTTTGTAAGGCACTGAATCCCGACCGATCGTCCAATCCATCCGCGGATCGAGCGTATCGGTCTTGGAGGCAGTCCAGGTGGAGTCGCGGTTGTTCCAGTTCGCGGAATCCGTGAACGCCTTCGGCAACCCCGTCAGGCCGTCGACGGCAAAGTAGTTCGCGAGGTTCTGCGACGGCTGATGGAAGCCGCAGCATTTGAACGGGCTGCCGGCGTACGGCAGGTTGAGCCGCTCGCCATAGTTCGCATTGTTGCCGCTCGGCTCGCCGTCATTGACCGACGCCTGGTACGCGAGGATCGTCTCCTTGCCGTTCGAATACGCGTGGAACCCGGTCCACACTTGATCGAAACTCGGCTGGAGCGCGTACACGCCGCTGGCGATCACGCTGTCGAAGACCGCGATGGCTTGCGGGTACTGGTGCATGGACGCGAGTACGCGACCCTTGTACGCTCGTGCCGTCCACCGTGTGGCCCGGCCCGTTTCCCCGAAGCGGGGGGTGACGGGCAAGAGCGCGATGGCCGCATCGAGATCCGCGAGGATCTTGCGGGCCACCGAGTCGGCACCGCGGACCGGATCGGTATCGTTGGCCTTCCGGTAATCCTGGTCGGTTTCGTAGTAGTACGGCACGTTGCCCCACATGCGCCACAGCTCGAAGTGATAGTGGGCACGGAGGAAAAGCGCTTCGCCTCTGATTCCCATGGAATCGACGTGGGAGATTGCGCCGGGCGTCGTTTCGCTCACTTTGTCGAGACCGCGGATGGTGGCGTTGGCGCGGACGACGCCTTCGTACATCGACGCCCATTTGTTGTCCAAATAATCCTGCGCCTGGTCGCCGATCCAGTTGTACAACTCGAGGTTTTGCGCCTGGTACTGGTCCGCGAAGGTCGAGCCCTTGTAGGCGTCCTCGCTGGTGATGCTGGCGAAGGCCCAATTGCTGGCCGCGCAGCCCCAGTTGCCGTTGGTGGCATTGTTGCAATCGAGTGACCGGTAGGTGGCGAGGAGCGAGCCCTCCACACCCTCGCGCGTCGCGAGGGAGTTGGCGTCGAGCGCGCCCTGCGTGGGCGTGTTGAGAAAGTCCTTGCACGCGTATGTGACGATGCCGGTGAGGACGAGCAGCGCCGCGCCAAGCACCAGTCTGGACCTTAGAAGTGTTTTCATGGTCGACCCCTAGAAGGAGGTGCTGATGCCGACGGTCACGGTCCTGCTGCTCGGATACACACCGACGTCTACGTTCCGGAACTGATCCCGGATGTCACCCGACGCCCCGGTGAAGGCGCGCGCCGGCAGTGACGGATCGAGCCCGGAGTAACCGGTAATCGTGAACAAGTTCTCTCCTTGGAGATACAAGCGCCCCGACGGCAGCCAATGGATCAGGTTGGCAGGAATCGTCCAACCGATCTGCAGCGCCCGGAGCCGCACATACGTCGCGCTTTCGATGAAGAAGCTGCTGATGTCGCCGCTGCCGAGATCGCCGATGTTCAGCCGCGGGTACTTGGCGTTCTGGTCGCCGGGGTGCGTACAGCCTGCATCGCCCGTGATGCAGAAGGAGTTGGTCAGCCGGTCGTTGACCACGTTGGTTTCGAAGTCACGGAAGACGTAGAAGTCCTTCTGGGCGTCGTAGATCTGGCCGCCGAACGAGCCGAAGACGGTGGCGCTGAAATCCCATTGTCCCATGCGGAAGCCGAGATCCAGCCCGCCGGTGAAGTCGGGATGCGGGCTGCCGATGATCGTCCGGTCGTCCGCGTTGATCTTGCCGTCTTTGTTCACGTCCTGATAGCGGAGACCGCCCACCACTGCGTTGGGCTGGCAGGGCGGCGTCGCGCAGTTTCCCGCCGTATCCGGCAGATGCGCGGCGGCTTCGGCAGCGGTGGCCCAGTACCCGTTCGCCACCTTGCCATAGAATGCGCCGATCGGCGAGCCGACCTGGTTCATGATGGGATTGCCGATGCGCGTCACCTGGGGGCCACCGGGACCGGGGAACTGACTGATTTGTCCGTCGATCTTTAGAATCTTGTTCGCGTAGTGGGCGCCATTGAACGTGACGCTCCACACCTTGGACGCGCCGACCGTGCCGCTGTAGGCGATCGCGAAGTCGAAGCCCTTGTTGCTCATCTCGCCGACGTTCTGGATCGCCGGATTGGCCTCGCCGGCTGTCGCGGGCGTCCGGGGATCGAACAACAGATTGTTGGTCCTGCGGTTGTAGACGTCGAGCGAGAAGTTCCCGCGACCGCCCGAAAACTCGAGGTCGAGCCCGACGTTGCCGGATTTCTGCTCTTCCCACGTCAGGTTCGCGTTCCCCAGGGCGACCTGCCGGAAGCCCGGCTGAATGCTGGTCTGGGTGCCGCCGATGTCATAGAACGTATCGCCCGTGCCGCCGCCGAACTTCGCGACGATGCGGCCACCGGGGATGTTCTGATTCCCCGTCACCCCGTAGCCGGCGCGCAACATGACGTTGCTGAGGAAGCCTCCCTGGGGAAAGAACGACTCGCGCGAGAGGCGCCAGCCGACGTTGAACGCCGGGAACGTGCCCCACTGCTTTCCTTGCGCGAACTTGGAGGAGCCATCCCGCCGCAGCGTCACGGTGGCGTAGTACTTCTGGTTGTAGTTGTAATCCGCCTTGCCGAAGAACGAGAGCAGCCGGTCGAAGAATCCCGAGCTGCTGACGGTCTTCGTGGAGGCGTCGCCGAGGCTTTCATCGATGTAGCGGTTTTCCGGGGCATCGTTGAGCAGCCCGGAAATGCCGCCGGACATGAACCGCCCCTCGCTCGAATTGGCTTCCTGGCCGAGCAAGAAATTCATGTTGTGCCCGCCCGCCAGATTACGCACGTAGTTGAACGTGTTGGTCCACGTCCACGTCGTCTGCCGGTTGTCGTTCTGATTGGTCCCGTTGGTCGCGTTGGCTTCGGCGTTCTCGAACGTCGTCGGTGTAAACGTCGTCTGCTGACCCTGCAACAGGTTGAACGAGAGCTGGCTCTTGAACGCCAGGTCCGGGAGCAGGGCGAAGCTGCCGTACGCGTTGCCGATCGCGCGATCGTTCGTGTTGCGGTCGTCCTTCCGCGCCCACGCATACTTGAGCGGGTTGGTGTTGTTGCCGAGGCCCGACGCTTTCCCGGAGGCAAAATTTCCCCCGATATCATAGATCGGCACGACGGGCTGCATCAGGATGTTCTTGCCGACGATGCCATCCTCACCCAACTGATCGTCGTCGAGGCCGCCGTAGCCCTGCTCGCGCGACACCGCGATGTTCTCGCCCACCGTCAGCTTGTTGATGTTGAACGCGGTATTGACGCGCACGCCCCCACGCTGGAACTGGTTGTACGCCGCCGTGCCGTTCTGCTTGAGGTAGTTGAACGAGACGTTGTAGGAGTTGTCTGCCCCGCCACCGGACACGGACAGGTTCGCATCGCTGAACTGCGCGGACCCGAAGACCGCTTTCCACCAGTTCGTGCCGGCGCTACCGGGCATGATCAACGTGGTCGGATAGGCATACGCGGCCTCGTCGATCCTGACCGGGCGGCCAAACTGATCGACGGAATCGATCGCCACACCCGGCGCGATATACGTATACGCCGGAATGCTCGGATTGAGGGTGTCGCCGTAGAGCGATCTGGTTTCCGCGGGGACCCGCTGGCCGTTGTTGTTATACGCCCGCTTGATGACGTCGAAGTACTGTAACGGATTCGTCATTACGATGTCGTCGTACCCGCGCGTCGGATTGGCGACGCCGGTGCGGACGTCCAGCGTCATCGACCGGCCGCCCGGCCGTCCCTTCTTCGTCTCGATGATTATGACGCCGTTCGCCGCGCGCGACCCGTAGATCGACGCGGACGACGCATCCTTGAGGACCTGAATCTGCCCGATGTCGTTGGAATTCAGGAAATTCAGGTACGAATCCTCGACCGGCGTCCCGTCGATGATGTAGAGCGGATTGTTGTCATGGAACGAGCTGACGCCGCGCACGCGCACCGTGCTGCGCGACCCCGGCGACCCGCTGTTGTTCACCGTGACACCAGGGACGGCACCATCGAGCCGCTGGAGCACGCTGACCGATGACTTCTCACCGACCGGCTCGAGATTCACACTGGACACGGCGCCCGTGATATCGCCGCGCCGCTGCGTCGTGTACCCCGTGACGACGACCTCCTGCAGCATCGTCGGCGCCTGCTCGAGCGTGGCGTCGAGCGTGCTCTGCCCATTGATCGGCGCCTCTTTGCTGCGGTAGCCGATCTGCGCAAACGTCAGGGCCGCGTCGGCGGGGGCGATGAGCGCGTAGTGCCCCTGCTGATCGGTCACGGTTTGCGTCTGGGTGTTCTTCACGCGCACGGTGACACCCCACAGCTTCTCACCGGTCGTCGCGGACGTGACGGTACCCGACACCTGTTGCCCCTGGCTCAGCGCCGTCCCGCTGATCGCCACGAGGAAGAGGAACGTGATCCCTAGTGCACGGTAGACCTTTTGCATTGAACCCTCCGGCGCAGCCCTCGGTCGACGGGCCGGCACATGGACTGGATGCTGCGGGTGATCGACACCGCGGGGGGAAACGTGGGCGACAGTATGACGAACGTGGAGATTCGGGCAAACACGCGTGCTCGCGAGCTGGCGTGCAACAGCCAGCCGGCACTGCTCATCGTTCGCAAATACATCCATAGGTGGCGGCCCCCGGTTTGCGAACCGTCTCGTGATGCTGCGAAGCCAAACATGTCCCTGCTGAGTTGAACGACAAGACCCCCGATCAGGGTCACCTGATCAGGCTACATCAGCCGCCGGTGTCGGCCGTCCGGCCGCTTGATGCGGCCGCCGCCCCGTTTCGGCAATAAACGAAACTCCGCGAAGACGCGCACCAGCAGCTCTTCACGACACTGGACTTGCAATTTTCGGTAAATGCGCCACAGGTAGGTATGCACGGTGTGCGGTGACAAACCGAGACGCTCCGCCGTTCGCTTCTCCGAATCACCGTCGAACACGGCGCGCACGATGCCGCACTCGCGCGGTGACAGGCCGAGGCAGGCCGACAACGATCGCCACTCGGGCGGCGCGAACACTCCCTGACCGGTCATGGGGTTCCAATATGTGCTGCGCTCCGTTCCCACCGCCAGACCGGTCCGTCTTCCGGATCGACGACCTCCCCGATGTGAACGAAGCCGGATTTCCCCAGCACCCGCGTCGAGGCATTGGCCTCCGGGAGCGTGTGCGCCCGCAGCAGCCGGACGCGCGGATCGGCGGCGGCGTATCGCAGGAGCGCACCAGCCGCCTCCGTCGCAAACCCCTGCCCCTGGCAGGACGGATCGACGCCGTACGCGATCTCGACCATCCCCTGGGCATCCGGCGGGCCCTTGAACCCGGCGCTGCCGATCACCATGCCCGAGCTCCTTTCCACGATGAAGAAGCCGTACGTCCAGGGATCGGGCGGCGTGCCCGCGGCGGCCCGGAGCGACTCGAGCCAGGCTGCCGACACGGCATCACTGACATAGAAGCCGTGCATACCGTCGGCAACCCCAAACCCGACGAGACTCTGAAACCGTTCCGGCTGTTCCCGGAGCGCGATCAGGTGGTCGGGCGCGCACGCGACGAGCGCGAGACGCGGAGTCTCAAGTCGCGTCGTAGCCCGCGTATTCCCCGGTTTGGAGGACATTCCCCTTGTACTGCTGGTCGTCGTGGATGCCGATCTTCGTCGTGTAGTAGCCGAACACCGTCCACCACTTCAGATCCTTGAAGAATTTCTCGACCGGCGTCTTGGGATCGGCCTCGGCGGCACTCATCTTGGTCAGCACCGCTACCCGCTGCTCGGGCGTGCCGGCCAGGAAGGCTTTCCCGTGCATCTCGCGCGACAGCGCGTCCACCTCGTGCAGCCCGGAGCGCCAGCGCGCTTGCACGTCGCGCTCGAGCGATTCGAAGAGCCGCCCGTCGATATAGCTCGCCACGCCCGCGGCGCGCGCGCCGGCCGACACCGCGTCCGTCGGAATGATCAGGTCGCTCAGCTCATCGAGCAGCGCAAACTCGGCCGGCGTGAAAAACTTCGGCGGGGCCCAGAGCACCGGCCACTTCACATGCGGCAGCGCCAGCGCGGCCGCCGCGGCACCGGTGGCGCCGAGCATATCGCGACGCGAAATCATAGCTCCCCCTTCTTGAACTGATCCGCCAGGTGATCGCACGAGCGCCACGCCAGTGACATGATCGTCCACGTCGGGTTCTGGCACGACGCGCTGACGTGACTGGAGCCGTCCACGACGAACAGGTTCTTCACGTCGTGCGACTGCTGGAACTGGTTCAGCACCGAGGTCTTGGGATCCGTCCCCATGCGCGCGGTGCCAAGCTCGTGAATCGACCACCCCTCCGTGAGAATGTTCTTGTCCACGCCGATGATCTCGATCCCCGCAGCCTCTAACATCTCCTTCGCGCTCGTGGCCATGTCCTCGCACATCTTCTTTTCGTTGTCGCTGAACTGGTAATGAAAGCGCAGTGACGGAATGCCCCACGCGTCTTGCATCTGCGGATCGAGATCGACGTAGTTCTCGTAGCGCGCGAGCACTTCCCCGAAGCCGCCCAGGCCGATGAACGCGCCAGAGTGATCGCGGACGCGCTGCTTGAACGCGGCACCGAATCCCGGCGCCTCCGTCCCGCTGGGGAAAATCGAGTGGCCGGCGCCGCCCTCGAAGCCGTAGCCGCGGATGAATCCGTTCTGCTTGTCCTCCAGGTTGCGGAAGCGCGGGATGTAGAAGCCGCCCGGTTTGCCGTCGTCGAGCGTGTGCGGCTTTCCGACGAGGTCTTTCACGAGTCCTGTCGCACCCGGACCCATGACGTGCTCGCAGAAGTTGTGGCCGACGTGCCCGCTCGAGTTGCCGATGCCGTTCGGGTACTGTCGCGACTTCGACAACAGCAGCAGCCTGGCGCTCTCGAGCGTGGACGCCGCCAGAATCACGACCTTCGCTTTTGCTTCGTACGTCTTGCGATTCTGCCCGTCCACGAACGACACGCCGCGGGCCTTGCCCGTGTTCGGATCGACCAGCACCTCGTGGGCAATCGCATTGGTGCGGAGCGTGAGGTTGCCGGTGTCCATCGCCGGATAGATGAGTCCGGTCGGTGAGTCGAACGCCGCGTGAATGTCGCAGCCGCCGGGGCGACGGCCGCAGGCGCCACGCCCCAAACATTTCGAACGGTACTTGTTCTTCACGCCGTCGGTCGTGACGCCGGCCCGATACGGCGTGAGCACGCGGTTCATCCCCTTCAGCGTGTTCCGCAGCTTGACCTCGGCGATCGTCAGCTTGTTGGGACGCTGGAACAGGCTGTCGGGCAGGTGCGGCAGATTCTCCTTGTGCCCGGAGATCCCCAGCAAGAGATCGACCTTATCGTAGTACGGCTCGATGTCCGCGTAGGAAATCGGCCAGTCTTCGCCGTAGCCGTCGTGGGTCTTCCCCTTGAAGTCGTAGTCGGAAAGCCGCAGCGCGAGACGCCCCCAGATGTTGGTCTTCCCGCCGAGCAGTCGCGCGCGCACCCAGGCGTACTTCGTTCCGGTGTATGGATGGTCTTTCTCGTCGACCAGGATGTTCTTGACGTAGTCGCCGCCGTCCCAGCCGCCCACGTACGAATACACGTGCTTGTACGTCGAAGCCCGCGCGTAGGGCGGTTGGCGGATGGTGTACTCGTTGTGGCGGAGGGCGTGCGAGCCGGGCGGGAGACCGCCGCGCCGCGCATTCTCGTACGGCCATTCCATCGACCGCAGTTCCTTCTCGATATTGATCTTCTTCCCTGCCTCGAGCAGCAGCACCTGCATCCCCTGCGACGTGAGCGCGTGGGCGGCCATGCCGCCCGCCGCGCCGGAGCCCACCACCACCGCATCGTACGTGCGGGAGAGATCGACTTGTGGCTCCTGCGGGGGCGCAATCTTCACGACGAGAGTCATGGAGATCTTCCTCTTATTGTGGACGCGCCATGCTGGCGCGCCCTTGGCGAGCGATCACTGCGGCGTAGGTGGTGAGCGTCACGCGATTCGCATCCGGTCCCTTGGCGAATTTCAGCAGCATCTCCAGCTCCGCCTGCCGGTGCAGCGCCATCAACGGCTCACCGGTGGCGGTATTCTGCGTCGAATTGTTCATGTCCACGAGCACGCGCATCTCCGGTGTGGCCTGCGCGGCGTGGACGACGACGAGGTTCACTTTCCGGGGAGTCAGGCTGTCGAGCAGGGCGTGAAACGCGGCTTCCTTCCGGTCGATCGGCGTGTCGAACATCGTGTGAGAGCTCTCGCCGAAGTAGCGCGAGATCCCCACGTTGTACTTCGCGGCGATCCGCTCGACAATGGCGCGCAGCTCCGGCGTCGAGACCGCCGTCCCCATGTGATAGTCCACATAATCAATGCGCAACCCCGAGCGGCGGGCGCGCTCGACCTGGGCGCTCAGCTCGCGCTCGACTTCGCCCAGGTCGTATTTGTGCGCGAGGAACTCATCGCTCGACGAGAGAAAATAGCCGACCGTGTCCACGAGCGACGGTACCGCTTCCTTGCCCAGCACCGGCCCCCAGCGGTACCCCTTCCATTCCGAATTGAGCACGAGGTGCACGCCGACGGAGATCTGCGGGTTCTTCTTGAGAATTTCGACGGCTTCTTGATACCAGGGACAGGCGAACATCACGGAGGCGGAGAGCGGGATCCTGGTGTCGGCGAGCTGGGCCAGCGCCAGGTTCACCGAATGGTTCATCCCGATATCATCGATGCGAATCAGGAGTTCAGGGCGGGACGGGCTCGTCGGACTTTGGAACAGCAGCGCAGCGAACAGCACAAACGGAGTCATGGGCCTGTAACATGCCTTTCGAATGAAACGAAGGCTACCCGGCGGCTGTCGGGTGACCAACTTGGAACGTTGATCGTTCCCTGGCCGCCGAAGAACGGCGCCGTCAGGTCACGCACCGAGCCGTCACGCACATCCATCAGGCGAAGCTTCACCTGCTTCCCGAACGGATGGTCCTGCCCCTGATCCTCGAGAAAGGAAAGGAACACGACCCAGCGTCCATCGGGCGACGGATGCGGGAACCAGTTCGCATACGCATCGCGTGTCAGCTGCTCGGCGGCGCTCCCATCGGGATGCATCCGCCAGATCTGCATTGTCCCGCTGCAGAACGAGTTGTAATAGATGAAGGAGCCATCGGGAGAATAGTCAGGGCCATCATCGAGCCCCGTGCAGGTGGTGATGCGCTTCTCTTCCCCGCCGCCCACGGGAATCGTGTAGATGTCGAACTCCCCATCGCGCCGTCCCACGAACGCGAGCGTCTTGCCGTCCGGCGACCAGCCGTGCCAGAAGCTCGGCGCCTTCGTCGTGAGTTGTTTCGGCGTCCCACCGGTGATTGGCAGCAGATACACGCTGGACGTGAGCCAGTCCTCAGTCGGCTCGTGGCTCACCACGAGCCATTTGCCGTCCGGTGAGATGCCGTGATCGTTGTTTATCCGGGGAGTGGTAAAGGCGATGGGGAGCTGGTCGAGCTGCCGTGATCCCACGTTGAGGCGATACAACCGGCCGTCGCTGTTCACCAGGAAATAGCGCCCATCCCGGGACCAGTTAGGCGCTTCAAAGTGACGGTCGGCGCGATAGACGGTGTCGATCTTGCCGGAAGCGATCTCGACGGTTTTCAGCGTGCTGCTGATGGTGGTGTCCTGCCACATCATCGCTGTCGCGAGCACCGCATGGAGCATCATGGGACCCGTTCGAGCAGCGCGACCAGCTCGGCGCGGTGGGTGCGCTCCGGCAAATGATCGGAGACCATTTTGTACACCGGCCACCCGCGTGCCGCGGCGCGGTCCGCAAACGGCTGGAAGGGATCGGGCGTGACCTGCGGCTCATACGTGAGGATGTACGCGGCGGGAACCTTGCGGCCCGCGGGGTTCACCAGCCTGAGCGTGTCGGTGAACGTGCGCAGTGATTGTGGCACGTCGCGCGGCACGACCGTCGTATCCTGCACCCAGACCGGCACCAGGTACCCATCGCGCGTGATGCTCTGCACGAATTTCGCGCGCGCGGTGTCTGGAATCGACAGCACCGATTCGCCGGAATCGGGGAGGAGCGCGTCCAGATACACGACCCGCTTGATCCGCTCGGGAATCCGGTCGACGACGCCGGTGATGACCATGCCCCCGTAGCTGTGTCCGACGAGCACGACGTCACGCAGGTCGTCCCACAGAATCGCGTTGACGACGTCGTCGATGTGTGTGTGAAGGTCGATGGTGGGCGAGGCGAGATGGTGGCGTTCGCCGAGGCCCGTCAGCGTGACCCGCACGACGTGATGGCCGTGGCGCGTGAGCATCGAGTCGATCGCGCGCCAGTCCCAGCCGCCGCCCCAGGCGCCGTGCACGATGACGTAGGTGTAGTGCCTGGCCGGTGCACGCGCGGCCTGTTGTTGCGCTGCTCCAGGTGCGGCAACGACGGACGCGGCAGCCGCCACCGCGGCCAGTCTCATCAGAATTCGAGCTGGTTTAGATACTGCCAGTTGGCGCGCGCGTCGGCCATGTCGCCGTCCGCATCGTTCGCGGTCTCCTGCTCGACATAGGCCGGCGTCTGATCGAGGTTCGGCACCGCCGCCAGGAACTTCTTGAAGTCGAACGTCCCCTTGCCCAGCCACGTGTCTTTGGATCGATCCGCCAGGGCGTCCTTGAGGTGAAAGCTCCAGAACCGACCGGGATACTGCTGCAAATACTTCATGGGGTCGCCGCCGCCGAGGACCATGTTGCCGACGTCGAGCTGGAGTCGAGTGACGGAAGGATCGAGTCGTGAGATGAAGACGTCGTACGGAACCTGACCGTCGATGGGCTTCTGGTGGTAAGACTCGTTGTGGAAGCCGAGCCAGACGCCGTGCTTGCGCGCCACCGCGCCGGCCGCATTGAACCGATCCGCCCATTCCCGCCAGTCGTCCAGCGTCTTTTTGGTCCAGTCCTCGAAATCCGGCACGAACAGGTAGTCGTGGCCGAGGACCTTGGCGATATCGAGGCTGCGTTCCCACCCGACGAAAATCGTGTCGGCCGACATGTGGGCGGACGGCGCGCGCAGGCCTTCTTTCTTGAGGATGTCGGCGACCTGCTGCGGCGTGCGGCCGAACAGATTGAACGACCACAGCAGCTCGACGTCGGCGTAGCCGATCGCGCGAATCGCCGCGAGGGTGCGGTCGGGATCCTGCGCCATCGCGTGGCGCACCGCGTAGGTCTCGAGTCCGATGCGCTGCAGCTTTTTCGCCGAGCGCAGGGGCGCGCGCGCGAGCATCCCACCGGCTGCGGCAGCGCCCATCGTCTGAAGAAAGTCGCGTCGTTTCATGGGGCGCTAATCTACGGGTCGCTGAACTGTCCGGCGAGCGGTATCATGGCCCCTATGATCCCCTTCATCGCTCTCGTCGCGCTCCTCGCGAGTGCGCAAGACACCGCCCTTTCCATCATTCCTCGCCCGGTGCAACTGACGCGGCGCACCGGCTCCTTCGGGGTTACTGCGGGGACCGTGATCGTGACCGACCGCGCCACGCGCCAGATCGGTTATCAGCTGGCCGATTGGTTGAACCCGGCGACCGGCTACCGGCTATCCGTGGTGGCCTCTCCGGGACAGGCCGCGCGAACGATTACCCTGGGCCTGGACACGACGCTCGCTCGCCTGGGCGAGGAGGGCTATCGCCTCTCGGTGACCCCGACGCGCATCACGATTCGCGCATACCGTCCCGCCGGCGTGTTCTACGGCGTCGAAACGCTGCGCCAGCTGCTGCCGGCGGACATCTTCCGTGATGCTCCCGTCACTGGAGTGACGTGGTCCGCGCCGGCTGTGGAGATCGAAGACCGGCCCCGTTTCCAGTGGCGTGGCGCGCATCTCGATGTCTCCCGCTCGTTCATGCCCAAGGAATTCGTCAAGAAGTACATCGACCTGCTCGCCCTCCATAAGCTGAACCGCTTCCACTGGCATCTCACCGACGATCAGGGCTGGCGACTCGAGATCAGGAAGTATCCGCGACTCACGTCGGTCGGCGCGTGGCGCAAGCAGTCGCTCGTCGGCGTGCAGCACCGTTATGCCGACACCACGCAATGGGTCTACGACAACATCCCGCACGGCGGGTTCTATACACAAGCTGATGCGCGCGAGATCGTGGCGTACGCCACCGCGCGTTTCATCACCGTCGTTCCCGAAATCGAAATGCCCGGCCACGCGCAGGCCGCCATCGCCGCCTACCCCTGGCTCGGCAACATGGGCCAGCAGCTCGAGGTGCTGACGCACTGGGGCGTCGATGCGAACATCCTGAATCCGTCAGACTCGGTGATCCACTTCATGCAGGACGTGCTCACCGAAGTGCTGGCGATCTTTCCCAGCCACTGGATTCACACCGGCGGCGATGAAGCGATAAAAGATCAATGGAAAGTGAGTCCCGTTGCGCAGGCGCGCATCAAGGAGCTCGGCCTCAAAGACGAAAACGCGCTGCAGAGCTGGATGACGGCGCAGATGAGCCAGTGGCTGGTGTCGCACGGCCGCGCGCTGATCGGCTGGGACGAAATTCTGGAGGGCGGGACCGAGGGCCTCGCCCCCAATGCGGTCGTGATGTCGTGGCGCGGCATGGAGGGCGGCATCGCGGCCGCGCAGGCCGGTCACGACGTCGTCATGACGCCGACCTCAAACACCTATTTCGATTATTACCAGTCGCAGGATGCGGCGCACGAGCCCCTGGCCATCGGCGGGTTCCTGCCGATCGATACCGTGTACGCCTTCGAGCCGGTGCCCGCCTCGCTCGACTCGGCCCAAGCGAAGCGTGTTCTGGGCACCCAGGGACAGATCTGGACGGAGTACCAGCGGACGCCGAAGAACGTCGAGTACATGGTGTTTCCGCGGCTTATCGCGCTGGCCGAGGTCGCGTGGACGCCGAGGGAGCAGCGGAATTTTGCCGATTTCAGCGCGCGTCTCGCGACGCACGTCGTCCGGCTTGGGATCCTCGATGTGAACTACCGGCCGCTAGCGCGCACCGTCAGCGGAGCTGCGGGAGGGGGGGCTCGTTAGGATTGGCCGGCGGCGCCTGGTCGCGCTGAATCGCCGCTCGGATCGCGGCCGCAAAGGCCGACATGTCCGCCTTGAGCAGGCCGCGCCAGCCCGCTGCCGAGCGCGTCAGCGAGACGACGTCCATCGTCGTGACGGGGGTTGCCTCGACGGTCATCTGCATGCGATAGACGACGTGCACGGTGTCCGGTCCCTCGTTCACCTGCCCCAGGATCTGCACCTTCGCCGAGCGAAACACATTCGCGAGCTCGGGCGATGAGTTGGTCGAGTATCTCAGCAGCGCTTCGAACATGGCGGTGTCCGACAGCGCCTGCGCTTCGGCGACCGTGGAAACGCCGAGCAGGTCTTTGCGGACTTGATCGACGTTCGGCGTGTCGAACAGGATGGACAGGAACTCGCGCAGCTGGTGCAGCGCCCTCGGATCCATCAGCGTCGCCATCTCGTGCCAGTCGTTGGCCCGCATGGCGTCGATCATCCGCGCCGTGACTTGCTGGGGCGTTTCCATCGTGGCCGGCGGCAGCGTGCGCAACTCGACCTCGGACATGATGAAGCCGAAGGCGGGCCATCCACCTGACGCGACGGAGCGCTGGAAATAGCCCCGCGCGCGCGCGGTATCGCCGCGCACCAGATACCAGTTCCCCACCCCGTAGCTCAGCGTCGCAATCGCGATATCGCTCGTGTCGGCCCGCGTGAACACCGAGTCCGGACCGATCTCCCCTCGGTAGAGCCGCAGCCGTTGCGCGTAGGCGTTGGCACCGTTCGGCTTGTCGGGATGCCGGTCGAGCAGGGCCTTCGCGTCCGCGGCGCGACCCGCCCGCGACAGGGACATCCACAACCAGTCGGTGGCGCCGGCGCGCTCGCCGGAGTCCGGTGCGATCGGCAGCGCGCGCGTGAACGCCTGCGCGGCACCGGCGAAGTCGCGCTTGACGAACCGCACGATGCCGAGGTGATACCAGATGCCGTAGATCGTGCTGTCGAGCCGCGCGCCGCGCTGCAGGTCCTGCATCGCCTTGTCGAATTCGCGCACCGACAGGTAGCGATGCCCGCGCCAGCGATACAGCAGCGCGTTGTTCGGCGCGATCTTGAGGCCGCGGCTGAAGGTCTCGATGGCTTCGCGGTACTGCCGGACGCCCGATTGGGCGACGCCGAGCGCGATGATCTTGTCGATGTTGCGGGGATCCTTCGCGAGTGCGCTGTCGGCGCGTGCGATCGCGCCCGTGTCGCGCTGGGCTCGGTACTCGACGTTCGCGGGTGAACGGTATTCGACGGCCTGCAGCAGGCACAGCGGCGCGAGCAGACTCAGGACGGTAGGCATGATCGCCATATTGTAGTCCGCCCGGCCGATCTGGAAGTGCCCCATCAGCGTGCTGTTCCAGATTCCCATGGGGACGGACAGGGAGGGATTCGAACCCTCGATGCCCTTGCGGGCATACCGGTTTTCGAGACCGGCGGTTTCAACCGCTCACCCACCTGTCCACGGTGACTGCATCTGCCAACAACTCCGCGCGTTGCGCGGCCCTGCCCCACCGACCTGCCAACCGCTCCCCGCGCCGCGGGACAACCGGCCGTGGTCCCAGTCCTGGGATCGTGGCCACGACCAATCTAGGCGGTCGCCGTCGCTCCGCGTAGAGCGGAAGCCCGAGT
>Ga0209377_1000335_pt1 | contig 30791 bp, 24 predicted proteins | sample GraSoiAngelo_141_FD_185898 | JGI IMG/M metagenome (GOLD analysis project Ga0209377, IMG submission 185898) | Grasslands soil microbial communities from the Angelo Coastal Reserve, California, USA - 14_0929_12_40cm (SPAdes) (version 2) | ecosystem: Environmental > Terrestrial > Soil > Grasslands ...
AGACTAGTAGCGAGCGACGCATTCTGAGGATCAAGCTCAACCACTTTTTCGCCATTGCGAATCGATGCCGCAAATTGCCCCAAACGGCGTTCGACCAACGAAGCCAGGGTAAAGAACTCAACTTCATGAGGCGCGGAAGAAGGGATACTCGATAACTCCTGCTCCGTCCGGCGGTAGTCGCTCAACCCATGATAATAGTATCGAGCAACAGCAAGGCGTGCTTCTTCGCGATTCGGCTCGAGCCGCAGGGCTGTCTCCGCTGCATCTTTCGCGGCAGCGAGATGCTGCGGCGAATGAGCCTCTCCAAAACGGTACTCTAAGACGTAAGCCTCGTTCAGCAGGCAATAAGCGAGAGTGAACTTTGGGTCGCGAGCGATCGCCCTGTTGAGAAGAGTGACCGCTACGTTCCAATTCTCGTGCGGAATAGTTCCACCTTCACCGCGCAAGGCGGCGCGGGCGCGGAGATAAAGATCATAGGCTTGCAAATCCTGCGTGGGTTGCCGCCAAATCTCAGCCTTTTCGCCGGTGGAGAGGGTTGCTTTGAGTTGGGCTGCGATCGTCTGCGCGAGCTCGCTCTGGAGCGCGAAGATGTCCTCCAACTTGCGATCGTATTGCTCCGCCCAAATCTGGGTGTCCGTCTGGGTGTCGATGAGCTGGGCGTTAATCCGCACGCGATCGCCCGAAATCTGCACGCTTCCCTCCAGCACGTTCGCAATGCCCAGGTCGCGCCCGATCTGCTTCATGTTTCTATTCTTGCCCCGGTAGCCTGCGACACCACTGCGGCTGATGACCTTCAGGTCTGCCACTTTGCCGAGATCGGTCAGAATATTGTCCTGAACACCATCGGCAAAATACGACGGAGAGTTGTTGTCACCCAGGTTTTCGAAGGGCAGGACTGCAATACTTTTCCGGATATCCCAGGCTGGTGCACCGACTCCCCGCGCCCGCATGCCCGCTGCCTCACGGGCATTTTGTTGAGACCGAGCCCAAAACGCGAACAGAACTCCGGCCAACACAATCACGACAACCGCGCTCGCCACGAGACGTGATCCATTTCGCTTGACCAGACATTTCGCGCGATAACCAAGAGTAGGGTGACGCGCGACAACCGGCTCTCGCGCAAGATGGCGGCGAATATCAGCCGCGAGATCCGCTACTGTGGCATAACGCATCCCAGGTTCCTTCTGCATCGCGAACAGGACGATCGCGTCGAGATCACCGCGCAACAGCCGTGCGGTTTGCGCATCAGAAGCAACCGCACTGGGCGGCGGCGGAACTTGCTCACCTACCACTAAGGCCAGTTCTTCACGCGTGGGACGGGCAGTGGAAAACCGGTGCGGCTTTCGGTCGCTCAACATTTCATAGAGCAGCGCGCCTAACGAGTAAATGTCAGTCGCGAATGTTATCGGATCTCCCTTCGCCTGTTCGGGCGAAGCGCAAATAGGTGTCAGATGCTGCTGTGCCTCGGTAGTCGATTGCGCCGCGTCTTCGTCTTTCGCCAGGAGCTTGGCGATCCCGAAATCGAGCAGCTTCGGTTCCCCTTCGGCGTTCGCCAGAATGTTGCTTGGCTTGATGTCGCGATGAACAACCAGATTCCGATGCGCAAATTCAACCGCGGCGCAGATCTTCAAAAACGGGTCCAGTCGTTGACGCGTCGACAACCTTTGCGCGACTGCAAATCGAGTCACCGGTGCGCCCACAATGTAGTCCATGATGAAGTAGGGCAGACCATCGTCGGTCGTGCCTGCATCGAGCAGCCGCGCGATATTTGGGTGATCGAGCCTGGCCAGGATCTGGCGTTCCGCCCGGAAACGGCGCAGGATCTCAGCCGTGTCGGCGCCTCGATTTAGTATCTTGATCGCGACTTGTTTCTCAAATTGACCATCAGCGCGCTCTGCCAAGAAAACTGTGCCCATCCCACCGCGGCCAAGTTCACGGACGATGACATACGCGCCCACGCGCTCTCCACCGCGCGGTGGTCCTTCCTGCCAGAAAGTGGAGGCTGCGTTCTGCGCGCAATCTTCGAAGCTGTCGGTACGCTCCTTAGAAAGCGCCTCCGCTTCGGCCAGGAGCGACTCGGCCTCTTCGAGCAAATCCGTATCTTGACCGCAGCGTCTCTCTACCAAGGCAATCCGGGCCGCAGAAGAGTTTTGTTCCAACGCTTCGCCCAGAATCGTTTTCAAGCGATCCCAATGTTGCGAATCGATGTTCCCTTGCCGGAATCGGGTAGTTCTTGTGGTCACGGAGAATTTGAATTTCTAAGTCGCAGATAGTTCTCGCCGAAGCCAAATTTTCGCTAGCGTCCAGTCCCGCTTCACCGTGGCCGGCGAAATTTCCAGTAACTCGGCTGTCTCCTCGACCGTCAGCCCGCCAAAAAATCGCAGTTCGACGATGCGCGCCTGTCGCTCGTCCAGGGCTTCCAGTGCTTGCAACGCCTGGTCGAGCGCAGTCACATCAATTTTGCGGCTATCGTAAAATTCGAGAGTCAGTCTCAGAGGATCTGAGCCACCGCGTTTCAAACGGTGTCGCGCCACCGCGTAGTTAGTCAGCGTCTGTCGCATCACCCGCGCGAAGATTCCGATAAAGTGACTACGATTCTGCCAGACAAGATTCTTCTCGCCAATCAGGCGAAGGAAAGCCTCATGCACTAGCGCGGTTCGCTGAAGAGTATGAGCGGTCCGTTCGCCCCGCAGAAAGGTCTCGGCCAGGCGACGCAAGTCATCGTAAACTTCCGGCATCATCTCGCTAATCGCGGCGGCCTCGTTGCGCTCGGCATGATTTGCCTCACGCACAAGAGGCGGAGTCAACGGCGCCGCGTGGGACGGCATGGGCCTCTCGGTGCGAACCCTTGCCATAACGGCAAAGCCTAATGCATCTTGTGCCGAGGCGTCCAGCCAGAGCTCATCGCCCCGCGCGTCGATCCCTTGTCGCACCTCTACAGCGCTTCGCACCACAACCGGAGGTTATGGCTCTTGCGTAGCGGCATCGGTCGAGCAGGAGTTAGTGGGGCAAGCCCAGCGCAAGCCCCTCCCCTTCTCGCACGAAGCCGTGAACCACGTTGTTCGGATCCAAGAAAAACCCGGTCACAGCTCCGTTCGGAGCAATGCCGAAGACGAGCGGACCCTGGCCGGGGCCCGTGCCAGCGCCTGGAACGTCGAACTCAACGATGGCGCCGAGCTTATCGCGCACAAAGCCGTGATTCACATCTGCATCGTCAACATACCATCCCGTGATCGCGCCATTCGCGTTGATTCCAAATGGGTAGGTACCCTCGAAGGAACCCGGGACGCTACCAGCCTCGGGAGCGTCAAACGTGGTGAAGACGCCATTCTTATCCAGCAGGAAACCGTGACTTAGATCGTCCGCGTCAAAGTAATTTCCCATAATGGTTCCATTCGGAGTAAAGCCCCCGCCATAAGTACCCTGCAAGAAGCCTGTGCCGGAGCCCGGAACATCGTAGGTCGTGATGACGCCCATATTATCCCGCAGGAAGCCGTGGCTCGCATTGGTCCCGTCAAAGTAGAATCCTGTGATCTCCCCACCTGGGCTGATCGCGAAGCTAAACGTACCCTGGTCAGCTCCCGTGCCCGCGCCCGGAGCGTCGAACGTGGTGAAGGAGCCATTCTGATCGCGCAGGAAACCGTGATTCACGAAGGCCGAGTCAGTGTAATACCCCGCGATCGCCCCGTTCGGGTTGATGATGAGGGGGCTGACCACAAAGGTACCCTGGCCGGGGCCCGTGCCGGCGCCAGGCGCATCGAAGACGGTAATCACGCCTTGATTGGAGCGAACGTAGCCGTGGGCCGCAGTAACTGAGTCAAAGAAGAATCCCGTAATCGCCCCACTCGGGTTTATGGCGTAGGCCCACGTCCCCTGGCCGGGGGCCGTGCCCGCACCGGGCGCGTCGAAGATGGTGAAACTGCCATCCTGCGACCGGATGAAACCGTGCCGCACATCGTTCGCGTCACGGGTGCGTCCTATGATTGTCCCGGACGGGCCGATGTTGAAGGCAAAGGTGCCTTGGCCGGGGCCCGTGCCCGCGCCCGGCGCGTCAAAGGTGATAATGGTTTGCGCAGACAGTGGGATGGATATTGCCAGGGCGACCAGGATGGTTGCCGCCGGCACAAGCTGGAGTTTCCTTTTTGCGAAATAGAATGGTTTCATACTCCTTAATGCAACGACGGGCGCGAAAACGGCTCATTCTGCGGCAAATTTCGCGCACTTGGGTAACGGTCGTAAGGTGCGTTTCGTTTGCGCCGTAGCCCAAAAGGCTACCGAGGGTTCGAATCCCTCCCTCACCGCGCTTGTCATTCCGAAGGAAGTCGAGGAATCTCTCGATATATCCGGAAGTGCGCCGGCTTGCCATGACCGAAGGCTCCATCCAAATCCAAAATTTTATCGACGGTCAATTTGTTGAGCCCATCAGCGGAGAATACCTCGACAACATCGAGCCGGCGACTGGCAAGCCGTACTCGCAGGTGCCGGACAGTGACGCCCGCGATGTCGATCTCGCCGTCGCCGCGGCAGAGAAGGTGTTCACAGATTGGGCAAACACGTCTGCAGCGCGGCGGTCGCAGTTCCTTCTGCGCATTGGCGATTTGATCGAGCGCGATCTCGAGAAATTTGCACGCGCAGAATCAATCGACACCGGCAAACCACTCTCGCTCGCGCGCGCTCTCGATATTCCGCGCGCCGTTGCGAATTTCCGGTTCTTCGCGACTGCGATCCTGCACACCGAATCGGAAGCGCACATCACGGACAACGTCGCGTTCAATTACACGCTGCGTCAGCCGCGCGGCATCGCTGGGTTGATCTCGCCGTGGAATCTGCCGCTCTATCTATTGAGCTGGAAAATCGCGCCCGCCATCGCAGTCGGTAATACGGCCATCGCGAAGCCAAGCGAATTGACACCGATGACGGCTTACATGCTTTGCAAGATCGCCCGCGAAGCCGGTCTGCCAAATGGCGTGCTTAACGTCGTGCACGGTACCGGGTCAAATGTCGGCGCTGCGATTACTGCGCATCCGAAGATCAACACCATCTCGTTCACCGGCGGCACGGTGACCGGTCGCAAGGTCGCAGAAGCCTGCGCGCCATTGTTCAAAAAAGTTTCGCTCGAGCTAGGCGGAAAAAATCCGAACATCGTTTTCGCCGACGCCGACCTCGACGTTGCCATTGCCGGCAGTGTCCGCTCGTCGTTCGCAAACCAGGGGCAGATTTGCCTGTGCGGTTCGCGCGTGTTCGTCGAGCGATCAGCTTATAAAGATTTTGTCGATCGCTTCATCGACAAAGCGTCGCAACTGAAAATGGGCGACCCGCTGGATGAGAAAACCGAGCAGGGCGCCATCGTGAACAAGGCGCAGCTCGATAAAATAAGGTTTTATGTCGATCTTGCGCAGAAAGAAGGGGGCGAGATCGCGTTGGGCGGCTCAGCGCCGGAGGCGATCAACGAACGTTGCCGCGAAGGTTATTTCTTTCAGCCGACCGTGATCACCGGTTTACCAGTCTCGTGTCGCACAAACCGCGAAGAAATTTTCGGGCCAGTCGTGACAATCACGCCGTTCGAAAACGAAGAAGACGTCATTGGTTACGCCAACGACTGCGACTACGGCTTGGCCTCGAGCGTCTGGACACAAAACCTGGGTCGCGCGCATCGCGTCGCCGAACGAATCAACACCGGCACTGTCTGGGTGAATTGCTGGCTGGTCCGCGACCTGCGCGTTCCTTTCGGCGGTATGAAACACAGCGGCGTCGGCCGCGAAGGCGGCGAAGAGGCATTACGATTCTTTACGGAGGCTAAGAACATTTGCATAGCGAAATAACTCGTGCTCCTGCTCTTAATCGAAATGCAATGAGCAAATCCTTCGAAAGTTTGCCCATGCGTCGATCATCCTTTCACTACGACACGAGAAAGGGTAACATGCCGCGGTCATGCAAAGGCTAATGCTCAGATTCATTTTCTTTGGATTCCTCGGCACCCAGCTTCATATCGCGTTGAGCACGGCTTTGGCTGCGGAGCCGAAGAGCGAAATGGCCACGCTCGATGCCAGGCCCGAACCGATCGCAATCGATGCCGCTCGCAGTGCGGTGATCGTCGTGGACATGGAGAACGATTTTGCTGCCAAGGGCGGCATGTTCGACAGAGCTGGGGTTGATATTTCGGGCGCGCAAAAAGCTATCACTCCCACAGCAAAAGTGCTGGCGGCAGCGCGGCAGAGCGGATTGAAGATCATTTATCTCAAGATGGGCTATCACCCGGATTTGTCCGATCTGGGCAGCGCGGATTCCGTGAATCGCACGCGACATTTGAAGCTTGGTGTCGGTCAGAAAATTCGCGCACCTGATGGCCGAGAAAGTCGCGTGCTAATCCGCGACACGTGGGACACCGACATCGTCCCTGAGCTTAAGCCGCAGGCGAACGATGTTGTCATTTATAAGACGCGATTCAGCGGATTCTACCAAACTGATCTGGACGCGACGCTCAAGAAGTTTGGGATCAAATACCTGATCTTCACCGGCGTGACGACAAGCATCTGCGTGGAATCGACCGTGCGAGATGCAATGTTCAGAGATTATCTATGTGTCTTGCTCCGAGATTGCATGAGTGAACCGATGGGACATGATTTGCCGAGAACGAATCACGAGGCCTCCCTTTTAAACGCTGAAGCGTTGTTTGGGTGGGTTTCGGACTCAGATCAATTCATAAAGGCTGTTGCCGTTAACGCGTCGCAAGCCCGTCGATGAGCAAAACATTTGAAAGCCCTCGCGCACCGGAACCGGTGGGCGCGTTTCCGCACGCCAAGCGGGGAGGCGACCTTTTGTTTTTATCCGGAATCGGGCCGCGCCTGCGTGGCAGTAAGGAAATACCCGGCGTGACGTTCGATTCAGCCGGCAACGCCGTTAACTACGACATCGAAACGCAATGTCGCGCCGTCTTCGAGAATGTACGCCTTGTGCTGGAAGACGCCGGAGCAACATGGCAGGACATCATCGATGTCACTGTTTTTCTCACGAACATGAAGAAGGATTTCCCGATCTACAACCGTCTCTACGCAGAATATTTTGCCGGGCCGAGTAAACCGAATCCGACGCGCACGACAATCGAGGTTGGTGCCTTGCCGACACCAATCGCGATCGAGCTGAAGGTGATCGCGGCGGTCGGATAAAAGTTTAACCGCGGATAACACGGATGAAACGGATTGGGATTTGAGGCAGGCTGAGTTTACGACGCGGGAGCCTCACACGGGGAGATCGCTTCCTATCATTCGCCTCTTAATATCGGCTGGGAATCTGCGAAATCCGCGTAATCTGCGGTAGAAAAATCGTGAGCACGAAATCCTTTCGCATCATTGCGGCGGATCACACCGGCATCACGGTCTCCAATCTCGAGCGCGCTCTCGCGTTCTGGCGGGATGTGCTCGGCTTCGAGCTTTCCCATACGGCGCATCAAACTGGCGAAACGGCGAAGGAAATCACTGGGGTTGCGGGCGCCGAGATCAAACTCGCCGTCGTAAAGGCGCCTGACGGTCACAAGATCGAACTGCTTGAGTATCTCGCGCCGCCTGGTCGAAAACAGGATGTCCATCTTCGACCCTGCGACGTCGGTCATGTTCACGTCGCGCTGATTGTTGACGATCTCGACGCAGTGCTTCAGAAGATTGCACAGTCCGGATGGAAAGCCGCCGGCAAACCGCAAACGCTCAAAACAGGACCGAATGCCGGAAAGCGTGTCGTTTATGTCCGGGACCCAGATGGCACGACCATCGAACTCATGGAACCGCCGAAATCAGATTCGTCCACAGATTCCGCAGATTGACACAGATTTCGACAGCCAGCGGTTTTCTCGGAAGCTTCCTTTGAATCTGCGCAATATGCGGTCAAGCTAAGGCCCGCAATCCAGGCGTCGGAGCCAAGTCGCGCAATGCTCAGGGCTGGACTCCCGCATAGTTCGGAATTGCTCCGCGTGCGACGTTTTTGTAAACGACGCCGCCTTTCATGACGAAGGTGACGCGGCGCACCGCAGTGATGTCTTTGAGAGGATCGCCGTCGAGCGCGATGATGTCGGCTTCGTAGCCGGGTGCGATGGAGCCGATACGGTCGCCCATGCGCAGGGCTTCGGCGGCGAGCGAGTTCGCGGAAACCAGCGCGCTCATTGGGTCAACTCCCGCATCGCGCACGCGGTCAATGAACTCCTCGGCGTTGCGACCATGCGCGCCCGCGACCGCGTCCGAACCGAAAACGACTTTGAGTCCGGGATTGCTCACAGCGCGGCGGACGATATCGCGGTCAAGCGACAAGACCCGTTCCATCGCCGCAAAGCCCTCTTCGGTGTAGCCGGGCGTATCGAGGAATCGCTCTTTGTTAGCGAGGTAATTCTCGATCACTAGTCCGGCTTGCGGATCGAAGTATGTGCCGTGCTCAGCCATGAGTTTGAGGTCGTCGTCGGTCGCCATCGTCCCGTGCTCGATCTCAGTACAGCCGGCAAGCGTTGCGGCGCGCACTGCTTCCTTGTAGGCGTGGACGAGCGTGCGCAAGCCCTGTTTATTCGCCTCGTCGCAAGCAGCGTTGAGTTGCTCTTGTGAGAGCGTCATGCCGCCACCCTGGCGTATGGATTGCGACGCGAAGATTTTGATGAGGTCTGCGCCCGCCGCTTTCTGCTTGCGGATAAAGACGCGAATCTCATCGGGCGTGCCGGTTTTCTCGCCCCTTCCTTCGAGCGGTTCGACGGCTGTAAGGATGCGCGGACCCGGAAGCGCTCCTTTCGCAATCTCGTCCCGCAGCGGAACATCCCTGGGCGAGCCGACGCTCTGCACGGTCGTGAAGCCTGCCATCAGCGTCAGCCAGGCATTGGACGCCGCTTGGTACGCGGCGAACGGCGTTGTCTCGTCAGCGCCGGCGTTCTTGCCGTTCTCGCCGAAGCTCCAGGTAATGTGGACGTGCGAGTCGATCCAGCCGGGCATCACTGTCATGCCCCGCAGGTCGTAGTCAACGGGCGACGCCTTCGGATCGAGCGCTACGATCTTCGAGCCTTCGACAACGATACGCGAGTCGCGCAAGACGTGGCCGCGTCCGTCCAGCAGCATACTCGCGCCGATGACGATCCACCTCTTTTCTGTCTGGACTGCTGTGGGATTCTTTTGCGCGGTCGCGCACACGACGAGGATAGTGAAGAGGAAGAGAGCGATCCTAACGGGTCGGATCGCCGGCAACCGCTCAGAAAGCATAGCGTAGCCGATTTTTCTTCTCGTCGAAGTGGAGCTAGCCGCGCAGCGATCATTCACGGTGGTTCCGGTTAACCTACTGTCGTAAATCTCAAACCGATTGCGCCATGTCGAGTGCGAATTGCGTCTTGGTCCTGCTAAACATTGAATCGCGTTCTGCGAGCAGTCATTGGACGCCCTGCGAAAATCGCCGTAGTTGAGCACGATGTTCTCAGTCGACGAAAAATTTGTGTGCGACATCGACGCGCAGGATCCTTTGCGCGATTTCCGCGACTGTTTTCACCTGCCGCTCGGTAAAGATGGCAAGCCGCTGATTTATTTCGCAGGCAACTCACTTGGTCTGATGCCGAAATCGGCGAGGCAGATTCTTGACGAGGAATTGGACAACTGGGCAAAGTTTGGCGTCGATGCTCATCACGCGGCGGGAACGCCATGGTATTCATATCACGAAGCGCTGCGCAACCCGACAGCGCGGCTCGCCGGTGCACAACCAATCGAGGTGATCTGCATGAACAGCCTTACAGTGAATCTGCACCTGATGATGGCCACGTTTTATCGGCCGACAAAATCACGGTTCAAAGTCCTGATGGAAGATCCCGCGTTCCCTTCCGACACTTACGCGATCAAAACGCAAATCGCGCATCATGGGCTCGATCCGAAAGACGCGCTCATCCTCGCGCGACCGCGCAACGGTGAGTTCACGATTCGAACGGAAGACATTATCGATCTTATCGAAAAGCATGCCGATCATCTCGCGCTCGTCATGTTTGCCGGCGTAAATTTTTTCACCGGTCAATTGTTCGACATTGCAGAGATCACAGCAGCAGCACACAAGCGCGGTATCATCGTCGGATTCGATCTTGCGCACGCCATCGGCAATGTCCCGCTCTTGCTGCACGATTGGAATGTCGATTTCGCTGTCTGGTGTTCATACAAATATCTCAACGCCGGACCAGGCGCGATCGCGGGCGCGTTCGTGCATGAGCGTCACGCAACCAATACAAAATTGCCGCGACTCGCCGGCTGGTTCGGCAATGATCCGAATACACGATTCCGCTTACACCTGGAACCGGAATTCATTCCCGTTCCATCCGCTGACGGTTGGCAGATCAGTAATCCGCCGATCTTTTCGATGGCGCCGCTGCGCGCGTCGTTATCGATCTTTGACGAAGTGGGCGGAATGGAACGGCTCCGAGCAAAATCGATCAAACTGACAGGCTATCTCGAATTCCTGCTCATGGAGATCGGATCAAAAAAGTTCAGCGTCATCACTCCCGGCGATCCGAATGCGCGCGGTTGTCAGCTGTCGATCGTAGCGCACCAGCATCCGAAGGAGTTGCACAATGAACTGGTCGCTGCGGGAGTGAAGTGCGATTTCCGCGAGCCAAATGTGATCCGCGTCGCGCCCACCCCACTTTACAGCACATTTCACGAAGTCTGGCGCTTCGCACAGATTCTGTCAGAGCATCAGTGATCGGTGGCCCTGACTGAAAATGCCAGCCAAATTCATTCTCATCGGCAGCGGCCTCGCCGGCGGATTGCTGGCCGCGTATTTGGGCCGGCGCGGGTACGATGTCGATCTTTACGAGCGGCGGGGTGATCCCCGAGAAGGCAACATCGTCGGCGGGCGCTCGATTAATCTCGCCGTTTCGACGCGCGGGATTCACGCGCTAGAGCAGATCGGCATGGCCGAAGAAATCTTGCGGCACGCGATCTCTATGCGAGGACGCATGATCCACGACAAATCAGGCCAGTTGCATTTCTCACCTTACGATGTCGATCCGACGAAGAGCATCAACTCAATCGGACGCGCCGCGCTTAACACGACGGTGATCGAAGCGGCGCAGCGTTATCCAAATGTGCGCGTGCATTTCAATCACAAGTGCATCAACGTGGATCTCGACTCGGCGGTTGCCCATTTGGAAACGGTAAACGGTCAAGTGACTGCACGGGGCGACGCGGTGATCGGTGTCGATGGCGCGTTTTCCTCGGTGCGCCAATCGATGCAGCTGCACATCGATGGTTTCGAGTACGACGAGAGTTATCTCGCTCACGGTTACAAGGAACTGACCATCCCGCCCGGGCCGGACGGTTCGTGGCAAATGGAAAAGAACGCGCTCCACATCTGGCCGCGGAAAAGTTTCATGATGATCGCACTGCCGAACCCCGACGGCTCGTTCACGTGCACGCTCTTTTGGGAATTCGAAGGTCCGCGCAGCTTCGCGACCACGAAGACCGATGACGATGTCCGCCGCTTCTTCGACGAAGAATTTCCCGATGCCGTGCCGCTCATGCCGAGATTACTTGAGGATTTCCGCCAAAATCCGACCGGCTCACTTGTGACCATCCGGTGCGCGCCGTGGTATTACCGCGACAAAGTTTGCTTGCTCGGCGACGCCGCGCACGCAGTCGTCCCGTTTTATGGCCAGGGAATGAACGCCGCGTTCGAAGATTGCGTCGTGCTAGACGAACGCTTGGAAAAATTTCAAAATAACCGCGAGCGCGCCTTTGCCGAATATTTCTCGCGCCGAAAAGAAAATGCCGACGCCCTTGCTGATCTTGCGATTGGTAATTTCATTGAGATGCGTGACAAAACAACATCGAGAACATTCCGCGCGAAGAAGAAAATCGACCATGCGCTTGAGGCATTGTTGCCCGGCATTTATCTGCCGCTTTACACCATGGTCACGTTCACGCGAATCCCCTACGCCGAGGCGGCGCGACGCGCCCGGCTACAGGATCGAATCGTTTACGGTGGTTTCATTTGCGTTCCAGCGCTATTGATCGCTGCGCTGTTGTTTCGATGGATGGCACATTGACGCCACGCGCTGCATGTGAACTTTGATTAACCCGCCGCGGCGGGCGAGTTAAAAAACGAAAACGAGGAAATCATTATGAGCGACACTTATGTTCCACTGATCAGTTCCGGCGTTGCAGGCCCACTTGGCGTTGTCCATCTCCCGCGTCTTTGGCAGAAAGTCTCTTTAGAGGCGAACGGCAAGCTTGCTTCCGGTTATCCGGCCGTCGGCAAAGGCTTTGATGCGATGACTCTCGCCGCGCTCGGACTCGAAGAGCAGGCAGTAAGAGATTACATCAAACAAAACAAGCCGACCTATCCTGAATTCGAGGCGTGGGTGAAGAAGAATGCCAAGTCACTAAATCGAGAGGCAATCGAAAAGCACAACGCGGCGGTCCGCGGTTACAATGCTGACGACGAAACGCGGCGGGGCATTCTGGGCGCATGCGGCATCCCCGATGATGTTTCCGCACCGAAAGACGCGGTGAACCTGAACAATCTTGACGACTGGTACGAGTTCCACCAGGCAGTGTTGAAGTAAGCGAATCAAGAGAGTGATTCGTTACAACGTTACAACGGATTCTCCTGCTCTTGCTCGTGATCGAATTCAAAGACGGTTCATCTGATGTAGAAACGGCAACGAAGTTCGTCTCGGCGAGGGCGCCGAGACCAACACGCGAGGACGCGTGTGCTCCCCAGACATCGTGCATTGACGCGTGCACGCGTGGCATGGAGTTTCCAAAATGGCCGTGACGCAAATAAAAGCGGTACCCGCATTTCGCAAGACGGCTGAGACGTTCACGTCCGGCGCGAAAACGCTTGAGCAAAAGTATTTCGTTTCACAGGAGATTTTTGGCGAGGAGCAAGAGAAGATTTTCTCGACGCAATGGATATTGGTGGGACATCAGAGCGCAATCGCCCAGGCCGGTGAGTATTTCATCTCGGAGGTCGCCGGTGAGAGTTTGATCGTTGTCCGGGACAAACGCGGAGAGATCCAGGGGTTTTACAACGTGTGCCGCCACCGCGGAACACGACTTCTCGAAAACAGAAATGGACAGTTGTCCGCGATTCAGTGCCCTTATCATGCGTGGACATATGACCTCAATGGACGATTGATCGGCGCGCCGCACATGGATGAGGTGCCGGGTTTTGACAAGGCTGACTACTCGTTGCACGCGGTGAACCTGGCGTTGTGGGAAGGATTCATCTTTATGAATCTCGCAAGCGCCTCGACAGAGCGAGGCGGCTACAAGTCACTCGAGGAATGGTTCACGCCGTTGGCCGGAAAATTTTCACACTGGAATTTGCCGCAGCTGCGTTCAGCGAAACGGATCGAGTATGACGTGCACGCCAATTGGAAGCTGATCTTCGAAAATTATTCAGAGTGCTATCACTGCCCCGGCGTACATCCAGCGCTGTCTAAATTAACGCCGTACGATTCAGCGGAGAACGATCTGTGCGAAGGACCATTCCTCGGCGGCTTCATGAAGATCAACAAAAGCAAGAGCTTGACCATGAGCGGCAATGCCTGCGCATCGCCCGTAGGCGACATGGATGCCGAAGATTTTCATCGTGTTTTTTACTATTCCATTTTCCCGAACATGCTGCTCAGTCTGCATCCGGATTACGTGATGGTGCATCTACTTCGGCCACAATCACCAGACCGGACGCTGATCTTCTGCGATTGGTTTTTTCATCCGAATGCGTTCGATCACGGCGATTTTCGTCCGAATGATGCGGTTGAGTTCTGGGACATGGTCAACAAGCAAGACTGGCACGTGTGCGAGTTGAGCCAGCAAGGTATCAGCTCGCGCGCGTATGAGCCGGGGCCGTACTCAGCGCGCGAAAGCATCCCGGCGGCATGGGATCGTTATTATCTTCGCTTCATGAATTGAAGCAAAGATACGATGCTGGATTCTCGATTCTGGATAACGACGGAAAAGAATCGCGCTTTGTTATCCGGCAGCTAGCATGGCTTCGCGGCGTTCAAGCGTTAAATCGTTGAAACGTTAAAGCGTTGCGGCGAGCATAAACTTATGACTCCGCTTACGTACGCCAGTTATCTCGATCTGGAGAAGCTGCTCGCACTGCAGAAGCCGCGCTCGAGCCCGCCGGAACATGACGAGACACTCTTCATCATCATCCACCAGACGTATGAGTTGTGGTTTAAGCAGTTGCTGCACGAGTTTGAAAAAATAAAGCGAGATTTTTCTGCCGGCGATCTGTTCGGCGCGATCCACGCCTTTAAGCGTGTGCGCACGATCATGAAGGTGCTGGTAGCGCAGGTGGACATTTTGGAAACGATGACGCCCTCGTCGTTCTCCAGCTTCCGCGACCGGCTTGAAACCGCCTCCGGCTTTCAATCCGTGCAGTTTCGTGAGATTGAATTCGCGCTCGGATACAAGCGCGCCTCAACACTCAGTTATGTGAAACCGGATTTCCCGGGCTACGATCGCCTGAAACAGCTGTTGCACCAGCGATCGGTCATTGATCATTTTTACGATTTCCTACAAACGCGCGCCGCGCAGATTCCCGCAGACTTGAAGAATCGCGACGTAACACAACCGAACGGCCCCGACGAACGCGTGCAAAAAGAAATTCTTCGCCTCTACAAGAGCGCGCCCGAGTGCTCGATTCTGTTCGAGCTGATGACCGATTTCGACGAAGGATTGCAGGAGTGGCGCTACCGGCACATCAAGCTAGTCGAGCGAACGATCGGTGCGAAGAAGGGCACCGGCGGATCGCCCGGCGTGCCATTTCTAAAGGAATCACTCTTTAAACCGGTATTCCATGACTTGTGGGCGATCCGGCATGAAATGTAACGGCGGCGTAGTCTCGCCGACGGAATCACGAAGCACGAATCTCGAATGCCGAAGTCATCAGATGCCAAGGAATTCGCGCGCGGTTCCGGAGAGAAGCTGCGCTTTGTCTTCCGCCGATAGCTCCCTCATCGACTCGATGAGTTTACCGGGATGCGCCTCGCCGAGTGGAAAGGGATAATCCGATCCGAACGCGACGCGTTGCACGCCCAATAATTTGAGCAGCATCTTCAGCGCGTCTGCATCGTGAACGAGCGAGTCCACGTAAAAACGCGCGGGAATCGTGCCGTCGTTGTCATCATGACGGGCAAGATATTTTCTCGGATTCGTATCATTGTCCGTCGCGACCAAATCCGGGCGTACATGAAACGCGTGCTCGATGCGGCCTATTGTAAATGGAAATGCACCGCCGCCGTGTGCAAAAGCGACGCGAAGTTTCGGGAAACGCTCCAATACGCCACCGAAGATCATCGAACAGATGGCCAGACAAGTCTCCGCTGGCATGCCGACCAGCCAGGGCAGCCAGTATTTCGGCATGCGTTCCTTGCCTAACATGTCCCAGGGATGAACAAAGATCGCGGCGCCGAGTTCTTCGGCCGCGCTCCACACCGGCTGAAGCGACGCATTGTCGAGATTTAAAGTGTCGATGCGACCAGAGTACGGGTTCGCATCCACGTGCGTGCCGATTTGCGCGCCGCGCAAACCTAATTCGCGGACGCAGCGTTCCAGCTCGCCCGCCGCCAGGTCCGGATCTTGCATCGGGATTGTCCCCAAACCGGCAAACTGTTTCGGATGATCACGAACGAGCTTGGCGATGTGATCGTTTAATCGCTGGGACAGATCCAGCGCGTCCGCCGGTTTTGCCCAATAACTGAACATCACCGGAACAGTAGAGAGCACTTGCATGGAAACGCCCGCGCACTCTATTTCTTCAATCCGCCGCTTCGGATCCCACACGTTATCGGTGATCTCGCGAAAAACGCGCTCGCCGATCATCATTCGCGCACAACACGGTTTGTAGTGATCGAGCCGAACGAATCCAGAGTAGCCGTATTTTGCGTCCAGGTCGGGCCAGTCGCGCGGCAGGATGTGTGTGTGAATGTCGATCTTCATACGAATCGCGCCGGCACAAATTGTAGGGCGTTTCTGTGAAACGCCAATCGAGCTGCGCCTGACAAAGACGCCGCCTTACAGCGATTTCATCGGCTGCGGCTTTTCGACCTTTTTGCCGCATTTCTTGCATGTCTGGCGCGCAGCATCATTCCAGAAATCGAGCATCGCCTTACTGAAATGCTCTACGATATCCGCGCAGTCAAAGTGGATGTCTTCCACCAATGCTCCGCAGTTCTCGCAATAAAAAATGACGTGCTCTTTCTCTCCCGGCGGGCGGCGTCGCTCCACCACGACTCCGATCGTGTCCGGCGGGCGCTGTGGGGAATGCGGCACACTCGGTGGAATGAAGAACGTCTCACCCTCGCGCACGACATGATCAACAATGCGATCCCCCTCGCGGATGCGCACTTTGATGTCGCCCTTGAGTTGGTAGAAATACTCTTCCGAATCGACCAGATGAAAGTCATTCCGCGCGTTGGGACCCTTAATGACCATCACGAAAAAGTCGCGTCCGTCATAAAGATAACGGTTGCTCACCGGCGGCTTGAACTTTTCCCGGTTCTCTTCGATCCAGTTTTTCAGATTAATCGGCGGTTGCACAGTGGTCATAAGACGGAGCGTATTTCCGTCGGTGTGAGGCGTCAAACAAGGTAAAAAGGTTTCGGCTCACGCGGCTCCTGAGTTAAATGGAATGCTGTTTTATGTTTATGTATTGCACTCAAGGATCGACAACGGGTTATACATTGGCTACTCTACCAATTTAAGAAAGCGTTTGAAACAGCATTGGCCGATCTCTCCTTCGCGACATAGTATCGCGGTCCGTGGACGCTCATCTATCACGAGGTGTATCTCGAACAAGCAGACACCCCCGGGGTGGGGGCGCCATCTAAAAAGCGGTGACGGCCGACGGCTTTTACGGATGCAACTCACACATTACTTCACGAATCGCCCGGTTCGTTCTAGGACGCGAGCTGGAGCTTCAACCGCGTGAGCGAAGCTTTTACGCGGTTTGGGAGTTGAACACACGAATAACCTAACCAATACTATCCGCCGCTCCATGAAAACTGGTCCAGTGTTTCAAATCGTAGGCGCCGCTGTCGCCGTGCTCGTTTTTTGCAGTTGCGAAGAAATTCCCCCTTATGGAACCGGACCTTGGCCGCATGCGGCTCCAGCAGGTTGGTGGAACGACGAGGGCGCATCCGGCTCTCCAAAGATCGTCGTCAATGTCGGCGAACAGAAAGCGTACTTTTACAAAGGCAAACGTTTGGTCGGCGAATCGACCGTGTCCACAGGCAAGCCTGGATTCTCCACTCCGCCCGGTCATTATACCGTTCTCTCAAAAGACGTAGACCACGTCTCGACGGTATTTGGTGATTACGTCGACGATTACGGGAATGTGGTACGATCCAACATCGATGCGCGGAAGGATTCCCGGCCGCCAGGCACACATTTTGATGGCGCCCGAATGCCATACGCTATGTTTTTCCGCAGCGGCTACGCGATGCACCAAGGGTACGTTCCGCCATTTGCCGCGTCGCACGGTTGCATTCGTTTGCCTAGGGGAATGGCAAGACCGTTTTTCGAAAACGCCTCAGTAGGCACACCGGTGACCGTCAAAGAATAGATAATTGCATAAGTTGTAGCCGGCATCGGTGATGCCGGACACCTAAAGGCAGGCTGGGCCAGCAGATCGCCGATCCCGGCTAAAGCTCTAAGAATTTGTGCTAAAGTACGGCTGCGATATGAAGCGAAGCATCATCGATGACAAGTCCAGCGACGCAGTGCAATTGAGCGCCAAAGAACTGCAACGTTACTCGCGGCATCTTATCATGCCGGAAGTTACGCTTGATGGACAGCGACGATTAAAAGCTGCGCGCGTGTTGTGCATCGGCGCAGGCGGACTTGGGTCCCCTGCTGCTCTTTATCTTGCCGCAGCCGGCGTGGGCGCAATTGGAATTGTCGATTTTGACGATGTCGATCTCTCGAATCTGCAACGGCAAATTCTTCACGGAACAAAGGACATCGGCCGCAGCAAACTGGAATCTGCGCGGGATCGCTTGCGGGATGTCAATCCAGAAATTGAAGTCGAATTACACAACTGCCGTTTCTCCAGCGAGAACGCAGCCGGACTCATCTCAGGCTGCGACGTGGTCGTCGATGGTTCGGATAATTTCCCGACGCGTTATTTGTCCAACGATGTCTGTGTTTTTGCGCGCAAGCCGAATATGTACGGCTCGGTATTCCGTTTCGAAGGACAAACCACCGTGTTCGCGCCTCATCTAGGCGGACCGTGCTATCGTTGTCTTTTTCCGGAGCCGCCTCCACCGGATTCAGTTCCGAACTGCGCGCAGGCAGGCGTGCTTGGTGTTTTGCCGGGAATTATCGGAATGCTGCAGGCGATCGAAACAATCAAACTCATTGTCGGCATTGGTGAACCTCTCGTTGGTCGGCTGCTTCACTTCGATGCGCTCAGCGTAAGATTTCGGGAGCTCAATCTCCGGCGCGATCCTCAATGCCCCGTTTGTGGTGAGAATCCAACAATTTTCGCACCGATTGACTACGACCAATTTTGCGGAGCGCGCGCCGATCAAGCAGTGCCCACGATTTCCGTCCACGACGTAAAGCGCAAGATGGACGCCCGCGAAGCATTCCAGTTAATCGATGTGCGGGAAACATTCGAATACGAGATCGCGCGGATAGATGGCGCGAAGTTGATTCCGCTTGGAGAAATTGCCGATCGGGCGGACGAGTTGCCGCGTGAGCAGCTGATCGTTGTGCATTGCCATAGTGGCCAGCGCAGCGCGCAGGCAGTGCGACTGTTACGCCAGCGCGGCTTTGCCAACGTTTACAATCTCGAGGGCGGAATCGATGCGTGGTCGGACCAGATCGATTCCAGCGTGCCGAAATATTGACCATTATTTGACGGCGGCGGCTAGTTCTTGAGCGCTTGGCACATCATCCCATTGCCGCAATAATTCGCCATGCTCGCCGAAAACGAATACGTGAAAAGGGGTCGCACCGGGTTCTGCGCCAAGCTGCGCGGCTATCATCCCACCAAAATCGGCGACAACGTAAATGTCCTGCCGGGCCGGATGCGCGATTTTCATTGCGTCGTATCGCGTCTGCAGCCGCTTCGCCTCCTCATCGACCCGATGTCGCACGAGAGTCATTGCGATCGCGCGCCCCAACCGCGTGTATCGTTTTCTGAGATTGAGCACAGTGATCATCCGATAATTCGCGTTGCCCAGACAATAATCAGGCACATGGTCGCCGACCGCGCGCGCCCGCGTCAAATCTTCCCTTGTAGTCAGGACCAATACGATGACGTGCCCATTGGCAGTCGAAAGCGCGCGGCCATCGACATCGGAAAATTTGACTGCATAGCGTTGACCGTTAGAAAGCGTCCCGTACAACAGCGCCGCGAGACCAAAGGATAACACCGCTGTAGGCCAAAAAATTTGAAGTGCGCGCAGGCTCACAACTGAGCAAATTGGCGACGATGTCGCGCGCCGACAAGTCTTGGCTCTATTGGTTGTCGATTTTTTTGGCCCTCTGCTTCGTCGGGTGCGATCGCTTGCTTCCGTCGCGCTACAATCAACTCGTTCAGGATGCCGATAACAAAGCAACGCAAGGCGACTTTGGGCGGGCAATCAACCTGTACGAGGCCGCGCTCGATGACAGCCCTCGTTGCGCGGAGGTTCACTATAAGCTGGCACTGCTCTACGACGACAAACTGAATGACCCGGTGAGCGCGCTTCATCATTTCAGGCGGTACCTCGCGCTCAGCCCAAACGGTCCTCATGCAAACGATGCCAAGAATTCTATCCGGCGGGATGAGCTTGCCGCGCTTACGAGTTTGTCCGGCGATTCGATCGTCACTCGAGCCGAAGCGGCCCGATTGCGCAACGAAAACCTCAATATGCATAGACAACTTGAGGCACGCGCTGGAACATCGCAAAGCATCCCCGGCAAACTGCAGACGGGGAACGCTGCTACAACAAAGAGCACAGCCAAGAAATCAGGTGAGCGAACCTATACCGTCCGCGAGGGCGACACCCTCGCCTCGATCTCGCGCAAATTCTACAAATCGCCAAACCGTTGGCACCAAATTCTCGAAGCCAACAAACAAAGCATCCAAAACCCGAAGAAGCTCACGGTCGGGCAAACCCTCGTCATCCCCTAGGAATTGCGTCAACGTTGTAGCCGGGATCGGTGATCCCGGCCGAATAACCCGAGCGACCGGCATCAGCGATGCCGGCTACAGCTTCACGCTGTCATTCCGAGCAACTGGCGTTGCCACGGAACCAACAGGGATGTCGCGCGACTTGAGTCCGTGGCGATGGCCAGGAGGGCACTGCGCGGCGCAACAAAGGCCGGCTCTAGGTCGAGTTCCCTGGCTGCCCGATCACGCCGATGCCGCAATTCTTCCGCTCGACGAATTGTGTCCGGACTTGGTCGCTGCCCGAAGCGGCGACGCAAAACGGGCCATTCCGATTCAGGTAACTCTAGTGCGCTTTGGGCAGCTTCTTGAAATGCCCGCCGCCGGCGTGCGGAAAAATGTCTGTAGTCAGGTATTTCTCCCTCGGCGAAATTTATGGCCGCATCCAGGAGTTCGCGGTTTTGCAAAATATGAAAGGGGGGGCGGTCTACCGCTTCCGCTTCTTTCTCTCGCCATTGCCAAAGCGCGCGCAACACTGCAGCCGGGCGGTCTCGAAGGTGTGCAGAACCGCGGATGCGCCAAAGTTCATCTTCATCGCGAATCCTATCCACCGCTGCCTGCTCGATGGCGCGCTGACATGATTGCCGTAACCAATCAATCCGGCCGCGCTCCCGCAGTTGGGTTTCGAGACGGTCCGCCAGAGGCAATAGATAGTGCACGTCGTTGATCGCATACGCCAGCATCTTTCCAGGAAGTGGGCGCCGTCCCCAATTTTCCTTTTGAGAATGTTTGCCAAGTTCCACGCCGAAGTAACGCTTTACCAAAGCGGCGAGACCAAACTCGCGGAGCCCAAGGAGGCGCGCCGCAATGGCCGTGTCGAAAATCCGGCACGCGGTGAAGTTCAAACCGCGGCGGAGCAATCGCAGATCGTAATCCGCGCCGTGCAACACGATTTCCTTTTGCTTCAACGCAGCCGTTAACGGTGCAAGATCGATCCGCGGCGCGCCCGGAGGGCAGCCGGTTCGCTGAACCGGCTGGATCGCCCAGCCCCTTCTCTTTGCGTGATCGCTCCGATTGCGTTGCTGCGATTGAAGGGGCTGCCCGCGCGAGGCGGGTCCGGCGACATCGGCCAATGGATCGACAATGAAGTCGCGTCGCTCTAAACCGCGATCATCGGTCCCCGCTACACCCGGTAAACTGATTTGCAGCAAGCAAAGCTTTTCCCGGTAAGAATGAAGACTGTCAGCTTCGGTATCGATTGCGACGCGATCGACCGGATCTATTTTCGCGAGCAACTCGGCCAGCCCGGTGTCGGTCGCGATGAGACGCGATTGTAATGACGAATGAGAAATGACGAAGTCCGAAGTATTGCGGGCAGCCTCAAAGCCCTGTTTCGTCATTCGATCAGTCGAGCTTCCTTCGTCATTGGTCATTCCTGTTGCGTCATTTCTCCAGCAATCATCTCAACCCGCTGAGCAACAACTCGGCATTGGTCTTCGTGGCGTGCAGATTGTCGATTAGCTTTTCCATCGCTTCGAGAGGAGGCAGCGTCGCCATTATCTTGCGCAACTCCTGCACGCGCTCCCATTCATCGGGATGATAGAGCAAATCCTCACGTCGCGTAGCGGAGAGCAACGGATGAATCGCCGGATAAAGCCGTTTCTCTTGCAGTGCGCGATCAAGATGCAACTCCATGTTGCCCGTGCCTTTGAATTCTTCAAAGATGAGTTCGTCCATGCGGCTGCCGGTTTCGGTCAAAGCGGTCGCGAGCACAGTCAGGCTGCCTCCTTCTTCGACGTTCCGGGCGGAGCCGAAAAATTTCTTTGGTTTAATGAGCGCTTTCGCCTCGACACCGCCTGACATGATGCGGCCCTTGCCGGGTTGGAGGTTGTTATAGCCGCGCGAAAGCCGGGTGAGGCTATCGAGCAAAAGCACGACGTCCTGTTTCAGTTCCACCAGCCGTTTGGCGCGTTCCAGCACTATCTCGGCCACTTGGACATGGCGTTGCACGCTCTCGTCGAAGTTCGAATGGTAAATCTGGCAATCGCCGGACCCGCCTCCGGCGGGCAGCCCCTTCGAGCGTTCGAGTGCAGCAGGAGGAGTGATTCCGGTGGAAGGGGCTGGGCGATCTAGCCAGTTCGAAGAAGTGGCTGCCCTCCGGGCGCTCAGCGGATTGATTTCGCGCTCCAAGTCGGTCACTTCCTCAGGCCGCTCATCCACTAACAACAAAATCAGCACGATGTCTGGATGATTTACTCGAATGGCCTTTGCGATTTCCTTGAGCAGAATTGTCTTGCCAACTCTCGGCGGGGCAACGATGAGCCCGCGCTGGCCGCGGCCCAGCGGCGCCAGTAAATCAACCGCTCGCGCGCTGATGGATTGCGTTCTGGGATTTTCCAGCATGATCCGGCCCTGGGGAAACTGCGGCGTAAGCTGATCAAAATCGATGGGTGCCTGCCATTGCTCAGCCGATTGGCCCTCCACGGTCGTCACGCACTCCAAGGTAAGAAATTTCTCGCGCTGAGCCGGCAGTCGCAACGTTCCAGCAAGCTTTTGGCCGGGCCGCAACCCGTATTGCTCGATCAGCGCCCGCGGGACGCATACATCCTCAGGGACGGGGAGGAAATTCAGATTCGGCCAGCGAAGCATGGCAAAAGAATCGCTGACCTGATCCAGAAAACCTTCCGCAGTAACGGTAGCGCCAGCGGTTAAGGCGGCCCGGATCAGATCGAGAATGTGCTGATGCCGCGAGCGCGCTGGGTGCAAATACAAACTCAGATCGCGCGCTAGGGCTTTCAGCTTTTTGTCCGAAAGTTCCTGCAGCTCGTTAAGATCAAGCGAGCGCGCTGTAACTGTAGTGGCAGCTGTCCCAGCCGCAGTTTGAAAATCCGCAGGCGACCCGTCTTCGGTCGCCGCGGCGACCTCCTGCGTGGCGGGCAAGCCCGCCTCTACAGTGTCCGCTCCCGATGAAGCTGAGACTTCTACCTTTTCGTCCATGATTGCTGCTGCCACAGCGCTATCAGAAAGTGCGCCTGCACGGCAAGGGTCGCGGGATCGCCATTATTCCAGACCACGTGGTCTGCACGTCTGATTTTTTCGTCCAAAGGCATTTGTGCGTTGATCATTTGTTCGGCTGCGGCGCGTTCAAGCGATGCGCGCTCCATCAGCCAGTGTAACTGGGTTCGCGAAAAACAAGCCACCACCACCACCCGATCACACAAGGCTTCAGCACGAGTTTCATAAAGAAGTGGAATATCAGCGAAGAAAAAATCGGAAGAGTTGCGATGCTTTTCCGCTTCGGCGCTCCATTGGCGACGAATCCGCGGATGGAGAATCTGTTCGAGCGCACATTTCTTTGTCGCGCTGCCAAATACTATGGCCCGAAGTTTCTCTCGATTCAAGTGCCCATCGCCTGTGAAAACCTCCGCGCCAAATTCAGCGCGAATTTCATTTTTAACTTCTGGGTGAAGGTCCGCGAGCTGATGCGCGGCTTGATCGGCATCAAAGAATCTGGCGCTGGGAATAATGGCGCGCAGCGATTGGCAAAAGCTGGTCTTACCCGTGGAAATTCCGCCAGTGATCCCAATCGCAGGCATAACCGGAAAACCTCACCGCGGTGTGATGCCTTCGGCGAGATCAACATGGAAGGTCTGTTTCATTTTCGTTGTGCCGAAGGTCAATTCCGCGGTGTAATCTCCGGACGGGAGAAGCCGCTTTGGGTCGTCGCCGCCGTACTCGGCAATCACATCCTTGGTCGGCCGCAGGTCCCAATTCAATCGAGTAAAACCCGGCGTGCCAGGCGCTTTGAGATTTGCGACTGGCTGTCCGGTTGGTTTTGTCACGGCGATCTTAATTTCGTCGCCGGTAAACTCTTTCACCCACGCAGTGAACAACGCGCCCTCTGGCGGGTTTTGCCCTCGGTAAACTCCTTTGCCGTTTGCGTCCACAAAACCCGGTTTAAGATAAGCGCCGGTCACGGAACGCACGCTAAACAATTGAGCTGGCTTGGACGCAATCTCCGGTGTGAATTCCCGAAACGGGACCGTGTCGTCAAGAATGGCGATGCTGCGACCATGTGTTGCGATCACAAGGTCTGATGTGCGCGGATGAATCTGAATGTCATCCGCGCGGACCGAAGGAACATCGCCGATGCGCACCCAATGCGCGCCTTGATCGAACGACGCGAACACTCCGAAGTGCGTACCCGCATAAAGCAATTTCGGATTCACCGGATCCTCGCGGACAACTTCGACAGGATTGCCTTGCGGAAGATCGCCCGTGACCGATTGCCATGTTTTGCCCAGATCAGCCGTGCGTAAAATCATGGGGCGATCATCATCCGAGCGATACGCATTGGTCGCAACGTACGCCACATTCGGATCGATATTAGACGGCTCGATACGCACGATCCATTGACCGCGCGCCGCCTCCGGCAAATTAGGCGTCAATTCCATCCACTTGCCGCCCTCATTCTCCGTGACCCAGAGCCGCCCATCGTCCGTCCCTGCCCACAAAAGACCGGCGCGCTTCGGCGACTCGGCCAGCGAAAATACCACCCCGTAATTTTCCGCGCCGCTTCCAGTGGCGTTTGTTTTAGTCGGATCGTTGTACGTAAGGTCAGGACTGATCACAGAATACTTTTCCATCCGGTCGGTGAGTTTGAAGACACAGTTGCCGCCCAAATAAATCACGCCCGGTTTATGTCGGCTCATGATCATCGGTGAATTCCAATGGAAGCGATAGCGCGGCTGACCTTCGGCTGGTTCGGGACGCAAACGGCGTATCTCGCCATTTCGCAAATTGATCCGATGGACTTCGCCCTGCTGACTTTCCGCATAAAAGGTGTCGCGATCGGTCGGATCGAACAGGACATAAAAGCCGTCGCCACCGGCAAGCGCAGTCCAATCGCAATTGCGAATGTCTTCCTTACTCGGAACGCCGCTTGGTCCGACCCAGTTTTCGTTGTCCTGCAGGCCGCCAGCAATTCGGAAATACGGTCGCGTCTCATCCAGCGAGATCCGATAATATTCTCCCGAAGGAATCTTGTTCAGATGATCCCAGTCCTTGCCGCCGGCAAAACTTTGGTACACACCGCCATCCGTCCCGAGCAGCAAACGCTGGCAAACTGGCGGTTTCGGCGGCTTGCTTTTGTCTTCCGGTTTAGGCGGCTTCGGCGGCGGCACCGTGCCGGGCTGAATCGCGAGCGCGTGGCAATCTGGATGAACTTTCTCGCTTAGATCTTCGCGAAAATTTTTGCCGCCATCGTCAGACACCAGCAGGGCGAAGCCGAGAAGATAAACGCGCTGGTCGTTTGCCGGGTCGATGCGAATCTGGCTGAAATAAAATGGGCGCGGATTCATGGCGCTCATGCGCGTCCATTTTTCGCCTCCGTCATCAGACCGAAACACGCCGCCCGTTTTACTGCGCAGATCGTCCAGCTTACCAAATCCTCCTTCGTAACTTTGCACGATCGCCATGACCACCTTCGGGTTACTCGCGCTGATGGCGAGGCCAATCCGCCCGGTTTGACCCGGCAAACCGCCGCCAAGCTTCTTCCAAGTCGCGCCGGCATTCGTGCTTCTAAAAATTCCGCCAACGTCTTCGCCGCCGGTCACGCTCGGACCGGACGCGAAACTCCACGGCGTCCGCTGTCGCGCATAAAGTGCGGCGTAAACGATTTCCGGATTCGTTGGGTCGATCATCACATCGCCACAGCCGGTGCGCGCGTCGTGCGGAGCAGCCGCTTTCAAAATTAGTTTCCATGTTTTGCCCGCATCGGTTGTCTTGCACAACCCGCGTTCGCCGCCGTCCGCCCACAAATTGCCCATTGCCGCCACGTAAGCGACCTCCGGCTTTTTTGGATCGATAACAATACGCGCGATGGCGCGACTGTTTTTCAGCCCGACGTTCTGCCACTTCTCCCCGCCATCGGTCGATCGATAAACACCGTCCCCCCAATCAGACGAATTACGATCGTTGGCTTCTCCCGTTCCTACCCAAATGACATCAGAATCAGAAGGCGCAACGGCAACCGCGCCGATGGACAGCATCGGTTGCTTGTCAAAAATTGGCTCGAACATCACGCCGTTGTCGTTCGTTTTGAAAACGCCGCCGTGCCCGAGTCCGACGTAAAAAACAAAGGGATTATGCGGATCAATCGCAATGTCCGAGACGCGGCCGCCCATTACCGCCGGTCCAATCGAGCGCGCTTTCAGATTCTTGAAAAGCACATCGGTAAGTTGTGCCGGAGTTGGCGAAGAAGCCGGGGCTGGGGAAGGCGACGAAACTTCTTGTGCCGGCAAAATTGAAACCGTACAAATCGAAACAACGAACGCGGAGAAGATTGAGAATCGAGCAGTCATAAGTCGCAGACTTTAGCGAAGACGGGGCATCTTTGCGATGTTGGAAATGCGGGTATCATGCAGAGACTTATGACTCAGCAGATTTTGGAAGGAAAGATCGGTGTCGTTTTCGGCGTGGCGAACAAGCGCAGCATCGCTTGGGCGATCGCAAAAGCGTGGGCCGCCGCGGGCGCACGCTTGATTTTCAATTATCAAGGCGAACGGCTAAAGGAAAATGTCGAGGAACTGATCGGCGAATTTGGAGAGAAAACGCCCTTGTTTCCTTGCGATGTTTCCAGCGATGATGAAATCAGAGCATTCTTCGAAAACGCGCGGCGGGAGACCGATCGCATCGACTTGATGCTTCACTCGCTTGCGTTCGCGCCGCGAGAGGCATTGGAAGGCGATTTTATCAGCACAACGCGCGAAGCGTTCCGCACCGCCCACGATATCAGCGCTTACTCGCTGGTTGCGCTCGCGCGCGAAGCGGCTCCGATGATGACAAACGGCGGTAGCATTCTGGCGATGACTTATTACGGATCGGAAAAAGTCGTGCCGCACTACAATGTGATGGGCGTGGCGAAGGCGAGTCTCGAAGCGAGCGTGCGTTATCTCGCCTACGACCTCGGGCCGAAAAAAATCCGGGTGAACTGCATTTCCGCTGGACCCGTCCAGACGCTCGCCGCGCGTGGCATCAGCGGCTTTACGTCCATGCTCAAACATTATCAGGAACGAGCGCCCTTAAAACGCAGTTGCGATCCGGCCGAGCTTGGCGCCACTGGAGTTTTTCTTGCGAGCGACGGCGCGGCAGCAATCACCGGCCAGGTCATCTACGTCGATGGCGGCTATCAAATAATGGGAATGTGATTAGCTCTTGCTCTCACTCGTGCTCGTAATCGTAATCGAATGAAAATCCAGCAAGTACGAGCACGCTCACGAGCACGAGCATGAGCGCGAGGTTAGGCGAACAATTGCGCAAGTTGTTAGGCGATGCCGCAGTTGCCGACGACGCAGCCACGCTCGCTGCCCACAGCGGCGATAAATGGTTCGCGGCGCACGACCCCGAAGTTGTCGTCTTTGCAAGATTCACAAGTGACGTAAGCAAGCTGCTCCAGTTCGCGTCGCAAGAAAAGATTCCAGTGACCGCGCGCGGTGGCGGCTTTGGTTATGTCGGCGGGTGCGTCCCGGCGCGCGGCGGAATTGCCTTGTCGCTAGTGCGGATGAATCGGATCAAGGAAATCAGCTTTACGGATGCGATTGCGATCGTTGAGCCGGGCGTGTTCACAGCTGACCTGAAAGCGGCGGTGCGCGAGCAAAAATTATTTTATCCGCCCGACCCGGCGAGCATGAAAGATTGCACGATCGGCGGGAACGTCGCAACGAACGCGGGCGGCCCGCGCTGTTTGAAATACGGTGTGACGCGCAATTACGTGATTGGCCTCGAAGTGGTGCTAGCCAATGGTAAAACGGTGCAGACCGGCGGGCGTGTGCACAAGAACAAAACCGGGTTCGATTTGATCGGCCTCTTTGTCGGCTCGGAGGGACTGCTTGGCGTGGTCACGGAAATCACGCTGCGTTTGCTCCCGCTTCCTCCGGCACGCGCCACTTTGTCTGCGGCTTTTGCCACTGCCGCGCAAGCTGCGGAAGCAGTCCAAGCAATTTTTGCCGCGGGATTTTTGCCTGCGTCATTGGAGCTCGCCGACCATTTCACTCTGGAGGCCGCGCGGCGCGATCTCGGCAAAATGATTGTCCCGCCGGGCAACGCTCATCTGCTGGTCGATCTTGATGGACAAGAGGAAAGCGTTCGCAGCGAAGCAGCGGCCATGCGCGCATTGCTTGAAAAACGAAATGCAAATGCCCTTGAGATGGCGACCGGTGAGGCCGATTGCGAGAAACTCTGGGCGTTGCGGCGCCAGTTCAGTAATTCACTGCGCGCAACCGGCCTGACCAAGCTAAACCAGGACGTGGTCGTGCCGCGCAGTCGCCTCGTCGATCTAATGCAATTCGCGGAAGCACTCCAGGCGAAGCATGGATTTCCGATCGCTTGCTTCGGCCACGCCGGCGACGGCAATATCCACGTCAACATCATGGCAGACCGTTACAATCGAGATGCCGCCGTGCGGAAAAAGGTGGAGCATGCGTTGGATGATCTTTTCGCGTGGGTGCTGGCGTGGGGCGGCGTCATAACGGGCGAACACGGAATTGGCTTGGCGAAAAAACGCTGGTGGCCGGATGCGACAAGTGAGGTTGGACGCGAACTTCACCGTCAGCTCAAACAAGCTCTCGATCCGCAAGGAATTTTGAATCCAGGGAAATTCGTTGACTAAAGCGAATCTGCACTGAGGTTCGGTGTACTTTTTAATGGCGCATTTGAATTTCGCCGTGAGCGTCGCGCATCAGCGCCTCGTGAACGAACCAGTTAAAGAGGCATCCTGCCTTTTCATTCGCGCCGCGATGATACGACATGAAACCGGGAAAATTTACTCACACGATAGCGGTCGTCTTGTCGTCCATTTCATCTCTGTTTGCATCCATGGGTCTCGCAAAGTCGGAACCCGTCAAGGTGAAGTTCAGCAAGAAATCGGAGCGATCATCTGACGATCGCTTTGCCGATCTTACCTCACTCGCGCTCACACCAGGTCAACTGGCGGGAAAATCGCCCGAGCTGGGACAGCGTTTCCCGTGGAAAAGGGACATCGTAACGACTGTCTTTTGGATCGGCGAGAAACCGGCTGAGAATAATCCGGTGCCCAATCGGGTAAGCTCTTGGGACAAAGAGTGGACGAAAAATTATGGCGGGATCGACGATCCTGTCCCGGCTCATCGAAGCAATTACACTCCAGTAAAATTCACGCCGCGACTAAATCCATTTTATTGCGCGCTTCCCTATAATGATAAAGCGAAAGAGGGCCATCGGCCCGAAGCGCCGCAGGTTGTTCCATGGTTTAATGAGGCATATCAGGGGCCGGCTGTGTCGACTTGCAAAGGTCGCTGGGTCGCCATCCGCAAGGGAAATCGAGTGGCCTACGCGCAATGGGAAGACGCTGGGCCTTTTCGCACCGATCACTGGCAATATGTGTTTGGCAACGAACGCCCCAAACCGAATCTCAACAAAGGCGCAGGCCTCGATGTGTCGCCTGCGGTACGCGAATATCTCGGGTTGAACACCACGGATGTGACTGATTGGAAGTTCGTAGAATTTAGCGAAGTGCCACGCGGCCCATGGTCAACACTCGGAGAAAACAATACTTTCGTTATCAATGATCGAAAAAAAGGCGCGGCCTTGGTCGAAAAGCTGGGTGTGATCGCGCGCTAAGCGCGCGGTCCGGAAGCGCTGTAGTCGGAATCGGTGATCCCGGCCGCCTGGGTAGCGCATGCGTCTCGCGTGCCTGGTGAGCGCCTCTCGCGATCGCGAACTTTTCCGTGCATTTGACTCGGCCCTGCGATTCACTTTCAAAGGAGAGACTGTGTCGGCGCGACGCCGAAACCAGCACGCGGGACGCGCGCGCGCTACCCGATCCACACGATCCGCAAGCGGGACGCGATTAGGAAAAATAATGGAGAACTGGCCATCATTTGCTCCTTCCCGTCGCGCGATCCTCCTCACAGCCAGTCTCATCTTCGCCATTTCGACTGGGACGTCCGCCGAACGCGGCACGCTGCTCACCGGTAAAGCGGCGATGGGCGATTGGACAACCGATGCGCCCGGAGTGCGCCGGAAAATCACCGTGGACGATCTGCCGTCGCTAGGTTCAAATGTTTTGGCAATTAATCCGCCCCACGTCGCTCGAAGGCCAGCGGACGCGCAGCTTCACGTCCCGCCCGGATTTAAGATCGACGCATACGCCAGCGGGTTTCGTAATCCGCGATTTCTACTTACCGCACCTAATGGGGACGTCTTTGTCACCGAAAGCCGGGCCAATCAAATCAAGGGGCTGCGCGATACAAAGGCCAGTGGTAAGCCGGACGTCACCGAAGTATTCGCAGAACGAGATCTTAACAAACCGTTCGGGATCGCCTTTTATCCGCCGGGTGACGATCCTCAATTTTTGTATGTAGCGAACACCGATGGCGTAATCCGATTTCCGTATCGCAACGGTGATCTCAAAGCCCGTGGGCCAGCTGAAAAGCTAGGTGTGCAACTTTCTGGTGGCGCAGCGCACCTGCGCAGTGGAGGACATTGGACGCGCGACATTGTTTTTTCGCCTGACGGCAAGAAAATGTATGTCTCCATCGGTTCGCGCTCGAACGATTCCGATAATGCCGCAGAAGCCGATCGCGCACGCATCTTCGAGTTCAACCCCGACGGCACCAACCGAAAAGTGTATGCGTGGGGCATTC
>Ga0209377_1000341_pt1 | contig 30644 bp, 29 predicted proteins | sample GraSoiAngelo_141_FD_185898 | JGI IMG/M metagenome (GOLD analysis project Ga0209377, IMG submission 185898) | Grasslands soil microbial communities from the Angelo Coastal Reserve, California, USA - 14_0929_12_40cm (SPAdes) (version 2) | ecosystem: Environmental > Terrestrial > Soil > Grasslands ...
TCCGTCATTACCGGGTGCGCCGGGGTAAAGCAGCCAGCGAAGTCGCTTGAAAGGCCCCGACCTTGCGACCCGGATATCCCGGCAGTACATCTCCTATGTGAAGTTTGTGCAGTTCCCCAGCGCGGCGGTGACGACCACATGGCTGGAGCCGGTTGAAGCGTACCGGCACGCGCGCCGGCGGGCGGGCAACATCCCGGCGCCCGCGGGCGACCCGAGGTAGTCCCAAGACCCCGTCTCCCAAGGCCTCGGAAATCGTGCGCCTCGTCGAGGCGCTGAGCACCGGCGTGGGCTCGCACGACGGCGTCGTGTTGGGCCGCGGCATCGCGGAGCTGCTACGGGACGCGTACCGCGAGCGGCAGCGCACGGTCCCGCGTTGGGTCCGGGAGCTGATGTCGTACTATGCTCGGGAGACAGGGGCGCCGTAGCGCGCCCCCGGGCGTCACGTGACTGCCGGCTCAACCGTGCCGACCCTACCGGTCCCGCTGCTGCGGGACGGGCTCGCGCGGGAGGCGGCGCGATTCTCCCTGCGGCGCGTCGCGCGCGAGGCGGGCATGAGCCCGAACGGGCTGCGCCACGTTCTGCAGGGCGCGATTCCCCGCAGCATCACCCGAATCAAGTTGGAGCGCTGGCTCGCCGCCCAAGGCAAGGTCACGCGACCGCCCAACCTGGGTCAGTTCGTCCGCCTCCTGAACGAGCTGTCGGTGGATCTCACCCCGGAGCAGACGCTCGAGCTGGGGCGCGGTCTCGCCGAGCTGCTCGTCCAGTCGTACGAGGTGCGCCGGCTCTCCCCACCCCGCTGGGTCCAGGACCTGCTGCGCCATTACCGGGCGCGCGGGGGCGGGAGCAAGTCCGCCAGCGAAGTCGCCTGAACGTTCACAATCCGAGCTCTCGCTGCGCCGGCGCCAACCGTCGCCCGTAGCGATCCGCCATCCCCTCGTTCACCGGGAACCCGAATCGCGCCTGCAGCTTCTTGATGCGGGCAGCCAGCGCGCGCGCATAGTCGCGCGGCGCCCCGCTCCGTCCCTCGTAGGCGCGCCGGTAGCGCGCGACGAGGTGCGGGAACCGCTCTTCGAGCATCGGGAGGAAACGGTCCCGCACCGCGGGGTAGAGGCGCAGCGGACCGGCGTGGACGAACCTGGCGCCGGCCTCCCGGGCCGCCTGGAAGAGCGCTTCCAGATGGGGCAGGTCATCCGTGATCCCCGGAAGGACCGGCGCCACGATCAGGCCGACCCGGACGCCGGCGTTGGCGAGTCGCTCGAGCGCCCGGAGCCGCACCGCCGGCATGGGAGAGCGCGCCTCCACCTGCCTGATCAGCGCCACGTCCACCGTGTTGAGGGAGATGTGAACCTCGAGGTCGCTTCGCTCTTGAATGCGCCGCAGCACGTCGGTGTCGCGACCGATGAGCGGACTCTTGGTGATGATGCCGATGTTCAGGCCGTCGCAGCGCGCCAGCCGCTCCAGAATCCCGCGCGTGAGTCGGAAGCGGCGCTCGGCCGGCTGATATGGATCGGTGGCGGTGCCGATGACAATTGGAGCGGGGGCGGACCGACTGACTGCCGGATCAACGGACCGGAAGTAGCGGCGCAGGTCGGCTTCCAGCGCGCCGAGTAAGTGCTCCTTAACGAAGATGCGCCGCTCGAATGCCTCCCACCCGTGCAAGCCGCGGAACTCTTGAAACTCCGCGTCCGAGAGCCTGCCCCCATCGCGCGCGCGCTCGACGGTGTAGCGGTGCGCGTAGCGCGCGTAGCAGTACGCGCACCCGAATTCGCACCCGATGTAGGGGTTGAGCGACCAGAAATCGACGCCGGTCTGCTGCGGCGAGTTGAGTACCGACTTGGGTTCGAGCGAGACGAACTTGGTGCCGCGACGGCGCTCATCGAGAATCGGCAGAGCGGCAGGTCGGTATGGCGGTACGGCGGTGAGCAGCTGCAGCTGCCGGGACCGCTTCGCTGAGTTCGCTTCCCGTTCACCACCAGCCATACCGCCCTCCCGCTCTCTCGCCCGACCGCCGCCGCTCACCCGCATCTCGCCCACCCGCACTGCACGCACACCAGGCACCCCGACTGGCGGACAAGTCCGCCGCCGCAATCGGGGCAGGACGAAGTCTGGGACGGCGGGCGCGGGGTGGGGGAAGGGTGGGGCGTCGACAGGGTCATGGCTTCGGTATCTGTTCGGGTCCGAAGCCCAATATGCCACTGCTCCAGAGCGCCGGCAAGGGCGCAGATCGGGTGGTGACTAGACGGTGGCGGTACCCCGCCGCACCATAGCGCGCCATCCGAAGTACACCGGCACACCGATCAGCACGAGGCCGAGGCCGAGAAAGCTGTAGGTACGGGTGGCGTCCTGCACCAGGAGGTCGACGGCGATGATGGCGGTCGCGATCACGTACAGCGCCGGGAGCCAGGGATAACCCGGGGCGCGGACCGGTCGGTCTGCCGCGGGGCGCTTGGCGCGCAGCGCAAACAACCCAGCTGCGGTCAGTCCGTAGAAGACCAGCGCCGCGAAGATGACGAAGTTCAGCAGCTGCGTGTACGTGCCCGAGAGGCAGAGGAGACTGGTCCACACCGCCTGGACGACGAGGGCGACCGCTGGTGTCTTGTATGCTGGATGCAGCACGCCGGCGGACTTGAAGAACAGGTCGTCCCGCGCCATCGCGTAGTACACGCGTGCCCCGGACAGGATGAGGCCGTTGTTGCACCCGAACGTCGAGATCATGATCGCCGCCGCCATGAGCTTGAGACCGGGCTCTCCCAGCATCGCCTGGAGGGCGGCGGTGCCGACGCGGTCCTGGGGCGCGCTCGCGATCGCGGCTGTCGGGAGGACATTCAGGTAGGCGACGTTCGCGAGCACATACAAGACGGTCACGATCAGCACGCCCGCCCCCATGGCGACGGGGAGGTCGCGCTGGGCGTTCTTGAGCTCGCTTCCCGCGAATCCAACGTTGTTCCAGGCGTCCATCGAGAACAGCGAGCCGACCATCGCGGCGCCGATGGTCCCCAGACCGACAGCGGCGCCGCCTGTGGCCCAGAAATTGCCGCCGAAGTTCGCGGCCAACGCCTCGGCGTTCCGGCCGATGGTGATGCCGAGCAGGATCAGCAACGCGAGCGCGCCGGTCTTGATCGCGGTGAGGGACGTCTGGATCAGGGCGGCCGTGCGCACGCCGCGGACGTTGATCCACGTGAGCAGGGCGACGGACAGGACGGCGAGGATGCGCTGCGGCGAGAGGCCGACCGCGATGTCGCCGATCGGTTGCGGGAAGTGCATCGTGAACCCGAAGAACACGTTGGGCGACAGGCCGGGCCAGAAGACGGCCGTGAATCGCGCGAACGCGACCGCGACGGCCGCGATGGTGCCGGTCTGGATGACCACGAACAGGGTCCAGCCGTACAGGTAGCCGAACAGCGGTGAGATGCCTTCGCGCAGGTACACGTACTGTCCCCCCGCACGGGGGAACATCGCTGCCAGCTCGCCGTAGGTGAGCGCGCCCATGAGGGTGACGATGCCGGACACCGCCCAGACGACGAGCAGCAGGCCTGGGGCATGGACCTCGCGGAGGATCTCCGCCGAGACGATGAAGATCCCCGAGCCGATCATCGACCCGACGACGAGGGCGGTGGCGTCGAGCCGGGAGATCGCTTTGACGAAATCGGCCTGCGGCTGCTGGGTCGTGGCCATCTGACGGTCCCGTCCGTTCGGTCCAGGTGTGAAGCGAGGTAACCTAGTGGCTCCCGGATAGAGCCGCTATGTTCTCGGACCCCATAACCCCATCACGCGAGGACGACCGTGCGTCTCTTGCCCCGGGAAGAAGAGTTCTTCGACCTGTTCGTCGAGGTGGCTACGCGCAACAAGGAAGCGGCGCAGCAGCTGCGCGAGCTGTTCGAAGCGCCCCCCGAACGCCGCACGCCTCGGGTCGAAGCGATCAAGCGGCTGGAGCACGAAGCCGACCAGATCACCCACGAGGTGGTGAACCGGCTCGATCGCACATTCATCACGCCGCTCGATCGCGAGGACATCCACGAGCTCGCGTCCGATCTGGACGACGTGATGGATGCGATCGACGGCACCGCCCGCCGCTCCCAGATTTTCCACCTGGGTCTCGCACCGCAGGGCGTGAAGCAGCTCACCGAGGTGATCCAGCGGATGGTGGGCGTGCTCGCCGAGGCCGTCGGCCGCCTCAAGAAGGGCGACGACGTGATGAAGTACTGCATCGAGGCGAAAAAGCTCGAGGAAGAAGGTGACGCGATCTACCACGAGGCCCTCGGTCGCATGTTCGAGACCGAGCGGGATGCGATCGAAATCATCAAATGGAAGGAGATCTACGACAACCTCGAGATGACCCTGGACCAGTCCGAGGACGTCGCGAACGTGCTCGAATCCATCACGTTGAAGCACGCCTGATGACGGCCACCGTCTGGTTCGTCCTCGCCATCGTCCTGGTCGCGCTCGCCTTCGATTTCATCAACGGGTTCCATGACGCGGCAAACTCCATTGCCACGGTCGTTTCGACGCGGGTCTTGTCGCCGTCCGCGGCGGTCGTCTGGGCGGCGGCGTTCAATTTCATCGCCGTCTTCGTCTTCGGGACGGCGGTCGCGAAGACCATGGGGAAAGGGCTCGTGGATCTCGCGGTGGTCGACGCGACCGTGATCTTAGCCGGCCTCATCGGGGCGATCGTATGGGACCTGATCACGTGGTGGCTCGGGCTACCGACGTCGTCCTCCCACGCGCTGATAGGCGGCTATGGCGGGGCCGCCGTGGCGAAGGCGGGCTTCACGGCACTGCTTTTCCCCGGGAAATGGATCTCTACCCTGGCCTTCATCGTCATCGCGCCGGTGATGGGTCTGACGCTCGCGCTGGTGCTCACGGTGGCGCTGTCGTGGGCGCTGCGCCGCTCCTTACCGCGCAGGGTGGATCGCGTTTTCCGGGTGCTGCAGTTAGGTTCGGCCGCCGCGTATTCTTTGGGCCACGGCTCTAACGACGCCCAGAAGACGATGGGGATCATCGTCGGGTTGCTGGTCGCCGAGCAGCGCGTCCTCACCGCCTTTCCGGTGCCGGCGCTGCATCTGACGGACGCGGGCGTAGTGCCGGCGTGGGTCATCGTCGCCTGCGGCGCGGCCATGGGGCTTGGCACCATGTCCGGCGGCTGGCGCATCGTCAAGACGATGGGACAGCGGCTCACCAAGCTCACGCCGTTCGGCGGCTTCTGCGCCGAAACGAGCGGCGCCATCACGCTGTTCATCGCCTCGCATTTCGGCATTCCGGTCAGCACGACGCACACGATCACCGGCGCGATTTCCGGGGTGGGCGCCGCGCATCGCCTCTCGGCGGTGCGCTGGGGTGTGGCAGGACGCATCGTGTGGGCATGGATTCTCACGATCCCGGCGGCGGCGGGGATCGCGGGCGTAGCGTATCTCGCCTTGCGTGCACTGATCTAAGACGTCATCCGTACGTCATCCGTCATTCGTTCTTACGGACGACGGAGGACGGACCACGGATGACTCAGAGCCCGAGGACCTCGACGACCGCCTGCGCGATCGCGGCGTCCTGCACCCCCACGCCGGTCAGGTCCGCTACGGTGATCTCACTCGCACTCTCTCGTCCGGGGAGCCGGCCGGCGGCGAGGTCGCCGAGCTCCGCGTAGACCTTGTCACGGGTCACCGCCCCGGCCGCTATGGCGTGGTGCAGGTTGCCGTAGCGCTCGGTCTGGAATACGCGGTCCGCCACGAGCTTGTCCGCCCGCCCGAGCAACGCCGGCTCGAGCTCGATTTTCTCCGGGCTGCCGGTCCCCACCGAGGTGATGTGCGTCCCGGGCCCCACCCAGGGAGCCATTACGAGCGGCGTCGTGCTGGCCGTCGCGGTCACGATCACCCGGTGGTCACGGACCGCGGATTCGAGCGCCGGGGCGATGCGCGTCTCGACCGCTTGCCCCAGCTCCTTTGCGAGCATTTCGGCATGCTCGCGTGTGCGATTCCATAGGGTGAGCCGGGCGAGCGGCATCTGCGCGACCATGGCCCGCGCCGTCAGCCTGGCCAGCGCGCCTGCGCCCACGAGCAGGGCGTCGTGCGTGTCCTTGGGTGCCAGGTACTTGAGGGTCAGCGCCACCGCCGCCGCGGTGCGGAAGTCGGTCAGGTAGCCGTGCTCCTCGAGCAGCACGGCGGGGATCCCGGTGTCCGCGTCGAGCAGCAGGAACATGCCGTCGCCCGAGGGCAGGCCGCGCGCGCGGTTGCGGTAGAACCCCGTCGCCACCTTGAGGACGATGTGCCGTCCGCCCGCGAGGTGCGCGCCCTTGACGTGCACCTCGGCCTGCTGCTCGCGCAGCTCCAGCACCATCGGGTCGGGGAGGGCGGCCTCGCCTCGCCCGAGGGCGCGGAAGCCCCGCTCAACGGCCGCGATCGCCACGGCGAAGGGGATCTTGTCCCGGAACGCCTCGAGCGGGACGACCCGCATCTCAATCGGCGAACACGCGCTTCAGACCCCGCTCGGTCTCGGCGAGCGCTTCCCGAAAGTGGTGCAGCTCCTCCCCGAAGCCGAAGCGGATGTGGTTCGGCAACCCGAAGTGGTCGCCCGGGACGAGCAGAACGCTGTGCTCGGCCCGCATCTTCTCCACCAGGTCGAGGGCGCCGATCGCCTGGCGGTAGCGCACGAGACAGATCGCCCCCGCCTGCGGGGGATGCCAGCTGAATGTGTCGCCGAAACGTTTCAACCACTCCTCGATCACGGGATAGTTGGAGCGGAGGATCCCGCGGGTGCGCGCGAGCACCTTCTCCCGCACCCGCGACTCGAGCACCACAGCGGCGAGGTGGTCGCTCGCGCCCGCCGGCCCGATCGTGGTGTAGTCGTGCCGCGCCCACGCCTCCCCCGAGAACTCCGGCGGCGCGACGACCCAGCCGATCCGCAGGCCCGGCAGGCCGTACGCCTTCGAGAGGCCATTCACGACGATCACGCGCTCGTAGCTGCCCCAGAACGAGGGCGTCGTCGTGCCGTCGCGCTCCGCTCCCTGGTAGACCTCGTCCGCGAGGAGCCACGCGCCGACCTCCGCCGCGCGAGTCACGAGGGCCTGTCGCATCTCCTGCGACAGCACATGTCCCGTCGGATTGTGCGGATTGGTGACGACGACCAGCTTCGTGCCCGGCGCGATGGCGCTCCGCACCTCCTCGAGCGCGGGCTCCCACTGCGCCTCGGCGCGCAGCGCGAAGCCACGCACTTGGGCTCCGAAGTTCTGGGCGAGCCCCCAGGTCTGGAGGTAGTTCGGGAGCATGACGGCGACCGTATCGCCGGGCTCGACCAGCCGCCAGCAGACGACGAAGTTCGCCTCGGCGCTGCCGGTGGTGACCAGGATCTGCTCCGGCGCGACCCCTTTGTACAGCGCCGCAATGCGCCCGCGCAGGAGGTCGGTGCCGTTCGACTGGCTGTAGCCGAGCCGGACATCGAGCAGCGGCGCCGCGGACGCGCCGGCCAGGCCGAGCAGCTCCTGGATCGAGAGCGGGTGCACGCCCGACTCGGACAGGTTGTAGCGTACCCGGTTCTCCCACGTGCTCTGCCAGCGCTCCAGCTCGAATGGGACGAAGCGCAAGGGCGTCAATCCTTCCGTCGGGGTCCGTCGTGTTTCGGTGTAGGGGTGCAACATGCTGCGCCCCTACAATAACGCGTAAATCAATCCAGTGCGGCGAGGTCTTCCGGTCGTTCCAGCCAGTAATTCGGCTCGAGGTCCTCCAGGTGGGAGCGGTCGAACGGTCCCCACAGTACGGCGGCGGTCTTCACGCCCGCCGCGCGGCCGCACTCGACGTCGTGACGCGAGTCGCCCACGAACACCGCGCCTGCGGCAGGCGCGCCCAGGCGCTCGAGCGCCGTGAGCACCGGCTCGGGGTGCGGCTTGGGATGGGTGACCTCGTCCGCGCCCACGATCACCTGGAAGGCGTCCTCGAGCCCGGCTACGCGGAGCCCGCGGAGGGCGCCGCTCCGCATCTTGCTCGTGACGAGGCCAAGGGTCTTCCCCTGATCCCGCAGCGCCAGCACCGCCTCGACCACGCCGGCATAGGGACGCACCAGCTCGTCGTGGTGGGCGAGGTTGTAGGCGCGGTACGTCGCCACCATGGCCTCGATCTCGGCGGGGTCCTCGGTGAAGTGGCGGAACTGCACCCACAACGGCGTGCCCAGCCCCTGCATCCAGACGTCGTCCGAGGGCTCATGCCCGCGGTGCAGGCGCATGGTGTGGCGGTACGAGCGGAGGATCAGCTCGATGGAGTCGATGAGCGTGCCGTCGAGGTCGAAGAGGAACGTTGAGAGAGGCACGCCGGAAGGTAACTTTGAGACTCGCAAACGCCATGCACCATTTCGAGACCGTCCTCGCGCTGCTCGTCGGCGTCACCTTCTTGGCGCTAGTGGCGCGTCGGCTCGCCATTCCCACGCCCGCGGTCCTCCTCGCAGGGGGTGTGCTCGTCGCATTGCTCCCGGGGCTGCCGGCGGTCCAGTTCGACCCGCAGCTCGTCTTTTTGGTTTTCATCCCGCCGCTCTTGTATCGCGCATCCCTCCTGGCGTCGTACCGCGACGCCCGGGCGAATCTTCGCCCGATCCTCCTCTTGGGCGTCGGGCATGTCCTGTTCGCGACCGTCGTGGTCGCCTGGGTGGCTCACCTCGCGGTCCCGGGGTTGCCGTGGGCCTCGGCGTTCGCACTCGGCGCCGTCGTGTCGCCGCCAGACGTGGCCGCCGCGACGGCGTTTCTGCGGCGGCTGCCGCTGCCGCGGCGCCTCGTGACCATCCTCGAGGGCGAAAGCATGATCAACGACGCGGCCGCGATCGTCGCGTACCGCATGGCAGTCGCGGCGGGGGTCACGGGGTCGTTCTCGCTCCCCGCGGCGACGGGCCGGTTCCTCGTGGTGGGTGCCGGAGGGGTCGCGGTGGGCTTGGCGGTGGCGTGGCTCCTCGCCGCGGTGCGCCGCCACATCCACGATCCCGAGGTGGAGAACACCATCTCGCTCCTCACCGGGTACGCCGCGTATCTGCCCGCCGAACGGCTCGGTGTCTCCGGCATCCTGGCCGTCGTCGCGACCGGGCTGTTTTTGGGGCGGGTGGGACCCCGCTTCGTGGCGGCGGACACGCGCGTACAGAACGTCGGTATGTGGGACGTGGTCGTGTTCGCGCTCGAGGGGCTCATCTTCATCATCACCGGACTGGCGCTGCGGCCCATCCTCGCAGGCTGGAGCGGTCCATTCGCGCAGGAACTGGTGTCGGGAGCGGTGCTAGTGAGCGTGACGATCATCGTTGCGCGCTTCGTGTGGGTGTTCCCCGCGACCTACCTCCCTCGGTTCTTGAGCGCGCGTGTGCGGAAGCGGGACCCGTACCCGCCATGGCAGTTTCCGGCAGTCGTTTCTTGGGCGGGCCTGCGCGGCGCGGAGTCCCTGGTGCTGGCTGCCGCCATTCCCACCATGACCGCCGCGGGTACGCCGTTCCCCGGCCGCGACCTGGTCATCGCGATCACGTTCGTCGTGATCGTCGTGACGCTGCTGGGCCAGGGCTTCACGCTGGCGCCGCTGATGCGCTGGCTGGGCGTGCGCGAAACGGGCGACGACGAGCGCCGCGAGGAGCTCGCAGCGCGTATCGAAACGGCCGAGGCGGCCCTCGCGCGGCTGGAGGAGCTCGCGACGGAGGCGTGGATGCACCCGGACGCGCTGTCGCACACCCGTGATCGGTACCGCCTCCGCACGCGCCATCTGCACGGCCACGCGGATGGGGTCCTCGACAGTCCGATCGAGGCCAAATCCATCGCCCAGCTACGGCTCGCCAGGGAGCTGCTCGCGGTGGAGCGACGGGAACTGCTGCGCCTGCGTGACGAGGGCGCGATCGGGGATGCCGTGATGCGCCGCGTCCAGCGCGAGCTCGACTATGAGGAGCTGATGCTCCATCACGAGTGAGCGGTCAGCCGAGCACCATCGCCGCCACCAACTCGACCTGCGGTGCCTCGGCGCCGGTCCCGAGCGGCGGCAGGCGCTCGTGCCACGCCAGCACGTCGCGCACCGAAAGGGGCGCGCGTCGGGCCAGCAGGTCTTCCAGGAGGAGCTCCTCTCCCGCCGTCATCCCGCGCGCGAGTCGCGAGACGAGGCCATCGAGGCGGGCGAGGTCGGCGTGGCGACGCCGCGTGGCGGCGCGGCGCGCAGCGGCCAGCACCCAGGGGATGAGGCGGCGACTGAGGCGGTCCCGGTGGGCGGTACGCCAGCGCGCGTCCTCGAGCGCGGCGAGCCGGCCGCGGACGAGCGGCGCCGCCCGTCGAATCGCCCGCTCGAGCACTTCGCGGTCGAATGGGGCCGGCTCCGCCACGGCCGCCCGCTCGAGCAGGCGCGTGGCGCGCGCGGGATCGGCCCGCGCGCCCGCGTCCGTGACGACCACGCCCTCCACCTGACCCCCTAGCCGCACGACCAGTACGACCGCGGGCTCGGCCGCCGCGACCGCCCCGCAGGTCCCGAGCGTGGCGGGCGGTCCGGCGCGGGCGGCGAGGCCCTGCAGCCGATCGCACCAATCGAGCCCGCGCGTCCCGGCGCCGGCTCGGGACTGCATCCGTCGCTTCGCCACCAGACGGCGCTCCAATGCCAGCGCGTCGGCGAGCGGCTGTGACGGAAGAAACGTGACGGTCTCGATGCGCTCGTGGGGCGAGCCGGCGCGATCGATACGGCCCACGCGCTGCGCGAGGCGGGCGGGGCTCCACGGCAGGTCGTAGTGGATCACGCGGACGGCGTCCTGGAGATTCAGGCCTTCACTCAAGAGATCGCTGGCGATCAGGACGTTGGTCTCGAGCGCGGGAGCGGGACGGGAAGCGCCCTGCGCTCGTGGCGCGAACGCGCGGAGCACCTCCTGCCGCGGCGCGGGATCGCTCCCGAACCACCCCCGCTCTCCCGTCACGGCCGCGACACGGTGACCCCGGAGGCGGCGCACCAGGTGATATACGCTGGCACGCGGCTGGACGAAGACGAGGGTCTTGCCCATGCGCCCATCGAGCAGGCGCGCCAGCGCGTCCGCCTTGGGATCGTGCGGTGACGTGGCGAGCGCGCGCAGCCCCCGCACCCGTTCACGGTCCCGCTCGGTCGCGGCGCCGGGGCCGGGGGGAAGGACCAGCGGGAAGAACGCGAGCTGCAAGTCCTCCGATCCGGCAGGGAACAGCCGCCGGAAGTCGTGGCGTCCGAGCGCCCTCCCTTGCATCGCGGCCGCGGCGCCCAGCTCGAGGAACGCCTCATACCGGGCGAGGCTTGCGCGAAACGCGGGAAGGCTCGAGGCGAGCTGCGACAACAGGAGCAGCCGAAACAGGACCGCCGCCTCGCCACCCGCCTCGAGCCGGGCGATACCGGTCACGAGCCGTTGCAGCTCCGCGTCGGGCGCCGCGCCGACGCGGATCACCTCGCCAGGCGCGCGCTCGGGGAAAGAGAGCACGGCTGGCCCGGTGCCGTACGCCGCCTGCACGCGCTCGCGCGAGCGCGATACACTCAGCCGGGCGGCGGCGGCCGTCACGGCGTGCCGATCGACGTCGCCCCGCGCCGCGAGGCACAGTGAGGGCACGCCCAACGCCGTGAGGTCGTGGTCCCGCAGGAAGAGGCGGAAGAGGTGAAACAGGTCGGCGATCCGATTGTGCACCGGCGTGGCCGTAACGAGCAGGACGCGCGCACCGATCACGAACTTAGCGAGCGCGCGGTAGCGGTTGGTGGCGGGGTTTCGGAAGCGGTGGGCTTCGTCGACGATGTAAAGACGGTGGACGGCGGTGGAGGGCGGTGAAGGGCGGTGGGAGGGCGCACTCAGGGACTCATGGGTGATGATAGGTGCCTCGGCCCCGTGCTCCCCGAGGAGCGCACGCCACTGGTCCACCAGCACCGCCGGAACGACCAGCGCGAACGGCTCACCGAGCACGAGGGCGACCGCGAGCGCGACGTACGACTTGCCGAGGCCGACAGCGTCCGCGAGCAGAGCCCCGCCGTGGCGCGCCAGGATGCCGAGGAGTCGCTCGGCAGCGGGGACCTGGTGCGGGGCGAGCCATGCCGGCCACGGCGCCCGGTCCTCGAGCGCGACCGGCGCGAGGTCGAGCAACGCGCGCGCCCCGAGCGCCGCGACCGCCGGCGCCGGGCCGACCGTCCCCGCCGTGAGGAGACAGGCGAGCGGCTCGGGGAGCGGTGCGAGGTGCTCAGAGAGGATCCGCGGCGGATGCGTCCAGGGCACGGCGGTCCGCGGCCTCGAGCTGGTACATGTCGGCAATCGCGTCGTCGTCGGAGGCATTCGCGCGACCCTGGTCGGCAAGGGCGCGCCAGGCCGCCGGGCTCGCGGGTGGAAGAGGTAGCCCCCGCACGACGCGCGCGTTGAAGCGCCGGAAGCCACCGCGGGCTGGATCGGCTGAGAGTCGCGCGAGCGCGGTGAGCCAGCGTGAGTTGAAAAGCGCCGCCAGCGCGTACGCGTCGTCTGCGGCACGGGTCGCGATGCCGTAGACGGTGTTCAGCGGGACTACGCCAGCGTCGGGTACGACGGCAGCGAGTCGCCGGGCGAGGTCAGGCCAGATCACCCGGTATGGGGCGTCGGCCAGGGCGAGACGGAACAGCTGCCAGGCCGGACCGCCGCGGTAGTCGCTGCGGCGGCGGAGGCGCTCGAGATGGGGGTCGAGCGCGCGCGCCAGCTCGGGCGGGAGGCGGGCGAGCGGCCGGCCGTCGGGCCCGTGGGTCCACAGCATGTGTGCGCGCGGCGTCGCCCGCCACGGCCCCAGGTCCCGGCCCCGAACAATCGGCCGGGTCACCGGTCCCGGGTGCGCGACCAGGAACACGTCGTCCGCCCCCGTCTTCACGCCGAGCTGCGGGGTCCAGCGATCGCCCAGCGTAGGACAGACCGTTCGCAGGTGACGCGCAATCCGCGTGGCCCCCGCCCCCGCTCCCGCCCCGGGTCCGAGGAGCCACGGACCGTCGGTCGCGAGGGCGCGCTGGGGGATCGCCGGGGCTTCGGTCTTGGGGCCGAGGGCAATGGCCACGCGCTCGCGGCCGGTCGGCTCGACCCGTACGGCCACCAGAGCCATCGGATAGACCGCGGCGCCGAACACACCCATCTGGGCGACCGGAGCCACCCGTTCGAGGCGCGTGCTTGCGGCAAGCCGCCGCCGCAGCGGCTCCGCGTACCCGCTCGACGCGAGCTTCGCGGGGACGAGGAGCGCCGCCGCTCCACCGGGCGCGACGAGCTCGAGCGCGCGCTCCACGAACGCGACCGCGAGGTCGGGCAGGTGCGCAAACCCGGGCCCGCGCGCCGGCCGCCACGTGGCGTAGCGGGTCGCCAGCGTCTCCCGCACCTGGGCGGGCACCCGCTCGCCGCGGACCCAGGGCGGGTTCCCGGCGACGAGGTCGAACCCGCCGCGCGCCAGGATGTCGGCGAAGTGGGATTCGAACGCGAAGAACGGGGCACCGCCATCACGGGAGAGCCGCCGCGCAGCCGACCGGAGCTCGCGGCGACTGGCGCGCACGCGCCGCAGCAGCGCGCGCTCGTCCGGTCTGAGGCCCCGCCGCCGTCCGAACAGGTCGCGATCCTTGCCCGCGGCGACCAGCTCGGCAGCACGCCGCTCGAGCGCCGCGACGGCTGCCGCAAACAAGCGCCGTGCGAGCGCCGCCTCGGCACCGGCGAGCTCGCCCAGCGCCTGCCGCTTGGCCGGTCCGGCGAGGCTGAAGAGTGCGCGCCGGGCGATCGTCAGCCGCTCGACCTCGGTCGACGGGGCTGTGGTTGCCGCGGCATGCCCCCCCAGCGCGCGGGCCAGCGTGAGGGGATCGAGCAGGGCGTCCCCCTGGCGCACGTGCCCGTCGAGGTTCGGCAGCGGAGCAATACGGGCGAGGTCGGATTCGTCCTGGTCCGCCACGAGGGCGAGCCACAGACGCAGCTCGGCGAGCCGCACGGCGGTGAGCTTCAGGTCCACACCGAAGAGCGAGTGCGCCACCACGTCCCGGCGGACCGTGGCAGTGGGTCTCTCGCCTGCTGCGCAGCGCAGGTGCGTGAGCTCCTCGAGTGCGCCGAGGAGAAATGCTCCCGAGCCGACCGCCGGGTCGAGCACGGCGATCCGGCGGAGATCGGGCCGCGCATCGGGCGGGTCGCCGTCGTGCATCCAGCGCTCTGCGGCCGAGGGGGCGAGGCCGAAGCGGTGGACGAGGATCGCGGCCAGGCCCGCGCGCACGATCTCGCGCACCAGGGCGGCGGGAGTGTAGTAGCTGCCGCTCGCGCGTCGCTCGGCGGGGTCCATCACGCCCTCGAACACCCGGCCCAGCATGTCGGGCGCGACGCAACTGCCCGGATCGTCCGCCTCGCGCGCCGAGAAGTGGAACCGCTCGAACAGCCCGTCGAACGCGTCGCGCCAGTCGGTGTTGGTCCAGCGGGCCGGGCCGTCGCGCCGCTCCAGGGCTGTGGGCTCGAAGAGCCCGCCGTTCAGGAACGGCAGCCGGCCCAGTGCGCGCGCCGCGCCGGAGCGCCCAGCCGCCGGCCGATTGAGCGCGCCGAAGCACAGCGGATCGAAGACCTGACGGTGGAAGTGGCGCCGGGTGGCGACGGTCTCGTCGAAGCGGTGAATCAGATAGCGCCGGTCGCCGTCCAGCCATCCTTTCGCCTGCACGAAGTAGAGGAACAGCACCCGGGTGAGCGCGGTGAGCGCGAGGGTGTGCCGCTCGGTCCGGCTGCGGGGTGCCCCTAGGCGATCGGTGAGGCGCTCGAGCGTGGCGCGAAACGCCTTGAAGAACCGCGGGGTGACCCCTTCGCTCGCGAGCGCTTCGCCGATCCGCAGGCTGAGCGCGAGCGACGTTTCCCCCGCGAGGGGCCTGAACCGCTCCAGGGTGTCGAGGGCGCCGCCGGGCGGCCGCTCCAGGGGAATCGTGGCGAGGCGGACCGCGGGGCTCCCGCCCCCCCTGCCCCCGCAGGCGGTCGCGCGCCAACTCGCGCACACGAGGCGCCGGGGACCTGACCCGAGCGCGCACGCGAGGCCGCGCTCGGCCTGCGCGGCCAGGCGCTGGGCCGCCGCGCGGACCGCCCGCTCGGGATCGCGTGCCTCGATCGCGAACACGCGGAACGCCGCGTGACGCGCCACCAGCGCCGCGCGCATCACGCCCGCCGCTTCTGCCTGCGCCGGACCGAGCCAGGGTCCGGGTGGCACGGGCTCCCACGCCGCGTGAAACCCGAGCGCCCCAAAGAGGTGGCGAAGATCGTCGATCTGCTCGGTGCGGGCGAGAAGTTCCCGCAGCACCACGGGACCCCTGGTTCGGAGACGACCAAGGTGGGGTGAGGCGGTGGTGGATTAGGTACCTGGGTGTTGCGGGGAGGAGCGAATCAATGCGGAATGGCGAATGCGGAATGCGGAATGGCACGGCGACCCTCGTGGCGGGTAACGACTCTCGCCCTGCTATTCCGCATTCAAGAGCTCTTTCTGAGCCTAATGCTCCCATTCACCGTCTCGAGGGCGAGTCGCCGCCCCCCGCTCCCGATCGTCCCGTGCAGGCTGCGGGGCCCGAGGCGTCCCGTGACCATGAGTGGGAAATCGGTCTCGATGTCGCCGTTGACGGTCGTGGCGCGGACTTCGGTCGACAAGCCGGCCGGAAGATGGAGGGTGATCGCGCCGTTGACGGTGCGGAACTCGAGGGCGTCGCTCCACGTGGCGCGGCCGAAGGACGCCTCGATCGAGCCGTTCACCGTCTGCGCCTCGGCGGAGCCGGCCGTGGAAATCCGGATGCTGCCGTTCACCGTGTTCGCCTCCACGTCGCCCGCTAGGTCGGCCGCCGCGACTTCGCCGTTCACCGTCTTCCCGACGAAGCGCACGCCCGCGGGCACGCGCACGGTGAAATCGACCGTGACGTCGTTGTCGCGCACGTTCATGTGGCCGCCATCGCCTGTCTCGCAGGTGTTCTCCCGGCGGCCGTCGCTCGGGTACACGGCGCAGATCGTGACGCCGTCCTCGTGGGGCACGACCTCGATCTTCACGTCGTCGGGGTCGCTCTTGCGCGCGTGCTTCACGGCTGTCACCTCGACGTCGCCCCCCCCCGCGCTGGCGACGGCGCGGACGTCGCCGTTCACGCCCTTGATCTCGATCGCTTTGCCGGGGGCGACTTTGCCCTTCCAGTGAAACTCATTTTGGGCGGCTGCCGCGCGTGGCACCAGCGCCAGGGCGGCCACCGCGGGGAGCAGCGCGAGTATGGCGATGCGCATCGTCAGTCCTCCTCGTGGTCCTCGTCCTTGTCCTTGTCTCTATCCTTGTCCTTGAGCAGCTGCCCCGGACGGCAAATCTTGATGTCGCCGCCGAACGACTCGAGCTCGAGCCGGGCGCTGCCCGAGCCGAGGGTGAAGCTGAAGCGGTGCTTCGTCTTTCCCGTCAGCTGCACGGGGAAGCAGGCGTTGAACTCACCGTTGAACGTCGACACGGAGACCGAGACGTTGGCCTTCTCGGCGACCGACACCCGCACGTCGCCATCGTGCGTCCCAAAGCGATAGCGGCCCCCGTCCTTGATCGTGCCGTCGTACGTGATGTCGCCGTTGACCGTGTTCGCTTCGGCATTGGCCGATTCGATCCGCATCAGCGTGATGTCACCGTTCACGGTTTCCGCGGTGAGGTCCCCCGAGACCTCCGTCGCCCGGATCTCTTCGTTGACGCTGCTCAAGTCGATACGACCGCGCGCCTTCTCGAGTGTCACCGCTCCCATGACGGACTTGAGCGACACGTTGCCCGAGCCGCCCAGGACCGAGATCTCGCCCTGCACCGTCTCCGCGGTGATCTCGTTTTGGGCGCCGTCCACCTTGATGTCGGTGTAGACCCCGGAGAGGTTCAGGGCCATCCACGCCGGCACCGTGACGGCGTAGTCGATCTGCGACGGCCCGCGCCGTCCCGCTTCGGTCTTCACGCGGACGAGCTGATCGGACGCGTCGACGCTGATCCGGTCGCGACTCGAATGCTCGGCCACGACGCGCACCGCGTTGCGGCTCCACGTCTTGACGGCGATCTCCCCCCCGAAGTTGCTGATCTCGAGGCGGGCGCCCGAGCGCACTTGGACGGTCGTGTCGGTCTGTTGCGTCAGCGCGAGCGCCGCGAGCGTCGCCAGGGTCGTCAGCATGCTGGTCTATCCTCCTCCTAGCTCCGCGCGCCGGCGAGTGTCGCCGCTTGGCGCAGGAGCTCCAGTTTCCGCCGCATCTCTTGGGCGAGGTGCAGGTTCAGATATGAATTCGCGGGGTCGGCCGCAAGCGCGCTCTGGGCGCTGCGGATCGCCCGGTCGATGATTCTCAGGTTCCTCTCGATCACGCGCACTGTGGCCGTATCGAGCCGGCCGCGCCCGCGCGCGAGGGCGCGCTCGAGATCCGCGACCTGGGCGTCGAAACGGGCGTCGCCCGGGTACGCGGACGCGTTGAGGAGCGCCGGCGCGGGCCCCGAGGTCACGACGGGCGGGGTCGGGGCGGTCCCGCGTCCCACGATCAGCCACGCGGCGCCGCCCGACAGCAGCGCGAGCACCACCGACGCGGCGGCGAGCTGTGGCACGGTGAAGGAAAAACGCCTCACCACCGGCCGCGCCCGCGATGACAGCCCGATCCGCGCTGCCACGGCGGGCCAGAGATCCGCGGTGGGCGGGCGATCGTCGAGCGCGCGCGCGTTGGTCACTACGCGCCGCAGCTCGTCGAGCGTCGTCCGGCACCCCTCGCACACGGCAAGGTGCGCCTCGAGCGCCGTCCGTTCGGGCGGCGCCAGCTCGTCGTCGAGATACTCCGAGAGTCGATCAGTCCACTGGTCCTTCATACGCAACTCCCTCCCTACTCCCGAGTCCCTAGCCCCTTCGCTCAGCGCTCGAGATGCCTACGGAGCGCCATTCGGGCATGATGCAGCTGCGACTTCGACGTGCCGGGCACGATCCCCAGCATGTCGGCGATCTCTTCGTGCCGGTACCCCTCGATGTCGTGCAGCACGAACACCCGTCGCGCTCCGTCCGGCAGCCACCCGATCGCTTCCTCAAAATCCATCGACAACTCCGGCGCCGCCGGGCGACCCGCCACGCCGTCGAGGATGTCGGCCGAGTCGTCGTAGCGGCCGCGCTCCGTGCCGAGCGTGGTGCGCCGGGCGAGGATGACGTTCACGGCCAGGCGGTGCAGCCACGTCCCGAACGCCGCGTCGCCGCGAAACGTCGCGAGCTTGGTCCAGGCGCGGACGAACACGTCCTGCGCGATGTCGTCGGCATGGTCCGGGCCGACCATCCGGCGCACCAGGCTGTGGACCCGCGCCACGTGGGCCCGGTACAGGCGCTCGAAGGCGCGGCCGTCACCGGAGGCGGCGAGCGCCGCGTCGGCAGTTTCCGCATCCCCCAACGCCCGCTGGTCCGGATCTCTGCGCAGTGTCGCCACCCCGGGAGTGGTGAGCTCCATGTGCCCTATCCGATAGGGCTTAGCCTCAAAAGGTTGTAGGAAACAAGACGGCAAGGGAGACGCCGAGGCATCTTGGCGTCTTCCTCAACGTCTCACGCCCGTACGCGCTTCAAGCTTCCCAGATTATCCGCCCTGTTCTCGTGCCTGTACCCATTGTCGATCCACGTGGGGATCCGCCGCGCCATCATGTACAACAGAATGGCGATCTCGACGAGCACCACGACGACGAGGGTCAGGGTGGTGTGGGCCGCCACCCACAAGGCGAACGGGGTGGACAGGTTGAAGGCGACGTCGAGGGCCCACCCGAACAGCTGCGCCAGGAGCCACGCGAGCGCGAAGAACGTAAGGAAAATGCCGCGACGCACGACGCCCTGCAGCGCCGCGATCACGCGATGCGACGCCTTCGCGAGCCGCTCGAACGGCGCGAGCCGCCGGGCGAAATGCAGCCGTGCGTCGTCGCCGATCACTTCCAGCTCGTCGACGCGCTCGCGCTCCCACGTGAGGCCGAGCCGGGCGCAGGTCTCGGCGATCTGATCGCGGAGCCGTGTCTCCACGCCCCACTCGACCATCGCCTGGACGCGCGCGACCGCGCGCTTCCCCTCGACCGTCGCCGTCACCCGATACACGCCGTTCACGTTGCGGCGGTTCGGCTCCACGGCGTCCTTCAGGGCGAGGAAGTGACCGGCGCTCGTGCGGTACAGCCGGGCGTAGTGGAACTCGTCAAGGTGGCGCGGCTCACCCACCCGGTCGCCGGCTTCGAGGCGGTGGAAGAAGTAATCGAGGATCAGCAGCGTCTCGCGTAACGGCGCTGCGTACACGCGCTCCGGCGTATCGCGCGGCGTGTGGATCTTGCCGCCGAACACGAGCGGCGAGGCCTTGCCCGGGACCATCGCGACCAGCGCCGTTGCCGGAATGCGGAGCGGTGGGGTGTACGGCCGGCGCGCCAGCCGGGCGGCGAGGCGACGGAACGACTCCCGCAGCCGGACCCACAGCCCGTTGTTCACTTCCAGAAATGAGACGTGGTCGGTCGTGCCGCCGGCGAGATAGTTGTTGTACTTGATGCCGTGCAGGTGGGCGCCTTCCTCCAGGAGATCGTTGATCGAGTCGTAGTCCCCAAACGGGATGAGCACGTGCAGGAAGTCGGCGCCGAGGGTGCCGCGGGGGATGTAGAGCCGGCCTTCGCCGACCGAGTCCACCGAAACCACGCCGCGGATGCGGCGGAGCTCCTCCGGTGTGAGCGTCTTCACGTACTCGCGGGACCCCGAGACGCCGAAGCGGTAACCGGCGAGCGGCGCGAGCGCGACGGCGATCGCGCCATACAGCCAGTCCTGCTGGGTGAGGGCCAGGTTCGCGGCCTGGAGGCCGAGCGCGAGCAGGATCTGCGACGTGAGCCCGACCAGGCCACACTCCTCGGAGCCGGCCATGAAGTACGTGTGGGTCAGCGCGGGCCGCCGGGCGGCGCGCAGGTCGGCGAGCAGATACTGCTTCAGGATCTCTTCGCCGGTCGTGTTGTCGTCCGCGCCCGGCCCGCGCCAGGTGTCGTAGTGGGCGACGAGTACGATGCGGTCGTCGCGCTCGCCCGGGACGGTGAAGAGGTAGTTCCAGCGCGTAGTGCGCACGGCCCACGCGGACAGGCGCTGTCGCTCGATCACGACCCGCTCCCCGAATTCCGCGCGGAGCCGGGCGATGAACTCCTCGACCTGCCGCTCGTTCCCCTCGTTGCGGCTTTCCGGGGCGAGCTCGCGGCAGTCGCGGCGGATGTTCTCGAGAATCTCGGAGACGCGGACGTCCACGGGCGCGTAGCGGGCGTGCACGGCGTCGAGGCCGGGTTCCATGATTCTTCAAAGAGAATAGACTAGATTGCGAGCCGCCATGAGCCCCCCTCCCAACCTCCTCGCCCTCGCGGGCCTCGGCCTGCTGCTGGGCTTCCGTCACGCGTTCGAGCCCGACCACTTGGCCGCCGTGTCGACGCTCGCGACCCGCCAGGGCCGTCTGCTCGACGCCTGTCGGTTGGGCCTCGCGTGGGCGCTGGGTCACACCGCGAGCGTCGGGGTGGTGGTGGGTGCGATCGTGCTCTTCGGGCTGCGCCTCCCGGACCGGCTCTGGCCCGCCGCGGACATTCTGGTGGCGCTGCTGCTGATCGGGCTCGGCGGGACGGTGATCCTGCGCTACGCGCGGGGACGGTGGCATCTGCACATGCACGCGCATGCCGGAGGCCCGCACCTGCATCTCCACAGCCACGCCCACGCGGCGGCGCACGAGCACGCGCACCCGCAGGGCGATGCGCGCCGCTCGCTGGGGTTCGGCCTGCTGCATGGACTCGCGGGGAGCGCCGCGATCCTGGTGCTGCTCGTTGCCGCGGCACCGACGCGCGCCACCCAACTGGCCTACTTGGTGTCGTTCGCGGCGGGAACGATGATCGGGATGCTCACGGTGTCGGTCTCGCTCGCAGGCGTGGTGCGGCTCGCCTCGACGCGGGGTGCGCGGTGGGCGACGCTGCTCCACCTGGGCAGCGCGGCGGCGAGCGTCGCGGTGGGGCTGCTGCTGGCCGGCCGGGTCGCGGGGGAGCTCTAGCCCTTGCTCCGCTGGTTGCGCTGGCTCACTCCGCTGCTGCTGCTCGCGTGTCTGGATTCCTTCGCCCCCGCCGGCGCCGTGCCGTTCACGCCGCACCCGGTCTACCGGGTCTGGTGGGAGGAGATCGAACGGTGCGCGGGGCTCTCGGGTGACTTCGATCGCGTGGAGTGGTACGAGGTGCCGGGCTCGAGCTACTCTTGTCCCGCCCACGAGGGCCGGTGCGACGGATGGTGGCGCTCCCCGCACACGATCTACATGGCGCAGGGTCGGTTGTACGACCGTCAGCTCGCCGAGCACGAGATGCTGCACGATCTGTTGCAGCGGGGGGACCACCCGCCGGTGTTTCAAGCGTGCGGCGTGTGATAAAGGCTAGACACACAGACGCGTAGACGCACAGGTTAGCCTGTATAGGTTCTCCCCCTCCACTGTACTTTCTCGCCCCGCCACGCCGACCGGATCATGATATACGCTACCATGGCGGCCCCGAGCGGATACAACAGCGCGTACCGCACCGGCGCCCCCTCCGCCCGGTATAGCGCGATCCATATCACGAGCGCCACGAGCGTCGTGGCCGCCGCCCAGCTCCAGCCGTACACCGCCCAGAGCATCGGCGGGAGCACCCAGCACAGCGCCGGCAGCCACATCAAGTAGGGCGCGGCGCGCCGAACGAATGGGAGCGGCGGAAACATCAGCGGCACGCCCAACGCCAAGTTCTTGGACCACCCCTCGACGATCTCGGCGAGGCTCCGGTACATCCGGACGCTCATGAACTGTGTAGCGTGTGTCAGGAAGATGTCGAGATGGTGTCGCACGTACGCCTGCGCCAGCGCCACGTCTTCGGCTACGCTGCCCTTCACCGATTCGTGCGTGCCGACCGCGTCGTAGGCCCGGCGCGTCGTGAGGATGTACGCGCCGCTCGCGATCGCGTCCCAGGCGATGCGCGTGCGGTTCACGCGACGCACGTCCCCCACGCGCGACGCGAGCGCGAGCAGCACGTGCGGCTGTACCAGTCGCTCCCAAAAGGTCACCACCTCCTGGCGCGACACGACGCTCACGAGGTCCACACGCTCGGCTGTCAGGAGGGCGACGGTGCGGGGGAGCAGCTCGGAGTGATGCCAGGTGTCGGCGTCGGTGAACAGGAGCAAGTCGCCCCGCGCCACGCGATAGCCCTGGACGATCGCCCACGGCTTCCCGAACCATCCGTCTGGTAGCTCCCTACCCCGCACCAGGCGCACGCGCCCTTCCCCTTCCACCGAGCGCACGAGGCGCTCGACGATCTCGGGAGTGGCGTCGCTCGAGCGGTCGTCCACGACGATCACCTCGAACGGTCGATACTCGGTCGCGAGGATGGACCGGACACATCGCTCGATGTTCACGGCCTCGTTGCGCGCAGGGACGATCACCGATGCGAGCGGGCCTGCGGTTTGCGGGGGGTGGTCGGCCAGACGGGGACGGCGGGTAGCGTACCGATAGACGAGCAGCGCCAGGAACAGGGCGTACCCGGCGGGAACGAACCAGATCACTCGAGCTTCTCTTCCTCCACGGCGGCCACCACGGTCGCCGCGGTGAGAGTTCCGAAGACGTTCGTCATGGTGCGGAACATGTCGGGAATGCGATCGAGTCCGAGCAGGAGCTGAAGCCCGGTGAGCGGGAGTCCCGTGGCGGTGAACGCCGGCACGAGGCTCACGATGCTCGCCGAGGGAACACTCGCGACGGTGAGCGAGGCGAGGAACACGGCGGCTCCCGCTTGAAACGCGCCCCCGAGCCCGAGTGGGACGCCGTAGAGCTGCGCCACGAACAGGACCGCCACCGCCTGGAACAGCGCGCTCCCCGAGCGGCCGATGCTCGCCCCCAGCGGGAGCGCGAAGCTCGCCACCGTGCGCGAGATCCGCAGGTCGCTCTCTGCGGCTTCGAGCATGACGGGGAGCGTGGCGAGCGACGACGTGGTCGAGAACGCCATGAGCAGGGAGGCACGGATGGCCCGCAGGTACCTCGCCGCGCCGAGCCGCGCGACCAGCGCGACGACCGGGACGTACACGGCAGCGATAAGCACCGCGAGCCCGGCGATCACCGTCACGATGAACACCGCCATGACCTGGATCAACTGAACGCCGAACTGCGCCACCGCGCCGGCCACGATCGCGAAAATGCCGAGCGGCGCGAGCAGCAGCACCCAGCGCACGATCCGGATCAGCGCCTGCGTGGCGACGTCGGCGAGGTCGGTGAGGGCGTGACGCTTCTCGTCGGGCAGCGCGGCGGCGGCGATCGCGAAGATCGTGACGAACACGATCAGGGGGAGGAGATTCCCGTCCACCGCGGCACGCACCGGGTTCGACGGGATGAGCTCGACGATGAACCGGGCGCCGGTGGTGATCTGCTCCGCCGCGTGCCGCACGGCGCCGGAGTCGGCGGCGGCCGCCTGACGGAGCGCCGCCTGCCGGTCGGGAGTGATGGGCGCGAGCGGCAGGAGCAACGCCGCCACGACGAAGCCGATGAGGATCGCCGCGAGCGTCGTGCCCCAGAAGAACGCCAACGTCCGGATCCCGAGCCGGCCCACCCGCCGTAGGTCGCCGAGCCCCGCGACTCCGGCGAACAGTGCCGTGGCGACGAGGGGGATCACGACCATCGACAGCAGGTTCAAGAACAGCGTTCCGAGCGGCCGCAGCCACTGCGTCACCGCGAAAAGCAGAGGCGAGTGCGTCAAGACGGCGGCGAGGCCCAACCCGAGCCCGGCCGCGAGCCCGAGCGCCATCCAGACATGGCTTCCGATCGATCGCACGGTATTATTTCCGGGCACAATGATCACCGGCGCCGTCACCCTCCGCAACCGTTAGCGCTCTGGCCACGCCTACCAAGCGATCGTTTCGCCTGTCGGGGGCCGCGGGGGCCGCGGGGTCGCCCGTGGCCGTCGAGGTCACGAGCGCCCCGGGACAGCGTCCCGTGGTGGTCTTGTGCGGCCGGCTCAAGCCCGGACTCGCCGAGCGGCTCGCGCGGGCCGGGTTCGCAGTCGTGTCGTTCGACCCGCCGGGAGCGCCAGGCCTCGAAATCGTGCTGGACGCGCTGGGGCGTGGGGTGTTGGAAGTGGATGCGGACAGCTATGCGCTGATCGAGCCGCGCGACGACGGCTCGATCGCCCTGGCTCGAGCCGCCGCGGGCGTCCGCATCCCCGGGCTCGTCGTGCGCGACATGCCGGTCGAGCTCGCCGCGGCGGCAATTGTGCAGTGGCTGGCGAAACATCTCGTGTGATCAACCTCGCAACCGTCCGTCGGGCGTTGCGAGACCACCGCCCCCAAGTGGCCGACGCGCCCGATGCCCGCCCCGCCGCGGTCGCCCTGATCCTGCTGGAAGGCCCGCAGGGTCTCGAGATCCTGCTCATCCGGCGCGCCGAGCGCGCCGACGACCCGTGGTCCGGTCAGATCGCGCTCCCGGGCGGCCGTTACGGCGTCGGCGACCGGGACCTGTTCGCGACGGCCGTGCGGGAGACGCGCGAGGAGACGGGAGTGGACTTGTCGGGCGCGGAGCGGCTGGGGGTGCTGGACGATCTCCATCCCCGCACGCCGACCCTGCCGCCCGTCGTCGTGCGGCCGTTCGTCTTCGCGCTGGCTCGACGCGCCGCCCTCGTCCCGAGCGACGAGGTGCAGAGCGCCTTCTGGCTGCCCCTCAGGCGACTCTCGGAGCCGGCCGTGCGCCGCGAGGTGACCCTGACGGTGCACGGCGCCGTGCGGACTTTCCCGGCTTACCTGGTCGACGACGACGTGATCTGGGGGATGACGGAGCGCATTCTCACCCCGTTCGTGGATCTCGTGAGCAATTTAAAGCGCAAATAATAGCCTCTCAAAATCCACATATTCGCTTGACAGTATCTCATAATTAGTATAGACTAACTAGTTCTGGGTATCATAGGTCAAGTGATTGCGCTAACGCCCGATACCTGAGACCCCAAACCTGCCTGCGCGGCAGGGAGAATCGGCATGCAGCCAGCTTTACGCGATCCCAACCCTCCACTGACACGGTCCGTCGAGGACTACCTCAAGGCCATCTACCATCTCTCGAGTCAGGGCGGCTTCGCCGCGACGAGCGACATCGCGGCCATGCTCGACGTCTCCCCACCGTCGGTGAGCGGTATGGTGAAGCGGCTCTCGGAAACGGGGCTGATCGAGCATGTGCCCTACCGCGGCGTGCAGCTCACCTCGCAAGGGCGGCGGGCGGCGCTCCGGATGATCCGCCGGCACCGGATCCTCGAGCTCTATCTCACGCAGCACCTGGGTTACGACTGGGGCAGCGTGCATGCCGAAGCGGAGCGGCTCGAGCACGCCGTGTCGGACGATCTGATCGAGCGGATGGCGAGCGCGTTGGGACAGCCCCAGTACGACCCGCACGGCGATCCCATCCCCACCGCGGCCGGTGACATCGAAGAGACGGAGCTCGTCGCGCTCGCCGACGCGCGCGTCGGCACGAAGCTCGAGCTGCGGCAGGTGGGGACGCAGGATGCGGCGCGCCTGCGCTACTTCGCGGCGCAGGGGCTGACCCCCGGCGTGCTGCTCACGGTGAGCGAGCGCCAGCCGTTCAACGGCCCCACGACCATCGCGCTGGTGCCCTCCGGGGAGCCCCGCGTGGTGGGGCGGGAGCTGGCGCAGCTCTTGTGGTGCCAGGAGATCGGCGCGTGAGGGGGCGGTCGTCGATCTGTCTCGGCGCCCTGCTGGCGGTCGCGTCAACGCAGGCGGGCGCCCAGGCGCAGGCCGCTCCGCCCTCCATCTCCGACAACAGCTTCCTGATGGAAGAAGCCTACAATCAGGAACCCGGTGTCGTGCAGCACATCAGCGCGTTCCAGCTGTTCCGCGGTGCGGACTCGTGGGCCTACACCTTCACCCAGGAATGGCCGCTGTTCGGCCGGACCCATCAGCTGAGCTTCACCGTGCCGATCCAGCGAATGCAAAACGGCTCGTCGGTCGCGACGGGCATCGGCGACGTGGCGATGAACTACCGCTACCAGCTAGCCGGGGGTGAGCGGTTGTCCATCGCGCCCCGCCTCTCCCTGCTCCTGCCCACCGGTCGCGCCAAGGCGGACCTGGGGGCCGGCGCGCTAGGTGTTCAGGTGAACGTGCCGGCCAGCGTGGTCGTCGCGAGCCGGCTGGTCACGCACTGGAATGCCGGCGGCACCGTAACCCCCTCGGCCGAGAACGCGGTCGGTGACAAGGCGACGACGGTCGCGTACAACCTCGGCGCGAGCGTCGTGTGGTTGACGCGGCCGACCTTCAATGCCCTGCTCGAAATCGTATGGACGCGGAAAGAGGCGGTGACGGGTGCCGGCCGCACCGCTGCGAGCGACGGCCTGTCGATCAGTCCCGGGATCCGCTGGGCGTACAACTTTTCGAGCGGGCTGCAGATCGTGCCGGGAATCGCGTTCCCCATCGGCCTGGGCCCTAGCGCGGGTGACGACGCGGTCCTCTTGTATCTGAGCTTCGAGCATCCCTTCCGGAGCGGGAGTCACTGATGGCGGCGCCACAGGCCGATCTTCCTCTCGCCAGCCCGGACCCGGGATGGCGGCGTCCGCGTCTCGCGCCGAGCCTCGCCGAAGTCTATCGCACCGTTCCCGTCAGCACCGGTGCGTGGTGGCGCAAGGCGCTGGCGTTCGCAGGCCCCGGCTACCTGGTGGCCGTGGGGTACATGGACCCCGGCAACTGGGCCACAGATCTCGCGGGCGGCTCGCGTTTCGGCTACGCGCTCCTCTCCGTCGTGCTGCTGTCGAACCTCATGGCGATCCTGCTGCAGGGGCTCGCTGCGAAGCTGGGCATCGTGACCGGGCGCGATCTGGCGCAGGCGTGTCGCGACCACTTCTCGCGCCCGACCACGCTCGCCCTCTGGGTGCTGTGCGAGGTGGCGATCGCCGCGTGCGACCTGGCGGAAGTGATCGGCTCGGCGATCGGGCTGAACCTGCTGTTCGGGATTCCCCTGCCGTGGGGCATCGCGATCACCGCGCTCGACGTGCTGATCGTGCTGTTCCTGCAGCACAAGGGCTTCCGGCTGCTGGAGGCCCTGGTGGTGGCGCTGATCGCGACCATCGCGGGCTGCTTTCTGTTCGAGATCGTCATCTCCCGCCCCGACCTGGGCGCCGTCGCCGGGGGCTTCCTGCCGAGCGCCTCCATCCTCGCCGATCCCGACAAGCTGTACATCGCGATCGGGATCCTCGGGGCCACCGTGATGCCGCACAACCTGTATTTGCATTCGTCGGTGGTGCAGACCAGGGCGTACGAGGAGACCCCGGCCGGCAAGCGGATGGCGGTGAAGTACGCGTTTCTCGATTCGACCGTCGCGCTCAGCTTCGCGCTGTTCATCAACGCGGCGATCCTCATCGTCGCCGCGGCCACCTTCCATCGCGCCGGTCATACCGGGGTCGCCGAGATCCAGGAGGCGTACCAGCTGCTCTCACCGCTGCTCGGCGTCGCCGGGGCGAGCGCCGTGTTCGCCCTGGCGCTGCTCGCGTCGGGGCAGAACTCGACCCTCACGGGGACGCTCGCGGGTCAGATCGTGATGGAGGGTTTCCTGAACATCCGGATCCGGCCGTGGCTGCGGCGGCTCATCACCCGTCTCATCGCGATTGTGCCGGCGGCGCTCACCGCTATCTTCTTCGGGGAGAGCGGTACCGCCAAGCTCCTCATCTTGAGCCAGGTGATTTTGAGCCTGCAGCTGTCGTTCGCGGTGTTCCCGCTCGTGTGGTTCACTTCCGATCGCCTGAAGATGGGCGAGTTCGTGAACCCCACCTGGGTCAAAGCGCTGGCCTACTTCGTGGCCATAGTGATCGCGGGCCTCAACGCCTGGCTCCTCGCCCAGACGTTCCGGGGCTGGTTCGGCTGATGTACGCGAGAATCCTCGTCCCCCTCGAGCACTCCCCCGCCGACGACACGATCCTCGCCCACGTCCGCGAGTTGGCCAAGCGCCTGGGCTCGGCCCTCGTCCTCGTGCACGTGGCGGACGGGTGGGTGGCGCGGAACATCAAGGAGCTCGACCTGCGCGAGTCGGAGGAGATGCGGGAGGACCGCGCTTATCTGGAGGATCTGTGCGCCCGGCTCACAGCGGATGGTCTGGACGTCGATGCCGTCCTCGCCGCCGGGGATCCGGCGAAGGAGATCGCCGCGGCGGCCGAGCGGGAGGGCTGCGACTTGATCGCCATGGCCACCCACGGCCACCGGTTGCTGGAGGATGTGGTCAAGGGCAGCACCGCGACAGCATTACGACACCAGACGAAGATTCCGATCTTGATGGTGAGAGCAGAGAAGACATAAGACGTCACGAACAGGCGTTACAAGGAGACGTTACAAGAAAGCGTCACGAGAGGACCGTATTCTCGTGACGCCTTTTCGTGACGTCGATTCGGGACGTTGCTCCGAGACGTAGTTAGGCAGTTCGTGCCTGCTCCAGCACCCTCAAGATAGCCCCCAACCTCCGGTCGCGGGCCTGTCTCAGCTGCTCGATGTTGCTCTTATAGGCCCGCTCGATGCTCTGGATCAGCGCGCGCTGCTGCTCGGGCTCGAGGCGCTGCCACGTCGCGAGCTGTCCCCACCAGCTCTCGAAGGTCCCGAGTAGCTGCTGCAGGAAGAGCGTAACGCCCCCGTCGCCCGCGGCCAGGTGATACGTCAGATGCGGGCCCGCCGCCGCCCAGCCGAGTGCGGGGCCGAGTGAGACGGCGCGATCGAGCTGGTCGACGTCGATCACACCCTCCAGGACCAGATCGATACACTGCCGCCACACCGCGGCGGTGATCCGTCCGACCACATAGCCCGGGATCGGCTTCTTGAGGAGGATGGGCATCCGGCCGAGGGCACGGAGGTACTCCTGCGTGCGCACGACGGCGGCGGCGCTGGTGCGCGCGGCCGGTACCACCTCGACCAGGGGGATCAGCTCGGGTGGGTTCAACGGGTGTGCCACCAGGCAGCGGTCCTGGCGACGGCAGCGCGCGAAGATCTCGGCGGGGGGAATGCCGCTCGAGGAGCTGGTGAGCAGCGTGTCGGGGCCTGCCACCTGCTCGATCGAGCCGAACAGCTTCTGCTTCGCGATCGCATCCTCGGAGATGGCCTCGATCACCCAGTCGCTGTCCTGGACCGCCTGGAGCAGACTCCGCGCCTGCGTGAACTCGAGCAAGCCGCGCTCCACGATGCCTTGGGTCGCGCGCTCCAGCGCCACCAGCGCGCGTGTGCGGCGCGGCACGTCGGTGGCGGCGCGCTCGAGCCCCTCGGCGCTCGCGTCGAACACCGTCACCGGCCAACCGGCCGAAGCGCACAGCGCCGCCCAGCCGCAGCCGATGTCGCCCGCGCCGATCACCGTGACCTTGCGGGGCATCGTCGTCACACGCCCGCCTCCTGAGATACGATCGGCGTCGCCGTCTGGTGCACCGCCCAGCGGAACACGCGCTCCGACAGGAGGGGACGCACTAACGCCACGTCCACCCGCGTGGCCACCTTCACCCGCGGACCGTGGGGATCGATCCGCGTGTGACCCCGGTGCTCGCCCTCCTCCAGATCCACCACCAGCCGCTGCTCCTCGAAGCCGAGCGCCGCCGGCCTCACGAGTGCCGCGATCGGCAGCACGTCGTTCACGATGCAGCCGTCCAGCCCCTCCTGCTGCTTGTGGAACTCGAAGTAGAAGCGGAGCGCGTCATTGATCCAGCGCGCCTGCGGCGCCCCGGCGTGCTGCAGCCGCGTCGTCTCGTGCGGGGCGAGCACCATCTGGCGCGTGACGTCGAGGCCCACCATCTCGGTCGGCAGCTCGGCGCGGAGCACGATGTCCAGCGCCTCGGGGTCGCACCACGCGTTGAACTCGGCATAACGGGTCGTGTTCCCCGTGGCGCCGACGTTGCCGATCATCGCGATGTGCCGCGCGACTTTGGCCCGTACCAGCTGCGGATCGCTGCGCAGCGCCAGCGCGAGGCTCGTCACCGGGCCGAGCGTCACCAGCGTGACGGGATCCGGCTGCTCGCCGAGCAGGCGATCGAGCGACTTCACGAAGTCGAGGATCACGCCCGCCGGCGCGAGCTCCGCGTATCCCAGGCCCGACTCGCCGTGCGTCTCGCGGGCCACCGCGAGCGGCCGCTTGAGCGGGCGCCGGGCGCCCACGGCGAGCGTCGTGCGCTGGCCGGCGCGACGCAGGATCGCGACCGCGTTCCGAAACGCGTTCTCCACCACCGTATTCCCGTAGGAGACGGAGATGCCCCGGATGTCGAGCTCCGGCGACGCCAGCGCCAACAGCAGCGCCAGCATGTCGTCGATGCCGGGGTCGGTATCGATCAAAACGGGAAGCGGGAGGCGGGATGCGGGATGCGTCGGCGCTGGCACGGCTAAACGCTAGGGAGCGCGCACCTCGTTTGCAATAGTCTGGCGCAATTTCCGGAACTCGTCCGCCCCGCCGAAGCCGAAGATCCGCTCGATCACCCGACCCTGCCGGTCGAGCAGCACGGAGTAGGGCAGGCCCCGATAGTGATAGACCTCCTTCATGCGCCCGCCCCCCACCAGGATCGGGAACGGCGGCCGGTACTTTAGCACGAACGCCAGCATCTTTCCCGCGTCCACGTCGTCGGACACGCCTGCGATCTCGAAGTCCGTGCGGTCGAACTCACGGTACAGCTCGGCCATATGCGGGAACTCCTCACGGCAGGGATCGCACCACGAGGCCCAGAAGTTGACGAGCGTCACTTTGCCTCGGAA
>Ga0209377_1000343_pt1 | contig 30628 bp, 25 predicted proteins | sample GraSoiAngelo_141_FD_185898 | JGI IMG/M metagenome (GOLD analysis project Ga0209377, IMG submission 185898) | Grasslands soil microbial communities from the Angelo Coastal Reserve, California, USA - 14_0929_12_40cm (SPAdes) (version 2) | ecosystem: Environmental > Terrestrial > Soil > Grasslands ...
CAAATGCAGGTTCACGCGCTGCACCAGCTGCTCGCTCCGCACGCGCAGCAACGCGGTGCGCGAGGAACTAAGGGCGAGCTGCTGCTGCTGCACCGCTCGCAGGTCTCCCGATCCCACGCGGTAACGTATGTTGGCGAGCGCTAGCGCGCGCTCGTTTTCCGCGACGGCGCGGGCGAGAATCGCGGCGCGCTCGTCGAGCGTGAAACCGGAGGAGAGCGCGTCCTCGACCTCGCCGAACGCCCGCGCTCCCACGCGGCCGAATTCGGCCAAGGCCTGCTTCTGTTCCGCGGTCCGGATTTCCACCTGCGATTGCAGCGCGCCTCCGAGATAGATCGGCGCGAGCAGCGACGCTCCGGCGCTCCACACCGGGTTGTCGTGGTCCTTGAGCACGAAGAGGTCGCTCGACAGGGTCGACACGGCGGCGGTCAGGGAGATCCTCGGCAAGCGTGCCGCCTTCGCCTCCTCGGTGCGGTAGAAGGTCGCAGCCACCCGTCGTTCAGCCGTCACCACATCGAGCCGGCGCTCAAGCAGCTCGGAGGGCATTCCCGCGGGCACCGGCCCCGGTTTCGCCGGAAGCCGCGCCGGCACGTCCAGGGCCGCAGCGGGATAGCGCCCCGCCAGCGCTTCGAGGGCGCGAACCGATTGCCGATAGGCAAGATCGACTTGCTGCACGACATCCAGCTGGGTTTGCAGGCCTGCCTGGGCAACCACGGTGTCGTATTCAGTGCCGCTCCCTATCCGTTGCCGCTCCCGCGCCAGGTTCACCATTTGCTGGGAAGCGCGCACCATGTCCTCCGCAACGCCCTTCTGCAGCCGCGCTTCCGTGGCGAGAAACCAGCTCTTGGCGACCAGCGGAGCGATCGATTGACGCGCGTACTCCGCCTCCAGCTCCGCGGAGACATACTGGAACCGCGCCGCCTCGCGGCCCGCGCGCACCCGGCCCCACAGGTCGAGCTCCCAATTCGCGAAGACGCCGGCGCCCGCGAGACCGCTCGAATCTCCGCTCAGCTTGCCGCCGCCCCGCGCGAGCAGGTTCACCTGCGGGTAGAGCGTCGCGCCCGCGAGCCTCGCGTAGCCCGCCGCCTGTTCGACGCGCGCAGCGGCGACCTGCAAGTCGAAGTTGTAGACAAGAGCCTCGCGCACCAGCGATTCGAGCTGCGGATCGTTGAACGTCGCGAGCCATCCGCTTGCGACGGCCCCGGCCGCGCCGCCCTGCGCCGTCCATTGCGGCGGAAGCGTCATGTTCGGGAGCGCCTGCGCGCGCGTTTCGCCCGCGTCGGGCGGCGATTTCAGCGCGCAAGCGGCAAGCGCGGCGACGAGCGGAGCGATGAGAACGATCCTGAGCATGCGCGCCGCCTCAATGCAGCTTCGGGATGAGATAGTTCAGGTAGGAACCCACCCGCAGCACCACCTTGCGGATGATGTGGATCGCCTCGAGATGCTGCGTGTAGATCGCCGCGTCTCCCGCAGCGCCCGCAGCGAGAAAGGTGGCAAGGTCTTTCTCCTCGAGATCGAGCTTGACCGCGAAGCGCCCCGGGACCTGCGGTGCGACCCCGGTCTGCGGCAGAACGCCGCTCACGGTGAGCTGTCCCTGGCCCTGGGCCCAAACGATCGAGTCGACCTTGGCTTTGAGCACCTTTCCGGGCAGGGTTTTCAACGCCACTTCGGCTTCATCGCCGGGCGCGACCTGGTGCAGCTCGTTCTGGTGAAACAGTGCGATGATCTGGTGTTCGTTCTCCACGAACGTCATCGCGGGCGCAACCGGGAACGGCACGGCCATCGAACCGCGCCGCAACTGCACGTTGATGGGCGTGCCGTCGGCCGGCGCATGGACCGTGGTCTGGTCGAGCTCCCAGCGCGCGCTGGCGAGTTTCGCCTGGTACTGCGCCGACTCGGTTTCGTAGCGCTCCACGTCGAAGCGGTTGCCGGCGCCGGTCCCCGCCAACTCGCGCGATTGCCTGAGGCGCGTCTGCGCGAGCGTGAGCTGCGCCTGAAGTTCCTCGACTTGCAGCCGGTAGGGCGTCGGGTCGATGCGAAACAGCACCTCACCCTTCTTCATCGGGCGGTTGCCCTCGGCCGGAACGTCGATCACCATGCCGCGCACCTGCGGGTTGATCTGCACCACGTAATTGATGACGCGCACGTCCGCGGATGACGGCGCGAAGGTGTTGAGCATAAGTATGAGCGCGATCATCCCGACGACCGGGATGATGACGACGGTGACCTGGCTCCTGGTGTTCCACGGCAGCCACTTGAGCTTGATGAATATCAGCCAGACGAAGAACGAGTAGATCGCAAGTAATATCGCTTCCATTACGACGCGCTCCTCTCCGCGCCGCCCGGAGCGGCGCCCGACAGGAGCGCCTCGAGGTCGTCGCGTACCGCCTTCAGCTCCCGCGGAAGCTTGTGTCCCGCCGCGAGGTGGTCGAGCTCGTCCTTGAGATGCACCATGTCCGCGCGTGAGAGCTCGCCCGTCTTTGCCTGGTCGGCCATCTCGTGAAAGTAGTCGTCATGCTTGTCCGTGCCGTAGGCGAGGCGGTAGCCGACCGGCTTGGTGTAGGCCCAGAGCCAGGCGATCGGCCAGAGCATCCCGCCGAAGACGAGCGAGAGCAGGCACAGGATCTTGATCGAGTCCTGCTGCGGGTGATGGCGCTTCTCGGCGATCTTCTCGGGCAGGATGTGAACGAGCCAGAAGAGCGCGATCGCCCCGATCGGAACGACGAGGAGGACGAAGATAGCGAGGTAATCCGCCATCTTGTCGAGCGCCTCGCCCGTCAGGAAGCTCGCCCACGCGGCGGTGGGTGCCGACGCGAGTGCAGCGATGGACCCGGCGAAGGCCCATGCACGGAAAGCGAAGCGGCGGCGGCGAGGTTCACAGGACGGCGAATCCGAACGCACGGTCGGCGTATTTTGCGAGTCCTTCAACTTCATGGCGAACTCCCAGACGATGTCAGAGGGCGCGGCCCCGGGTCAACGGATTCCAGCGGCATCAGGCATTGTAAATCCTGGGACTGCACGGGCCATTGGACCAAGGGCCAATTGCAGGCCGCCCGCGCGGGCGGCAGTCTGCACCGGAGATAGCGGGGCCGTGCATCCCGGATTCGGAACCGGAGGGGATCAGTGTCGACTCGTGTCGCGGTTTTCGGCTTTTTCGCGTTGTTCGCGGCAGCTTGCTCCAAGGAAGCGCCCGAGGCACAGCGCCCGGCGCCGGTCGTCACGGTCATGACGGTGACGCCGCAGGTCATCCCGTACATCGTGAGCTTCGTCGCCCAGACCGAAAGCTCGCGGCAGGTCGACATCGTCGCGCGGGTGTCGGGGTTTCTCGATCGCATCGCCTATCCCGAGGGCGAGCTGGTGAAGGAAGGGCAGTTGCTCTTCCAGTTGGATCCGAAGCCTTTCGAGGCGCAGCTCGACGCGGCCAGGGGCGAGGCGCTCTCGCAGCAGGCGCGGCACACGACCGCGGCGTCGAACCTGAACCGGATCAAGCCGCTGGCGAAGCAGAACGCCATGTCGCAGTCTGATCTCGACAAGGCACAGGGCGAGTTCGACGCATCGAGCGCGGCGGTGTTTTCCGCGCAGGCCAAGCTGAAGCTGGCCGAGATCAACCTGGGCTACACGACGATACGCTCGCCCGTGACCGGTTTCACCGGCCGTGCACTGCAGCGCCAGGGCGCGTTCATCAACGCCGTGGGCGACAGCGCCAAGCTTTCCTACGTGGCGGCGGTCGAACCGATGTGGGTGACCTTCAGCGTGTCGCAGAACCAGCTGGCAAAGCTCAGGGAGATGGCGCGGACGGGCGAGCTGGTCCTGCCGAAGAACCAGGAGTTCGAAGTCGAGCTGATCCTTTCCGACGGCAAACCCTACGCCCACACCGGCAAGACCAATTTCGCCGACCCGAGCTTCAGCCAGGATACCGGCTCGTTCCAGGTGCGCGCCGTGCTGCCGAATCCGAAGAGAGATCTGCGCCCGGGAATGTTCGTCACGGCCAACGTCAAGGGCGGCACGCGGCCGCGCGCGATCGTCGTGCCCCAGCTCGCCGTGCAGCAAGCCTCCAAGGGCCACGTCGTCTACGTGATCAAGGATGACGGCACCGCCGCGCTCCGGCCGGTGGTGGTCGGCGACTACTTCGGAGAAAAGGGCATTCTGATCGCGAGCGGCCTGCAAGACGGCGACCGGGTCGTGGTCGACGGCGCCCTCAAGGTCGTTCCCGGGCAGCCGGTCAAGATCGCCGAGCCCGGATCGGCCGCCTCCGCGAAAGCGGACGAGGCCGGCAAGGCCGCGAAGGACGGAGACGCGGCAAAGAAGAAATAGACGGCGGTCCCGTGTTTACCCACTTCTTCATCGATCGCCCGATCCTGTCGTCGGTGATCTCGCTGCTCATCGTGCTCGCGGGCGCGGTATCGCTGTCGGTGCTGTCGATCGAGCAATACCCGGAGATGGCGCCGCCGGAGGTCACCATCGACGCGATCTACCCGGGCGCGACCGCGGAAGTGATCGCGAGCAACGTCGCGGCGCCGATCGAAGTACAGATGAACGGCATCGACAACCTGCTGTACTACTACTCGACCAGCTCCTCCACCGGCAACGCGCAGATCGTCGTCACGTTCAAGCCGGGCAGCAACACCGATATCAACCAGGTCAACGTGCAGAACAAGCTCACTCAGGCGACACCGATGATTCCGCAGGCGGTGGTGCAGCAGGGCCTGATTGTCGACAAGAACATGCCGGGGATCATGATGGTGGTGTCCGTCTATTCACCCGACGAGCGCTACGACGCCGCCTACGTCGACAACTACAGCAACCTCTACGTGCTCGAGGAGCTGAAGCGCATCCCCGGGGCGAACCGCTCCTCGGTGTTCGGCTCGCCCGACATCGCCATGCGCATCTGGCTGCGTCCGGACCGCATGGCGCAGCTCGGCGTCACCGTGCAGGAGGTCGCCGCCGCGGTGCAGAGCCAGAACCAGTCCTTCGGCGTCGGCAGCCTCGGCGCGCCGCCGTCGCTCCCCGGCGTCGAGCAGCAATACGTCGTCACCGCGCAAGGGCTGCTCTCCAGGCCCGAGGAGTTCGAGAACATCATCGTGCGCAGCGCGAAGGCGGGCGTGTCGAGCCTGCGCATCCGCGACATCGGCCGCGTCGAGCTCGCCAAGCGCGACTACTCGATGTCCAGCAGGCTGAACGGCAGGACCGCTACCACCATCGGCATCTACCAGCGGCCGGGGGCGAACGCGATCGAGACCTCGCGCGGGGTGCGCAAGAAAATGGAAGAGCTGAAGGCCAAGTTCCCGACCGGGCTCGACTACAAGATCGTGCTCGACACCAGCCAGTTCACGCTCTACTCGATCGACAAGGTGGTGCACACCTTCTTCGAGGCCGTGGTGCTGGTGGTGCTGGTGGTGTTCGTGTTCCTGCAGTCGCTGCGCGCGACCGTGATCCCGATCCTCGCGGTGCCGGTGTCGATAGTCGGGACGTTCACGGGCATGTATCTGCTCGGCTTCTCGATCAACATGCTGACGATGTTCGGCATGATCCTCGCGATCGGCCTGGTGGTCGACGATGCCATCGTCGTGGTCGAGAACGTCGAGGTGAACATCGCGCAGAAGGGGCTCGCGCCGCTCGACGCGGCGAAGCAGGCCATGACCGAGATCGCCGGCGCGCTGATCTCGATCGTGCTGGTGCTGCTGGCGGTGTTCCTGCCGGTCGCGTTCCTCGGCGGCGTCACCGGGATGCTCTACAAGCAGTTCGCCATCACCATCGCCATCTCGATGGTGATCTCGGGCGTCATGGCGCTCACGCTTTCGCCGGCGCTCGCGGCGCTCATCATCAAGGCGCACCACGGCGAGAAGAACCGCTTCTTCCGCGCCTTCGAGGCCGGGTTCGAGCGCGTGCGCCAGGGCTATCTCCGCGGGGCCGCGGCGACGGTGCGCAAGTGGCCGTTGGGGCTCGCCGCCTTCGGTGGCGTGATCGCGGCGATCCTCGTCATGTTCCGCGTGCTGCCCGCGAGCTTCGTGCCCGAGGAAGACCAGGGCTATTTCTTCGTCGTGGCGCAGGTGCAGGACTCGGCGAACCTGAGCGTCACCAACCGCTTCACCGGCGAGCTCGAGAAGATCCTGCTCGCCGACCCGGCGGTGCAGGACGTCGGCACGGTCAACGGATTCAGCTTCATCGACGGCCAGCAGAACAACAGCGCGGCGGTGATGTTCGTGCTCCTCAAGCCCTTCGACGAGCGCAAGGATCCGTCGCTGCTCGCCTTCGACACGCTCAAGCGCGTCAACGCCAGGTTCGCCGCGCGCAAGGACGGCCGCGCGTTCGCCGCCAACCCGCCGGCGATCCCGGGCCTCGGCACCACCGGCGACTTCGAGTACTTCATCATGAACCGGGGCTCGGGCGATCCGCGTGCGACCGACGCCGCCGCGAAGGATTTCATCGCAAAGGCGAGCCAGCGCCGCGAGCTCGAGGGCATGGGCACCACGTTCCAGGCTTCGAGCCAGCAGCTGTTCGTCGACCTCGACCGCGCCAAGGCCGAGGTGCTCGGAGTCAAGGTGGGCGAGGTGTTCCAGGCGCTGCAGGGCCTGTTCGGCTCGCAGGTGGTCGGCCAGTTCTCGCAGTTCAGCCGCGTCTGGTTCGTGATCCTGCAGGCCGACGCCGAGTACCGCGCGCGGCCCGAGGACTTCAACCGCATCTCCCTGCGCTCGGCGGGCGGCGCCAGCGTGCCGCTCTCCTCGCTCATCACCACGCGCTACGTCGCTTCGCCGAAGATCGTGACGCGCTTCAACGGCTTTCCGGCGGTGAAGGTCTCGGGCCACCCGGCGCCGGGCTACAGCTCGGGCCAGGCGATCAGGGCGATGGAGGAGCTCGCCCGCGAAACCCTGCCGGGGGACTTCGCCTACTCCTGGGCCGGACAGGCGCTGCAGGAAAAGGATTCGGGGAGCACCTCGTCTTCGGCTTTCGTCTTCGGCCTCATCGTGGTGTTCCTGCTGCTCGCCGCCCAGTTCGAGAAATGGACCCTGCCGATCGCCGTGGTGCTGACGGTGCCGTTCGCGATCCTCGGGGCTCTTCTGCTCACCTGGCTGCTCGGCCTGGAGAACGACGTCTATTTCCAGGTGGGCCTGGTGACCCTGGTCGGCCTGGCGGCGAAAAACGCCATCCTCATCTGCGAATTCGCGATCGAGAAGGTGCGCCACGGCATGGCGCCGCGCGAGGCCGCGATCGAGGCGGCCGGCATGCGGCTGCGCGCGATCGTGATGACCTCGTTTGCCTTCATCCTCGGCTGCGTGCCGCTCGCCATCGCCACCGGCCCGGGCGCCAACAGCCTGCGCGCGATCGGCACCGGCGTAATCGGCGGCATGCTGGCCTCGACCGTGATCGCCGTCTTCTTCGTGCCGCTGTTCTTCTGGATCCTCGAATCGCTGAGCGAGCGCTTCGGCGGGGAGACAACGCACGGCGGCGCGGCCAAGGCCACCGCGCATGAGAAACGGAAGGGCGATTGAGGTGAGAGCGCCGGCCCTGTGCGCCGCGGTGGGGCTGCTGCTCACGGCCTGCGCCGTCGGCCCGGATTACAAGCGGCCGGAGATCGAAGCGCCGGGTGAATGGCGCATCGACTACCCCAAGGCGGCCGAAGTCGCAAACACCGAGTGGTGGAAGCAGTTCGGCGACCCCGCGCTCGACGGGCTCATCGAGACGGCGTTGCGCGAGAATCTCGACGTGCAGGCGGCCTCGGCTCGGGTCGACCAGTTTCTCGGCGTGCTGTCGACCAGCCGTTCGCAGTTCTTTCCGCAGCTCGGCTACAGCGGCGAGGCGAGCCGCAACCGCGCCAGCCAGGTCGGTCCGACGCCGATTCCCCCAGGCACCAACCCGAGCTATTCCCTCTATCAGGGCGCGCTGAACGCGTCCTGGCAGATCGATCTCTTCGGCCGCGTGCGGCGCCAAAGCGAAAGCGCGCAAGCGCAGGTCTACGGGAGCGAGCAGGGACGGCGCGGCGTCATCCTGTCGATCGTCACCACGACCGCGACGAGCTACATCGTGCTGCGGGCGCTGGACCGGCAGCTCGAGATCGCGCGCGCCACTGCAAGCAACTACGTCGACACCAAAGAACTCTTCCGGCTGCGTTTTCAGGGCGGCGTCGTTTCGGAGGTCGAGCTTGCGCAGATCGAGTCGCAGTACCAGCTGGCGCTCGCGACGATCCCTTCACTCGAGCAGAGCATCGCGGCGCAGGAGAACCTGATTTCGGTGTTGCTCGGCCGCAATCCGGGCGCGATCCCGCGCGGCAAGCCCATCGATGAGCTGGTTCCTCCGGCCATCCCCGCGGGGCTGCCTTCCGAGCTGCTCGAGCGCCGCCCCGACATCCTGCAGGCGGAGCAGAACCTGGTGGCGACGAACGCGAGCATAGGCGTGGCCAAGTCGCTGTATTTTCCTTCGATCTCGATCACCGGCCTGTTCGGCTCGTTGAGCACGGCGGCGGGCGACTTCCTCACCGGGCCGGCACGGACCTGGTCCGTGGGGGCGGGCCTCGCCGGGCCGATCTTCACTTTCGGCGCGATCAGCGGCCAGGTGCGCACGGCGGAGGCTGCCCAGCAGGAGGCGATGTTTTTCTACCGGCAGACCATCCTCAACGCGTTCCGCGAGACTAGCGACGCCCTCGTCGGCTCGCAGAAGAAGCGCGAGGAAGCAGAGGCGCAGGTGAAACGGGTGCGCGCCCTGCGCGACTACGCCCGGCTCTCGCGCCTGCGTTTCGACAACGGCGTGGTGAGCTATATCGAGGTGCTCTTCGCCGAGAACGATCTGTTCTCCGCCGAGCTCACGGCGGTGAACACCCAGGCCGAGCGCTACTCCCAGCTTGTCAACGTCTACAAGGCGATGGGCGGCGGCTGGGTGGACGAGGCGGACAAGCTCGCGCGCAGACCTCAGGCTGCGCAGTGACGGGCGGCGAGGTCATCGTGGCGCGCCCGCTCCTGGAACTGTCACGTCGCGACATCGCGCTGATTTTCCTTCCGCTCGCGGTGCTGCTTGCCGTTGCGTTCTGGGGCGTTGCGCACTATGTCCAGCCGGCGCCCCCCAAGGTCGTCGTAATGAGCACGGGGCCGATCGACGGCGCGTACCATGACTTCGCGCAGCGCTACAAGGCCGTCCTTGCAGAATACGGCGTCACGCTGAAGCTCGTCGCTTCGGCAGGTTCCGTTGAAAACCTCGAGCGGCTCAGGAACCGCCAGGACGGCGTGTCGCTGGCGCTGGTTCAGAGCGGGCTCGCGAATGCCGAGAATGCGCCGGGGCTGGTGACGCTGGGCAGCGTGTTTTACGAGCCGAGCTGGCTGTTCTACAGCAGCAAGCAGACCATCGAGTTGGGCAATCGGCTGCGCGGCAAGCGCATCGCGATCGGTGCCCCGGGCAGCGGCACGAGGGCGGTCGCCTTGCGCGTATTCCGGGAAACCGGTCTGGCGGAACCGCCCACCGTTCTGCGCGAGATCGGGGGTTTGGCCGCGGCGCAGGCCCTGGAGCAGGGCGAGGTCGACGCGGTATTCTACGTGGCGGCGCCCGAGGCGCCGGGCGTTCAGCGCTTGCTCACCGCGCCGGGAGTGAGCCTCCTCAGCACGAAGCGCGCCGAAACGTTTGCCCGGCGCATGCCGTTTCTCCACAAACTCACTTTGCCCGAAGGGGCGATCGACTTTGCGCGTGATGTCCCTCCCCGGGACGTCACGCTGCTTGCCGTCACGGCAAACCTCCTCGCCGCGGAGGATGTCCACCCGGTGATCGTCGAGCTGCTTCTGGAGGCCGCGAAGAAGGTGCACGGCGGCCCGGGACTGTTCCAGCGCCTGGGCGAGTTTCCCGCGCCCCACGACCTCGACGTCCCTCTGTCACCGGACGCGGAGCGCTTCTACAAGAGCAGTCCCTCGGCCCTGAGGCGCTACCTGCCCTTCTGGGCGGCGGTATGGATCAATCGCTTCGTTTTCGTCGCCATTCCGCTGCTCATCATCGCTATCCCGATTTTTCGCGGCATTCCGGTTCTCTATCGCTGGCGCATGCGCCGCAATATCTACCGTTGGTATGGCGAGCTGCGTTTCACTGAAAATGCCGTGCGGGGCGGCGAAGGCGATGCGGCGGCGCAACGCGCGCGCCTCGAGCGGATCGAGCAGCAGCTTGACCGGATGCGCGTCCCGGTTGCCTACGCGGCCGAGTTCTATATTCTGCGCTCGCACGTTCAGTGGGTGCGAGACCTGCTCCGCGAGCCGCGACTTCCGCCGACCGGAATGCAATAATGCGTTGCAGCGCTCAAAGAGGAGGAAAGCCCATGGCAAGGAACCATATTGCAGCGGCGCTCGCCGCGATTTTCTTCGTCGCACCCGCCTGGGCGCTCAACGAGAGCTTCCTCAAGGACGCGCCGTTGTCGCGCCTGAGCGAGGACGAGTTCAAGGCGTACTGGGCATTCGCAATGAAGGTGCTGGACACAACACCCGACGGCAAGACCGTGCAATGGAAAGCGACCAAAGCCACGTTCACGAGCAAGATAAGGCTGCAAAGGAGTTTCACCGAGGGCGCGCTGAAGTGCCGCGAGGTGATCGTCGATACTGACAGCCGCGACCGCCAGATGCGCGCCCGCTACGAGCTCTGCAAGAAGGGCAAGGACTGGGAGTTCCGCGCCCCGTCGCAGCCCGTGAAAAAATGACGTCCGTCGAGGTGACCATGAAAGCCAGGTTGCTTTTTCTCCTGCTCGCGCTCGCGCTCGCCGCGCCCGCATTCGCCCAGACCGGGACGCTCGCCAGGATCAAGCGCGAGGGGACCGTCAGAATGGGCTACATCGACGGCGCCGCACCGTTCTCGTTCAACGACGGCAACCTGCTCCCGCAGGGGTACTCGGTCGATATCTGCCGCGCAGTCGCCGAGGGAATCCGCGCGCAGCTCGGGCTGGCGAAGCTCACGACCCGATGGGTGGCGCTGACGATCCAGAACCGGATCGAGGCGGTGCGCAAGAAGAGCGTGGACGTCGAATGCAGCACCACCACCTGGACGCTGTCGCGCCAGGCGCTGGTGGACTTCAGCCTCGTCACCTTTCTGGACGGCGGCAGCATCCTGGTCAGGGCGGAGGCCGATCTCGCACGCTTCGGCGATTTCAACGGCAAGCGCATTGCCGTGATCACCGGCACGACCACGGAGAAGGCGCTGCGCCAGGCGCTGGCGCTGCGCTCGATCAAGGCCGAAGTCGTCATGGTGACGCGGCGCCAGGACGGCCTCGCGATGCTGAACGAATCCAAGGTGGACGGATTCGCCGCCGACCGCACCACCCTCATCGGTCTCGTGCTCACGTCGCCGACGCGCAACGTGTTCAAGCTGCTCGACGAGGACTTCTCGGTGGAGCCCTACGCATTGATGCTGCCGCGCGGCGACTACGACTTCCGGCTCGCCGTAAACCGCGTGCTGGCGAAGCTCTACCGTACCGGCGAGATCAAGCCGATTTACGACCGCTGGCTCGGACCGCTCGGGCCCCCGAGCCTGATGCTCTCGGCCACCTATTTCATGCAGAGCCTGGCCGAGTAGCCCGTGAGGAGCGGCGGGCAACGACGCACGGCGTGGGGGATGGTGCCGTTTGTGGTCGCCGCGGCGGCGTGGGGGCAGCAGCTTCAGATCCCGGTCGAGCGATTCCCTGGAATGAAGCTCGACGTCCCTTCCGGGGAGGGCGCGCTGTGCAAGGTCTGCGGCGAGATTCGCTCGATCCGCGAAATCAACGTGGGGCGTCCGGCGGGTCCGGCGAGCCCCAACCCCTCCGTCCAGCAGTCTTCGGGTGAAGAGTGGCGGGTGGTGGGCAATGTCCTTTCGCTCCCTTTCGGCCCGGGAACAGATGAAGGTCCGCGCGTCGGAACGGCCGGCACGCCTGAGATGAACGCCCGCTTCGCCGAGAGCTCCTTCGAAATCGCCATTCGCATGGACAGCGGCGAGCGACGCACGCTGCAGCGCCGCGACGGCCGCAAGTTCCAGGTCGGCGACCGGGTAGCGATGCGCTCCGGTGAGCTCGAGCTCATGGTCCCGCGTTAGAGGAAACAGCCATGGCGCAAGATCTCGACAAGCTGCTCGACCGCGTCACAGCGCACTACCAGCCGATCGTGGATCTCGGCACGGGAGCCGTCGTCGGGTTCGAGGCGCTCGCCCGGATCGCCGAAGCGGGCGGTCCGGCAAGCTCGATCGGGCCTTTCATCGAGGGAATCGAGCGCGATCCGGCTCACCTCGAGCGCTTGATGCGGCAGATCCTGCTTGCCATCCAGCGCGACATGAAGCCGCTGTTCGCGCGTTACCCTGATTTCTATGTGGGCGTCAACGTGCCTCCAGTCATGCTCGGCAACGGGAAGATCGGCGCCATGCTCGAAGAGCTCGGGCTGATGTCGTACCTTGGCCGGTTGGTCTGCGAGGTGACGGAGCGCCAAGCGCTCACCGATATCGGGCGCGCGGCGCTGGAGACATCCCGGCAGCACCACATCCGCGTGGCGATGGACGATTTCGGAACCGGCCACAGCGGGCTCGGGCAGCTGCTGGGCATGACGTTCGACGTTCTGAAGATCGATGCCTCGCAGGTCGAGCATCTCATGAAAGACCCGACCGCCGACCGGCTGGTTCGCGGGATCGTTGCGCTCGCCAACGTCCTGCGTGCGAAGATCGTCGCCGAAGGGGTGGAGACCGCGGCGCAGGCGTTTTTCCTGCATGCGGCGGGCGTCGACTATGGCCAGGGATGGTTCTGGAGCAAGGCTTTGCCGCCAGCGGAGCTTCCCCGGGTGCTCGATGGCGGCTTCGGTCACCGGCAGCAGGATCTTCTTGCTTTGTTGCACGACACGGGAAAGCAAACAACCCCTAATTGACCGAGCGGTTTCCACGCCGGGCGTCTATGCCGATCATGCTCCTTGCTCTGTCCGCACTGTTGGTCATTCCCGCGATCGCGCACGCCGATCCGCTCCAGAAGGACCATACGGACGAGAGTTTTACCGGCTGGGTCTGGAGAGGACTGACCGATGAAGCGCACCTCAGGGTCGGGTACGGCGTGGTCCAGTGGGCCCTGGACGTCACGCGAGCGAGCGACGGTGCGACGGCGAGGCTCGTGCAGCGCGACAACAGCGCCGTTTTCATCAGCTACGGCTCGAAGCCCTCGTTTTTCAAGGACACGAACTTCGGCTACACGTTCATGGTGAACTACGTGGACTTCAGCATGACCAAGCAATCGATCCCGGGAGACAAGTTCGCGGACCTCGGGACGGAGGTAAACGGATACCTGGTCTATGCGGTCCCGACCCTGTATTACCAGTGGGGCGAGCACCGCAACACGGGCAGGTTCGTGCGCCTGGGCGTCGGCGCCGGCGTCGGGGCGGCGCGCTTCAGCGGCACGGCGCGCCTCTCGACCGGGGAGGTCGTCCATACCGAGAAGAAGTCCTACGAGCCGCGGCTGGCGCTGAGCAACTTCCTCGAGGCGCGCTGGAACCAGTTCGGAATTATCCTCAGCTATGCGTCGCCGCGCGTCTACGGAGACGGCTACGATGTCCGCGTGTCGGACGTCTCCGCAAACATCGGATACGTGTTCTATTTCTGATGCTCACGGCCGCTCCGGCGGGGGCGCGGCTTCCGGTTTCGCGTTCAGCGGCGCAAGGATGTTGGCGGGCAATTTCAGCGCACGCGTGAAAATCCCCGCCAGCTCGGAGGTGACGGCCTCGGGGCCGAGCGGCACCACCAGCGGGTCGCGGATGTCGCCGCTCACGCCCACCGGCACGCTGGTCAGGGATCCGCCGAGAACGTAGCCCACGATCGGCACCTTGCGCATGATCTGGTCGAGGCGGCCGAAGGGTGCGACCAGCACCGAAAGCTTCGTCTTGAAATCGAGGACGGAGATCCAGCCGGTCGCCGCGAGACCCACCACGCTGCTGTGGAAGGCGCTCTCCTCGACGGCGAAGCGTCCTTCCTGGAAGCGACCTTTCAACACAATGCGGCGATAGGGAAAGCCCGTGTTTTCCAACTTGGTTCCGTCTTTCTCGAACAGGTCGGAAACGGTTTTCAGCGAGAGTATGTTGCCGAGCAGGGCAAACTTCCTCACCGTGCCATTGCGCACCTCGGCGCCGACTGTGCCCTCGAGGTTGCGCGCGAGCTCTCCGACCTTGCCGCGCGTGGCGAGGTCGGCTTTCAGGTCGAACTCGCCCGTGATCAGAACGCCTTCGTTGCTGAGGCAGTGGACCGCGTGCTCCAGCTGCTGTTTCTTCGCGAAAAGCTGCACGCTGCCGGACATGCCTTTCGGCGTCGCCTCCAGGGCCGCCGGCATGGAAATCCCGCACAGCTGCGCCTGCGTCAGGTCGAGGCGCGCGCGCTGCTCCTCGAGCGCGAGTGTCGCCACGAAGGGCGCGATCTCGCGGGCGCCGTACTTGATGAAATCCGAACGGAGAGCGATGCGCCCGGTCACAGGCAGCGGCCACTGCCGAGAGGTCCAGTCCCCCGGCGGCGGCGCTTCCGTGGCGGCAGGCGCTTCCACGGCGGGCTCGACCGCCAGCAGCGCGTCGACGACGATTCCCGGAGAATCGATCTGCGCGTCGATGACCGGGCCGCCTGCGCCGCGCCTTAGTTCGCCGCGCAGCGCAGCGCGCTGCCCCGCCCAGATCACGGACGCCTCGCTTATGCGCAAGATCGTGTTGTCCGCGGCCAGCTCGATGCGGGCTATCTTCACCGGCCGGCGAAGCAGCCACGCGAGATCGATATCCTCGCCCTTCAGATTGCCCTGCGCCGATCCGCGTCCGGGCTTGTCGCGATCGAAAGCAAAGCGCAAGTCTCCGTTCGCGCTCCCCGTAGGCAACTTCGTGCTCTTCAGCATGGCCTCGATGCTCGTGCTGCCGAGCGACCCGGAGAAGCTTCCTTCCATCGCGCGGCCCTTGGCGCGGAGGGCGATCGCGGCGTCGCTGCGCGCGTCCTTCAACGCCGCCCGCCGGATGTTCAATGCGCCGGGCATCCAGTTCAGATCGATCGAGACCACCGGGCCGGAGTCGAAGCCGGCCGTTGCCTCCACGTCCAGCGCGTGCTTCGGGCTCCAAGCAATCCGTCGCGCAGCGATCCGGATCGGCGCTTTGAGGGCCAGCTGCGGCGGCAAGTCCGCGATCTGCCAGATCCATGCCAGGAATTTCTCGCCGACCTTCGCTTCGGAAACGGCTCCCTCTACCCGCAGCTCTTTGCCGTAGGTGATCGTTGCCGACGCGAGCGTATCGGCGTCGAGCATGGACAAGGCCGCGCGATCGACTTTGACGCCTTTGCTCGACACGGTCACCGAGGCGCCGGCGAGATTCACCGGCCCCGGCAGCAGTACGCGCTCTCCGGAGCGCAGGATCTCGAGGGTCGCGGCACTGGCGTCGAATCTGCCATCGAATGAGGTCTTGCCGTCGGTGCGGATCTGCGCGCGCAGGCTCGCCGCGGGTATCGCGACGCCGACCGGCGATTTCGCGAGATACCGGTCCAACCAGACCTGCGGCTTGAGACCGGCGGCTTCGAGGCTCGCGTTTCCCGCGAGGCTGTCGAACTCGATGTGGGCGGACAACTTCAACTTGTCCCAAGAGTTTCCCGCCGCCGCTGCCTCGAAATCGAGGCCCTTTACGCCTGTTCGCGCGTGTATCGAAAGATCGCGCAACCGGATCTCCGGGATGTCCGGCCCTCGAACTTCGACGGCGGCATGCTCGATTTCCAGCACCGTATTCGCGGCAAACTCGTGGATTCCCCCGACGACTGCGCCGACGGCCGAGCGGTAGGCATCGAACGGATCCGATGTTGCTTTGCCTTTTTTTTTCGCGGGACTGGAAGGGGCGAGATCGACCTGGATCACGGGCCGCGATACGTTGATCGAGGCGATTTCGGCGCGCCCGCGAAATAGCGGCATAAGGCGCAAGCGGGCGTCGAGCCGCTCGGCGCGCGCGCTAATCGTCCCCGGTAACTCGATACGCACGCTGCGAACGACGCCGCGCGGAGAAGGCAGCAGCCGGATCTGGAGCGACTCCCAGGCGATCTGCCCGTTCACCGCGCGAGAGAGCCTGCTCTGGATTTCGGCTTCGACCTCGGGCCGATCGAGCAGCTCGCGCAACAATAAACCCGCTGCGACGAGCAGGACAACGATGGCGGCGAGGGAAAAAGCGGAGTAGCGGACAGCCTTGCTCCACCGCCGCCGATTGGAGGCCTTGCCCACGGTGAACGAATTCTATCCGATGAGTGTCCCTTGACGCCGGCGTGTGCAGGGCACAAGCTCGCGCTCGACATGAAGGCGCTGATTCTCGTTGTCTCCGTCGTGCTGCTCGGCAGTTGCGCGGGGGTGGCACGCAATCAGCTCGACCAGAGCTACGGCCCTGCCGATCCGGCGCGCCACCAGAAGGCCGCAAGCACCGACCCGGCGGCCGCGGAATCCTGGCAGAAAGCGAAACAGGTGTTCGACCGGCGTTGCGTCCTGTGCCACGCCTGTTCCGACGCCCCTTGCCAGCTGAGCCTCGCCTCGTTCGAGGGTATTGCGCGCGGCACGAACAAGACGCCTGTATACGACGGCGGACGGCTACGCCCCGCCGATCCGACACGCCTTTTCCTCGATGCGCACGGGCCGGCCGAGTGGCGCAAGCGCGGTTTTTCCGCGGTTCTGAACGAGCGCGCCTCGACGCCCGAAGCGGATCTCGACGCCAGCGTCCTTTTCCGCGCGCTGCGGCTGAAACAGGACGCAGGGGCAAAGCCGCTCCCGGCGAAGACTGCCGCCGATGCGCCGCAATCCTGCCCGGCGATAGAGGAGTTCGATCGTTTCGCCGCCGCCTCGCCGCAGGCGGGAATGCCTTACGGCTTTCCGGCGCTGTCGGCGGCGGAGAGCGGCGCGATCGCCGGCTGGCTGAAAGCCGGGGCACCCTACGCGAACCCGGCCGGGCCGTCGCCGGCGGCGCTGAAACAGGCGGCGCGCTGGGAGGCGTTCTTCAACGGCGATGATATGAAGACGCGGTTGATGAGCCGCTATCTATTCGAGCACCTGTTCTTCGCGCACATTTATTTCGGCGAGACCGGGCCGCAGGCGTTCTTCCGGATGGTGAGGTCGAAGACCCCGCCCGGGCAACCGCTCGAGCTCGTCGCCGCGCGCAGGCCTTACGACGATCCCGGCGTGGCGCGCGTCTACTATCGCCTGCAGCCGGTAGAGGAAACGCTCGTCATCAAGACCCACATCCCCTACCGGCTGGACGACGCGCGCTTGGAGAAATTCCGGCGCTGGTTCATCGACAACATGGCGGCGGTCACAGCGCTGCCTTCCTACGACCCGGAGACCGCGTCCAACCCGTTCGCGACTTTCCGCGAGATCCCGATCCGCTCGCGCTACCGCTTCATGCTGGAGGAGGCGCATTTCACCGTTTCAGGATTCATCAAGGGGACGGTGTGCCGCGGCCAGATCGCGCTCGGGGTCATCAACGACCGCTTCTGGGTGTTCTTTCTCAATCCGGACCTGCCGACGCTCGATCGCGACGCAGAATTTCTAGCCGGGCAGGCCGACTACCTGCGCCTGCCGTCCGAGAGCGGCAGCAACGCTTTTCTGCTCGACTGGCTGGGCTACGGCAATAAGGAAATGAAATTCCTCCAGGCGAAGGCCGAGTACGTCACGAAGGTCCTGAAGATCCTGGATAAGCCCCCGACCCTGGACCTGCTGTGGGACGGAGACGGCGTCAACCCCAGCGCCGGGCTCACCTTGTTCCGTCATTTCGACCAGGGCTCGGTGGTGCAGGGGCTGGCGGGCGCGCCGCCGAAGACCGCGTGGATCATCGGCTACCCGCTGCTCGAGCGCATCCACTATCTGCTGGTGGCGGGATTCGACATCTACGGCAACGTCGGGCACCAGCTCAACACGCGCATCTACATGGATTTCCTGCGCATGGAAGGCGAGGCGAATTTTCTCGCGCTGCTGCCTCGGGCGACCCGCAAGTCCGTGCGCGACCATTGGTATCGCGGCGCCGAATCCAGGGCGAAAGAGTACATCGACGGCGTCGCGACGCAGTTTCCGCTGGAGACCGGGATCGCATTCAAGACCGACGCGCCGGCGCAGGAGCTGATGCTGATGGGGCGCGAGCGGCTGCTGCCGGCGCTGGCCCGCAAGGCCGCACTCGCGCGCGACAAGGCGGCCCCGGCGGTGCAGGCAGCGATCGGGCGCCTCGGCAACCTGGAGGGACGCCGCGTGTCGTTCATGCCGCAGCTCGCCTGGCTCATCGTCGACGAAAGCGGCGCGGAGCGTTACTTCACGGTGCTGCACAACAACGCCCACAGCAACATCTCGCGGCTCTTGGACGAGGAGAAACGGCGCCTGCCCGACGAGGACACGCTGAGTGTTCTCGAGGGCCTGGTCGGCGCATATCCGAATGTCTTCTATCGCGTGAAGGCGGGCGAATTGCCGTCCTTCGTCGAGGGCGTCGAGCGCCTCGCCAGCGCGAGCGACTACGCGCGGCTCGCCGCGCGCTTCGGCGTGGCGGCGACCGACCCGGATTTCTGGAAGGTGAGCGACCGCGTGATCGAGGCTTTCGCGAGGCAGTCGCCGATCGATGCGGCGCTGCCCGACTACGGGCGCTTCGAGTTGCGCTGAAGGATCGATCGCGTCTACCCTGCGCCAAGGCTCGCCGCCAGCCTCAGCCGGGCCGAGCTATGCAAATCCCAGGAAACGAATAGGAGTACGATCAGGCGGAGAAGAATATGAAACTCGACTCGGCCTTGGCCTTGGCGCGTGCCGTCACGCTGTCGGCTGCACTCTGCGCATTCGCGGGCGGCTGCGCCCACTGGCCCGCCACGCCGCGGCTGGAGCAGGCCGGCGCGCCCGGCTACCGCTTCGGCGAGGCGACCCGCCCCGGCCAGTCCGACGACCTGCTGGTGATCCTCGCCTTCTCCGGCGGCGGCACGCGCGCTGCGGCTCTGGGCTACGGCGTCCTGGAAGAGCTGCGCCGCACCGAGGTGACGGTGAACGGTGTGAAGCGCCGCCTCATCGACGAGGTGGACGTGATCTCGGCGGTGTCGGGAGGCACCTTCCCGGCAACCTATTACGCTCTCCGCGGCGAAAAGACCTTCGAGGAGTTCGAGGCCAAGGTGCTGTCGCGCAACTTCGAGAGCGAGCTGGTGTGGCGCATCCTGACCCCGACCAACTGGTTCCGGCTTCCCTCAGGGACCTTTGGAAAGTCCGATCTGTTCGCCGAGCTCTATGACGAGACGGTGTTCGACCATGCCACTTTCGCCGATCTGAAGCGGGCCAACGGGCCGCTCGTGATCATCAACGGCACCGATATCACCATCGGCGCGAGGTTCTCCTTCACGCAAGACCAGTTCGACGCGATCTGCGGCGATCTTTCGAAAGTGACGCTGGGACGGGCCATTGCCACTTCGACGGCGCTTCCGCCGCTGCTCACACCGATCTCCTTCGAGAACCGCGGCGGGACCTGCGGCGCGAAGCCTCCGGCCTGGCAGACCGCTGCCGAGGCTGCTGCCGCCGGATCCGAGACGCCGGGCCGCGCGCTGCTCCGCGCCCGCGCGCTCCAGTCCTATGCGGATCCGGCCCGCCCGTATGTCCACGTTTTTGACGGCGGTCTCTCGGAGAATCTCGGCCTGGCCGAAGTAGTCAGGGCCCTGGAGATCCTGAAGGTCTCTCCGAACGAAACAGAACTTGCAGCGTTCCGCCGGGCCCGCAAAGTGGTGGTCATCGCCGTGAACGCCCTGCGCTTCCCCGTGGTGGACTGGGATACTTCCGACGCGCCGCCGGATACCGATATCGTGACCGACCAGATGTGGTCGATCCCGGTGGACCGGATCACGCTGGACGGCGTGGAGCAGGTGAGTGAGAAGCTGGCCGCCTGGCAGTCCGCCGCCCCGGAACGGCGTGCGTACTTCGCGCAGGTCACCTTCGAGAACCTGAAGGATCCCGGCGAGCGACTCTATTTCAAGCAGGTGAAGACCAGGCTGCAGCTGCCGAAGGAGCAGACCGACAAGGTGCGCGAGGTCGCCGGCCGGCTCCTGCGCGAGGCGCCCGCCTTCCAGAGGCTGCTCGTCGACCTGAATTCAAAACGCTAAGGTCTGCCTTCCCGGTGTGCGGGCTTCAGGGCGGGGCCGCTACTTCGCGGCGGCCGGAGCCGGAGCGGCAGCGGGATCCGTCACCGGGGCAGCAGCGGGTGCCGGAACGGCAGCGGCAGCAGGAGCCGGCGCCGGAGCGGCAGCAGGAGCCGGGGCGGCAGCAGGAGCCGTCTTCGCGGTTCCCTTCGCGAATTCGTCCTTGGAAATTTCCTTGACCTCGGAGCTTTGCAGCGTGACGGTGCTGCCCGTTTTTGCGTCCTTGAACTTGATTGCGCCTGTGGTGCCGGTCTTGTCGACGTCGGTGGTGTAATACGCCGTGCCCGATGCGGGGTCGCGCACCGTGTAGTAGCTGCTGCCGAAGAAGCACCCGGCAAGAAGCACCGCGCACGTAGGTCCCACTGTCGCCGCAAGCAATTTCAATCTGAACTTCATCTCTATCTCCTAAGAGTTTCGTAACGAAACGAGGGCGTACTCCCTCACGCTGCCGGTCCGTCCGCCCGATAGGGCCCAAACAAGTTTTCAGAAACGGCGGCCGCACGGCAATTGGACCTTGGTCCAATGGCTTGCGCGACCGCGAGGGTCCAGTCGCGGACCATCATAGCCCGGCGCCCCAGGCATGCTGCCAGGCAAATCCAAGCGTCGTGAAGTTGGTCCCGGTGCGCGCGCTTGCGCCCGAGCTGAAGTAGAGCTTGAACGAGTTGCGCCGGTCCACCGATTTCGAAAGCGTCGCGCCCCAGCGCAAGTTTTGCTGCAAATCGTTGTTGAGCATGCCCCCCACCGTCGTGCGGCCGCCGGCGTAGTGGGTCGCGTCGAATGCCGCCCACAGCCCCGGATTGAAGGCGTAGATCACGTGTCCTTGCGCCGCATACAGGGGATCCTGCTTGCGTGTTTGTCCGCCGAAGAAATCGCCGTTCTCCGTGAAGAAGGTCACGCCGAAGGCCCCTTCCAGGATCCATGGACCGAGCGCCTGGGACACGCCGATCTCCGGCTTGTACGCCCAGCGGTTGGTGCCGATGTTGACGAGCTTCGTGCCGTCGTACTGCCCCCACGGGGCGCTCACCAGGAGGCTCGCTCCGAGGATGGTGTCCTGCCGGTATTCGCGGAATTTTTCCGGAGGGAGCGCGGGCGCACCGAGCAGATTGATGGCCAGGCGCAGCAGCGGATCGGCCATTCCGGTGCGCGTCGCGCTCGACCCCTGCCCCCCGACATCGCCCTGCGCCGAAATCCGGGCGTAGGGCAATACCAGCCCTACGCTCCCGGATTTCCCCCAAAGATCGAGGGAGCGCACGTAGCCGAGAACCAGGGTATCGACGTTTGCGTTCACGTTGGTCACCGGTATCGCAGGATCGAACAGAACGTCGCCGTGTGAACGCGCGTAGCCGGCGAGCAGAAAATTGAGCCCCACCGGCAGGTTCGCGTAAGCTCGCGGCTCCAGCTGCTGCGCGATTGCCCCGGGGACGCTTGCCAACTGGAAGGCGAGCGCCAGCGCTGCCGGCGCATTCCTGAAAAAAGGCGACACGGGCTAGAAGCGGCCCGTCAATCCGACCAGCGCCTCCGCTTGATACAGGGCCGTGCCTTGGATCGAGACGATGCAGCCGGTGTTGCTGCCGCAGAACATGCTGCTGCTGTTGTTGAGCAGGGTGGCATAGCCGCGAGCTTCGAAGCGCAGGCCGAGATTCCTCCCCATCGGGAGCAGGTAGCCGACGCCGAGATTGATCGAGGGTTTGGTCTCCGAGCTCAGGCCTGCGCGGTCGGGCCGGAGCAGAGTCACGCCGATGCCGCCGACGAGATAGGCTCCTCTTCCGAGGCCCTCGAAGAAGTTCGTGCCTCCGACATGAAGGTACTCGATCGTGAGCGGCAGGTTGTTGGCCGCGGCCGAGAAGCCGCCGGAAGTGAGCTCGGTCTTCTGGCGACCGTAGAAAATCTCCACCTGCCTATTGCGGTCGAGCCCGATGTCCAGCGCCAGCGCGTAGCTCGCGCCGGTGTTCACCTTCACGTCCTGCCCCGTGGTCGTCTCGGTAAGCGAGCTGCTCCCCCGGTAGCCGCCGTACACGGCGACGCCGCTCTCCGTCGCTTGCTTCGCGCCCCCCATACCTTGCGCTTGCGCCATGCCTGTTGCGATCGTCATGGCGAACAGGACACAGGCCATTGCGATGCCTGATTTGCGCACGCTCTGCCTCCAACTCGAATTCCCGCCCGCGGGCGGGCGGCGGCTATTTCTTCGGCGCGGCGGGGGCTTTCGCCTTGGCTTCCGGCACGATCATCTCCATCGCCAGCGCCTCGGTGTACTGCACGCCCACGGTGTCGCCGACGGCGATCTCGTTGAAACGCTGAACGTCATCCGAGACCCTGAAAGCGAGTATGTTGCCCCCCGGCCCTTTCAACGCGATCTCGCGGCTGGCGTAGTCGATGGCTTCGACGGTACCGCTGATCTGCTTGACGTTGACGATTACACCTCCGGGGGTGCCGCCTTTCGGAGCAACCCGCACGCTTTGCTGCTCGGAGGCGGACGCTTTGCCCTTGCCCACGGCCACCGCAACCGACTCGGCGTAGCGCATCTTGAACGAGGATCCCACTTTCACCCTATCGAAATTCTGGGCCTCGGGCGGGACGTTGATCGTCACCGTGTTCCCCTTGGGTCCGCGAACCGTCACGGTTCGCGCCTTGCGATCGATCTTGGTTACCTTGACGACCGCTTCGGTCACCGACACGGCGACTGCGCCGCCCTTGACCTGGGCCTGCACGCCGGGCGCCAAGGCGAGCGCCGACGCGATTGCTGCTGCGATAAGAGTTCTCTTCATTTTCATGTCTCCTGGAATGCGTTGGCGCAAGATACCGGACACCCGGATTCTCACGTGCGAACTCTAGCGACGGCAGGCCGGGAAGGTTATTGGACCAAGGTCCAATGCCCCTTAAATGTAGCCGAAGTGCTACGGCCACACAAATTGAAACACTTCATTCGCATTGCCCGGTCCGGGACTCTGCTAGCATTGAATCATCGTCCGGGAGCACGCGATCATGAAGACGCTCATCTCATCCCTGGTTTCGGTCGTGATTCTTCTAGCAGCCGCAGGTCGGCCGGCTTATGCCCAGATCTACAAGTGGGTGGACGAGGCCGGCAAAACGCACTACTCGGACCAGGCGCCCGCGGGCAGGAAGAAGCTCGACACGGTCGCGGACAGGATTTCGGTCTATGCGCCCGACCCCGCCCTCCTCGCGCGCGCCGCGGCGACTGCCCTACCAGACCCGGCGCTTTCGAACAGGGTGGACAGGCTGGAGCGGCAGCTGCACGCGGAGCGGCTGGCCCGGCAACAATACGAGCTTGCCTCGTTCACACAGGCGGCGTATGAGCGCTGCCTTTCGGAGCGGCGCGTGGATTGCGACGCTTACGGCGGCGCGCCCTATGCCGGGCCCATCGCGGTGGTCCCGGTCCGGCACCGCCGTCCCACGCTCGTGCGCACCTCGTTCACGGGTCTGACCGCCGGAAACGTCGTGGGCCCCGGCATCATGCCCGGCAACTTCAACGGCCCGAACGCGATCACCGCTGGAAACTTCACCTCCCGCACCAGCATCCCCGTCGCCAGGAGCCGCGTCGCGGGGAGCTTCTAGGCTAGGGCGCGACGCGCACGCCGCGCAGTTTCGCCGTTTCGATCGCCCGCTGCACCATCCCGGATTTTTTCGACTGCTCGACGAATTCGCTCACGTAGGCGAGGGCCGCGGGGCGCCCTTTGGGCAGGACGATGCACATCTCGGCCGCTGAAAAACGGTCCTCGAGCACGCGCGCCCCGGGAAGACTGTCGGCGAGCCCGAGCAGCATGTAGCGGTTCTGCGCGTAGACCTGCGCCTTGCCTTCCTTGACCAGGTTGAACGCGGCCGGTTCGTTCTCGGCCTGCACGACCTGAGCCTCCTTGAGCGTGCGCTGCAGGTAGAGCGTGGTCGCGGCGCCGCGCGCAGCTGCGATGTTCACCCCGGCCTTGTCGGCCTCGGCCACGCTGCGGATCGTCGAGCCCGGTGCGACGAGGTAGGTGAGATCGACGACAATGTGGGGCTGCGCGAAGTCGAGCACGCTGCGCCGCGCGGGGTCGAAGGCGACGACCGCGATGTCCCATTCCCCGGTCTTCGCGTCCTCGACCATCTTCGCGATCGCGGTGTACTCGATGATCCTCGCGGGGACGCCAGCTTGCGCGGCGAGCGCGCGTCCCATCGTTACCGTCGTTCCGCTCACCTCTCCCGTCGCCTTGTCGCGCGTGCCGAGCACCGGGTTGCCGGTGAAAACGGCGACGCGCAGCGTCCCCGTCGGGGCGAGCTCGGCTCTCACCCCGGGCGCGGCCGCCGGGGGCGTGCTCGCGCAGGCCGCGAGGAATATCGCCAACGCGGCGACAGGCATGGCGAGCAGAAATTCGATCTCTTTCATGTGACTTCCTCCAATTTTTCTGTTGGCCCGCTGCAGGCGTCTCTGTCAGGTCCGTCCTGGCCGGTAACTCCCGACAAGTTGACCCGCTTTCATGACGTCGGCATCGGAAGTCCGCGCCTCGCGGTTGCTACATTTTGTCATCGATCTGTCATTCCCCCAATGTGCGGCACCGCACCTTGGATGTAGAGTAGAATTCCAATGTCATGCGGCCCTGAATCCCGAAGGGGCAGAGGGGAAACCCGGGCCGCGAGCACCAACTGGGGAGGGATCATCCTGCAAGACGCGCGTACTCATCCGGGTTCTGCCCTGTCCCTCAGTCTGAGCGCCCGCGATGCGCGGGCGGCCCTGCTGGTCGCGGTCGCGTATTACCTCGGTGCGAAGATCGGGTTCGCATTCACGTTCCAGCCACACCCGATCTCCACGCTCTGGCCGCCAAACTCGCTGCTGCTTGCCGCCCTGCTGCTCACTCCGGCACGGTCGTGGTGGCTGCTTCTTCTCGCCGCTTTCCCGGCGCATCTGGCGGCCGAGCTGCAAAGCGGCGTTCCCGTCGCGATGGTGCTGGGCTGGTTCGTCAGCAACTCGAGCGAAGCCCTGATCGGCGCCGCGTGCATCCGTGTGCTCGTCGCCGGGCCCCTGCGTTTCGATTCCTTCCGGGACGTCAGCGTTTTCCTGATTTTCGGGACTTTCCTCGCGCCTTTGCTCTCCTCGTTTCTCGACGCCGCCCTGGTCATCCTCATCGGCTGGGGCCAGGGGAGCTACTGGCAACTGGTGGGGCTGCGCTTCTTCTCGAATGTGCTGGCGGCCCTGATCCTGGTTCCGGTGATACTGACCTGGGCCGCAACCGGATTTGCGGGCATCCGCTACGCTCCTCTCCGACGCTACGTCGAGTCCGGCCTGTTGTTCCTCGGTTTGCTTACGGCAAGCATCTTGATCTTCGACTGGCAAGCAGTCGATCACAGTCCCAGACCCGCGCTGCTTTATGCACCGCTGCCCTTTCTGCTGTGGGCGGCGGTGCGCCTCGGTCCCGTGGGAACCAGCGCGTCCCTTCTTCTGATGGCCGTCATCGTTCTCTGGGGCACGACGCACGGACAAGGCCCGTTTCTCGCGAGCTCCACCGAGGAAAACGCGCGCTCGGTTCAGCTCTTCCTGATCGTCGTGTCCGTGCCCTTGCTGCTTCTCGCCGCAGCCGTGCAAGAACGGCGCAAGGTGAAGGAAGCGCTGCAGGTGTCCGAAGAGCACTCCGCCAAGGCGTTCCGGTCCAGCCCCGACCCGATGGCGATCATACGGCGCTCGGACAGCTCGATCATCGACGTCAACGACCGATGGGAGTCCCTGTTCGGCTATTCCCGCGCGCAAGCGGTGGGACGCACGACGGCGGAACTCAAGGTGTACGCCGATCCCAAGGATCGTCAGACCTACCACGACCTGGCGGCGGCCCAAGGCTATGTCCGGGATTTCGAAGTGGACTTGCGGGACCAGCCGGGACGGGTGCACCAGGCAGTGGTCGCCGCTGAAATCGTCGAAGTCGGCGGCGTGTCCTGTTTCATCGAGACCATTCGCGACGTCAGCGAGCAAAAGCGGGCGGAGCGCGAAGCACGGGAGCAGCAAAAGCAGATCACCCACTTGACGCGCGTGGCCATGCTCGGCGAGCTTTCCGGGGCGCTCGCCCACGAGCTCAACCAGCCGCTCACCGCCATTCTGAGCAACGCGCAGGCCGCCCAGCACTACCTCGAGAAGGGCCGCATCGACCCCAAGGAGCTGGGCGAGATACTCGGCGACATCGTCGCCCAGGACCGGCGCGCCGGAGAAGTCATCCACCGGCTGCGCGCTCTGTTCAAAAAAGGCGAAAGGCAATTCCAGATGCTGGACGCCAACGAGCTCGTGCGCGAAGTGCTGGAGCTGGCGCACAGCGACCTGATTACGCGCAACATCGAGGTCGTCACGCAACCGTCCCCGCAGCTCCCCGCCATTCTCGGCGATCGGGTCGAATTGCAGCAGGTGCTGCTCAACCTCATCGTCAACGCCTGCGAGGCGATGAGCGCAGACGATCCGAAGGAACACGGCTTGACGATCAGGACCGAGTCCACCGCCGACGACGGCGTGCAGTTGTCCGTCATCGACCGCGGTCATGGGATCCCGGCAGACACGCAGGAAAAACTCTTCGAGCCTTTCTTCACCACCAAGCCGCAGGGCCTTGGTCTGGGATTGTCGATCTCGCGCTCGATCATCGCGGCGCATCGCGGACGCCTTTGGGGCACCAATAATCCCGACCGCGGCGCGACCTTTCATATCGTTCTGCCCGTTCACGCGGGAGGACCCTCCTGAGCTCTCCCGCGTTCACCGTGTTCGTCGTCGACGACGATCCGGCCGTTCTCAAAGCGCTGACGCGCCTGCTGCAGTCGCAGGCATACGGCGTCCAGGCCTTTTCTTCGCCGCAGGATTTTCTGGAACGGCACGATCCCGCGACTCCCGGTTGCCTCGTGCTCGACGTCACCCTGCCGGTGATCAGCGGACTCGAATTGCAACAGAAACTCGCGGCATCCGGCGCCGAGCGCGCCATCGTCTTCATCACCGGCCAAGGCGACATTCCGACCAGCGTGCGGGCGATGAAAGCGGGCGCCGTGGACTTCATCACCAAGCCTTTCGGCGACGAGCAGCTGTTCGCCGCAATCCGCGCCGCGATCGAAAAGGACCGGGCCATGCGGCAGGCGCGCGCGGAGCGGTGCTCCATCGAACGGCGGCTGGCGACGCTCACCTCGCGCGAGCGCGAGGTCCTCGAGCGCGTCGTCGCCGGACAGCTCAACAAGGTTATCGCCGCCGATCTCGGCACTGTGGAAAAGACGATCAAAGTCCACCGCGGCCGGGTGATGCAGAAGATGGGCGCGGTATCGCTCGCCGAATTGGTTCGCATCGCCGATCGGGCCGGGATCAAGCCGGCCGCGGAGCACTCCGCCAGCGGCTGATTCTCCACCGCCCACCCCGACCCGCCCCGCGGCGGCCGGGGCATACCGGCCCGCATTGCCGGGCCGAAATTGGACCATGGTCCAATTTCGCGCGCCGCGACCAACGGGTCCAATAGCGGCAATGGATCTTCCTTCGCAGATGCTATATTTGCATCTAGTCAGGGGAGTCATTTGAAACAGGAGATGGAAATGAACGGAAGGAGATTGCACGCTGCAAGCGCCGCGCTCGCCGCGGCCCTCATGGCCGGCTGCGTCAGCCAGGGCACTTACGACAAGCTGGAGGCGGACAAGAACCAGGAGATCACAGCACTGCAAAAGCAGCGCAGCGGGCTTCAGGAGCAGATTCAGGGCCTTCAGTCGCAGCAGGCGGACTTGCGCAGGCAGGTCGACGCGCTCGAGCAGCAGAAGACGCAATTGCTGACCGCCAGCAAGCAGAACCAGTCGCAATACGACGCCCTGGTGCGCAGCCTCACCGAGGAGGTCAAGAAAGGCGAGCTTCAGGTGCGGCAGTACAAGGACATGCTGACGGTCGACGTCGCCGAGCAGCTGTTCTTCGATTCCGGCAGGGCAAACCTCAAGGACACCGGCCGGGCGGTCCTGAAAAAAGTCGGCGAGGCGCTGAAAGGGTACGAGGACAAGGTGATCCGTATCGTCGGCCACACCGACAACGTGCCGATCAGCAAGGCGGCGCAGAAGGTCTTTCCCTCCAACTGGGAGCTCTCGGTCGCGCGCGCGACGACCGTCGTGCGCTATTTGCAGGAAGTGGGCATTCCCCCTGAGCGAATGGTCGCCTCGGGCCGCGCCGAGTACCAGCCGATCGCCGAGAACGACACTCCGGACGGACGGAAGAAGAACCGCCGCATCGAGATCACGCTGATCGACAAGAACCTGGTGCAGGAGGCCGGCCCCGGGAAAAAGTGAGCCGGGAGATGTCGCCGCGCGAGGCCGTTGCGGCCTTCGCGGCGCCGGCTCACCACTCGCGGTACACGATGCCAAAGCCGATCGTGGTTTGCCGGAAATTGTAGTCGATCAGGCTCTCGCCGTAGCCCGAAGTCATCTGGATGTAGCCCCGCGCCGGGCCGAAGAGCGCCGGCGTGGTCAAGTCCAGTTGCAGGAAACCGCGGCTCGGATTGACTCTCAGGGTGTGGCGGGCGAGCAGCGAAACGGCGTACTCCCCGCCCAGGTCCCAGCGGACGAGGGCGTCGCCCCGCCCCACGTAATCCTTGATGTCCGGGTTGTCGTCGCGCTCGGGACTTTCCTGAATGCGCGCCCAGACGCGCGCGAGCACGGAAACCCGGTACCACTCCCAGCCGCCTTGCGCGTAGACGCGGTTCCAGCTGCGCGACGCAGGCAGCGCGCGGCCGTTCGACTGGTGCAGCAATCCGATGTTAAGCAGCTTCCATCCGTCTCCCTCGTTCGCGGTGCCGAGGGTCAGGATCAGCTCCGGCTCGTAATCCGTCTCGCGGAAAGGCCGCGAGATGCTCGGCGTATACAGCTGCCAGTGGGATTGCTGCGTATAGGCGAACCAGAGACGGCCGCTCGCGAGGCCTAGGAGCTCGCCGCCGAAATCGTGAGAAATCACCTCCGATTTGAAGCTCAACTGAAACTTTACTTCGTTCGCGTTCAGGTCGAGCGGAGTCGTGACGCTGTGGCCGGGCGCGGGACTGGACGGAGCCTGGTTGACGTTGTTCGTCCAGCGGTCCAGCAGAACGTAGACCGGGCGGTGCGTCTGCAGCTGGTCGAAGCCGATGCGCTCCCGGCCTGCGCCGAGCTTCCACAGGTTCGAGAGGTAGCTGCCGGGACCGCGCTTATCCGGCGCCAGCGAGTCGAAGCAATCGAGACGTGCATCCCGGTCGGGGATGTCGCGGCACTTTTCGAGCGCATTGTCCGCCCCGAACGCCGGCGCGAGCACGACCGACATCGCAGCCAAAACGAAAGCGCAAGCGGTCCTATCCGACACGACGAGGACTTCTTCTAGCCGCCCAGCGGCTTTTGCTCCGCGGCGAGCGCGTAATACTCCCAGGCCCGCTCCACCACCCTCGGGCTGATCTGATCGCTCACGCTCCCCGCCTCCTCGCGGCTGTAGGCGCGGAGGCGCGCGGCGTCCCCGCCTGCGGCGGCGAGCATGCGCAGCTGCATCGCGGCACTCTCCTCCAGCATGCACGCGGCGACGGTGGCCGCGCGCACGTCGGGGAGCGCGGTGGTGATGCCGTGGCCGCGCATCATGACGGCGAAGCCCGAGCCCAGCTTGCGCGCGAGCAGGTCTCCTAGTTCTCTCGTGCGGATAAGGCCGATGCGCTCGTACTCCGGCACGCCTGCGTGGAACGCCCCGCCCTGGTTATGCACGACGCGATGCGGCTGCCCGATCTGCGTGAGGCAGACGCAGGCCGGAGGATGCGCGTGCACGATGCCGCCCACCTCGGGTCGGGCGGCGTAGATGCGCGCGTGGATCCAGAGCTCGCTGTTCGGCGTCCCCCTGCCCGAGAGAATCTTGCCTTCGGTGTCCAGAACCAAGAGCGTGCTCGCGCTGGCGAGCCCCGGGCTGCGCCGCGTCGGCATGAAGAAAGTGTCGGTGCCCGGGATGCGGGCACTCGCGTGCCCGAAGGCGTTGGAGAGGCCGAAACGCTCGACGATGCGGTTGGCGAGCGCCACGTCGCGCTTGAGCGTGGGTTCGGCGCCGCGACGGCTCTTCGCGCTACTCATGCCTCGCCTCGCTTCGCAGGGCGAGCAGGGCTTCGGCGAGGAGCGCCGCGCTGTTTTCGCGTCCGGTGAGCTCGTAGATCGAAGCCCCGGGGGCGAGAGCGCGCTCGAGCCATTGCACTGCGCGGACTTTTCGGAAAATCCCGGCGCTGCGGTAAACCTCCGCGGTCGCGAGTATCGTCCAGGGGAGCTCGTAGTAGCGCGTCTCGTCGGGGAAGGACCGGTTGCCGACCTGCACCGCCTTCGCGGAGGCTTCGCCGCGCAGCGCAGCGGGTGCTTGCGCGGGAAGCTCGCGCAGCCAGTCGCGGTCGAGCGAGCCGAGCCACCAGGCGCCCACGCGATGCAGCGCGAAAAGCGCAAAACCCGAGACGCCCAGGAAGTCTTCCTGCGCCTCGGGCCACGCCGGATAGTCCACCCAGCGCGCCCGGCCGGCGACGGCACGGCTCTTCAGCCAGTCCGCTCCGCGCCCTACCGCGGCGGCGAGTCGCTTCCTCAGCCCGCGGTC